>Ga0209552_1000106_pt1 | contig 26201 bp, 25 predicted proteins | sample LauGreFaBDMM15SD_2_FD_188214 | JGI IMG/M metagenome (GOLD analysis project Ga0209552, IMG submission 188214) | Freshwater lake microbial communities from Lake Michigan, USA - Fa13.BD.MM15.SD (SPAdes) (version 2) | ecosystem: Environmental > Aquatic > Freshwater > Lake | place: Lake Michigan, USA... | reverse complement strand
CATCGAACCGCATGTCGGGGCTGCGCAGTTCGCGGTGCTTGGTCACCCTGCCGCGCATTCTGGCGCGCCACATTTTAAAAGAACGCGAACTGAGTTCGGCGCGCATGATTTTGATCACGCCGGGTTCTGTCACGCCCGTTCGTTCAAAGATCGTCTCAAAGGTGGTGCGGTCTTCCCATGCCATTTGAATCACGGCGGACACATCCCCAGGGCTGAGGGTCAATGGCGTTTCAAGTGATTTAGGCATGATGATAAAAAAACAAACGGGTCAGATCTTTGGGGTAGGGACATTATCGAACAAGCTAGCAAACACCAGCAGCTTCCCGCCACAATAGCCCCATGAAGACCTCATTCAAAGGCAACAAACAAAGCCTACCTAACAAGCCCTGCACGGTGTGCGGGCGGGATATGACCTGGCGCAAGGCTTGGGCCAAAAATTGGGATCAAGTTTTGTACTGCTCCGAAGCATGTAGAAAGAAAAAATCTGCAGGTCCTCAAGGAAACATCCAACATGGCTAAAGAACTGCGTCATTTGGTCTTGATCTTGGGTGATCAACTGAACCTAGATTCAACAGCCTTGGCTGACTTTGACCCCGCACAAGACATCATTTGGATGGCTGAAGTGATGGAAGAGTCAACCCATGTCGCCTCTTCCAAACAGCGTAGCACTTTGTTTCTCAGTGCCATGCGCCACTTTGCCGAAACCATCAAAGCCAAAGCATGGCCACTCGTCTACACCCAGCTAAGCGATGCAGACAACACGGGCACCTTGGCGGGCGAACTTGACAAGGCCATTCAAAAAATAAGACCGCAAAAACTGCTCATGACAGCACCTGGGGAGTGGCGAGTTTTGCAAAGCTTGCGAGCCGTTGCTAAAAAAAATGACTTGCCATTGGACGTTCGAGATGACGCCTATTTCTTTAGCACCGTGCGTGACTTTGCAGAGCACGCCAAGGGCCGCAAACAATTGCGCCAAGAATTTTTTTACCGAGAGTTGCGTCAAAAAACTGGCATCTTGATGGACGGCAAAAAACCCATCGGCGGTCAGTGGAACTTTGACGAAGAAAACCGTGGCAGCTTTGGCAAGGCAGGTCCTGGCTTATTACCCAAACCCTTGCGATTTGAACCCGACAGCATCACACAAGATGTGATGAATTTGGTCAATGAGAAACTGGCTGCAAACCCTGGCACTTTGAACAGCTTTGGCTGGGCCGTCACCCGCACGCAAGCTCTTGAAGCACTTGAAAGTTTCATTCAGCATCGACTGCCCTCCTTTGGCCTGTACCAAGATGCAATGTGGGAGGGTGAGGTTTGGCTGTATCACTCGCACATTGCCAGCGCCTTGAATTTGAAACTGCTCAATCCCAGAGAAGTGGTGAATGCTGCAGAGCAAGCTTATGTCAAAGGACATGCGCCGCTGCCGGCGGTTGAAGGCTTTATTCGTCAAATTTTAGGATGGCGAGAATATGTGCACGGTATCTACTGGACGCAAATGCCAGAGTATTTAGAGCGCAATGAAATGCAGTCCTCGGCACACTTGCCCGCGTTTTACTGGACGGGTGACACACAAATGGCTTGCTTGCGAGACGCCATTTCTCAAACGCTGAACCACGGCTATGCCCACCACATTCAACGCTTGATGGTCACAGGTCTTTATGCGCTGTTGCTGGGCGTTGTTCCCAAAGAAGTTCATGCCTGGTACTTGGGTGTGTATGTAGATGCGGTGGAATGGGTTGAACTTCCCAATACTTTGGGCATGAGCCAGTTTGCAGATGGCGGTGTGATGGCCAGCAAACCTTATGTGGCCAGCGGCAAATACATTGACCGAATGAGCAACCACTGCAAAGGCTGCCGTTTCAACCCGGGCGTTTCAGTTGGCGAGGATGCTTGTCCATTCACCACCCTTTATTGGGACTACCTGAACCGACATGTCGATGTATTGGCCAAAAATCCGCGCATGCTCATGCAGCTTAAAAATCTCAATCGACTTTCGCATGAAGAACGAGGCGCCATTGCAGCGCAAGCGAAATTACTCACCAACAACTCTATTTGAAGAATGACTTATTTTTACGAACCCCGCCTTGGACACAATCTTCCACACGATCCCTTCAATGCCATTGTGGGCCCTCGCCCTATTGGCTGGGTCTCTTCGCAAAGTGCTGACGGCATTCTGAATTTAGCGCCCTACAGTTTCTTCAATGCCTTCAATTACATTCCGCCGCTCATTGGCTTCTCCAGCATTGGGCGCAAAGATTCACTCAACAACATTGAAGCCACGGGCGAATTTGTATGGAACCTGGTCACGCGCCCGCAAGTTGAAGCCATGAACCAGACCTGCAAAGCGGTGCCCCCTGAAGTCAATGAGTTTGAAATCTCAGGACTGTCAACAGCGCCGTCCCGATTGGTCAAGGTACCTCGTGTGGCCGAAAGCCCTGTGAGTTTTGAATGCCGATGCACCGAAATTTTGCAAATGAAAAATTTACAAGGTGAACCCCTTCAAACTTGGATGGTTTTTGGTGAAGTAATTGGTGTTCACATCGATGAGAAGCTCTTGAACAATGGCATTTACGACACAGCCAATGCACAGCACGTGCTTCGCGGTGGTGGACCTGCAGACTATTTTTCAATTGGGCCAGAACAGTTATTCAAACTTCATCGGCCGTCAAACTGAATGCCTCGCAAGGTGTCAGATTAATCCTTGAGGAACAAAGTTCGCAAGGGTTCTTCCCCGACCTGTCGGCTCCAGTGTCCATGCACGGCCGGATCAAAACTTGCCCCTGCAGGCAAGGTGTCGGCAGAGTAAAAATGTTCACCTGCAGAGAACACACGCGAGCTGCCATCTTGCAAACCAATTTCCATTTGACCCGACAAAATAAAGACCCACTGAGGCTTGCCCGTGACATGAAATTGACTCCGAAATCCAACCGGACTGTATCGAAGTTGATAGCCCTCTGCTGAGAAAATTTGGGTCAACTGACTTTGCACAGTGCCCTCGTCCATGATCATGGTTTCTTCTTTGAACCGTGCCTTGCCGTCGGTGTCGGTGAACAGCACTACTTTGGTGAAATTTGTCATGATTCAAGGGTTCTTTAAAATAAATTCGATCAGGGCGCTTTGATTTGTTTTGCGGGGCCCGACAGGCTGGGCAATTTTCTGCGTGAGTTTAAAACATGCTCCATGTCGTGGTGCGCGCCTTCAATCAAAACGCGAATGGCCTTTTCAGCCTTGTCTGGATTTTTGGCGATGACAGCATCTAACACCGCCTTGTGCAAAGGCAAAGCAGCTTTGGGCGCATCTTTGCGCGCCGTTGAAATTTCAAAACTGGTACGAAGCAAAGCCCCTAAAGCCTTGCTCATCTGAACAATCATTCGGTTGTGCGAAGCCACCAACATGCCTGTGTGAAAGTGCATGTCGTGAGTCACATAATCACCGCCCTCTTCGATGGCTTTTTTCATACCAGCATAAGCGGCAGACACCACTTCAATGTCGGCTGCGGTGGCGCGCTCTGCTGCCAAGCGCACAGCGGCTGGCTCTACCACTCTGCGCAGCTCCTGAAGGTCGCGCAAAAATTCGGCTGTCAGTCCGGCTTTGGCTTGCCATGCAATGACATCAGGGTCAAACCAATTCCATTGCTCCTCTGGCAAGACTCGGGTACCGACCTTGGGGCCGGTAAAAATGAGTCCCTTGGCCACCAATGATTTCACTGATTCCCGAATCACGGTTCGACTGACGCCTAATTGTTCGCACAGAACAGGCTCTGGCGGCAAGCTGCCACCCACGGGGTACTTGCCGCCTACGATGGCCTCGCCAATAAAGTCAACCGTGTTGCCGTGAACGTTTTTGATCATTCGAAGCGAGGGTCAATGATTCGGAAAATGGAGGGACTTGAATTGAGGCTCAAGTTCGACATTCAGGCACAGGGGTTAGGACGGGCTGGCCGGCCATGAATGCCTCCAAATTGGCCAAAGCCAAGGCCGACATGGCCTTGCGTGTTTCAACGGTGGCGCTGGCAATGTGGGGGGTTAGCACCACGTTGTCGAGCTTTCTCAGCTCGGCAGGCACATTGGGCTCGTCGACGTAGACATCAAGGCCTGCGCCAGCAATCCATTTCTTTTGCAAGGCTTCAATGAGGGCCGCTTGATCAACCACAGAGCCGCGCGCTACATTGACCAAGAAACTCTGTGGCCCCAAAGCCTTGAGCACTTCGGCGTTGATCAGGTTTTTGGTGGCGGCGCCACCTGGTGTGATCACAACCATGAAGTCAACTTCAGCCGCCAAAGCAAGCACATTGGGCACATACTTGTAAGGCACATCAGAGCGTTGGTTGCGCGTGGTGTAGCTGATGACCATGTCAAATGCTGCTGCACGTTTGGCAATGGCTTGGCCAATGCGACCCATGCCCACAATGCCCAACTTGGCGCCAGTGAGTTTGCGTGTCAGTTGGAAAGGGCCATCCAACCAATCGGCGTTGCGGGTAAAGCGATCGGCAGCGGGAATTTTGCGAGCCACTGACAACAACAAGCCCAAGGCCAAATCGGCCACATCGTCGTTCAGCACTTCAGGCGTGTGCGTGACCATGATGCCGCGCTTTTTAGCAGCCGCCACATCGATGCCGTCATAGCCTACGCCACACACTGAAATCATTTCCAAGGCAGGAAAAAGGGCCATGTAACTGCCATCAATTTTGGACTCGCCACCCCCCACCAAGGCGCGCACACGGCCAAAAACTTGGCGGTCGCGAATGTGATCACGCTCATGGACTACAAATTTTTCTTGCAAGCCCGTTGTTAGGAATGGGGGAATGCGTGAGGTCACAACGATTTCTGGGTTATGAAAAGTCATTTTGAGAATCTCCTGGTCACAAAAAAAAACCGCCCTGACGGCAAATGGATTGAGGGTTTGCACGAGTGCTGATGGGTTCAAAAAGCAACTCAAATCACCTATCATCATACGATAATATTGTCAGCACTGAATTAACCGTCAACCCCCAAAGAAGAGAATTGCCATGACTCAAAGCCCTAAGAAAAAACCTGAAGACCTGCGCAGCCAACAGTGGTTTGGCCGCCAAGACCGTGACGGCTTTGCCTACAGAAGCTGGGTCAAAGGCAAAGGCGTACCGCACGACCAGTTCGATGGCCGGCCTGTCATTGGCATTTGCAACACCTTCAGCGAGCTCACGCCCTGCAATTCACACTTTCGCACTTTGGCTGAACAGGTCAAAATTGGTGTTTACGAGGCGGGTGGTTTTCCGCTCGAATTTCCCGTCATGTCTTTGGGTGAGACGCTGCTGCGTCCTACAGCCATGCTGTACCGCAACCTGGCCTCTATGGACGTGGAAGAAAGCATTCGCGGCAACCCCATCGACGGCGTAGTGCTTTTGATGGGCTGCGACAAAACCACACCCTCACTGCTCATGGGTGCCTCAAGTGTTGACTTGCCCACCATTGGCGTGTCGGGTGGCCCCATGTTGAATGGGAAATGGCGCGGCCAAGAATTGGGCTCGGGCACCGGCGTCTGGAGTATGAGCGAACAAGTGCGAGCCGGCACACTCAAGCTGCAAGACTTCTTTGAAGCCGAAAGCTGCATGCACCGCAGCCACGGCCACTGCATGACCATGGGCACTGCCAGTACCATGGCGAGCATGGTGGAAGCTTTGGGCATTGGTTTGCCTGGCAATGCTGCCTACCCTGCAGTGGATGGCCGACGCAATGTGTTGGCGCGTGAAGCGGGCCGACGCATCGTCGACATGGTTCACCAAGATGTGAAGATTTCTCAAATTCTGACGCGTGAGGCTTTTGAAAATGCCATCTGCACTTTGGCCGCCATTGGTGGCTCTACCAATGCCGTCATTCACTTGATTGCCATTGCTCGCCGATTGAACATCAACCTCACCATTGACGACTTCGAAAAATTAGGCAGCGACATGTCCAACATTTTGAATTTGCAACCTTCTGGCGATCACCTCATGGAAGACTTTTGTTACGCTGGCGGCCTGCCTGTCGTGATGAAAGAGATTCAAAAGTTTTTGCACAAAGACATCTTGACCGTGAGCGGCAAGAGCGTGGCCGAAAACGTGGCCAGCGCAGAAAACTACGATCCTCGCGTCATCAAAACCTTGGCAGCGCCCTTCAAAGAAAAAGCAGGCATTGCCATCTTGCGTGGCAACTTGGCACCGCGCGGTGCCGTCATCAAGCCCAGTGCGGCCACACCTGCACTCATGGTGCACACAGGCCGTGCGGTGGTGTTTGAAGACAGCAATGACTTTCACAAACGCATTGACGACGAGTCATTGGATGTTGATGAAAACTGCATCTTGGTGCTCAAAAACTGTGGCCCTAAAGGCTACCCTGGCATGGCCGAAGTGGGCAACATGCCACTTCCCCCAAAAGTCTTGCGCAAAGGCATTACCGACATGGTGCGCATCAGCGATGCTCGCATGAGTGGCACGGCCTACGGCACGGTGGTTCTGCACACCACGCCCGAAGCGGCCGACGGCGGCCCCTTGGCCGTGGTTCAAAATGGCGACATGATTGAACTCAATGTGCCAGAGCGCAGAATGCAATTGCTGATCAGCGACGAAGAACTCAAAGCAAGGTTGGCCAAATGGGTTCGCCCAGAGCCTCCCTTAAAGTCTGGTTACTGGAAACTGTATGTCGACACCGTGCTTCAAGCCGACGAAGGCTGCGACCTTGACTTCTTGGTGGGCAAGCGCGGCTCTTTTGTGCCCAAAGACAACCACTGATTTTTCCCCATTTAAATTAGAAAGCATTCACCATGAAATTACTCATCACCGGTGGCGCAGGATTTCTAGGCGCACGTTTGGCCCGCGAAATTCTCAAGAAGGGCGAGCTCAACGGACACAAAGTCACAGAGTTGCACATTGCCGACTTGTTCCCTGCGCCAGCTGATTTGTTGGCAGACTCTCGTGTCAAAGGCCATGCTGGCCCCATGCTGGAGCAAGGCGCATTGTTTCAGAGCGGCTTTGATGGCGTGTTTCATTTGGCCTCTGCCGTGTCTGGCGAGTGCGAGCAAGACTTTGATCTGGGCATGCGTTCCAACTTAGACAGCACGCGCTTGCTATTAGAAGGCTTGCGCAAAGCGGGCAATGTGCCGCGCATGGTGTTTGCCAGCTCAGTAGCTGTGTTTGGCCCCGACCCCAGCAACCCCATGCCCAATATTGTGGCCGACAACACGCTGCCATCACCCCAAACGTCTTACGGCACCCACAAACTCATGCTGGAGTATTTGCTGGCCGACTTTACCCGCAAAGGATACGTCGACGGCCGTGCTGCACGCTTGATGACAGTCACTGTGCGCCCAGGCAAGCCCAATGGCGCGGCATCCTCATTTTTCAGCGGCATCATTCGCGAGCCACTTGCAGGCCAAGAATCCATTTGCCCTGTCGATGAAAACGTATCGCACTCAGTATCTTCGCCCAACAACACCATCAAGTGCTTGATTGCAGTGTATGAAGCCAGCCGTGAAGCCATGCAAGGACGCTTGGCTTTGAATTTACCGGGTCTCAATGTGACAGTCAAAGAAATGCTGCAAGCGCTTGAAGAAGTGGCCGGCTCTGCTGTTCGTCAGCACGTGAAGTTTGTTCGCAACGAACAGATTGCTGGCATTGTGGCCAACTGGGCCAAAGGCGGTAGCGCCCAACGCGCAGCAGCTTTGGGCTTGAAGCCAGATGCGTCTTTCAAAGACATCATTCAGCAATACATTGACGACTGCCAGCTCCCCTACTACCCCTCTCATGCCTTGGATGGATTGAAAAAATAAGCATGTATCAAAAGCTTGTTGCAGTTGACTGGGGCACCTCGTCTTTGCGAGGTGCACTCATCAACAGCGATGGCGCAGTGCTTGAAAAGCGCGCCTTTCCTCAAGGCATCATGCAGGTTGCGCATGGTCAGTTTCAAAACGTTTTTGAACAACGCTTTGCAGATTGGATGACCGACGAGACGCTGTGCCTTGTTTCGGGCATGGCGGGCAGCAGACAAGGCTGGCGTGAAGCGCCTTACTGCCCCTGCCCTAGCGGCTTCCAAGACATTGCCCAACACCTGCAGTGGATCGAAAAAGACCGCATTGGCATTGTGCCGGGCTTGTCCACTTTCAATGACACCACGCCAGATGTGATGCGCGGCGAAGAAATTCAAATTTTCGGCGCATTGAGCACATTGAAAATTGAAACAGCTCAGTTTGTTTTGCCAGGGACCCACAGCAAATGGGCGCATGTCTTAGACGGCAAAATTTCCCAGTTCAAGACCTTCATGACTGGCGAGTTTTACGCTCTGCTCAGCCAGCACTCCATCTTGGCCAAAACCTGCCTGCCCGACGCACCTTTGAAAAAAGAAGTATTTCTGGAGGGCGTCATGCAAAGTCAAAAGCCAGGCGGTCTGCTGCACCATGCTTTTTCTGCCCGAAGCCTGGCCTTGTTTGAAAAGCTCAACCCTGCGCAATCCAGCAGCTACATTTCAGGTTTGTTAATTGGCGAAGAAATCCAATCCGCCCAAAGCAGCATGCAGTCAGACAGCACGCCCTTGTTCATCTTGGGCAACAGTCAACTCACCCAGCGATATGCCTTTGCCATGGACGCAATGGGGCTGTCAGCGCAAGCCGTAGCCGATGAAGTTACGTGGTCAGGTCTTTGGGCCTTGGCGCATCATTTGTATCCAGATCATTTCAAGTTAAGCTAGAGAACATGACGCCCTTTGTTGCCAAATTTCAAGCCCACATGGACAGGCTGCCATTGGTGGCCATCTTGCGCGGCTTGAAACCTGAAGAAGCATTGGCCGTTGGCCAAGCTATTGTGAATGCAGGCTTTCACATCCTTGAAGTACCGCTTAATTCTCCGGAGCCACTTCGCAGCATTCAAATATTGTCTGCAGCTTTTCCAAATGCGCTGGTAGGTGCCGGCACCGTCACCACTGCACAACAAGTGCGCGACATCAAAGCCGCTGGGGGCCAACTGATTATTTCGCCCCACCTAGATGACAACGTGGTTTGCGAAGCTGTTAATTTAGGTATGGTTTCTTTGCCAGGTGTGGCCACGCCCTCTGAAGCTTTTCGTGCCCTTGCACTGGGCGCCAATGGCCTGAAGTTATTTCCTGCAGAAATGATCAGCCCCGCAGTGGTCAAGTCAATGCGCGCCGTGTTGCCCAAAGAGGTGAAGCTTCTGCCTGTCGGCGGTATTGGCATTCACAACATGACAGACTACCGCCAAAGTGGCGCCTCGGGATTTGGCATTGGTTCGGCCTTGTTTGCCCCTGGCAAATCGGCTGAAGCGGTGGGCGAATCTGCAGCAGCCTTTGTTCAAGCTTGGCACAAGAGCTAAGATTTGCACTTTAAAATTTCACGCACTTGACACTTGTCTTCAACAGGTTTTTCTCAATCACTCACAATAGGCTTTATGAGACTTCTACACACCATGCTTCGCGTTGGCAACCTTCAACGCTCGATCGATTTTTACACCAAGGTGATGGGCATGACTTTGCTCAAAACCACAGAAAACACTGAATACAAGTATTCATTGGCTTTTGTGGGTTATGGCAGCAACCCCGATCATGCAGAGCTCGAACTCACCTTCAACTGGGGTGTAGAGTCTTATGACATGGGCACCGCCTACGGTCATTTGGCGATTGCTGTACCAGATGCTTATGCAGCCTGCGAAAAAATTCGCAATGCCGGCGGCAAAGTGACGCGTGAAGCTGGCCCAGTCAAAGGCGGCGCCACGGTCATTGCCTTCATCACCGACCCCGATGGTTACAAAGTGGAACTGATTCAGCGAGACTTCACTTAATTCACTCTGAGCATTTTGAAGACCCTGACCTTCCCTCATTCCGACAGGCCCGATCAATCACCCTGCGCCCCGAATCGAGAGGCACTGTTGGCGAATTGGCCCCCAACGCAAGACCTCTGGATCTTCGGTTACGCCTCGCTCATCTGGCGACCCGAGTTTGAAATCTTGGAACAACACCCAACCAAGGTTCAAGGTTGGCATCGCGCTTTGAAAATGTGGAGTCGTTTGAACCGCGGCACACCTGAATGCCCTGGTTTGGTGTTTGCCTTACTGTCTGGCGGCAGTTGCCAAGGCCTGGTGTTTAGAACGCCCGCAATGCAAGTCAGGCAGACCATCGAGCAACTCTGGTTGCGCGAAATGCCCAACAGTGTTTACACAACACGTTGGTTGCAGTGCCCCACACCTCAAGGCCCTGTCAATGCACTGGCTTTCACTTTGCCTCGCAGCAGCCCCAGTTACACAGGCAACTTATCCCCTGCGCAATATCAACATATCTTTCAAAATGCCACCGGCCGTTACGGCACTACCTTAGACTATGCGAAAGAGACCTTTCACAGCTTGAAACAACAAGGCATTCACGACAAGGCACTCGAGGCTTTGCTGCAGCATGCCAAGGATTGAAAATGAACATCGCCGATTTACGCAAAAGTTATGAAAAAGCCGAGCTGAGTGAAGACGCTTCAGCCTCTGATCCGCTCAAACAATTTGAACGCTGGTTGAACGAAGCCATTCAATCAGAAGTGCCCGAGCCCAATGCCATGACCGTTGCCACCGTGGCCAGCAACTTGCGTCCCAGCACACGGGTGGTGTTGATCAAAGGCTACGACGAGCGCGGCATTGTTTGGTACACCAACTACGACAGCCGCAAAGGCCAAGAGTTGGCAGGCAATCCGTTTGCAGCTTTGCAATTTCACTGGGTTGAACTCGAGCGTGTGGTGCGCATAGAGGGCCGCATGGAAAAAATCAGCGACGCAGAAAGTGATGCTTACTTTCACAGTCGCCCCCTCGATTCGCGCATTGGCGCATGGGCATCTCCGCAAAGCCAAGTCATTGATGGCAGAACCGTGTTAGTGACCAACGCTGCAAAGTACGCCGCCCAATTCATGTTAAATCCGCCCCGCCCTCCGCATTGGGGCGGTTACCGCTTGGTTCCAGATGAATGGCAGTTTTGGCAAGGTCGCAAAAGCCGCCTTCACGATAGATTGCGCTATCGCTTGAGTGAAGGCGACTGGGTTCGCGAACGCTTGGCGCCTTAAAAGACTTTACGTTGGCTTCATCCATTCGGAAAATGTTTTCTTAAACTTCCAAACTTTAGGGGCTGCCACAGCCAAGCAATAGCCCTGAGTCGGATTGCGCTCAAAGAAATCTTGGTGATAGTCCTCAGCAGCTGAGTAGTTATCCAAATGAAGAACCTCAGTGACAAGGGACGATTCAAAGATGTGTTCAGCCTCGATTTCAGCCATGATGGACTTGGCCACCTCCGCCTGCTCTGGCTTGGTAAAGTAAATGCCACTTCGATATTGGGTGCCACGGTCATTGCCCTGGCGATTCAAGGTGGTGGGGTCGTGGATGACAAAGAAAATTTCTAACAAGACCCGGGTACTGATGATTTGCGGGTCGTATACCAACCTGACCACCTCGTTGTGACCCGTCATGCCCGAGCAGACTTGCTCATACGTTGGGTTGCGGCTTTGGCCATTGCAATAGCCCGATTCAACGTCCAAGACACCTTTGACCTGGACAAAGACAGCTTCGGTGCACCAGAAGCAGCCGCCCCCAAGAACCAAAGTTTCAGCGTGAGATGGTATTTGCATCGTCCTATTTTGACCCAAAATGTGGCCAACATGCTTAAAACCCCGCTCAAAGCAGGCACTTGTCAGTGGCTAAGTAGGCTTAATCATGGAACAGTTCCATGGAATATTTCGCATCGCGATAAAATCCACAATCTTTGATGTTTGACGGATTTAAATCATGAAGCCTTCCTTTCAGTGGCAAGACCCCTTTCTCCTCAACGCGCAACTGAGCGACGACGAAAGGGCCATCGTCGATGCCGCCCATGACTTCTGCCAAGAAAAATTACAAACTCGGGTGTTGATGGCGGCACGCCACGAGAAGTTCGACCGTGAAATCATGAACGAGTTTGGCAGCATGGGCTTCTTAGGCTCCACCATCGATGGCTACGGCTGTGCTGGTTTGAACTACGTCAGCTACGGCTTGGTGGCCCGCGAAGTAGAACGCGTGGACAGCGGCTACCGCAGTGCCATGAGCGTGCAAAGTTCCTTGGTCATGTTCCCCATCTATGAATACGGCTCTGAAGCCCAACGTCAAAAATACTTACCCAAATTGGCCACAGGCGAATGGGTCGGTTGTTTTGGACTCACAGAACCCAACCATGGCTCTGACCCAGCAAGCATGATCACACGCGCCAAACCCGTGGACGGTGGCTTCATCATGAAGGGCGCCAAAATGTGGATTACCAACGCCCCCATTGCCGATGTGTTTGTAGTCTGGGCCAAACTTGAAAGTGAAGGCGATGGCCAGTCTGCCATTCGCGGCTTCATCTTAGAAAAAGGCATGAAGGGCCTTACAGCGCCCAAGATTGAAGGCAAGATGAGCTTGCGCGCCAGCATCACTGGCGAAATCGTGATGGACGATGTGTTTGTGCCCGCAGAAAACATGTTGCCCAATGTGTCTGGTTTGAAGGGTCCCTTTGGTTGCTTGAACAAAGCCCGTTATGGCATTGCTTGGGGTGCTTTGGGAGCCGCCGAAGACTGCTGGCATCGCGCTCGCCAATACACCCTTGATCGGGTTCAATTTGGCCGCCCCTTGGCGCAAAACCAGTTGATTCAGAAAAAATTGGCCGACATGCAAACCGAAATCGCTTTGGGTTTGCAAGGCTGTTTGCGCGTAGGGCGCCTCATGGACGAAGGTCAAGCTGTGCCAGAGATGATCAGTCTGATCAAACGCAACAGTTGCGGCAAGGCCTTAGATGTTGCCCGCATGTCGCGCGACATGCACGGTGGCAATGGCATTCACGACGAATACCACGTGATTCGCCACATGATCAATTTGGAAACGGTGAACACCTACGAAGGCACGCACGATGTGCATGCGCTGATTCTCGGTCGCGCTCAGACTGGCTTGCAGGCTTTTTATTGAGCATTGATACATCTCAAGCACAGTTCAAAAGACCGCTTTAGCGGTCTTTTTTTTCACTGATATCTACTTGACACCTTGACTCCCCCATCCCTGCGACTTACATTACTAACCAACGAGTCATTAAACGTGTCTGAATCCCTCCTTGCCCCCAAAAGAGAACGTCGCAAACAGCAGCGCCCAGGCGAGTTGCTGGAAGCGGCGCTCGATTTATTTGTTGAAAAAGGCTTTGCTGCAACCAAATCAGAGGAGGTTGCAGCCAAAGCGGGCGTCTCCAAGGGAACCCTGTTCTTGTACTTTCCCAGCAAAGAAGAATTGTTCAAAGCGGTGGTTCGAGAAAATGTGGTGAAAACAGTCACAGAGGGCGCACTGGAGGTAGCCAACTTCAAAGGCAGTAGCGCCGAACTTCTGACAACATTGATGCTGGAGTGGTGGCGCAGATATGGCTCTACCAAGGCCTCTGGCATCACCAAATTGATCATCAGTGAAGGCAATCACTTTCCAGATTTAGCTGCTTTCTACCAGGAAGAAGTCATCGACCCCGCTACGCGAATGCTCAAGGACATACTTGAGCGAGGACGGGCATCGGGCGAGTTTCGCAACTTCAACACAGAACACACCACCATGGTGGTGATCGCACCCATGTTGTTTCTCATCATGTCCAAACACGCCAATGCAGTTTGCATTTCTGGTTCCCAAGAAACCAACCCTGAAAATTTCATAGCGCAGCATGCTGACCTGCTTGTGCGTGGACTTTCCAATTCAAACTAATTATGTTGATCTCAAAAAAATTCGTCTTGGGTATCGCCTTCGTGGTGCTAGCAGGCCTCCTTACTTTAGCCTTCCAAAAGGGCTGGATTGGTAAGCGAGCAACACAAAGCAGCCCCCTCAAAACCAATGGCCCTGTGAGCATTGAGTTGTCAGATGGCGACATTGCCATTGCTCAAAAAATGACCATGACCCAAGGCTTGCCCGTTTCTGGCACGCTCAAGGCCGTTCGCAGCGCCATGGTCAAAGCCCGCGTAGCCGGTGAACTCGTGTTGCTGGAAGTTCGCGAAGGTGATGCTGTGAAAATGGGACAAATTGTTGCCCGGGTTGACAACACCGAATACCTAGCTCGACAAAGTCAAAATAAACAGCAAGCAGAAGCTGCACGCGCACAAGTTGAAGTGGCTCAAAGACAATTTGACAACAACAACGCCTTGGTCAATCAAGGCTTTATTTCTAAAACCGCGCTAGATACCTCTATCTCCAACCTCAACGGTGCCAAGGCAAGTTATCAAGCGGCCCTATCAACTTTGGATGTGGCGACCAAGGCATTGGACGACAGCGTTTTAAAAGCACCCCTGAATGGCTTTGTCAGCCAACGCTTTGCGCAACCTGGCGAACGCGTGGCACCTGAAGCCCGCATCATTGAAATCGTTGACCTGTCGCAACTTGAACTTGAAGCAACCCTGACTTCTGCACAAGCCATGAACGTGAAACTTGGACAGATTGCCAAACTGAATGTTGAGGGTACCCACGAAGAAGTCTCAGCCAAAGTTTTGAGAATCAACCCAAGCACACAAACAGGCAGTCGCAGTGTTTTGATTTATTTAGGATTGCAGTCCCACCCCATGTTGCGACAAGGCGTATTTGTTCAAGGAAGTTTAGGAACACAAAAAGTTCAAGCCATTGTCGTCCCGCTAGAAAGTGTGCGATCGGACAAACCCATGCCCTACGTGCAAGCCATTCGCGATGACAAAGTGATGCACATCCAAGTAGAGCTTGGTGCAAAAGGTGAGGCCAATGGCCAAGCTGTGATGGCCTTGAAAGAAATCGAAGAAGGCGCTTTGTTGCTGGCACCTAGCGCAGGCGCGGTCAGAGACGGCACCTTGGTAACCCGCGCCCCTAAAACCCCGACGACCACAACCGGCGCCAAGCCATAAGCACAGCCTATGTGGTTTACCAAAGTCAGCATCCAGAATCCGGTCTTTGCGACCATGATCATGCTCGTGTTCGTGGTCATGGGTTTATTTTCCTTTCAGCGCTTGAAAGTCGATCAATTCCCGAACATTGATTTTCCTGTGGTCGTGGTTCTGACCGAGTACCCAGGTGCATCACCTGAAATTGTTGAGAGTGAAGTTTCTAAAAAAATTGAAGAAGGTGTGAATTCAATTGCCGGTATCAGTGCCCTGACCTCGCGCAGTTATGAAAATCAATCTGTGGTGGTCATCGAGTTTCAGCTGAACATGGATGGCCGAAAAGCAGCCGATGACGTGCGCGAAAAAGTAGCAAGCATGCGCGCAACTTTACGCGATGAAGTCAAAGAGCCACGCATCATTCGCTTTGACCCTACCAGCAAAGCCATATGGTCTTTAGCGGTTTTTCCCGAAGCTCAAAATGACAGCAAACTAACCAGCCTGGTTGAACTCACCAACTACGCGGAACAAACCATTAAGAAACGTTTAGAGAACGTTCGCGGCGTGGGTGCTGTCAATGTATTGGGCGGTAGCCGAAGAGAAATTAACATTTACCTGCGGCCAGATGCCATGGAGGCTTTGGGCGTCTCGGCAGATCAAATTGCCGCCGCGGTTCGAAATGAAAATCAAGATTTACCAGTCGGGGCCTTGCGATCCTTTTCGCAAGAGCGTGTGATTCAGGTTCAATCTCGCGTCAAACGACCCGAAGATTTTGCCAACATCATTGTGGCTCGCAAAGGCACTACGCCCATCCGATTGTCACAAGTCGCCACTGTGAATGACGGTGCGCAAGAAATGACAAACATGGCGCTCTACAACGGCGAAAGAACCTTGGTGCTCACGGTTCAAAAGGCACAAGATGCCAACACCATCGAAGTGGTTGACGGGCTGATGACCACCCTGAAAGAGCTGCGCAAACAGATTCCTGCGGGCATTCGTCTTGAACCCGTATCAGATGGCTCGCGTCAAATTCGAGTCGCTGTCGACAATGTTCGCCGAACCCTCATTGAGGGCGCACTGCTGACCATTCTCATTGTGTTTTTATTCTTGAACTCATGGCGCTCTACAGTCATTACCGGCTTAACGCTGCCGATCTCATTGATCGGCACATTTTGGTTCATGAGCATGTTTGGTTTTACCATCAACATGATCACACTCATGGCCTTGTCCTTGTGTGTGGGCTTGCTGATTGACGACGCCATTGTGGTTCGTGAGAACATCGTGCGACATGTGCAAATGGGGAAAAATGCTTATGACGCAGCCATGATCGGAACGCAAGAAATTGGCCTTGCTGTTCTGGCAACCACCTTGTCCATCGTGGCTGTCTTCCTGCCCATTGGTTTTATGGAGGGCATCATTGGCAAGTTCTTCCACGAGTTTGGCATCACCATTGTGGCAGCCGTACTCATCTCCATGTTTGTCAGTTTCACATTGGATCCCATGCTGTCGAGTGTGTGGCATGACCCTAGCATTCATCCGCAAGGCCAAACTCAAAAGCCGGCCAGCTTTTATGACAAAACGGTGGGCCGTGTCACGCATTGGTTTGAAGTTCAAACCGATCGCATGGCTGACAAGTACCAAGGCATGTTGGCTTGGGCCTTGAACCACAAGCTAACCACCCTGTTAACTGCATTGCTGATCTTCATTGCGAGTGTTTTCATGGTGCCGCTTTTGGGCACTGAATTTGTGCCTAAGGGCGATTACTCCGAGGCCACACTGGCCTTTCAGACGCCAGTGGGGACTTCGCTTGAAAGCACGGCCCTCAAAGCCAAACAAGTTGAAAAAATTGTGCGTGAATTTCCAGAGGTTGAATACACCCTGACGGGCATGAACACGCCCAATGCACAAGGCAAAAACAGCGCCAGTATTTACATTCGTTTGGTTGATCGGAAATTGCGCCAGCGCAGCGTGGAGGACCTAGGGGCTCTGCTGCGAGAACGACTTAGCAAAGTTGCCGGCATTACGGTCACCCATGTCGGCACCCTAGATTCTGTAGCCGGCAGCAAGCAAATTGAATTTTCACTGCAAGGTGCTGATCAACGCGAGCTAGAACGATTGACCTTGCAGATCATGGAAAAGATTCGCAACATCCCTGGCTTGGTCGATTTGGATTCCAGTGTCAAACCTAACAAGCCTTCAATTTCGATCAACGTGTTGCGCGAATCAGCTTCCGACATCGGCTTAAGTGCTGCGCCTATTGCAGGTGCTCTGCGCACCTTGGTGGCCGGGCAAACTGTGGGCAATTGGCGCGCACCTGATGATCAGACTTACGATGTCAATGTGCGCCTTGCACCAGAGTTTCGAAATAGCCCACAAGACTTAGAGCGTCTGCCGTTTAGCCTGCCAGCCCCCGACGGCACTTCGCGAACCGTTCGCCTAGGACAAATTGCACAAGTGCAAGAAACCACAGGCTCCAACCAAATCAACCGCCGCGATTTGATGAGAGAAGTGTCGATCAATGCCAATGCGTCAAGAAGATCGGCGGGCGAAATTTCGAACGACATTCGGAAAGTTTTGGATGCAGTGGCTTGGCCGCCTGGGTACCGCTATCAATTTGGCGGCACCACCAAGAGCATGAATGAGTCATTTCAATATGCCATCACGGCCCTCATCATGGCCGTGATTTTCATCTACATGATTTTGGCCAGTCAGTTCAAGAGTTTTTTACAACCTCTTGCCCTCATGACTGCCCTGCCACTCACCCTGATCGGCGTCGTCTTGGCGCTCATGGCCTTCAAGTCTGCGCTCTCTATGTTCTCGGTCATTGGCGTCGTCATGCTGATGGGCTTGGTCACCAAAAATGCCATTTTGCTAGTCGACTTCGCCATCAGAGCCCGTGAAGGCAGCGTTTCAGACACAGGGCAGCCCGCCCCTGGCTTAACTCGGCACGACGCGCTGCTCATGGCCGCCAAAGTCCGACTCCGCCCCATTTTGATGACCACTTTGGCCATGATTTTTGGCATGATCCCGCTGGCATTTGCCATCACAGAGGGCTCAGAGCAACGATCACCCATGGGGCAAGCTGTCATCGGAGGAGTTATTACCTCCTCTTTGCTCACCCTTGTGGTCGTGCCAGTGGTTTATTGCTACATGGACGATTTGAGTGAGTTTTTGAAAAGGCTTTGGTCTGGCAAGGAAAAATCAAATTCCGAGGCGCCCGTAGAAGCTAAAATGTGATGAGCTAGAATTAGATACCCCCTGGAGTAGCCGTGAACAATGACATCGCCCGTTTCAACATGATTGAGCAACAAATTCGTCCTTGGGAAGTCTTGGATGGGCAAGTGCTTGCATTGCTTTTAGAGGTGAAGCGCGAGAACTTTGCGCCCATGGCGCACAAAGCTTTGGCTTTTGTCGACATGGAGATTCCCTTAGGCAAAGACACTGATTCTGACCAAGTCATGTTGGCCCCACGCGTAGAAGCGCGTTTTTTACAAAATGCCGCCGTCAAACATACCGATAAAGTGCTGGAAATTGGCACTGGCTCTGGCTACATGGCGGCATTGTTGGCGCATCAAGCAGCCAGCGTCTTAAGTTTTGAATTAGACCCTGCATTGGCCCAACAAGCCCGCGCCAACCTGCAAACTGCTGGCATTCACAATGCAGAAGTTCGCCAGGCCGATGGCAGCCAAGGTGCCTTAGCCGATGGCCCCTTCGATGTCATCATGCTCAGCGGATCGGTGGCAGAGGTTCCCCAAGTGTTGCTCAATCAACTGAGCATTGGCGGTCGTTTGCTGGCGGTGGTTGGCGAAGATCCCATGATGCGCGCCAGCGTCATCACTCGCACAGCCGAACAGCAATGGCAAACTTCAGAGCCATGGGACACCATCGCCCCTCGACTCAAAGGCTTTCCTGAACACAATCGTTTTGCCTTTTAATCAAGCTCGACCACAGACAACACAGCCTCTTTTATGCAACAAGTTAGCCCCGCCCAATTTAGCGAATGGATATCTCAGGCCACTGCTCAAGGCCTGCCCTTGATTTTGGATGTGCGCGAAACATGGGAATGCCAACTGGCAAGCATTGCACCCGCTGGCTGCGAAGTTCAAATCATGCCCATGCAGACAGTTCCAGACCGCCTACAAGACCTCGATAAGCAAAGACCCATTGCATGCCTTTGCCACCATGGCGGCAGAAGCATGCAGGTCGCAGCATTTTTAGAACACCATGGCTTTGAAAATATCACCAACATCAGTGGCGGCATCAACGCTTGGTCCAGCCAAGTCGATGCCAGCATTCCAGTTTATTGAATTGACTCCTTTTCTTATTGGTTTGTACCTCGAAAGATTTTTATGAATTTGCGCTTTCTCCCAATCACTTTGGCCATTTCAGCCGCATTCGCTGGCTCAGCGCAAGCACAGAACTTGATGTCCCTGTTCGAAACAGCACGCAGCTTCGATGCCACCTACAAGGCGGCTCAATACCAATACACCGCCAACTTGTCAAAGGGTGAACAAGCCAAAGCTGTTTTACTCCCCACCGTTGGCTTGTCTGCCAACCTCAACAGGACCGAGGTCGACTTGGTCGCCGCTTCGCAAACCGTCAGATCACAAAGCATGGCTGCCACTATCAATGCATCTCACCCTCTGTATCGCCCTGCCAACTCTGCCACCTATGAACAGGGCATGCGCCAACTGGCGTTAGCAAGCATTCAGCTCAAGGCTGCAGAGCAAGACCTCATGGTTCGTTTGAGCCAAGCCTACTTTGATGTGCTCATTTCCCGTGAAAGTTTGGACTTTGTGAAAGCCCAAAAATTGGCCGTTGCCGAACAATTGGCTGCCGCCAAACGCAACTTTGAAGTCGGCACCTCAACCATCACAGACAGCCGCGAAGCGCAGGCTCGCTATGACTTGGTACTGGCACAAGAGATTGCAGCCGACAACGATTTGCGCATCAAACGCATGGCTTTGAATCAGTTGGTCGGGCTGAACAACATTGAACCCAAATCTTTGTCGCGCATGGCCAAGCTTTCTGCGCCAGAATCATCGTCAATTGACCAATGGGTGAAGCAGTCTTCAGAATTCAACCCGGCTGTTCTTCAAAGCCGCGCAAGCTTGGACATTGCCAAACTTGAAATCAAGAAAGCAGAGGCAGGCAACAAACCCACGCTCGACTTGGTTGCTGGTTTCACACCCACACGTTATAAAAACGGCAAGGGCCTCAATACATCCCAAGTGGACACCAACTCAAACAGCATCAGCTTGGCCTTTAACATGCCTTTGTTCTCTGGTTATGCGACTCAAAACCGCATCAAGGAAACCGTTGCACTGGAGGACAAAGCCCGCTCAGACCTGGATGCCGCTGAACGCAACGTTGCGCAAGCAACACGCACCGCCTTCTTTGGCTTGCAATCTGGCATTGGTCAAGTCAATGCACTGCAAGCCGCCGAGGCCTCCAGCCAAAGCGCTTTAGACGCCAACAAGTTGGGTTATCAAGTGGGTGTGCGCATCAACATCGATGTACTCAACAGCCAGAGCCAACTGTTCCAGACCAAACGTGATTTGGCCAAAGCGCGTTACGATGTTTTGCTGGGTCAACTTAAACTCCGACAAGCGGCCGGCACGCTGACCGAAACCGATCTGGCTTCAATCAACGCACTTTTGAATCCTTGAGAAATGATTGAATTCAATCTCTGATTGAATTCAGCAACTCTTGCACTGCCAGCACAGTGCGTTCAGTAGCACCGCCGTGCTGCTTTGCAAATTGCGCTGCTTGATGCGCGCACTTTTGTTGCACTTGCCTGTTCAGCACTGTCTCTACAGCCAAACGCACAGCTTCTGCCATGTTGGGCGCACGCTGTGCCGCACCCGAGTTTTGTGCCGCTTCAGAAGCCTCTGAAAAATTGAAGGTGTGCGGCCCCATCACAATGGGGCAAGCACAGGCCGCCGCTTCAATTAAATTTTGACCACCCAGTTTTTCAAAGCTGCCCCCAAGCAAGGCCACATCGGCCAAGCTGTAATAAAGTGCCATTTCACCAAGACTGTCACCCAACAGAACCGTTGGTATTGGGTGTGTGGTTTCTGCACTTGAATCTGAGTCTAAGCTAGGGCCTTCTTGACCCCAAGTTGAACGTCTTGAAACTCGCAAGCCGCCAGACTGCAACAAACTTTCAACCTCATTCACACGCTGTGGATGCCTTGGTACGATGAGCCAATTGACTCGGACATCAGGCTGTTGCGCGATGAATGTCTGCCAAGCTTCCAGCCATGAACTTTCTTCACCTTCGCGCGAACTGGCCAACATGACAAGGGGTGCGGTCAGTTGATGGCGCCAAGATTGGCCCAAAGCAAGTTGGACCGCATCAGGCTTAGCATCAAACTTCAAATTACCGAAGATGCCCTGAACCTTGGCACCCAAAGTCTTCAGTCGACTGGCATCGTCTTGCGTTTGAGCACACACGGCGCTCAGTCCGACATAGGCCGGCCGCATGAGAGCGGGCCATCGCTGCGCCTGCTGCATCGATTTTTCACTCATGCGTGCGTTGACCAACATGATGGGAACGCCGTGAACTTGCGCACGCTGAACCAGCAAAGGCCACACTTCCGTCTCAAGCAACAAACCCATTGTGGGCTTAAAGGCTAGAAAAAAACGATCAAGCACATCAGGCGAATCCCAAGGCTGCCAAACTTGCAAATCGCCATCTTGCAAAAGTTTGCGCCCTTCCTCGCGCCCAGTGGCTGTGCCATTTGTCAGCAACAATTTCATCCCAGGCATGGCTTGCCGCAAACCCTCCAGCAAAATAGCGGCAGTACGTGCTTCGCCCAAAGAGACTGCGTGAATCCAAATCCAGTCTTGACGAGCGCTTTGCGTGTAATGGCCAAATCGCTCTTCAATGAACTGGCCATAAAGCGGCTCTGCTTGGGCTCGCTTGTGCAACTTACGTCGAAGCAGGGGCTGCGCCAAGCGCATGAAAACACCGTAGAGCCACAGAGAGAGATTAGAAATCACTCAGCAAATCCGAAAGAATGAGGCACACCCATCAATGCGCCGAGCTTTGCAAGCTGGCATCTAGCTTGACGCTTCTCAACAAGGTCAGCATGTCGTTTTCAATGCGATGCAGGGCAGCTTCTGTATGCCCTTCAAAACGCAAGACCAGCACAGGCGTGGTGTTAGAAGCGCGAATCAAACCAAAGCCATCGGGCCAATCGACACGCAAACCATCCATGTCTGAAATTTCTGCGGGCGCTGAAAAATAGTCAGCTGCCACGGTCAATAATTTGGCTGTCAGTTGGTGAGGTTCACCCTCTTGGCACGCCACGTTTAACTCGGGCGTACTAAAACTGCTTGGCAATGCTTTAAGAACTTCATTGGCATTGGGGCTGCGACTTAAAATTTCCAAGAGACGGCAACCCGCGTAGGTGCCATCGTCAAAACCATACCAACGCTCCTTGAAAAAGATATGGCCACTCATCTCGCCGCCTAATGGCGCTTCACCGCCCTCAGCTTCTATCTGTTTCATCTTGGCTTTGATCAGAGAGTGGCCCGTTTTGTACATCAGGGGTTTACCGCCCGCAGCGCGAATGGCGGGAGCCAAACGTTGCGAGCATTTCACATCAAACAAAATGGTGCCATTGGGCACTCGACTCAGTACGTCTTGGGCAAACAGCTGCATTTGCCTATCTGGGTAAATGGTTTCACCATCTTGCGTAACGATGCCCAGTCGGTCGCCATCGCCATCAAACGCCAATCCCAACTCTGCACCTGAAGTTTGAAGCATCGCAATGAGATCTTTCAAATTTTCTGGTTTGCTAGGGTCGGGATGGTGATTGGGAAAATTGCCATCTACTTCGCTGAACAATTCAATGACCTCGCAGCCCAGAGCGCGAAAAATACCGGGGGCACTGGCGCCAGCAATGCCGTTGCCAGAATCGACCACAATTTTCAGGGGACGGGTCAACTCAATACCCGACACAATGCGCTCAATGTAGGCAGGCAAAATATTGACTACACGGACAGAGCCACCGTCTTTGAGCTGCCACGACTCATTTTCAATGATGTGTTGCAAGGCCTTGATTTCATCGCCATAAACTGCCCGGCCACCCAAGACCATTTTGAAACCGTTGTCATCTTTGGGGTTGTGACTGCCCGTCACTTGAATACCGCTGTCGCACACGGTGTGCGCCGCAAAATAAAGTTGGGGTGTGGTGGTCAGCCCCACATCGATGACTTCAATGCCCACTGCCATCAGGCCGTGCATCAAGGCTGCCGACAAAGCAGGCCCACTCAGGCGACCATCGCGTCCAACCGCCACGGTATGCCGCCCTTCCTTCATGGCCAAACTGCCAAAGGCTCGGCCTAAGGCTTCAGCCAAGTTTTCGTCCATGTTTCGCAGGTAGGTGCCGCGAATGTCGTACGCCTTGAATATGGATGCCGTGACTTGCATAAAAAAATAGCCTTGGTAGATGTGACGCACCGTTTTTCTGCGCGACCTCGGGTGAACTTCTTTGGCCCCCATTGTAGGTGCGACAGGCTCAAATCGGATATGATGATCGCATGCAATTTCACCCTGAAACCTGTCACAAAACCATTCAAAGTCCCTGGGGGCCATTGACCCTAGCAGCCAACCCAAAGGGACTGAGCGGTGTTTGGTTTGAAAACCAAAAACATTTTCCAAACACACACGCTTGGACACTTTCAAACCAACACCCCACTTTGCTTCAAGCTGAGCAAAGCCTTAGCAATTACTTTGACCAAAAATGGCCGCCTGCCAGTTCAGCTAGAAAAGCACTGCATCACATAAGGCTAGATTTGAGCGCCGGCACCGACTTTCAAAAAGCCGTTTGGCATGCCCTCATGAGCATTCCCATGGGGCAAACATGCAGCTATGGCCAGCTCGCAGCAGCCATCGGTCGCCCCATGGCGGTCAGAGCGGTCGGCACAGCGGTCGGCCGCAACCCTATCAGCATCCTGATTCCTTGCCACCGCGTGATGGGCAGTCAGGGTCAAATCACAGGTTATGCGGGGGGCATTTGGCGCAAACAAGCTTTGTTGAAGCTTGAAAACGCAAGCACCCACCCGTTCTCGGCAGGTCACCGTCAATGAGTGAAAACAACCGTAGCGATTCGCAAGAATGGCGAGTCGACTACCTGATGTTGGCCGCTTTATGGGGCTCATCATTTTTATTCATGCGCATGGGTGCGGCAGAATTTGGCCCCTTGGCTACGGCCTGGACACGCGTTTGTGTGGCCACACTGTTTTTATTTCCTTTCATGCTTTGGCAAGGCCACTGGGCTTTGTTTAAATCAAAGTGGAAGATTATTTTGAGCTTTGGTGTTTTCAATTCCGCCTTGCCATTCGCCTTGTTTGCCTATGCTGTCATGCACATCTCTACAGGCCTTTCAGCCATTTTGAATGCGGCAGTGCCATTGTTTGCAGCTCTCGTCGCTTGGCTCTGGTTAGACGATCGTTTAAACCGATGGCGCATTGCAGGCTTGTTCATTGGCTTCATGGGTGTCACGCTACTGGCTAGCAATCAAACCAGTTTTCACACTGAGACCAACCCAGATGCGAGTCTTTGGGGTCAATACACAGCCATTGCAGCATGTCTTGTAGCCACTCTGTGTTATGCCATCGCAGGAAGTTTTACAAAGAAATTCATGCCCAATTTACCGCCGCTGGTATCTTCAACAGGCAGCCAATTGGGCGCCTGTTTGGCGCTTGCATTGCCAGCGTTTTGGGCCATGCCAGAAGCCATGCCAAGCACTCAAGCCTGGCTGTCAATTGTCATATTGGGAGTGGCTTGTACGGGCATTGCTTACATTTTGTATTTCAGATTGGTCAACCGCGCAGGGCCAGCCAAAGCTCTGACAGTGACTTTCTTAATTCCCGTATTTGCTTTAATCTATGCCGTTTTATTCTTGAATGAAACAGTCACACTGAGCATGGTCTTGTTAGGCGTGGTGGTAGTATTTGGTACAGCCATGTCCAGTGGTATTTTTCCTAAAATGAAATAGGCTAAAGATGAAACGTCGTCACTTCACACACCGCATCACATTCGCCCTGCTTGCCGGATTTTTGTTTGCAGCAAACGCCTCTGCGCAAAACACACCACCCAGTGTGCTCACGTCAAGCCAAGCCCACGCTGCGTTGTGAAATTCAATTGAATTTGTTCAGCTTGAAATCAAAGATGCGAGCTCAGAAGGCGATTGAATTTGGGCATGTGCTTGCCACTTTTCAACATCACCCTGAGCCCCTAAATAGCCATAGGTAGCCGCCACCGTTTTCATTTGGGCAGCATGACCAGCCACGATGTCGCGCTCATCATCGCCCACATAAATGCATGCACTGGGGTCTAAGCCCATCCGCCTTGCCGCTTCCAGCAAGGGTTCTGGATGAGGCTTGGCGTGTGGTGTGGTGTCGCCGCAAATGAGGACGGCCGAAGATTTAAACAGCGGCATGGACTGCGTAAGCGGTTCTGCAAATCGTTTGGACTTGTTGGTGACAACACCCCATGGCAATTTGGCGGCGACCAGTGCAGCAATCATTTGCGCAACACCCTCAAATGCAAACGTTCGTTGCGTCATGCAGGCCTCGTAATTGCGAAAGAATTCTTCTTTCATGGCGTCGTAGTCGGGATGCTCGGGTGTGAAACCAAACGCCAAAGCGATCATGCCACGGGCACCTGCGCCGGCCATAGGCCGGTAATGCAGCAGCGGCAAGGAAGGCATACCGCGGTCCACCCGCATCTTATCGACGGCCGCCCCTAAGTCTGGCGCACTGTCAATGAGCGTGCCGTCAAGGTCAAACAAGACGGCCTGAATGTTTTCAAACTTCATAGGGGGAGGCCTTGCAGTTTCAGTTTGCCAATGGCTTTTGGGTGGCCATCAAATAATTCACATCTGTGTCATTGTTCATTGCATAAACGCGTGTGAAAGGGTTGTAAGTCATGCCCTTCATCTGGTTTAAATCAAGACCGCCAGCGCGCACCCAATCAGCCAACTCACTGGGTTTGATCAAACGCGCATATTCGTGAGTGCCTTTGGGCAATAAATTGAGCACGTACTCAGCGCCAACAATTGCAAACAAGAACGATTTTGGGCTGCGATTCAGGGTTGAAAAGAACACCCAACCGCCTGGCTTCACCAATTGCGAGCAAGCCTTGACCACAGCGGCGGGGTCGGGCACGTGCTCCAACATTTCCATGCAAGTGACCACATCAAATTGTCCCGCTTGTTGTGCTGCCAAGTTTTCTGCGCTGATTTCTTGGTACTGCACACCTTGCGTACCCGCTTCAATGGCATGCAACTGCGCCACCTTCAATGACTTCACAGCCAGGTCAATGCCTAAGACTT
>Ga0209552_1000103_pt1 | contig 26424 bp, 22 predicted proteins | sample LauGreFaBDMM15SD_2_FD_188214 | JGI IMG/M metagenome (GOLD analysis project Ga0209552, IMG submission 188214) | Freshwater lake microbial communities from Lake Michigan, USA - Fa13.BD.MM15.SD (SPAdes) (version 2) | ecosystem: Environmental > Aquatic > Freshwater > Lake | place: Lake Michigan, USA... | reverse complement strand
GTAGCCGATGGCGGCGGTGGCGGTATGGTCGTTGGTTTGGCAAGAGCTGAAGGTCCGGGTGTGGCCGATGGAGTGGGGCCGCTGCGTTGCGCGATGAGCTCACCCAGCGGGTCAGCGTCTTGCGCCAGGGTTGCTGCAGCCGGGGCCGGCACTGTGTCGCTGCGCTTGCCACCCAAACCCAGGCGCTGGTTGATCAGGGCATCCAGCGGATCAGGCTCGGCTTCCGGATACAGATCAAACACCAGCCGGTGTCGGTAGGCCGCCACGGGCGCCAGCGAAAAAACCTGCGGGCGCATCGCCTGCTTGAGATCCAATACCAAACGTACGACCTTGGTACCGTACTGGCTGACCCGGATGTCGCCGATGTTGGGGTCGTCTGCGCGCACCTTGCCCACCAGTTCCTTGAGCGCCGGGTTGAGCGTAAGGCCCTGGATGTCGACCGCCAAGCGCGGCGGATTGGCGATGAAGCTGTGCGTCACCACCAAAGGCGCGTCCGTTTCAATGGTGACCCGTGAGTAATCGGGTGCGGGCCAGATGCGCACGTTGAATATCGTCGCGCCCCAGGCGAGGTCCAGGCCGCTCAGGCTCAAGACCACGGCCCCGCGCCGAATGAACGTACGCCGCTGCATCATGGGCCGGCGCAGACGCTCCAGAGCTGCGCACCGCGCACGCTGTGGCCGCGCAGTTCCGCCGTGCGACAGGTGTCGCCCGTGCTGCTCAGATGCAGCTGTAAATCGGCCGTCGGCAAATAGCCTGCCGCTTTATCGGGCCATTCGACCAGTTTCAGCCCGGGGCTGGCAAAAATGTCGCGCAAGCCCGCATCTTCAAACTCCTGCGGATCATTGAAGCGGTAAAAATCCAGATGCCAGGCTGCGAATGCCGGTAGGGCGTAACTCTCCACCACCGCATAGGTTGGGCTTTTGACGCGGCCGCTCACACCCAGCGCGTGCAAGAGGTGGCGTACCAGCGTGGTTTTGCCCGCACCCAAATCGCCATGCAGGGCGATCAAGGCGTCACCGCCCACGGCCTGCAGCGCATCGGCCAGCCGGGCGGCGAAGGCCTGCGTGTCGGCTTCGCTGTTCCACAACAGGCTGTGGCTGGTGGTCACTACAGCGGTGGCAGGTGAGGGCGGTTCGGGGTTCACGGATGGAAGCTGCTTTCTACAATGGGTCGCATGCGCCCGAAGATACCGCCAATTCACGACCGTGCGCTGGCGCAGGGCGAGCGCCTTCTCAGCGATATCCGGCAATGGGCCCTGGCGCTGGGCTTTTCCCAGATCGGTGTCGCGGGCATTGATCTGACGGACGCCGAGCCCGGTTTGCTGGCCTGGTTGGAGGCGGGCTTTCACGGCGGTATGGATTACATGCAGCGCCACGGCACCCGCCGCGCCCGCCCGCCCGAGCTAGTGCCCGGCACCGTGAGCGTGCTGACCGCCCGCATGGACTATTTGCCTGCAGACACGCCACCCGACTGGATGGACACCGAGTTGCAGCGCCTGCAACAGCCCGAACAGGCCGTGGTCTCGCTCTATGCTAGGGGTCGGGATTACCACAAGGTCATGCGTGCCCGCCTGCACACATTGGCAGAGCAGATCGCGCAGGCATCGGGCCCCTTGGGGCACCGCGTCTTCACGTTTTCCGCGCCGGTGCTGGAGGTGGAGTTGGCAACCCGCAGCGGCCTGGGCTGGCGCGGAAAACACACGCTGACGCTGGACCGCGAGGCAGGCTCCATGTTTTTTCTGGGTGAGATTTTTCTGGACATCGCTTTGCCGCTGACGCCCGCGCAAAGCTCACACTGCGGGAGCTGCAGCGCCTGTATCACCGTCTGCCCCACGCAAGCGATTGTTGCCCCCTACCGCTTGGACGCGCGGCGCTGCATTTCATACCTGACCATTGAACACGCCGGGGCGATTCCGCTGGAGTTGCGCCCGCTGATCGGTAACCGCATCTACGGTTGCGACGATTGCCAGCTGGTCTGCCCCTGGAACAAGTTTGCCCGCCGCAACGCCTTGCCCGATTTCGATGAACGCGCCGGCCTGGGCAGCGCCACGCTGGTGCAATTGTTAGCCTGGAGCGAGACCGACTTTTTGCGCATCACCGAGGGCAGTGCGATCCGGCGCATTGGCCATGTGCGTTGGCTGCGCAACCTGGCGGTTGCAGCCGGTAATGCCTTACGCCAAGGGGAAAACCAGGATTTGCGCTCGGCGCTGGTCCCGCTGCTGGTGCATGAAAGCGAGCTGGTGCGCGAGCACGCCGTCTGGGCGCTACAGGCTTAGGCCAGCACCAGCGGCAGTAACACGCCCAGCGCCACGCTCAGACTGAGCATGCCCAGCAGCGTAGACAGTGTCACCAGACTCCCCACGTACTCACCGTCATAGCCCATGCGCGCGGCCAGCACGTAGCAGGTAGCAGCCGTAGGCATAGCGGCAAAAGCCAGAAGAACCATGGCCTGGGTTTTGTCCAACGCAAACACGCTCGCCATGATGGCCGCCAACACCGGCGCCACCACATGGCGGATGGACAACACGGCCACCGCCAGCGTTTTGGCTTGCGCCAGCGCGCCCACGCGCATGCCCGCGCCGGCGGCCATCAGCCCCAGGGCCAGTGCGGCCGCGCCCATGCGCGATAAGGTGGGTTCTATCCAGGTGGGGATGCTAAAGCCCATCAGGTTGGCGCCCAAGCCGCAGGCCGTGGACACGATCAAGGGGTTGCGCATGATTTCGCCCAGCAGGCCCCGGTCGGTATGCCGCGCCATGGACCAGACGGAAATCGCGTTGAAAAGCGGTACGAAGATGCCGATCAGCAGCGCGATCAGCAAACTGCCCTGTGGCCCGGCCAGGCGCTCAATCAACGCAATGGCCACAAAAGAGTTGAAGCGAAACCCCACCTGCGCGCTTGCTGCGTGCAAGCGCAGCGGCATATAGGTTTTCAGGCCGGGTATGTAGGGCAGCAGCAGCGACAGCGCGATGCCCATAGCTGCTGCAATAAAAGCCGCCGCCAGCAAATGCGATGCTTCACCGATATGCACCGGGCTGCGCATGATGGAGTTGAACAGCAGCACCGGGAACAACAGAAAATACACCAGGTTGTCCACCTGCTCCCAGACCCGCCGGTTCAGCGCGGTGTAGCGGCACACCAGGTAACCACACAAAATCAAAGAAAAATCCGGTACCAGCAGTTGCGCGTAATTCATGCGCTTGAGGATAGCAGTGGCCCGAAGCTTGCTAACCTTGGCAGCATGCGCGGCCACCACTCCAAAGCACTCAACGCAGCCCAGCGCACGGCGGGGCCGGGCGCAAGCCAGCCCGAGGTGGACGCTTTTGTGGACCATTTGTGGCTGGAAGCGGGCCTGGCCAAAAATTCACTCGACGCGTACCGGCGCGATGTGTCGATTTATGCCACCTGGCTGGATGGGCGTGCGCTGCACAGCAGCACCGAGGCCGATGTGCAGCGCTTTTTCTCCAGCCAGCACGTACACACCAAAGCCACCACGGCCAACCGTCGCCTGACCGTGCTCAAGCGTTATTTCCGCTGGGCGCTGCGGGAAGGCGCGATGCAGGTCGACCCGACGCTGAAATTGCAAGCGGCCAAGCAGGCCCTGCGCGTGCCCAAGACCTTGAGCGAATTCCAGGTCGAGGCCTTGCTGGACGCACCTGACACTGAGACGCCCCTGGGCCTGCGCGACCGCACCATGCTGGAGCTGATGTACGCCAGTGGCCTGCGCGTCAGCGAGTTGGTGGGCCTGTCGCTGCTCAACGTGGGGCTGAACGACAACGTGCTGCGCATCCTGGGCAAAGGTTCCAAAGAACGGCTGGTGCCCTTCGGCGAGGTCGCCGCCCAGTGGCTCACGCGCTACTTGGAAGGCGGCCGTGCTGCGCTGCTGGGCGCGCGCCAAAGCAAGGATTTATTCATCACCACCAAAGGCGCGCGCGCCGGTAGCGCGATGACGCGGGAGATGTTCTGGCAAAACGTGAAACGCTACGCGCTGCTCGCGGGTATCCATGAGCCCCTGTCACCGCACACCCTGCGACACGCTTTTGCCACGCACCTGATCAACCACGGCGCGGATTTGCGCACCGTGCAGCTACTGCTAGGCCACTCGGATATTTCCACCACCACGATTTACACGCACATCGCACTCGAAAGGCTTGCGCAGTTGCACGCCAAGCACCATCCGCGCGGCTAGCGCGGTGCTCACTATTTCCGCGCGGCTAGCGCGGGTCTTTATTCAAGGCCGTCCGATAGCGCGGGCCGTGAACACGGCTTCCATCAGCCCACGGTCGTCGACGGCTTGGGGGTAATGGGTTTTACGCACGCTCAATTCCACTTCCGGCTGCGCTGCGCCCATGGATTGCACGGCTTGCAGCGCGGCCTGTTCGGCAGCCGCGCCAGCGGCAGCCAGGGCTTGCTCGGCGTTGGTAAAGCTTTGCGTCAACGCCGCACCGGTCACGCGGAACATGCCGCTGCCGTCGCCATGCACCTCGGCTACCGCCGTGTAGGCCACGACGCCGGTGGCCGCGCCCACGGCATTGGCCACATCGCAGTGCGGCGGAAAGACCACTTCGCAATCCAACCGGCGCGCCAGTTCGCCGTAAAAAACCTTCACCGGCCCACCCACCGCCACCACCGGCACAGCAGGTTTGATGCTGATGCGCGCCAGGCCCAGGGTTTGCTCGCCGTTGCAAATCGCGGTGCTGATGCGGTCTTCGGGCAGCGCATAATCCAGCGCGGTTTCCAGGATCACGCGGGCGCTCAGGCGCACGGTTTCGCTCCAAACCGCATGGGCGTAGTCCCGGGTGCGCTCGGGCGTGGGCATCTTCATCTCGCGCAGCCGGCAACCCAGTTGCGCCGCCATGTAGGCCGCCGGGCGCGACCAGTTGGCTTGCAGATCCAGCACGTGCCCCGCGTCGGAGGGCGTGAAGCCCGCCACCTGAATCAGGCCTTTGCGTTGCAGCGCGGTGATCGCCCGCTGCGCGTTCATGGATGTCGCCAGCGCGCGCAGGGGCTGGGGGCCAGGCCGCACCAGGTGCAGCAGCTCGGCTTCGCGGGGCGACAACTCGTCGCCCACGCGGGGCGCGGTCGCGCCAAAGGGCAACAACACAAAGCGCCCGTGCATCGAGCCGCCGCCGTCCACATCCGCCAGATCGGCCTCCAGCAGCGCCAGGGTTTCGGGAAAGCGCGCCGCCAGCAGCGACACGGGGACGATGCGCTGCGGCCGGATCTCCAACCGCCCGTTCGCGCCCAAAGCCACCTCGCTGTCGCCGCCCAGGCCGATGGTGCGCACATCGATCGCCCGCACCATGGTGCGCCAGCCGCCGACTTCGGCACCGTCCAGGTTCACGCGCGGCAAGCCGTCGACCAGCGCGCCCACATCGGTGGTGGTGCCGCCCATGTCGGAGAGGATGAAGTTGTCCAGCCCGCTGAGCCAGCGCGCGCCCACCAGGCTGGCCGCCGGGCCCGAGAGCACAGTCTCAATCGGCCGCTTGGCCACGCTTTGGGCCAGCGCCAGCGTGCCGTCGCCCTTGACGATCATCAGTGGGCAGACGATGTGCAGTTGTTCCATGGCGCGCCCGACCGCGTCAATCAAATGCGTCACCCGCGAGATCAGCCGCGCGTTCAAGGTCGCGGTGAGCGCCCGACGGGGCGCGTCCAGGCTGGACGACAACTCGGTGGACAGGGTGACCGGTTTACCGCAGCGCTCCACGATGCGCGCGCGGGCCTGCTGCTCGTGCGCCGGGTTGCGCACCGCGAAGGCAGCGGCGAGGGCAAAAGCGTCGACCTGCGGGGCCATGCGGTCTATGGCTGCGTCCAGCGCCTCCATATCCAGGGGCGTGGCAGTTTCTCCGTTGTGGTCATGCCCCCCGGCGACGCGCTCCACCGCCATGCCGGGGAATGCCTTGGCAATGCCGGTGCGCTCGGCCATGGCCGCGTCAAAGCCGATCAGCAACACCCCCACCGCGCTGCCGTGGCCCTCGACCACCGCGTTGGTGGCCAGCGTGGTGGACACCGACACCAGCGCAATGTCCTGCGGGCGCAAGCCCTGGGGCAGGGCGGCAATCGCCTGGGCAATCGCATCGCCCACGCCCAGCGCCAGGTCACCTTTGGTAGTGATGGATTTGGCCGTGGCAATGACGCGCTGGCTGCTGGCTTCTATGATGGCGGCGTCGGTGTAAGTGCCGCCGGTGTCGACGCCGATCAGGTATTGCGGGGCGGGGGACGGCGTGGCTGTGGGGTGCATGACGGGGGCAAAGCTGCGTATTGTGGGGGCTGCGCTTTGGGTGATGGTTTCCCCGGTTTGACAGCCCGCCCGCCTGCGGCTAGGGTTGCCACATGAAAACCATACGCCGCTTCCCCCGCACCGTCACCGAAACTCCCAACCTCTTTATCCCGCTGCGTGACGGCACCCGGCTTGCCACCCGGGCCTGGATGCCGGCCGATGCACTCAAGAAGCCGGTGCCAGTCATCCTGGAATACCTGCCCTACCGCAAGCGCGACGGCACCATCGTCCGCGACGCGCTCACCCACCCCTATCTGGCGGGGCACGGCTACGCCTGCCTGCGGGTGGATATGCGTGGCAACGGTGATTCGGATGGCCTGATGCATGACGAATACACCGAGCAGGAGTTGGCCGATGCCGAAGAGGTGATTGCCTGGGCCGTGGCCCAGCCCTGGAGTACCGGACGGGTCGGCATGATGGGTATCTCGTGGGGTGGCTTCAATAGCCTGCAGGTCGCGGCGCGGCGTCCGCCGGGCCTGCAGGCCATCATCACCCTGTGCTCTACGGTGGACCGCTACAGCGATGACATCCACTACAAAGGCGGCTGCGTGCTGGGCGAGAACCTGGGCTGGTCGGCCACCATGCTGGCCTACTCTTCGCGTCCGCCGGACCCGGCCATCGTGGGCGAGCGCTGGCGCGCCATGTGGCTGGACCGCTTGAAGCATGAGCCGCTGCTGGCGATTCCCTGGTTGCAACACCCGCACCGCGATGCTTATTGGAAGCACGGATCCGTGGGCGAAGACATAGTCGCAATCCAAACCGCCGTGCTGGCGGTGGGCGGCTGGAACGATGCGTATACCAATGCGGTATCGCAATTGGTGGACACGGTGCAGGCGCCGGTCAAAGGCATCGTCGGCCCCTGGGCGCACAAATACCCTCACTTCGCCGTGCCCGAGCCGCGGATCGGCTTTTTGCAGGAAGCGCTGCGCTGGTGGGACCGCTGGCTCAAAGACATTCCCACCGGCGTCGAGTCCGACCCGGCGCACCGCACCTACATCATGGACCTGCAGCCGCCCGGTGGCAGCATCAGCCAGGTGCCTGGGCGCTGGGTGGCTGACGCAGCCTGGAGCGGCCCGCACGTGACCCGCCAGCCCCTTTTTCTCAACAGCAGCGGCCTGGGCGACAGCGCGGAAAAAACCACGCGGCGCAGCATCTGCTCGCCCCAGCACACCGGCGCGGACAGCGGCGAGTACTGCATCATTTGGCTGGGCCCTGAGTTTCCGGGCGACCAGCGCCAGGATGATTCCGGTTCGCTCACCTTTGATGGCGCGGCGCTGAAGGTTGATGTGGACCTGATGGGCGCGCCGGTCCTCACGCTGACTTTCAGCGTGGACCAGCCGGTGGCGCATGTGGCCGTGCGGCTCAACAGCATCTGGCCCGATGGCGCGGTCTCGCGTCTCTCCTACGGCGTCGCCAATCTGGGCCATCTGGCAGCCGGTGGCACGCATGAAAAACCGCAGGCTCTGGAGCCGGGGAAAACCTATACGGTGCGGATTCAGCTCGACGACACCGCCTGGCGCCTGCCCAAAGGCCACCGCCTGCGGGTGTCGCTGTCCACCAGCTACTGGCCGCTGATCTGGCCCGCGCCCAAACCAGTGACCCTCACGGTGCACACCGGCAAGAGCCACATCGACCTGCCGCTGCGCAAACGCCGTCGGGGTGAAAAAGCGCCTGAATTCGCACCGCCGCAGGCCGCAAAAGCGGTGGAGCTGATCGAGCTGGACGCGCCCTGGCACAAGCGCGAGGTGCAAATCGACCAGGCCACTGGCGAGCGGCGCATGACCATCATTGATGACTTCGGCCGCTCCACGATTGCCGAGCACGGCCTGACCACCTGGGGTTGCGGGCGCGAGTACTACCGCATCCTCCCCAACGACCCGCTATCGGCTCGCCAGGAATGCCACTGGTCCATGGAAACCGCGCGCGGCGACTGGGTCACCCGCACCGAGACCTACTCCAGCATGACCGCCAGCGCCACGCATTTCCGCATCACCGGGCGGCTGGAGGCCTATGAGAACGGCAAGCAGGTGTTGGTGCGCGAGTGGGACGAGTCGGTGAAGCGGCGGTTGGTCTGAGCGGCCAGCGCTGAGGCAACTAAGGGCCCTTAGCCCCATCGGCAAACCAGCGGCCCAACAGCGCGCGTTCTTCCGGCGTGATGACGGTGGCGTTGTTCATGGGCATGGCCTGCAAGACCACGGTCTGTTGGTAGATGGCCTGGGCATGCTGGACGATGTCCTGCGGGGTATGCAGCATCACGCCCTTGTTGGCGAGCTGCGCGTTGTGGCAAACCACGCAACGCTGGGTGACCACGGCTTGCACCTGCGCGAAGCTGGGGGGCGCTTCGGCAGCAGAAGCCGGGGCTTGCGGAGCGGGAGCCAATGCCACCACCACCGCTGCAATCAAGACCACGCCGAGTGCGGCAAATTCCCATGGAACGCGCCGCCCCTGGAGGAGCGCCTGGTGGCGCGCCACAAAGCTGTGGCGCACCAGCGCGCCCGCCAGCATCAAGGCCACCAAAAGCGCCCAGTTGTGCGCCGCGCCGCTGAGCCAGCTGTAGTGGTTGGAGAGCATGGCCACCAGAACCGGCAGGGTGAAATAGGTGTTGTGCACGCTGCGCTGCTTGCCGCGCCAGCCGTGGATCGGGTCCACCGATTGCCCGGCCTTGTGCTCTGCAATCACCGTGCGCTGACCGGGAATGATCCAGACCAGCACATTGGCGCTCATGGCTGTTGCCATCATCGCGCCCACCAGCACAAACGCTGCCCGACCGGCAAACAAATGGCAGGCCAGCGCGCTGCCCAACACCACCGCCGCCAGCACGCCCACGCCCACCAGCGCGTCGCCGTTTTTCTTCTGCCCCAGGGTGCGGCACAGCGCGTCGTAGACAAACCAGAAGGCCAGTAAAAAACCGATCGAGGCCAGCACCGCCGCGCCGCCCGAGGACCAGTCAAACACCCGCTTGTCTATCAAGAAGGTGCTGGCGTTAAGCAGGTAGACCACCACATACAGCGCAAAGCCGGACAGCCACGTGGCATAGCTTTCCCAGTAAAACCAGTGCATGTGCGCAGGCAGGGTGGGCGGCGCGGGCAGGTACTTTTGCGGGTTGTAAAAACCGCCGCCGTGTACCGCCCAGAGTTCGCCGGTGACACCCTTGGCTTTCAGTGCCTCGTCCATCGGCGGGGTGAGGTTGTTGTCCAGGAACACAAAGTAAAACGACGCGCCTATCCAGGCAATTGCTACCACCACATGGGTCCAGCGCAAGAGCAGCGCTGCCCACTCCAGCAGGTAGGCTTCCATGGACTAGGAGCCCCGGTAGGTGGAGTAGGACCAGGGCGAGACCAGCAGCGGCACGTGGTAATGCGCCTGCGCGTCGGCGATGCCGAAGTCGATTTGCACGGTGTCCAGAAAAGCCGGGTCTGGCAGCACCACGCCGCGCGCCCGAAAGTAAGGCGCCACCGCAAACAGCAGCCGGTACGGGCCGGCGGCCATGGCAGCTGCGTCGAGCAGCGGGCCGCCATCGCATCGGCCGTCGTGGTTCAGTGTGAGGGTTCGCAAGGTGACGGGTTGGCCGTTTTCGATGCGTTGCAAAACCACGCCCATGCCGGCGGCAGGGCCACCGTGCATGGTGTCGAGCACGTGGGTGCTGAGGTGTCCCATGTGGGCTTCCTTTGTGGGGTTGTGGGGTTGGTGGGTGCGAAAACGCGTGGCGCTCAGCAGTTTAGCGACCCCAAGCCCTGCACCGGACCCCGATCTACGGGCTGCACTACTTTTCGTGGCTGTCGTATGGATCGAGGTGCGTGCGATACGCCTAACCAGTTTGCAAACTCTGGGCATGCAGCTGAATGCCCAATGCGGTGGTGACTTTCAGAATAGTCGCAAAGCTGGGATTCCCTTCCCCCGACAGCGCTTTGTAGAGACTTTCCCTGCCCAGGCCTGTATCGCGTGCAAGTTGCGACATTCCCTTGGCACGCGCAATCGTGCCCAAAGCCTTGGCGATGAAAGCTGCGTCATCCCCCGCCTCTTGCAGGCAGGCCTCCAGGTACAACGCCATGTCCTCATCCGTTTTGAGGTGTTCTGCGCTGTCCCATTTTCGTAGCGTGAGAGCTGTCATCGCTTACTCCTCCAATTGACGCGCTAACTCCTGCGCTATGTGAATATCTTTGGTCTGTGTGGCCTTATCACCCCCGGCCAGGAGGATGATGATCTCCGTGCCGCGTACCGTGAAGTAAACCCTGAAACCGGGCCCGTGGTGAATCCGCATTTCGGAAACGCCTTCGCCCACGGACTTGTGGTCCCCGAAATTCCTATCTTGCGCCCGGTCAATCCGCACCTGAATCCGACGGGCGGCTTGTTTGTCCCGCAGGGAGTCAAACCACCTATCGAACACGCCAGTTGTATAGATCGTCCGCATCGCCTAGTGTAACATTTGGGATACAAAAAAAGGTCCTTCAAGGACCTCTTTTTGGGACACGACCTCACCCCGACATTCTTTAGCCCGTCACACGTTGGAATCCGCAAACGAAGCCTTGCGCCGGTTCACGTAGTCCAGCACCGCCTCATCCGCCGCCTGGTCCAGGGCCGGCGCTTCATATTCGGCCAGTTGCTTTTTCCACAGCGCGTTGGCGCGCACTGACAGGTCTACGCCGCCCTCGGCTTCCCATTGCTCGAAGCTGTTGTTGTCGGTGATCGGCGAGCGGTAGAAAGCGGTCTCGAAATTGGCTTGGGTGTGGGCGCAGCCCAGGAAGTGCTTGCCGGGGCCGACCTCGCGGATCGCGTCCATGGCCTGGCCGTTCTCGCTCATGTCCACGCCGGCCAAGAGCGTATGCATCATGCCGGCCTGGTCGCAGTCCATGATGAATTTTTCGTAGCCCATGGACAGACCGCCTTCCAACCAACCGGCGGTGTGCAACACAAAGTTCACGCCGCCCAGGCAAGTCGGCAGCATGGTGTTGGCCGATTCCGAAGCCGCTTGTGCGTCGGCAATTTTGGAGCCGCACAGGCCGCCACCCGAGCGGAAGGGAACGCCCAGACGCCGCGCGAGGGCCGCCATCACATAGAGCACCAGCGCCGGCTCCGGCGTGCCGAAAGTGGGCGCGCCCGACTGCATGGAGACCGAGGACGCAAAGCTGCCCAGCACCACCGGCGCACCGGGGCTGACCAGTTGCACAAATGCCATACCGGCTAGCGCTTCGGCCAGGGTCTGGGCGCAGGTGCCAGCCACGGTCACTGGCGACATGGCACCCGCCAGGATGAAGGGCGTGATGATGGTGGCCTGGTTGGCGCGGGCGTAGACCTTGGCGGCACCTAGCATGGTGTCGTCAAAGGTCATTGGCGAGTTGGCGTTGATCAGGCTGATACACACCGTGCGGTTTTTGCCGGTTGTGGGGTCGACGAAGTTGTCGCCGAACAGACGCGCTGCCATCTCCACCGTGTCTTGTGCGCGTTCTGGCTTGGTGACCGAGCCCATGAAGGGCTTGTCGCTGTACTTCATGTGCGCGTACACCATGTCGAAGTGGCGCTTGTTCACCGGCAGGTCGACCGGCTCGCAAATCGTGCCGCCGCTGTGGTGGATCGCGTTGGCCGTGTAGGCCAGCTTCACAAAGTTCTGAAAGTCGTGCAGGGTGGCGTAGCGGCGGCCTTTGTCGAGATCGCGCACGAACGGCGAACCGTAAGACGGCGCAAACACCGTGTTTTTTCCGCCGATAACCACGTTGTGTGCCGGGTTGCGGGCGTACTGGGTGAATTCGCGCGGCGCGCTGGCCTGCACGATGGCGCGGCACATGCCGCCCGGAAAGCGCACGCGCTCGCCGGTGATTTCGGCACCGGCTTTGCGCCAGATGTCCAGGGCCTCGGCGTCGTCGCGGAAATCGATGCCGATTTCTTCCAGGATGGTGTTGGCATTGCGTTCGATGATGGCCAGGCCTTCCTCGTCGAGCACTTCAAAGTAGGGGATCTTGCGGGTGATGTAGGGCGCCGACTGCACAACGCGGGCGGAGCGCGCGGCCCGTTTGGCTTCGCGGCCTCCGGCGCTGCGGCGGGTGCGTGGGGCGGTGTCGGCTTCGGCTTCTGGCAGGGTCAGGGTGTCGCTCATGGCGTTCTCCAATACAGGCTGTGCAGGTTGTGTGATGCGAGTATCGGCAGGCCACCGCTTGCGCGACGGTCACTGTGCGACGCCCACTTTCATCTAAACGCCAATTGGCCTGTCGCCCCGGCATAGAGGCGCGTCGTGTGGCGGACAATAGAAAGCGAGCCCCGGCTCCCACAATTCTGCAGGAGCGCGTGCTCATCATCTGTAAGGCTTTGCGCATGTCTTTGAGCGTTTTCGACCTCTTCAAAATCGGTATCGGCCCGTCGTCCTCGCACACGGTCGGGCCCATGAAGGCTGCCGCCATGTTTGCGCGTTCGCTCAGCGTGACCGGCCTGCTGGCGCGCACGGTCCGTGTCGAGGTGCGGCTGTACGGTTCGCTGGGCGCCACCGGCAAGGGCCACGGTACCGATACCGCCGTGCTGCTGGGTCTGGAAGGCATGATGCCCGACACGATTGACCCCGACACCATCGCCGCGCGGCTGAAAACCATCCGTAAAGACAAGGCGGTCATGCTCAACGGGCAGGCGCGTATCGGGTTCACCGAAAAAACCGATGTGCTGTTTTTGCGCCGTGAAACCTTGTCCTTCCACCCCAACGGCGTGAAGTTCCTGGCCTTTGACGCTAACGGCGTGCAACTGGACGAGCGCCGCTATTTTTCCGTGGGCGGGGGCTTTGTGGTCTCGCAGGAAGATGCGGACGCGGACCACGCCGCCACGCAACAAGCGCCGCGCATCGTGGCCGATGCCACCGTGCTGCCCCACCCTTTTCACAGCGGCGACGAATTGCTGGCGATCACTGCCCAAACCGGCATGACGATTGCGCAGATCATGCGCGCCAACGAACATGCTTGGCGCACCGACGCCGAGTTGAATGCGGGTCTGGACATGATTTGGGACGCCATGAAAGCCTGCGTGGCGCGCGGCATCCGCACCGATGGCCATCTGCCGGGCAACCTATTGGTCAAACGCCGCGCCGCCGAATTGCACCGCGCACTCAGCAGCCACCCGGAAGAGGGCTTGCGCGACCAGTTGACCATCCTGGACTTTGTCAACGTCTATGCCATGGCGGTGAACGAAGAAAACGCAGCGGGTGGCCGCGTGGTGACCGCGCCGACCAACGGCGCAGCGGGTATCGTCCCGGCCGTTATGCATTACTACGAGCGCTTTATTTCCGGGGCCAACCACGATGGCATCCGTGACTTTTTGCTCACTGCGGGCGCCATCGGCTTGCTCTACAAAGAAAACGCCTCGATCAGCGGTGCCGAAGTGGGCTGCCAGGGCGAGGTCGGCGTGGCCTGTTCCATGGCGGCGGCGGGCTTGGCCGCGGTCATGGGTGGCACACCGGCGCAGGTGGAGAACGCGGCAGAGATCGGCATGGAACACAACCTGGGCCTGACCTGCGACCCGGTGGGCGGGCGGGTGCAGATCCCGTGCATCGAACGCAACGCCATGGGTTCGGTCAAGGCGCTCAACGCTGCCCGCATGGCCATGCGCGGCGACGGCACGCACTTTGTGTCGCTGGATCAGGTGATCAAGACCATGCGCGACACCGGGCGCGACATGATGACGAAATACAAAGAGACCAGTCGGGGCGGCTTGGCTGTGAATGTGATCGAGTGCTGAACGCGATGGCACTATTTGTTTTGAAATTGAACGGGATTTGATGTGAGCAACTTTTCCATCTTCGCCCTGGCGCGCAACGCCATGTCCTACCACGAGAACTGGCAAAAGCAGTGGCGCAGCCCCGCGCCCAAAGCCAGTTACGACGCCATCATCGTGGGCGGCGGCGGTCACGGATTGGCCACGGCCTACTACCTGGCCAAAGAACACGGTATGCGCAATATTGCGGTCGTGGAACGCGGCTGGTTGGGCGGCGGCAACACGGCGCGCAACACCACCATCGTGCGCTCCAACTACCTCTGGGACGACGCTACGCACTTGTACGAAAAAGCCCTGCAACTGTGGGAAGGCTTGTCGCAAGACCTGAACTACAACACCATGTTCAGCCAACGCGGCGTGATGAATGTGGGCCACTCGCTGCAGGACATGCGCGACATCGAGCGCCGCGTCAACGCCAACCGCTTGAATGGCGTGGACGGTGTGGTGCTCACCCCTGCACAAATCAAGGCCATGGTGCCCATCATGAACACTAGCAGCAGCCTGCGCTACCCCGTCATGGGCGCATCGTTTCAGCCGCGTGCGGGTGTGGCGCGCCACGATGCGATTGCCTGGGGCTTTGCCCGCGCCGCCGACCGGCTGGGCGTGGACATCATCCAGAACTGCGAAGTCATCGGCGTGCAGCGCCAGGGCGATCAGGTGGTGGGTATTGAGACCACGCGCGGCGTGATCAAAAGCAAAAAAATTGGCGTGGTGGCTGCGGGCCACAGCAGCGTGATCGCCGACATGGCGGGCATCCGTTTGCCGCTGGAAAGCCATCCGCTCCAAGCGCTGGTCTCTGAGCCGATGAAGCCCATTCTGCATACGGTGGTCATGTCCAACGCGATCCACGCCTACGCCAGCCAGTCGGACAAAGGCGATCTGGTGATTGGCGCGGGCATCGATTCCTATGTGGGCTACGGCCAGCGGGGCAGCTTCCCCGTCATCGAGCACACGCTGCAAGCCATTTGCGAGCTGTTTCCCATCTTCCGCCGGGTGCGCATGAACCGCCAGTGGGGCGGCATTGTGGACGTCGCGCCTGACGCCTGCCCCATTATTTCCAAGACGCACATCAAGGGCCTGTACTTCAACTGCGGCTGGGGCACCGGCGGCTTCAAGGCCACGCCGGGCTCGGGCTGGGTCATGGCGCACACCATCGCGCAGGACCGGCCGCATGCGCTGAATGCGGCCTTTGAACTCAACCGCTTCAACACCGGCCATTTGATTGACGAACACGGTGCCGCTGGCGTCGCGCACTGAACCTGATTGAAGAGAACCACCACGATGCTACTTATTTCCTGCCCCTGGTGCGGCCCCCGCGCCGAGAGTGAATTCAGCTGCGGCGGCGAGGCGCATATCGCCCGCCCGCTGGACACCGACGCCCTCAGCGATGAGCAGTGGGGCGACTATTTGTTCATGCGCAAAAACCCCAAAGGCCTGCACCGCGAACAGTGGCTGCACGCCGCCGGTTGCCGCCGCTGGTTCAACGCCGAGCGCCACACCGTAAGCTACAACTTCACCAAGTTTTACAAGCCCGGCGAAAACCCCGACGCTGCACCAAGTGCCGGAGCTGCAGCATGAGCGGCCAACGCATCAACACGCTGGGCGAACGGCTGGACCGCAGCCGTAGCCTGCGTTTCACCTTCAATGGCCGCAGCTACCAGGGCTTTGCCGGTGACACGCTGGCCTCGGCCTTGCTGGCGGCTGGCGAACTGCTGTATTCGCGCTCCTGGAAATACCACCGTCCGCGCGGCATCGTCACATCGGGCATCGAAGAACCATCCGCGCTGGTGCAGTTGGAGCGCGGCGCGCACACCATCCCCAACGCCAAGATGCCCGAGATTGAGTTGTATGACCAACTCGTGGGAGAAAGCGTCAACGGCTGGCCGGGTGCCTTGGCACGCTTGTTCAGCGTCAACCGCTGGGGCACGCCGTTGTTCCCCGCTGGTTTTTATTACAAGACCTTTATGTGGCCGGCCAAGGCCTGGATGTTTTACGAGCGCTTTATCCGCAAAGCCGGTGGCTTGGGCGCATCGCCGCAAGTGGAAGACGAAGCCACCTATGTGCACCAGAACATCCATTGCGATGTGTTCATTGCCGGTGGCGGCGTGGCCGGTTTGGCCGCAGCCCTGGCAGCAGGCCGCAGCGGTGCGCGGGTGATTTTGGCCGAGTTGCAATCGCAGCTCGGTGGTTCGGCCCACCGCCAAACCGCCACCATCGACGGCCATTCGGCCAGCGCCTGGGTGCGCGCTGCCGAGGCCGAATTGGCCGCCATGCCCGAGGTGCGCATCATCCGCCGCGGCGTGGTGTTTGGTTACCACGACCACAATTTTCTGACGGTGCGCGAGGCGCTCACCGACCACCTGCCGCTGGTCGGTCGCAGCGGTTTCCGCGAACGCTTGTGGCGTGTGCGCGCTAAGCAGGTGATTCTGGCCACCGGCGCGCATGAGCGCCCCATGGTGTTCGGCAACAACGACTTACCCGGCGTCATGCTTTCTTCGGCAATAGCCGACTACGCCACGCTGTACGGCGTGCTGGTCGGGCGGGAGATCGTGCTGCTGACCAACAACGACAGCGCCTATGCGGATGCCCTGGTTTTGCGCCAGGCCGGTGCCCGCGTCAGCGTGGTCGATGCGCGCACGGGTAAAGCGCCCGCCGGTGGTCTGGTCGAGCAGGCTAGCAACGCCGGTGTCAGCGTGTTGCGCGGCCATGTGCCGGTTGAAGCGGGTGGTGGCCTGGCGGTGACCGAGGTCGTCGTGGCAACCATGAACGCGGGCAAAGCGGGCGACCCACGCCGCACCTTGCCCTGCGACGCGCTGGGCATGGCCGGTGGTTGGAACCCTGCCATCCATTTGTATTCGCACTCCGGTGGCAAAGCGAAGTGGAACGAGGCGCAGTGCTGCTTTGAGCCCGGCAGCGCTATCGCCAACCAAACCATCGTCGGCGCAGGCGCAGCGGACTTCGACGTGGCCAGCAGCTTGCAGTCGGCCAGCCAGGCTGGAGCCCACGCCGCAAGCGCCGCAGGTTTTGCCGCGCAGGCCATCAGCTACGCGGTTATTGAGCCTGTGGCCGAGCCGATCACCGCTTTTTGGATTGCCGAGAGCGGCGAGCCGGTCTCGCGCCGCGCCAAGGCCTTCATCGATTACCAAAATGACGTGGGTGCAGCCGATATCGAGTTGGCCGTGCGCGAGGGCTTTGAGTCCATCGAGCACATCAAGCGCTACACCGCCATGGGCTTTGGAACCGACCAGGGCAAGCTGGGCAATATCAACGGCATGGCACTGGCCGCGCGTGCGCTGAACAAGCCGATCAGCCAGGTCGGCACCACCACCTTCCGCCCCAATTACCTGCCGATCAGCTTCGGCACCTTTGCCGGGGTGGACCGGGGCGATTTGTTCGACCCGGCGCGCCACACCAGCCCGTACCCGCACCATGTGGCCAGCGGCGCGCCCTTTGAAGACGTGGGCCAGTGGAAGCGTCCGTGGTACTTCCCCAAGCCCGGTGAAGACATCCACCAGGCGGTGCACCGCGAAGTGATGGCTGTGCGCGAAGGCGTGGGCATCATGGACGCGTCCACACTGGGCAAGATTGATATCCAGGGCCCTGACGCGGCCAAGCTCTTGAACTGGATGTACACCAACCCCTGGCTCAAGCTCGAAGTCGGTAAAGCCCGCTACGGCCTGATGCTCGATGAGAACGGCATGGTGTTTGACGACGGCGTCACAGTGCGTTTGGGCGAAGAGCGTTTCTTGATGACCACCACCAGCGGCGGCGCAGCCCGCGTGCTGGGCTGGATGGAACGCTGGGTGCAAACCGAGTGGCCCGACATGCGCGTTTACATGACCAGCGTCACAGAGCAGTGGAGCACCTTCGGCCTGGTCGGACCCAAGGCGCGCGCGGTGCTCGAGAAGGTTTGCAAAGACGTCGACTTGTCGCTGGCTGCGTTCCCGTTCATGAGCTACCGCGAAGGCACGGTCTGCGGTGTCGCGGCGCGCATCATGCGCATCAGCTTCTCGGGCGAGTTGTCCTTTGAGGTCAACGTGCCCTCGCATTACGGGGCGGCGGTTTGGGCGGCGCTCATGGCGGCCGGAGCCGAGTTCAACATCACGCTCTACGGCACCGAGACCATGCACGTGCTGCGCGCCGAAAAGGGCTACATCATCGTCGGCCAGGACACCGATGGCTCGGTCACCCCGCACGACCTGGGCATGGGCGGCATGGTCTCCACCACCAAAGACTTCTTGGGCCGCCGCTCGCTGACCCGCAGCCACACCGCTGGCCCGAACCGCAAGCAACTAGTCGGCCTGCTCACCGACGAGCCTTCCACCGTGCTGCCGGAGGGTGCGCAAATCACCGAAGCCGGTGCGACCACCGTCACGCCGGTACCCATGCTGGGGCATGTGACATCGAGCTACTTCAGCCCCACGCTCAAGCGCTCCATCGCCATGGCTTTGGTGCGCAACGGCCACCAGCGCATGGGCCAAAAAGTGCAGCTGCCCTTGGTCGACGGCCGGGTGGTCAGCGCCACTGTGGCCAGCACCGTGTTCTATGACCCCGAAGGAAAGCGCCACCATGTCTGAGATGACTTTGCAAAGCCCTCTGGCCCCGATTCTGGGCGCTGGTCCGCGCGCCCTGCAGGTGGACGGCCACGCCGTGGCGCTGGGCGAATGCCCGCTGATGGACATGCTCAACCTGCGCGGCAATCCGCAGGACGCCGCCTTCACCGCAGCCGTGGCTGCTGTGACCGGCCTTGCGCTGCCGCTGCAGGCCAATACCGCCACTCTGGGCGCAGGCCGCACCATGTTATGGCTGGGGCCTGATGAGTGGATGTTGCAGTGCGAGGCCGGGCAGGCTGCGGCCCTTGAAAAGGGCCTGCGCGCCGCGTTGGCCGGCCAGCATTTTTCGGTGGTCGAGGTCGGTCACGGCTTCACCACCCTGAGCGTGCAGGGCCCAGGAGCGGGCGCGCTCTTGTCGCGTGGCTGCCCTCTCGACTTTCACCACAGTGCCTTCCAGGCCGGGCAGATGGCGCAAACGCATATCGCGCGCACCAATGCCATCGTGCTCTGCCGCCAGACCGGCACCGACTACACGCTGACGGTTCGGCGCAGCTTTGCGGACTACTTGTTCCGCTGGCTCAGCGCGGCGGCTGGCGCATGAGCCTGCGGGTCTAGAGAGGAACGCGCCATGGGCTACGCGCTTGGTATCGATACCGGCGGCACGTTCACCGACGCGGTGCTGCTCAATGCAGCGCGCGAAGTGGTGGCCGCCTCCAAAAGCCTGACCACCCGTTTCGATCTGGCGCAGGGCATTGCTGCGTCGCTGGACGGCTTGCCAGCCGATTGGTTGGCGCAGGTGGAGCTGGTGTCCTTGTCGACCACGCTCACCACCAACTCGGTGGTGGAGGGCAAGGGCTCCCCGGTGTGCGCCTTGCTGCTGGGCTACGACGCGCACCAAATCAAGACCAGTGGCTTGCTTGATCTGCTGGGCCAAGACGCAATTGAAAGCCTGCCCGGTGGACACGACGCGGGGGGTGTGGCCCTTGCCGCGCTGGACGAAGTAGCCTGCCGTGCGGCCATTACCAAGCACGCCAGCCGGGTTTCCGCCTTCGCGATCTCAGCGACCTTTGCGGTGCGCAACCCTGCCCATGAAATGCAGCTGCGCGCCTGGGTGCAGGAACTGTGTGATGTGCCCGTGACCTGCGGCCATGAGCTGGCTTCCAGCCTGGGCGCGCCGCGCCGCGCGCTGACCGCCGCGCTGAACGCGCGCATGATTTCGCACGTCAAAACCCTGATTGATTCGGTGCAGCGCACCCTGGCCCATCGCCATATTGACGCGCCGCTGATGATTGTCAAAGGCGATGGTTCGCTGATCAATGTGGCCAGCGCCCTGCAGCGCCCGGTCAGCACGGTGTTGTCCGGTCCGGCCGCCAGCGTGCTGGGCGCGTGTGCGCTCAGCGGTTTGCAAAACGCCATCGTCGCCGATATGGGCGGCACCACCACCGATATTGCGGTCGTGCGCGGCGGCTTGCCAGCCCTGAGTTTTGACGGCGCGATGGTCGGCAATTGGCGGCCCATGATCGAGGCGGTGAAGGTCTATGCGATTGGCCTGGGCGGCGACAGCGAAGTGCGCCTGCAAGGCGGCGAAGGCTTGACCATAGGCCCGCGCCGGGTGCTGCCCTTGAGTTTGCTGGTGCACCAGCATCCGCAGTTTCTGGCGGTGCTGCAGCGCCAGCAAAGCGAGATACCGCACGCCAGTCAGATGCGTTTTGCCCAGGCCTTGTCGGCCGATCCGGCGCATTTGGGGCGGCTCAATGATTCCGAGATGCGCGCCTGGGAGCGCCTGTGCAAGGGCCCGGTCGATCTGGAGGCCGCCAACATCAACGACCGCGATCTGGCCCGCGCCGTGGCGCGCCTGGAGCGCAAAGGGCTGGCGATTTACACCGGCTTCACCCCCAGCGATGCGGCGCATGTGCTGGGCATGTCCGACCACTGGAATGCCGAGGCTGCGGTCTGCGCCGCGCGCATTTGGGCGCGGCAGATGCGGCATATGTACGGCCTAGGCAAGTGGCCGCTGGGTGATGCGGTGCCGCCTGCGCGCGATGTGGTGGCTAAAGTCACCGACACGATTTGCCAGAAGCTGATCGAGGCCGGGCTGAACGATGCCGGACAAATGAACGAAGCCAATGCGGGCAAGGTGGCGACCCTGCTCACCGCGATGGCCCTGGGGCGCAACGCGCCTGGGTCCGCAACCGCCCCCAAGCCGGTAGACGCTGATATGCAGCACCCCGTTTTTGCGCTGCAGTTTTCGCCGGATCTGCCGCTGGTGGGTGTGGGCGCGCCGGCCGGCAGCTATTACCCGGCGGTGGCCCGTGGCTTGGGCGTGCGACTGGTCGTGCCGCCGCATGCGCATGTGGCCAATGCGGTGGGCGCGGTGCTGGGGCAGGTGGCGCAGCGTGTGCACATCACCGTGACGCAACCGGTGCGCGGCATCTTCAAGGTTTTCACACCGAGTGGCCCGGTGGATTTCCGCGTGCTCGACGAAGCGCTGAACCATGCGCGGGCCTTGGCCGCTGACGAGGCGCGCGCCCGCGCGCTGGCCGCTGGGGCGGCAGCGGTAGAGCTGTCTTTCGGGCAGCTGGATAACCGCGTGGAAAACGAGATTGACGGCGATGTATTTTTTGAATCCACAGTGAGCGTCACTGCCAGCGGGCCGCCGCTGCGCAAGCAGGTCGCGGCGTAAATGGTTGCGCGCGCCACGCTGTCCACGGCCTTGCAGGCCTACGGGCTGCATCTGCGCGGCGGGTTCTGTCCGGATCCGGCTGAGGGTTTGCAGCTGCCTGATGGCCGCGCGGCTGCGGTGTTGTGGCTGGTGGGCAATGTGGGCGGTTCTTTGTGGGACACGTTTGCGGCTTCGCCCTTTGCAAGTGATGGGCTAGCGCATCCTTTAGACCGCTGGAGCCGCCATGTCGGCGATACCTTGGCGCAGGCATACGGTGGCGTGGCCTTGTACCCGTTTACCGGGCCACCGGAACAACCCGGCTACCACCCGTTTCAGCAATGGGCAGCGCGCAGCGAACCGGTGCACACCAGCCCGCTGATGCTGCGCATCCATCCGCAACATGGCCTGTGGCATGCCTACCGGTTTGCGCTGGCCTTCCCCACACTGGAGCCGGTGGACCGCGACGCACTGCGCGCGCCGGTGCAGGCGGAGAGCCCCTGCTTGTCTTGCGCAGACCAGCCCTGCTTAACAGCCTGCCCGGTTGATGCATTCGATGGCCAGGCATTTGCCGTGCAGCGCTGCAGCACCCATTTGCGCAGTCCTGCGGGGGTGGACTGCATGGACGACGGATGCCGGGCCCGCAGAGCCTGCCCGGTGGCAGCGGACCTGCGCTACGCACCGGCGCAAACGGCCTTTCACATGTCCGCGTTTATCGTCACGCGGCTCTGATACCCTGCGCGCCTTCGTTGGAGGGCGGTTATGGCTGTGTTGCATGGGATTCGGATCGCCAGTGTGTGCTTGCTTGTAGGGCTTGGAGCGTGTGCCCATGTGCCAAGCGACAGCGCCGCACCGATGCCCGCTGGCGCTACAGCGTGGACCCCAGAGCAAATTGCGCGCTGGCAGGCCATGCCCTTGCCGGGCAAGCAGCTCACCCACTATTCGCTGGGGCAGCAGGCGGGTCGCGCTGCGGTGCGGGCCCGGGCTGAGTCGTCGGTCAGCATGTTGCGCCAGCCGCTGCGGGTCGAGCCGCACCAGCTGGGCCATCTGGAATTTTCCTGGCATGTGCCGGCTTTGATCGTTGGGGCCGATGTCGGCCAGCGCCAGACCGACGACGCGCCAGCCCGGCTGATGCTGGCCTTTGAGGGCGACCGCAGCACCTTTTCCGCCAAGAACGCGATGCTCAGCGAACTGGCCCATGCCATCTCGGGCGAGCCCCTGCCGTACGCGACCTTGGTGTACGTCTGGTGCAACACCCGCCCGGTGGGCACCGTGGTCCCCAACCACCGTACCGACCGGATCCGCAAGCTGGTGGTGGCGTCTGGTCCGCAGCAGCTCAACCAGTGGCTGCATTTCCGCCGCGATGTACGGGCCGACTTTGAACTGGCATTCGGCGAAGCGCCGGGCGCGCTGCTCACCATCGGCCTGATGACGGACAGCGACAACACCCGGTCCAGCGCGCTGGCCTGGTATGGCGGTGTTGCCTTGAACTGAGGCTGGCTGCAAAAACCCAGGCAGGTTCGCCAGAGAGACGAAATCCAGCCGGGCGCTCCGCCTTTTTAAATGACCGATGCGGTGTGGGTAACCAGCGTGTGCTCCACCCAGCGGGCGGTGCGCAGCAGTGCGCCATCCTGGCGATAAGGCGCGACCAGTTGCAGGCCCAAAGGCAGGCCTTTTTGCGAACGGCCAATCGGCAGCGTGATGGCCGGTAGACCCAGAAAACTCCACAGTGCGCAAAACAGCGGATCGCCCGTGAAGCCCAAGCCGTGCGGGGCTTCGCCGGTGGCGGGCACGGTGAGCATCGCGTCGAAGCCCTGCATTTGCGCTGAAGCATCTGCGCGCAATTGTTGCTGCAGTGCACGCGCGCTGATGTATTCAAACGCCGAGCGCGCGCCGCCCTTGGCCACCATTTCATGGATTTGCACGCTGCACAGGTCGGCATGCTGCGCCACATGCTGCTGGTGCACATGTCCGCCTTCGGATTGCACCAAGCAGTCCATGGCTTGCAGCGCGTCCCAATAGGTCTGGGGCAGGGTGATGGTCTGTACCACCGCACCGCTGGCACGCAAGCGGTCCACCGCCTGCTGCATGGCCTGGTTTTGCTCCGCGCTCACGCGGTCATCAAAAGGCGTTTGCAGCCAGGCCAGCCGCGGCGCCCCCTGGGTCTGCAGGCCGGTTTGGTTGTCCATGGGAACCGCCGGTACGACGATGCTCTCGGGCTCGTCGGCGTTGTGGTTGCGTAGGACGTTAAAGGCCAGGGCCACATCGTTGACGCAGCGGGCCAAAAAACCGACATGGTCCAGCGCCCCGGAGACCGGGAATGCGCCCTGGCGCGGCACCGCGCCGAAGCTGGCCTTGAAGCCCACCACACCGCAGTAAGCCGCCGGGCGGATGACCGAGCCGTAGGTCTGTGTGCCCAAAGCCAGGGGCACCATGCCGGTGGCCACGGCCGCTGCCGAGCCGCTGGAGGAGCCGCCGGGCGTGTGTTCCGCGTGGAAGGGGTTGACCGTGGGCCCGTTTTTGCGCCAAGCGAATTCGGTAGTCACCGTCTTGCCACACACCACCGCACCCTGTTGCCGCAGGGTGGCCACAATGGTGGCATCTTGCGCGGGCCTGTGGGTGGCGTAAATCGGCGAGCCGTAGGTGGTGACAAATTGCGCGGTGTCGATCAAGTCCTTCACCGCCACCGGAATCCCGGCCCAAGGACCGGTGCTGGACGCAGCTAGCAGTTCGGCGGTCGGCAGACGCGTGACAAAGGCGTGCAGTTGTGGCTCCCGCGCGTCTGCGATGGCAGCGCACTGGTGCAGATAGTCCTGCGCTTTGAGCGTACCCGTCGCGATGGCGCGACAGGCATCGAACAAGCCCATTGGCATCGGGGGTTGGGCGGCAACGCTGGGCGTCGCATGGGTGGGCTGGGTTGTCATGCAGGTGCTCCGTAGACCATGGGCCTGCTTCCATCCGAGCACGGCAAACGGCGAAGCTGCACTGTAGCGCAGCAGGTCGATTCGACATTTTTATCGTAGAAAATGATTCAACTATTGCAACAAAGCTGGGAATGCAATCCACATACCCGCTACCACCATGAACGACACCATCCAAGCAACACCGTACGTGCCGCCCACCGTCTGGACCTGGGACCAGGCCAGCGGCGGGCGCTTTGCCAACATCAACCGGCCCATCGCTGGGGCGACCCACGACAAAGATTTGCCGCGCGGCAAGCATCCGCTGCAGCTGTATTCACTGGGTACGCCCAACGGCGTGAAGGTGACCATCATGCTCGAGGAGCTGCTGGCCTTGGGCCATGCAGGGGCTGAGTACGACGCCTGGCTGATCCGCATCATGGAGGGCGAACAATTCAGCAGCGGCTTTGTCGGCGCGAACCCGAACTCCAAGATTCCGGCCCTGTTGGACTGCAGCAGCGCTGAGCCTGTGCGGGTGTTTGAGTCGGGCGCAATCCTCATGTATCTGGCCGAAAAATTCGGAGCCTTTTTGCCATCCGAGTCGGCGCAGCGCGCGGAGTGCCTGTCGTGGCTGTTCTGGCAAATGGGCAGTGCGCCGTTTCTGGGCGGTGGCTTCGGTCACTTTTATGCTTACGCCCCGATAAAAATCGAATACGCGATCAACCGTTTTGCGATGGAAGTGAAGCGCCAGATGGATGTGCTCAACCGCCGTCTGGCCGAGAGCCCCTACGTTGCAGGCGACGGATACACAGTCGCCGACATCGCGATCTGGCCCTGGTACGGCGCGATGGCTAAGGGCCTGACCTACGAAGCTGGTGAATTTCTGAACGTGGCCGAGTACACCCATTTGATCCGCTGGGCGGATGAGATTGCCAAACGTCCCGCCGTGCAGCGCGGGCGCATGGTAAACCGGGTGGTCGGACCTTTGGAGCAGCAGCTCCATGAGCGCCATGATGCGGGAGACTTTGACACCCGCACCCAGGACAAACTCAAGCCGCCGACCGCGCCAGCCTGAGCCAGCGTCCCGGCGGGCTCAGTCCCGGTCAGGCCATCAGAGCCGGGTAGTCGGTGTAGCCTTTTTCACCCGGCGTGTAGAACGTGCCCATGTCGGGTGCGTTCATGGCGGCACCCGTTTGCATGCGGGCTACCAGATCCGGGTTGCAGAGGAAGGGCCGACCAAAGCCGATCAAGTCGGCCTGACCGGCTGCAAGCGCTGCCTCGGCGCTGGCGTGGTCAAAGCCACCGGCCAGAATGAAAGTTCCTTTGAAGGCCGCCCGTAATGTGGCCTTGAGCGCGGCAGGTACTGCCGGTGCGCCCATGGCGGAGTGGTCCAAAACGTGCACGTACATCAGGCCCATGGCAGAGAGTTCCTTCACCAAAGCCTCGTATTGCGCATCTACCTCGGCGAAGCCGCCGGTGCCATTGAACACGCCGTAGGGCGAGAGCCGGATACCCACGCGGTTTGCGCCGATGGCCGTGACCGTGGCGCGTGCCACTTCCAACGCAAAGCGGTTGCGATTGGCCGCGCTGCCGCCGTAGCCGTCGGTGCGGGTGTTGACGTTGGCGTTCAAAAATTGCTCGATCAGGTAGCCATTCGCTGCATGCAGTTCCACACCGTCAAAGCCGGCTTCGATTGCCAGTTTGGCGGCATGCACAAATTCGACAACAGCGGCGTCTATATCGGCTTGGGTCATGGCGTGGGGTTGCGTGTGCGCTTGCATGCCCTTGGCGTCGGTGTAGATCTGGCCTTCCAGTGCGGCGTTGGTGGGGCCGACGGCTTTTGCGCCTGCAGGCAAGTTGTCTGCGCCGACCACCCGGCCGCAATGCATGAACTGCACCACGATTTTTCCGCCCTTAGCGTGCACGGCTTGCGTCACCAACTTCCAACCATTGACATGGCTCTGGTTGAACAGGCCGGGAATCCGGGGGTAGCCCAGCCCGTTGGGCGATGGCGAGGTGCCCTCGGTGATGATGAGGCCGGCAGAGGCGCGTTGCTCGTAATAGCGGGCCATCAAGGCGTTAGGGGTGTTGTTGTCGACGGCGCGGTTGCGGGTCATGGGGGACATGACAGTGCGATTGGAGAGGTGTAGTGCGGGCGTGGTGTAAGCGTCAAAAAGCATGGGTAAACAATCGTGAGAGTGGGGGAGTGGTGATGCGGAACAGGAGAACTTCCGACTTTGGTCATGGGGCCTGGCTTCGAGAATTCAAGAAGCCATAACCCGGGCGCTAG
>Ga0209552_1000093_pt1 | contig 27584 bp, 24 predicted proteins | sample LauGreFaBDMM15SD_2_FD_188214 | JGI IMG/M metagenome (GOLD analysis project Ga0209552, IMG submission 188214) | Freshwater lake microbial communities from Lake Michigan, USA - Fa13.BD.MM15.SD (SPAdes) (version 2) | ecosystem: Environmental > Aquatic > Freshwater > Lake | place: Lake Michigan, USA... | reverse complement strand
ATTATATTGAATTGGAGTTGGATTATAGTATCCAGAATATAAAAATAATTCCCTTAAATTAAAAGTATTCCTTAAATTAGTTATATCTCCATCTTTTGGTCCTTTATAATCTCCTCGTAAATTAATTTGTACTACATTAGAATCTGCTCCAGATGTTATATCACAAGTATAACTTAATACTCCAGGCCAATTAGAATTTATAGTTTTAGTATTATAATTTTCTTGTATAGAATAAACTCCATTTAATCTATCTATAGATTCTGAAAAGTTTTGCATATAAAATGGACTATAAATACTAAGGCCAGATATAAATTTAACGGTTGGAATCTTCGCTAGACCAGTATTAGATTTAACAAAAGCTATAGCGTTATCCATTGCGTTTGATTTACTTGGATTCTTGCTTGTGTTTATTCCTCTAGCAGAAATGCTATGAGATAAAGATATTGTTTTATCTTCATTTTCTGTGAAATTATATTCATTTGTTGGATTAATTACGTTGCCACTTAATTGACTAGAGTTTAATTCAATTGAGTAATTTATTAAATTAGAATAAGCAGATTCTTCAAAACTTATAGATTGAACTACAATTCCACTTCTTAAATATATATTTTTTATATAATCTCCGCTAGTTTCTAGTTTCATCCCAATAATGCTTCCGCCGAAATATCTACCTTTTAGTCTTATATATTTTCCAGAAAAATAAGGATATTCTCCACTATATACGCCAAGCGCATTTCCAGTTAAATCAGAAGTAATGAATGAACCACCTGGATGTGCAATTCCAGTAGTTCCTGTATATGGTAAAGGTTGATCAAATAAAAAACTTTTATTAAATATTACTCCGTGATTTGTAGCGCATGGAAGAGATGGTCTATCATAATATTTTATTTTATAAAGGTAAAAAGGACTCCAATTAATTAAATCATTGGAGATTTCCCAAGTTGCAGGAACGCTAGAACCATCATAACAACCATCAATTTCTAAAATAAGGCTTTTGCCATTCATCGGTAATTCTCCAGTGAGATTTAAATTACCATTTGAAGTTCCGCTTAAAACCATCCTAGACGAACCAGTTGTCTCATATATTTCAAAATTACCAAAATTTTGATTGAATATACCTAATATGCCACTTTGTCCAGTTTTAATTTGATCAAAATTACCAGTTATTAATCCGTTTAAAGTTATTTTATCTGAATTACCCCAGTACTGATTTACATATACGTTATTTCTTTCTAACGACACTAATGGAGTCGGATATGGAAGAGTTTGATTATTGTATTTTATGATATTAGTTGTCATTTTTATGTTCCAGTTGCTTTTAAATATTTTAACCCAAGAGAGAATGAAAAATTATTATCTGAATCATAGTCGTATGATAAATTATCAATATAAGCTTCATCTGATATAAGATTTAATGCGCCAGAAATACTTTTACTTTTCAAATCTTGTAGTGGAAAATTTATTGGAGTATTCCAAATATTTCCAGTTGGCTTAACTAATGTGCCATTTATAATTACAGATCTATTTCCCATTTCTATTTGATTACCAGAAGTGAATAATACGTTCTTGGGAGATTTATTTGCAATGATGTATTCTTTATATAAGTTGTACGGTGCTTGATCATCTATTTTTATAGACAAACTTTTATAGTAAGGGTTATTTTCAATGATAGAGTTATCATTAGTTTTTTCTATAGAATAAGAAAAATTGTTATTATATGTGGAAGTATCTAAGTAAGATGGAGTTGAAATTCCATTAAATGCTCCATAAGCACCATTTTCCCAATTTATTAAATCATTGGAATAATACGCGCCTTCTCCATCAGCTTCTCCACCCATACTCATAACCCATGTTTGATTATAATAATCAGACCACCAAATTTCTATATTCGCTGATGGATATCCACCACCATTCAATGGACCAATAAATTTAGTTTTATTATTTCCAAAAGATCTAGTATAAGTTCCATTGAATAATGGTTCATTAGTATTATTTGCAATTACAACTTGATTTATATATTTTGAATTTAAATTTGTTAAAGATAATGAGCTACTTTTTAATTTAAGATTTGGATAATCATTTGAAGCTCTATTTTTTGCTGCTAGATATTTTGATTTTATTGTTTCTAAATTATTAATAGTAGTAATTTGACCAACTTGAGTTAAATCTCCTTGTTCTGAGTAATTAACTATTCCTTCTATATCTTCATTAATTGTTATATTGTAATTATTTATTATGTCGCCTTCGAAGGATATATCGTTAACATAACTAACAGTATATTCTAATGTATTAGTTGAATGATTAAATGTTTTGCCTATTGAAAATGGTTCAGTATATAAAGAATATATTCTTGGTACATTATAGTCTGTTCCAAAAAATACGACTTTATTCCAACCTTCTTTGCACATTACATAGAATCTATAATACTTATTTACCGCGCCTCCTGATGCTCCACTGCTGGTTATATTAATAACGCCATTTCCTAAATCAGTAATTGAATCGGCATTTATAGTACTTGATATTTTAGCTCTAATAACAACATAATTATAAGAAAAATCTACTCCTCCTAAAGAATTTAATATAGTAGTTGGATCAAAACCAAGAAGCGAACAACTAACAGCAAAAGAAGTATAATCAAAAGCTATATTATTAAAATTAGCGCCAATAGGAGCATTGTTTCCTTCTATTTCACTTAATTTATTATTATCCCTATAATCACAAACATACAATGCTCCTATAGAATTTGAAAAATTTTCTATATAAGCATTATATACGTTTTGACATCTTAAATAAGAATTTGCAAGTTCGGTATCGAAATAATTTTCTGCTGTATAATTTAAAGTATTATCTAAAGCTTTAATTGATCCTTGTTCCGTTACTGTAACCTTTCCATTTGTATCTAAAGTTACATTATGAGTTGATGTTGTGGTATAATTAGTATTATAATTTTTATTAATTAAGATTTTTTTAGAAAAAGAACATCTCTTATTAATAAGGTCATAAGTTTCAGAAAAGTAATTCTTTTTACTTCTTAATGCATTGTAAAAACCAGAAAATTGACCAATTACTCCAACATTAAGAGAGTCATTATATGCTGAAAATGCAAAATTTTTAGACTTAGTAAATAAATCTGATCCATCATCATAATACTGTATATTAATATCATGACTATAAGAGTAGTCGCCATTATCTGCATGATCAAAATTTAAATTTTCATCTAAACTAACTATTTTATCACTTACGCCAGATAAAAATGTACCATAGATATTTCCAGTTTGTATATTAGTAAAATCACTATTTTCTAGAATTTCTATTTCGTATCTATATATACCGATTCGCACTGGATTTTGTTCTGGAAATGAAACACTTAATACTTTTCCACTTCCTAAAAAATAACCATTTAATGTTACTCTATCGTATGCGTTGACTATGCCTGTTAATAAACCAGTTATTCTTTGATAATTTTCTTTTACTCCTTCAGAGTCAATGTTAGTAATTCTATTATCTAATATACCTTCTATTGAAATATTCTTAGTTGTATTTAAAGTAAACAAGCCTTCGCCCAAGTAATTTTTATTTACTTGGTAACCAAGAAGTGTTGCGTCTGTAAAATTATAAGCCATATTCCTTTTTATCCTTTTGCCTTGTTAAGTTATCTTCCTGCGCCTAGTGGTGTTGGTTCCTTTCTTAATCCAGCCTCTTCTCTTATCTTAAAGATTCTGTTATTAATTTCTTCTTTGATGCTAGTTTGAGCTTGAGCCCACCATTCATCTATTACTGGAGTTACTAAAGTTGTAAGATCAGAATTTGGTGCGAATGTTATTTCAACTTTTCCAGGATTAAAGTTGATCGCGCCATCAACGTTCATTGATAAATTATTATTTGGTATATTTACATCGACTGCTCCTTGTAAGTTTTGTTGTCCAGCTAGATTTCCAATTGGGGTTACATTTTGTCCTGCTAGTAATAAGTTGCTAGCTACATTATTTACTTGATTATTTAAATCTGATAAGCTTTGTGTTGCTGAATCAATTGCTGCTCTTGATGTTTGAGAGGTGCTAATTTGTTTGTTATACTCTTCTACTAATAAACCGAAGCTAGTATTCGCTTTATCAGATAAACCTAAAGCTTTTAAAGATATAGGCTGTTGAGATTTAAGTCCTTCGTTGAGTTTTTGTCTAGCTAGTTTTTCTTTTTCTATTATTGCTTCATTTCCTCCAGCAAAATCATAAATACCAGCTCTTGGGAATAAACTTCCAATAGATTTTTGTAACTCTGGAGTAATATTTTGGATTTGTTTATTTGCATTAGTTAATTGTTGTTCGCTTACTGTTCTCTTTAAATTCTGACTTCCTATTTGTTCTCCAATATTTTGATAATCTTGTCTATATCCAAATATTTGTTTTGCTTGATATAATCTGCCTTGCGTATCATTTATAGCTGGCATAAGATCAGTTTGAGTACCAGCTACCGCACCACTTATTGTTTTATTTATATCTAATCCAGCTCCCTTTGCTTGATCACCTGCAATTTTTTCTAAAAGATTAGTTATTTTTTCTACATTTGGTCCAATTTGTTCAGTTTTTAATAGATTATCTATCTGCTTTGCTGCGATATCATTTGATCTATTTATAATATCATCAAAAATTGGTTTTAATGGAGTTGCTACTGCATTTTTGAAACTTTGAGCTTGGCTTCTTATATCTAAAGCTCTTCCAGAAACTGCTTCTTGTCTTAAAGATTTAATATTATTACCAAATCTACTGGTATCAATTTGTCCGCCAACAAAATTCTGAATTTCAGATAATATACCTAAAGCTCCTCTTCCTCTATTAATTCTTCGTCCACTACTAGAACGTCCTGTTGTTAAGCCAGTGCCTTGTCCACCTGCTTCACCAGGAAATATTGTTCCAGGACGAATATTACGATTTTTATTATAAATATCTGCAAATTCATTAAATTTTTGAAATGGATCTTCAGTTGGATTTAAAAATGCATTTACTCCTCCAGCAACTTGTAAATCTCCTCTAGCTCTAGCTATTTCTTTTTGGACAGCTAAATTGAGTTCAGCAATAGAGTTATTTTTTCTTTGCTCTTCGTTTAGAGTAGTTAGTTTTTCATTTTGCTGTCTAACTTCATCTCTAATTTTAAGTTGAGCTTCTGCGCCTTTATCAAAATCTTTTCCAAAAAGATCAATTATATTTTTATTAATTTCATTTGCTGTTTCTGAAGCAGATAAATTTTCTTCGCTTATATTAAGAAGTGCTGATTGAAAAGCTTCAATTTTTGATGCTGGTTGAGCATCTTCTTGTCCTGGCGCTCTTAAGCCTTCTAGTAAATTTGCTCCAATTTCTAAAATTGATTGCCTTGAAGCACTTGATATATCTCTTATTTGTGATCCAAATTCTTCTCTTCTTGTTAATGATTCTATTCTGCCTTTTTGAGCATTTATTGTTTCATCTGATTGGAATAATTGGTTATAATCTAAAAGACTAGAAGCTCGTGATAGTCCTATAGATCTATTAGTTGCTCCTTGGGCTGCTCCAAAATTTTGTCTAAATGTTTGCGATTTTATTTGACTATTAATTAAATTAATTAATTCTGAATTTAAAGATTCTACAGCAGTTTTTGCTCTTTGAGTTTCTTTAGCTAATTTGCTTTGAGTTTTAATTTGTTCTTCTCTTAAAGCGTCTGTATTTTTAAATTCAATTTGTGCTTGTTTAATTGATTTTGCATATAATTCCAAAGAAGTGGCTATAGTTTTAAATTCTTGGGCGTTCAAGCCAGATAAAACAGAAGCAATATCTGCATTTAATCCATAATATTGTTTTAAGAAATCTATTAATTCTGGTTGATTAAGTTTAAATAATTCACCATTTAAATCTCTTAAAAATTTAGTTTGCCCTTGATCACTTAATCCACCAAAAATTTCTCTTGCACCAGATTTAGTTCCTGTAATATCTTTAAATACGTTTGGTGTGCCAAAAATTCCACCTTCTGTAATTTTCGCATTTACAGCGGTTGCGAATTCTAGATTCTTTTGTTCTTTAGCTAAATTAACTTGAATCTTATTAATCTCATCTTGTAATTTAATGTTATCTGTTATAGATAAAAGTTGCATTCTATATTTATCTGGAAGATCCATCGCAGCTTTTGATAAATCTTGGTTTAATTTTACAATTGTTTCTGTGGGAGTTTTAGCGTTGCTATATGCATCTGTTAATTTTTGCAATGCTTGAGAATAAGTCCCAGTTGTATTTGAGAAAGTACTAGTTTCTTGTTTTATTTTTTCTAAATTTTGACCTATAGATTCACGATTATCTCTAAAAGTTTTGACTAATGCATTCACAGCAGAATATGCTGCTACTAATCCTCCAGCCACTAATCCAAATTGACCAGGCAATAATTGAACGGCTGTAAATGCTGTTGACAATCCTTGAGAAAAATCATTTATATTTTTTTGTAGAATTTTATTATCTCCAGCTAGTTCAGAAAAGAATCCTCCAGCTACAGATATTCCTAATGAAGCAAAAATTAATTTATCTCTATAACCTGCCATTGCTCCAGCCGCTTCGCTTGTGTTCTGTTGAAGTTCGCCTTCAGCAGCACTTGATAATGGCTGATCTCCAGTTTTTTTTATAAATTCTCCCTTAGCATTTCTTGGTGGGAGTTTTCTAGCTTTAGCAGCAATAAAGTTTGGAACAAATCCAAAAGCCGCCATACCTTTTTGCATAGCGTATGAATTACTCATTGCAGTTGTTATACCTTCTGGATGATCTCTTTTTACTGCTGCAAAATTTGATTGAGTATTCTTATCTCTAACGTAAAGACCTACTCCTGATTGAAAATCTAGAGTTGGATTTCCACCTAGATTTTTTTCAGTCTTAAAAGCTCTATTGATTGGAGAAAAATTAGGAATAAATCCTAAACTTTTATTTGATTTACTACTAAGAATTTTTCCAGCCATACTATCTAAATTGTATGGATTTACTGCGTTTTTAAAATCTCCTCCTAGATAGTTGCCTCCCATGATCGATGGAATTTTAAATGTATTACCAAGTACTTTTAATTCTTCTTTACTTAAATCCAAGACTCTAGATCTATCTTCTGGCACAATATTAAGTGAAGCCAATATTCCACCTTCGAAAGCATTACCAACTAGACTGCCGACTTGGTCTTGAGTTATGTTACTGTATAAATAATTTTTAAATTTTTGATCATTGACTAATTTTGGATCAACTCCAGCCAAACTAACTAAAAATTCAGAAGCATTTTCAACAAGAGAATTTAGTGATTTTTTATAAAGATCTGGACCAATTATCTTATTTTGTTTACCTTTTATATTTCCAGGAAATGGGACTACATCAAAACCAACAGTTTTCCCTCCAGATGATCCTGCGCTCAAAAATGGCGCAGATTGAGTGAAACTTGGATAAACTAAAGCATATGGTTCTTTTTTGCCTTCAAATTTAGCTCCTCTTGCCATTGCTGTTTTTTCAAAATCTTTTTTAGATGCAACCATTAATTTTTGATAATTTTCAGCAGGAACATAATGAGTTAATCTACCTTCTGAATCTGCTGGCCCATTTATAACTCCTAAAGCTTTTCCAATTTTACTAACGCTTCCAGCCTTACCGCTAGTTGCAATATTTTGAAGTTGACCAGTAATTTTTACATATCCTTTTTCAACTAATGGATTATTTATTGCAAAATTTGGAATAAATCCACCAAAACTATAAGGATTAAATCCATGTGCTGCTTGAAAATTTTCTCTATATCTTTTACCAGCCATACTATCGCTAGGAGGCATGATAGCTGACTGCTTCATTCCTGGAAATTTTTTAACTTTTTCTGCGCTATTGTATGTTACTTGACCGTAATTTGGTATAAAAGTTTTTTTGATGTTTCCTGGCATATATCCACCAGATAAAGCTCCCATAACTTCTTGATTTGCACTAAAGTTTGGAATAAATCCAAAAGCTTTATTTTTAACAACTGTTCCTCTCAAAGCTCCACTTTGAGCTACGCTCACGCCAGATGCCATTAAACTTTTTGTTAATGATTCTGCTACAGCTACTTGCTTTTGCATAGCGATAGTTTCTTTTTCAATTAAAGTCAGTATTTCAGTATGTAAGCTGGCAGTATTAACATTTCCATTATTAATTTGTTGAATGATTTGTGGATTTTTTGAAATTAACGTTAAGATTTGGGATTGAATAGTTCTTTGTTCTGTACTTTGCGTATTTAATCCAGTTAATTGCTTGAATGCATCAGCTGTGAAAACTGTTAATCTTTCAAAAATTTTAACTATAGAAGCTGCACCTAAAAGTAATCCTGGACCACTTAAAAAATTACCTAATCCTGTGGCTAAACCTTCTCCTATTTTTGCTCCAGCACTTTCACCTTTATCTGCTCCAAAATTTTCTAATACAGCATTGACACCAGCTAAAGCTTTTTGTATTGCTGGCGCTAATGCTAAATTTCCAATATCTGTAGCAGCATTTTGTAAATTAACTAATGTTTTATTAATTGTTGAAGACAAAGTTTGATTTAGTGCTTCATTTCTTCTAGCGGCTTCATCAGTTGCTCCAGAAGAAATTTCTAATGCTCTTTGGTAAATAGAATATTCTTTTGATAAATCACCTAAAGTAGCTTTTAATACGTTGATTTGGAAGACTCCACCGACTGTTTCTGCAATTTGAGCTCTTTGAGTAGAGCCTAATCTATCGTATGTTTGAGCCAAATTATTTAAAATTTGAATCAATGGTAAAATGTTATTTTCTTGATCTTTTGTTACTACCCCAATTTCCTCTAAAGCGTCTAATGTTTTTGGTCTTTGAAGTCTTGTGAAAATTGTCTTTAAACTATTACCAATAACACTTCCACCTCTAGAAGTAATTTGTTGAGCAGAAGTTACTAAACCTATCAATTGATCAAAACTAACACCAACATCTTCTGCAGAACTACCTACTCTTTTAATAGCTTCTGCCAAGTCCGCAGAACTTACTGCAAATGAAGCGTCAACAGCTGCTAATTTATTTACTATATCTGTTGAATTTAAAGCTGAATTGCTAAATGAATTAATTGCTGCAGTTAAAGCTTCTACGCTACTTACTGTATCCAAACCACTTAATCTAGTTAAAATTAATGCATCACTAGTTCTTTTTAAGGTATCTTCAATTCCGAGACCTTGTCTAGAAAATTCTGTTGCAGCTCTAGCTACTTCTGCAAATGATAAACCTGTATTTTTAGCTATATCAAATAATCTGTCGCCAAAATTAGATAAAGTTTTTTGACTAACATTCAATATGACGTTAATATCAGTTAGTGCTTTTTCTACTTCAATTACGCTTTTTATGGTAGCATTAAAAGCTCTCTCTACAGCATATATGGCTCCTGCAGAAGCACCGAATGCAATAACACGAGCATTAGATGCAGCTAGTGATTTTTCGAATTCGCCTAATTGACCACTAATTTTTCCTAATGGCTGAGAGAATCCTTTTGTATTTAATACAAATGCTTTATTGGCCGATTGAGATATACTCTTCTCAAGTGGTCTTGTATTACCAAGTACATCAACTGTAATTTGATCTCTTCCTTGCGCCATTTACTTAAATCCTCTCATATTATTACACAAAAATTGTATAATATATTAAACTCCGTGCATTTTAAGTATTTGATCAAATGATAGCTCGTTTCCAATTTTCTTTGCTTCAGTTGTTAAATCTACGACCTCTTCTTTAGAGCCAGCAGTCATATTTATAAGCTCTTCTTTTGTTGCTCCAATATAGGTTTGACCCATTTTATCTTGATTCTTCTCTTTTAAAGCAGCAGCAGATGGTCGATCCTCATACCAATTAACTAATTCATCTAACGACTTTAAATTCTCTGGAGGATTTTGTCCAGATTTAGTTAAATGATATTTAAAACTTCTAGCAATAGAAAATAAGTCTACTTGAAATTGAGTGAGATGCGTTATTGGTTTTCCATAGAAATTAAATGGATTATCTTCACAAAGGAAAAAAGTATTTATAAAAAATGGACAAACTGCAATTTTCTTAATATTTTTTATATTTAATGTGTCCATGAATTCTCTATATGCATATATATATTCAATAAGATCAGTTTCACTTAACTCAAGGAAATCATTCTCAGAATCAAATTCCATATTTTTTAAATCTTTTTTATATAAACTTAAATATATGATATATTCATTAGATTTCTTAGAAGCATAAGTTTCTGCAGTAAGTTCTAATAATTCGTTTTTTTCTTTTATTATATTTAAAAGCTCATCTTCTTTTTGCTTTATAATATCTTTAATATTTTTAGTTTGGCTAGCTATAATTAACTTTTTTAAAGTAGTTTGATTTAAGGATATTTCTTCTTGTAAATTTTTAATTTTCTCTTCTTTTTCGTTTGACCACACGCCTTGCTCACATAGGATTTTTATTTTTTCTTCTTGACCTAATAAGCCTTTTCTTTTGGCTTCGTTGAGTTTATTTATATAAACTTCGTTTGTCTTACAGCTTTCTATTTCAGACAAATGCTTAAATGCAAAACTCTTATCATCTCTATAAATTACAGAGAATCCATTTACTATATCTTTATATATTTTCCTAACAAAGTTCTGTTCTGTAGCGATATCATTCACTAGCTTCTTTCACTTCTTCTTTAGGTTTAGCGCTTTCCTCTGTTTTTGTTTCATTAAAAAGAGTTTCTAGATTTTTGAAATCTTCATAATTTGCAGCTTTACCCATATACCATAAGCTAATAAAATATGCTAATTTAGACATTACATCTTTACTAAAAGCATTTTCTTCCTCTTCTATCTCGTCGTATCTTATAATCTTTTTGTTGTAATCTCCTTCACCAAAAAATGGGATATAATTTTGATTATCTTCTGCAATATAAGATAAGTTCAAAACCCACCATAAAATGGTTTGATTTCTTGCTCTATTTTCTGCTGTTTGATCAAAAAGCGTGGCATTGTAGTTTTCGATTTCTTGTAATTCCCTACGGTTCTCTGATATATCATTTAAAATAACTGCGATCTTTTTAGTTTGTTCTTCTTTGGTTATCTTCTCTAAATTGACTTGTAATCTCTGCAATTCATTCTGAAGTTTATACAACTCAATGTAAAGCATTGCATATCTTTGTTTTTCAGAATCACTCATAGCTCCACCATCATTCTGATATCTTTTAGCTAGTAGAGATCTTGTTAATAGTCCAGCCTTAATTCCTTCTGATAATTTAATGCCATAAAACAGCTCTGCTTCATCGAATAGTCTTCTATTTGGCTTTAATATTCTAATTGAAGCTGGTTGATCCTTTGTAATTTTCTTTATGGTTTTAACCTCTTCACCCTTATCATTCTTAGAAGATATAACCTCTTCTGAGTCTACTGGTTTGTTTAAACTAAATTCGTATAAGTATTTGTCTGTTTTCATGGTTTATTTTCCTATTTTTTGTTCTATAAAGTTTTTTGTTTTGATAAAATTTGCTCTACCGCCAATTGTAGAGATGAATTCTTTTCTTTTTTCTTCTGACCAAGCTTGATAGTTAGATATGTATCTATCACTAAAAACAGTATCAAAAGATGATTTTAATAAACCAAATTTATCTTTTAGCGCGCGCTGTACGCTTTGAATTTCAAGATTAGCTTTAATTACGTCTTCTATTTTAAATATGATATATTTATTTTTCATTTTTATTCTCAATAAATTCTAATGCTTTATCTATTTCTCTTGCTGTTTCATTTCCTAGATCTAATATCTTTTTTCTTATGTAATTATATTTATTTTCATCAAAATAGTCAACATTTTTTAGTGTTTGCTGATCTATTTTTGAATTTAATTTATTAAGCATATTAACGTGTTCTTCTTGAAGATCTTCTATTAGGTTCAGATATCTTTTGTATAAATTCACAATATTTCTATGAATTTGAAAAGACAATAAATCTTTTAATTTAAGATTAACCATATTCCTTTACAAACCTTATTCCTTAACTGTTATTACACTAAAAACCCCGCTTGAGGCGGGGTTTCTAGGTTTAGATAATTTAATCTAAAATTAGGCTGGGCCTTGGATAAATATACCTCTTGTGGTATCTGTTGGTCCTCCAACTTGTGAACTAAATTGTAGGCTAACAGTTTTATTATCTCCAATTGCGCTTGAGAAGCTTTGACTATCTAATTTTGCGCCTTTGATAGTATACTTAACTGATCTACTTGCACTTCCTGGTTGATTTAATGTAAGTGCTATATCAAAACTAGAAGAGTCATTATTTACGATATCAGCTAAATTGCCTGCTTCAAGATCTCCTAGAACTGTATCCATTGACATTGTGATTGTTAATGGGAAAGTTATTTCACGGGTAAATGCGAATTTACTTCCTAGTCTTTGGATTGGATCTCTTGTAATATCAAATGATATTGTTGCATTTTGAACTTTCAAATCAGTTACTGTAGCACCTTTAACATTTGAAGCACTAATATCAACAGTTACGTCTCCTGGACGTAATGCTGAGAATCCTGCGCCAGAGTTTGGAGTTGGAATTGAAAATGTTCCAACCAAACTAGTTCCGTCTACTGGATTTACAGTTGGGAGATTACCACTAGAAGCGCCGTAGAAACGCATGTTTAATGCTTCTGCGTTAACTGTTACGGTTGGAATTCCTCCTACTGCTGCTTCTACGCTATAAGAACTTAAAAATCCATTGCCTAGACCAATTGTTTTACCTTGTGCAATAGCAGTTGCTGTGTCAATATTGGCATCGGTTCCTTCTGGAGATACTAGAATGTAGTAATTTTTAGTTCCTACATCACCTGTTAAGATATTTGCTAAAGCTGAAGTTGTTCCGTCCTTGCAAGTTAGACCTAAATTATTTTCATTTTCTCCACTGTTTAAGTAATAGGAGAAATCCAAACTTACGGTTGGTTGCTCTACGATGATACGATCAATTGCGGCTAATTGTCCGAATTGATTTACGTCTTGACGGGCAATTTCAAAACTATAATTTGCACTTTGTACACGATTAACTTGATTTACCAAATTTGAAAGTCCAGAATTGAATGCACCCAAGGTAAATGTGCCAGTAAAGAAGGCATTATAAAAACCATTAATAACATTAATATTACCAGTACCAGTTTGAGATATTGAAGAGAAGTCAGAGGTATTAAGTAATGTATTGTGACGATTTGCTGCTGTTGCTGTTCCAGCATTATATAGTCCAGTGTCCCAAGCTCCAGTTACATATTTAAAATTTGATCCAGTTGCACTTACGAAAAGTGCTTCGCTTTGATAAATTACTCTTTTTCTTGCCATATTTTTATTTCTCCTTTGAAATCTTTCCTATTATTACAGTTATTTTTAAACCAAGAGAAGTCATTTTTAATCTAGTCTTGGATATCTTATATTACTTAAAGTAAAGTCAACAAAAGCTGGAAATACTTGTGGATTTGGAGCATTTATATTAGCGAATATCTTACTTACATTTACTTCTGATATATAAAAGCCATTAACTGAAATATCGATATTTGCTGTTAAACTATCATAATTATAGTAGCCACTATTTAATGATCCAAAGTTATTATATGGATTATTAGTAATAAGTGGCACATATTCTCTAGCTTTATCTTTTAAAATGCTACATACTGCATCTAAACTAAACATATTATCGGCTAAAACTATAGCTCTAACTTGAATTATGGTATTATCTTGTCCACCAAAAGCAAAAGGTTCATTTGTACCACCATTATTTTTAAGAAAGATACAAGGATAAGTTATAGATTCAATAGCTAAACCAGTTAAAGTTTTATCTGTTTTTGGTCTAGTTTGATATTGACTTTCAAATAATAATTTTTCTTCTGGTTGGCTTGTTAAATATATATTAAAATCTTTAACAGCATAATTTCCACTTAATATGCCACTTTGATTTGTAGTAAAATATACTTGACCATTATTAGGATTAATGCCACTTAAGCCACTTTGACCAACTTTAATAAATGAATTATTAACATAAACTCCAGATAATAAATTAGCGTTTGGAATAGAACTATCATTTACTACTTGCTTAAATGGCAATCCATAAGTATAAAATCCATTAAATATATTAGTTACTGGATAAAATTGACTATTATAATTTTTATATGCTTCGCCTTTTTTTAGAATAGCATGATCCATCCACATAACCATGCTAGACATTAATATATTATCTAATTGAGCTTTCATAAATCCTTCATGTTCTTAATAAAATTATTGATAATTTCACTTAAATATCTAGTTTTTTTATAGCCACTACCTCTTATTTTATTTTCTGCTTGTAAAGCTTCTTTAGATCTGCCTTGCACAAATACTTTATATAAATAATTACTAAAACCAGATATGCCCTTTTCGATTCCAACAACCCAACTATTGCCTCGTTCAAAAGGCATTGGAGTTGAAGATTTAATCTTATCAAGAGTTGGAAAATCAATAGTATATCTGACTGTTTCATCTTTTCTTGTTACTTTTACTGAAAATTTCTTTTTTAATAGTTTTTCTAAGTCTTCTATTGGTGAAGTTGAGGAATCAAATCCTATAAAACTAAAAAGATTGCCAACTCCATTTAAAGTACTTGAGACGTTAGAAGCTGTTGGCCCATCTTGTATTTCTTGAGTTACTGGATGAGATTGAAATTCTTCAAAAAAGTTTTCTTTGCTTTGCTCGTATTTTTTTAAAACAATATCATCTCCAGTTTTTTTTAAACTTTTACTATTTCTTGCAATTCTTTTAAAATTGACATTAACCTTTGCCATTATGAAGTTTCCTTTAGAAAGTAAATGTAATAATTTTTAGTAAAATAATTTCTAACAATACTTGAGCTATTTATATTAAAATCTTTTCCATCAAAAGATATTTTTTCAGTTTTATCTTCGTTAATATAATCTTTGGCATCTTCTGCTACATAAATTAACACTGATTGATCTAGAAATTTTAGTTTTATCTCTTCATCAACTATTAATCCATCATCTGATTTATATTTGATTACTGCATCAAAAGTTTGATTTCTTGGAGTATATGAATAATCTACAATATTTGAGGATTCGTCATATCCTACCATTTGATTTGTGGTAGATTGGACTATATTTTTAATTGGCTCTTTATGAATAGTGATGCTTCTTTTAAAAGTTTCAAACCAAGTATCAGCTGCATCAGCGAACCAGTTTTTCTCATTTGAATTTAAAAAACTCGTGGCCATATTAATTACAAGTCATCTATATTTCTTATATAACTTGATCCATATTTAAATGGTCCATCCACTCCGCCAATAGTATCATCCCCAACAACTTGAAGAGGGCTTACTCCATTCATGTCGTATTTATCGAGCAATATTTTAAGTTCTGCGTCAGCTTGTTTCTTAAGCTCAGAATAAGTTTTAGCGAGCTCATTTTTATTAACTCTTTTTGCTCTAAATCCATTTTGATCAATTTCTATTACGCTATCTGTGCTAGCCGCACCAAGAGCATTACGAAAAAGACGCTCATAATAGTATAGGGTATATATTTTTTTGAATATAGTTTTTTCGTTAATACCAAAAGGGTCTTTTGTTTCGTCTGAACTATATATTTCTAATGTTGTTTCATTAATTAAATATGGTTTATTTAAAAGAACATTTAATTTTCCAATATTTGTTCTAAGCCAAAAAGCTACACTAGCGATACTTAAATCAGAAGGTTCTCCTAATTCGCGATAAATTTCATCTGATATATCAACAATTTTATTGGTCATATAATAGATATTACACTATATAAATATATGTTTATATATATTTTATGTCATTACCATTACGGCACAGGCCGCCAACATTTTTCCATTAATTTCTTAACGGGTTGGACTATATCTTTAGCTTTTTAAAGCTATTGGGCGCTCTTGCTGGTTATTAAGAGAATCCTTTTTCTCTCCAGTAGTCTCTACACCTTTTAAGGGATGGCCCTTAACTTGGCTCGGTATTATCATCAGCATTCTCTGTTAAGACTTCACCGAGTTCACCCAAACACAGGCAAATTTTTATTTTTTATTTTTTTAACTTATAAATGTGTCCTTTCTATTTTATTATAGTATAGTATCTTTACTATTTAGCATATAGTGTATAAGGTTTTCAACTGTTGCTAAATCATTATGATATAGCATACTATCTATAGTATTATCTTTTATAATTATACCCACCCTGTAAATGTTTCCTTTTTTATTATTCATGCTTACAGGGGAAGGGTAGAAGCCCTGATTAAATTCCCTTCTTTTATCATCCCTAAATCTTACCCAACGCACATCAACAAATACTTTTTCATTATGTGCTAAGTTTTTTGTATCAAAAACATTCGCAGTATTTATATTGAAATTAACATCTGGAATTAATTGGTCTCGAGTAAGGTCTGCATTTGTATTAGTATAAAGTCTATTTTTATTTATGTTGTTAAGAGATGTATTATCTAAAAGATATTCTTCAATTGTATATGTTGGATTATTAAGAGCAGCTACATTCACGTCAATAAAATTAAGACTAGCGTTAATTATATCTAAAATTGCGGCATTCTGACCTTGATTATAAGAAAAATTCCACGATGTACCACCTGCAAAATATATATATGGCTCTTGATTTACCATACCATTTTTCCAGTAAACATAACTATCAATACTACTTCTTATATAAGTTCCATCTAAACTGCTTGGATTAGAATTAACAAACGTTATTTCAGGTATCCAAGATTTGTATCTTTTTAAACTTTGAGCTTTTTGAACCCCTAGAAGAGTAAAAGTATTATTAATTTTACTATAACTATAAATATGTCTTGCTGTGAATGAATATTTTGATGATGGTGGAGTATTTACAAATAATACTGGATTATTGTATTCTACTTTAACATATCTATAGCTGCTAAATTGAGTTTGATTTAATTTTTTTCTTCTGGCCCCAACTATACCAGCTTGAGATGAAGATAAACTCATCATGATGCAGTATTTCCGTACATTACGTATCCATTAGTTCCAGTATGAAGAAGTGTTACTGCTGCAAAAGCTCCTGCGGTTCTATATTGGTTTGCATATTCATTTATTCTGATGCCTATTCCAGATCCAGTTATTAAAACTTGTCCAGATCCTACTTGCATTATTGTTGCATTAAAACCTAACGAATTGCCGCTAATTATACTACCTGTTACTTCAGTTGCTGAATTTACCATAATCATTCTGCTATTATAATTTCCAGAGATATTGAAATTACCTGAGAGATTAATTATCTCAGGGGTGGCATTAATTAAATTAGAATTATTTAAATCTAAGGAGCCACTAATGTTTGCGTTTCCAACAACAGTTAATCTTTCACTTGCTGTAGTTGTACCAATGCCAACATTTCCATCTGCTCTTAAAGTCATTACATTGATTTCAGGTGCATTTGCATTTGTTGAAGTGTCCGATCCTGATCTTAAAACTATATCTAACCTAGTAAAAGATTGTGAGCCGTTATCACTATATCTACCCAATTTAAAAACAGCTCGTGAACCAAAAGAGACTCCAGCATTGAAAGGTCTTTGAAGATAAAGAATATCTTCCATGGTGGTGTTTAACAAAGCTGGTGCCCCAGCAATGTGTAATTTAGCAGCAGGCGTAATTGTCCCGATAGCAACATTACCAGTGACACTTAAAGTTCCATTTATTGCATCTCCAGTGGTATTGACATATCTAACATCTGCATCTGTTTGATTAATGAAAATTGGATTGTTTAATATCATATAAGTATGTTACACTTTCTTTATGGTAAACCTAAATCTTGGCCAAGGGTGGTTTTATATAAATTATAAATAAAATTATTATTCATAATACCAAAAACACATAAAACAAAGCTAATTCTCCCTTGAAAACTAAGCGCTCCGTATTGAGATCCTATTTGTATGTTCTCGGCAAATGGCCCAGACAGCACTGGAGCATTAGAAGCTACTGTTGTATTATTTTGACTTTGAATCGTATTAGAACCATTAGATAATTGAGAGTGACAAATAAATGATGATGTTTTTGTTGGATTTTGAGGAAAATTATTTGTTCCATTTCCTAATTGCATTCTAGCCGTTCCAGGATTAATTGTTCCTATAGCCATTCGTTTAACTGCTCCAGTGCCATATATATCTCCATTTTCAACAACTACCGTCGCACCATTAGCTGCTAATTGTGTCTCAGAAAAGTCCGCGCAACAAAAAAGACCAAAATTATTAATTCCTATAGATGTTCCAAAGCCTGTGCCAATTGATTGATTTTTTGAATTTTCAAAATAAAGTCCATTTGGTTGCCGAATAGGATTATTAGATATAGTACCATTATAAATTCCTAGTCCACCTAGCGAATAAGCGATACTTCCAGCGTCAGCATTTTGATTTGCTCTTAATGGCCAGCAAACTATATTATGCCATAAGCCGATTTTTTTAATTGAAATTACGAATTGATTTAATTGTCTTAAACTTTGCATACTTAAACTTTGATTGCCGCCAGCTATTATTCTTGCGTTATATGATATAACATCAGCATCTATTCCATATGTTCTATTAGTTATCATGGTAGAGCTAGTCCTTTACCAAGGGTAGATTTATAAAGAGAATTTAAACCAAGAATTTGATTGGCGCTTAATGCTATTCTAATATCTGCAAAAAAAGCAAAAGTTCCATTGAGTCCTCTATCATTTAATGTCCCACCATTCATAGCCATTAAACGTATTGGATTTGTATCTGTAAGAGTTCTTAAAGTACCAGAAGAATTAGTACCATTAGCTGCACCATTTCTATAAAAAGTTATTGGACCAGCATTGTAAATCAAAGCGATAGAAGAAAATGTTGATAAAGTTAAAGTGGTACCACTTGCTTCGCTATAATTTCCATTTTGTCCTGCTTGATTAAGATTATATCCTGCAGCGAAACCAAGACTCATTCCTGTTCCAGATCCAGCAAATGAAAATCCATAATTACTTGTTATTGCAACTACATTATCTGTAGTATTTGCTAATGGATTAATCACAGCAAAAAATGTTCTTTGACTATAAGATGATAAATTTGTATTATTCAAAATAATATTTGGTGGAGGAATACCTATTCCAGTAGATCTAATTCCATTTGCTTGCCAAGTAGGGCCATTTGTAAGTGTACCATTGTAAGTTCCTAAACCGCTTAAAGAATATGCTGTAATACCACTTCCAGCATTTTGATTTTCGCGAAATGTCCAGCAAATCATATCGCTCCAAATACCCATATCTTTTAATCCTCTAACAAATTGATCAACAGAATATATATCAGTTGGAGTCTTAATGCCGTTATAATTAAGGCGCTTTATGTATTTTTTTGTATCGTTGTCTAGTTGATAAAATCTCATGGTATTTTTAATGTTTTTCCAATTGTTGCTTTAATTAAAGAATAAAGTAGAGCATTTTCTATATTAGTTAAAGACCTATCATAAATTAAAGCTGAATGAAGAATTACAGCTCTAGAAAAATATGTTCTTGGAGCATAAATTGTTTGAACGTCGTTAAATCCAACGCTTCCAACAGAAGTAGACCCAGTAGTAATTGATCCATCTGTATTAACTATTACTGGACCTTTATTACCAGACATATTTAAACTAAAGAAATGAAAATTATTATCTTTTTTATTGGCAGGAGTTGCTACACTACTCACTGTACTGGCCCAATTTCCTGCATTTGCAGTCACAAATACTCTACTATCACAACTTCCACCAATATCAAATTGATTTCCATTAAAATTAACCCCTCTAGTAAAGAGTCCACTGCTATTGCAAGTGCCTTCTAAAAAAAGATTAGTTATCCAAACTAAATTACATGGAGCAAAAGGTAATAATAAACTAGAATTTATAAAAGTATTCGGATTATTTTCTGGAAATTGAAAACCATCTAATCTTCTTGTGTGTGTGCCACTTATTGTTCCATCATTTCTTGTATCTCTAAAAGCGTAAATTTTAGTTCCGCTTGAAGAATTATGAATAGTAGAATAAAAATACATTTCAACAAAATTAAAAAGATTAATATCTTTTAATCCAACAATAAAATCATTAACAGAATAAATATCAGCTGGAGTTTTAATTCCATCAACTGCCATTCTTTTAAGATAGGCTTTTGTGTCTCTGTCTAATTTATAATATTTCATGGTAAATTTAATCCTTTGCCAAGAGTAGATTTGTAGAGATTATACAAAAGTAATTTATCAGCTTGAGATACATCAATTATTGGAAAGTAAATTGCAATAGACATTGTGCCAGTAAAATTATCAGTTACGTGCTGACCGCCACCTATCGTCCAACCTAATTTGCCAGTTGCACTAGAAGCTCTAGAGCTAGTTTGAAAAGTTGAATTTACTTGTCCATTTATATTGTTTGAACTACTAGCGTAATTCCAAGAAATACCGAGCCAATTAAATATACTTAAATTTCTACTAAAAGCTAAATTTGTACCAACACTTTCTGACCAAACATTTATATCTAACATCGTCGTTGAGTTAGCTGTAACGCCAGTAGTGAGTGGCGAAGGTGCTACGCTTGGAGCTCCAATATATCTTCTAACTGTTGAAGCTGTTGGAGTTAGAGCTCCCACAGCAAAGCTAGAATTTGCCGAGTCGAATGCCATAGTAAACGCTGTGCTAATCCATTTATGAGTATTGTCATTTGGATAAAAAATGCCATTAGGTTGCCAAGATATTGTTCCATTCATTGCTCCATCATAAACACCTAATCCACCCAATGAATAAACTCTTGTGCCACTTCCAGCGTTTTGATTTGCTCTTAATGGCCAGAATACTATAGTACCCCATAAATTTAAAAGTTTTAATCCTTTTACAAAATCACTAACACTATTAATATCACTTGGACATTTATATCCAGCATCTATTATTCGCTTTGCATAATTTTTAACATCAATATCAAGATCGTAAAATCTCATGGTAAATTTAAACCTCTTGCTATTGTGCTTTTAACTATATTATAAACTATAGTTATATTTGCTGCTGAAAGATAATCATTAAAAATAAAACAATGAGAAAAAGTGCCTTGGAGCTGTCCCACGCTTCTTCCAAACGTCAAATTATTTCCTACGGTATTATCGGGCATTTGTTCGTATCCTGCACTTGTATCTTTTGCCTCTGCTGCTCCGTTACTCGCTATTAAAGTTGCATTTCTATATCCTAGAGTCCTTTTTCCTACTCCACCAGTGCTATTCCACATATTAAAACCTGTGTTTGTATTATCGCTAGTACTTGAATAAGATCCTCCGTCTGTTCCACCATATCTATATTCACCACCAAAACTTGTTCTTGGATTTAACCAAATAAAATTATATGCTGGAGATACGCTCGCCGCTGTTACAAAACCTCCTTTACTCCCGCTAGTTGCACAAGTCCCTATAGCAAAAACACTTATATTTTTTTGAGCAACTAATTTTTTCCAATTTCCATTAGAATTACAAATAATATAATCATCTAATCCGTCAAATATTATTCCAGCTTCACTCCAAACTGGGCCATTGACCATTGTAGCAATATTATTAACATCTTTTAAAGGATATACAATAGTTCCAGATCCAATATTATGAACGCTCCTAAAAAACCAAGCTTCAGAAAGTGCATTCCACAAATTGCTTTGTTTTAATTTTCTAATGAAATCACTAACACTACCTATATCAGACGGAATTCTTCCGCCAGCTTTTACGATATTGTTTCCGTAAGCTTTTGCATCAACATCAATATCATAGTATCTTTTATACATTTAAATTTCTTCAATTGAAACGCCTTCTGGAGCAACAAAATCATCTGGCACAAGACAAATAAATTGCCAACCAATAATTTCTCTATTGTCTTGCTCTTCTGGAGCTGGTTGATCACCATTTTTAATTGCGCCTGGAACTATAGTATGTCCATACTTTGCATCTCTTGTGACTGTATGATCTGAATTATCCCAGTGCTGAAAATTTATACTTTTAAAAAATTCAACTAACTCTTCACTAACTTCGGGACTATTTATTATTATTTTCTTTTCTTTCATATTAAACTAGTTCCCAAGAAATGTATTTAATATTTGTGCTTGGATAAGCTGCTACGCTAACTGGGCCATTATACTTTGGGGTAAAATCAAGGAAGTTTCCGCCGTTATTATCAAATTCAGCTGCTCCACCTTTTAATATTAAGTTAAAACTACTACCAGTTATAACATTTATTGCGCCAAAACTTAATCCTGTGGTTACGGTTGCTCCTGCACCAAATTTAAGATAAATATTTCCTGTGCCATAATTAGTAATGCCCCAAGCTAATCTGCTGTTATTGCCACTTATAATTGTACCTACTGCGGTCTGAATAGAATAATTACTAGCATAACCACCAACCGCAGGAAATGCTGTGACACTATCAATATCTTTATCAAGATCTGCTTGAAGAGTTAGTGCGCCACCACCTTGACTATCAATATTTAATACTGCATTTGCATTTCTGCCATATTGAGGGAAAAATCCAGAAGCTATATCAACTGCTCGTCCTCCAACTCCTAAAAATTCAACTGGAACTGGTGGTGAAAATAATCCTGTGCTAGTTCCAGATCCAGTAATATATCCAGTTAAATATCCACTAGCAAAATCATACTCTTCTGCTGGTACATCATAAAATATTTGTAACCTATCAGTATTAGCCATTGAGGTTGTATTAAAACCCAATAAAAATCCGCTAGTTGAATTAACTGCGCCAGTTGCTGTTGAATCTGCGAAATTGTATATTATTTGTCCTTTGCTTACGTTGGTAATCAATAATAGGTTTTCAATAGATACTGGATTTTGAGGTCCATAAAGAGATGGTGGAAAATTAACAACTCTGCTACTAGCTAAAAATTGATATCCTGATGGTATTAGTTTTTTCATATATATTTAAAATAGATTACACCTTTTATATTATAGGGCTATAGCATATGCTAATGCTAATTTTTTTGTATTCTCTATTTGAGAGTAAATATCATAATTACCACTAATATTAATAGCTCCACTAACAAGTACATTTCCACTAACATATAATTTAGTAGTTCCAGTATTTGGTAACCCACCAAGACCAAGAGAATTTCCAGTTAATACAAAATCATTTCTATTAAAAGCTCCCATTATTACAGTGTTATCATCAAAAGCTTCTATGATCGGAAGACCAGCTATATCGTTAACACTGAAAAGAGATCCACTAAGACTATCTGTTACTGAAAATAATCTGCCATTTGCTCCGTCTACTGTAAATCTATCTAATCCAGTAATATTACTAACATAACTAGTTAAATTTAATGAGCCGAAATTATCATAACTCATTCTATTAACAAAAGCGCCACCAGTGAAATTAGTATTAAAAGTGCTACCACCAGCAGTTCCTGTTGTGAATTCTATTATTCCTGAATTTGGATTGATTAATATATTAGGCATATAGATAAATTACACTTATGTTAATAAGAATCTTCCTTTTAAAGCTTTATAGTTTTGAAGAATTTGAGAAGCCGATAAAACTCTATTGTAAATTCTGTAAATACTTCCATTACCGCTAAAATTAGTAGAATCTTCCCACCTACCAATCAAAACACTAGTTGTACCAATAAAAGATTCAATACTCCCTGTTCCTTGAAGTATGCCATTTTTAAATATTTGACATGCATTATTTGTTACATTATAGGTATAAACTATCTGATACCAATTATTAATTAATACTGTTCCTGCGCCAAAATCAGAATTGTAATGGCCTTGGTATATTTCACCATTTCTAAAAACTAAATGAAGACCTTCTCTAGTATCAGTAGCATTTGTTCCGAACATTGTTCTATCACCATCTAAATTTGTTGGATAAACCCAAGCTTCCATGGTATAACTTGCATCATAAAATCCTAATTGTGCAGATGTTTTTTGCGTATTTGCAAAATCACTTGTCCCATTGAATATAAAAGTTCCGCCATTTGAAGGGCTAAATATTGTTCCAGTTAATACGCTATTATTATTTCCACTCAAATCGCGCCAAGTTACTCCACTACCGATGTAGCTTTGTTTATCTGCTGCATCAAGACAAAGAACTAAACCATTTTGAACTAAATCTGGTCCACCTGATGCGCTCATAAATTAAATCTTCCTTTTGTTGCTTTATAGTTTTGAAGAATTTCTTGAAAAGACAAAGACCTATTGTAAGCACAAGCAGATGCAACTTCTATATTTAGACCATAACTAGATATATACATATTTTGATTATCTGTTAAAATTTCTGTATTTGGCGCAATAGTAGCATAATAGGACTCTAATTTATTTCCCTTCCATATATGAACTGCTTGGTTATTATCTCCCCCATTCATTTTATAAGAATAAGATATGAAATTCCAATCGGTAAGAGAAGGGAAAAATCCACCTAGACCATTTCTTTGGAAGCTTGTATCTGTAAAATCTACTAAAAGTTCATTATCTCCATACCATTCAACAATAATTCCATAATTTTGATAAGAAGGTTTTCCGAAAAGTGTTTTGTAATACCCACTAACAACATTATTAAATTTAACCCAAATACAAAGAGTAAATTGTTGAGTAAACTGTAGCGAAGGAGCATCAAGGACAACTATTGGATCTGAAGTACCAATTGTTTCTATGATTCCTTTATTTTTATTTAAAAAATTTATGTTATTTAAATATGCATGATTATCATAACCGCTAAGATCTCGCCAAACACCTCCACTTCCTGAATAACTTTTTTTATTAGCTGCGTCCAAGCACAATACTAATCCATCTGTAACTATTTTAGGAGAATGATGAAAGCTCATATAGATAAAATTGTAACTATGGCTAATCCATCTCCATTTGTGCTTGTACCATAGAATGTTGAAGTTGGGGTATTTATTCCTGCTTGAACACTTATGTTTGTTAATGCAGCATCAACATAGCTAGAGCCACCTTGGGTTGGGGCGGCATCATCATCACAAGTAGATCCACCACCATAATAACCACCGCCACCTCCGCCATTATCTCCACAATAGTCACCAACAGAACCATAGTATCCATCTTGACCTTGATATATAACGCCATTAATACACATAGACGCTGGTATATTATTATTAGAGTATGCATTTCCTGCTGAATATGATCCAGTTTGATAGCCGTTACCACCGCCGCCACCTCCTCCTGCAACTGCTAATCTTGTATTGTATGAATTTGAATTATAAATTGGATCAACCACAGAGGTTCTAATATCTGTTGCTCCGCCTCCTCCACTGCTAGAACTTCCACCAGCTCTGCCTCCTCCATTGTATCCTCCCAATCCAGTAGAACTTTGACTACAATTTGCATCAATATAGTTTGCCTCAGATCTACCTCCTCTGCCTCCAACTATCAAATAAATATTTACATATGCTCGAGGATCAAAAGAAACTGATGTATAGCCGCCATAACCACCTAAAGCATTACTATCTTCTTGATAACCTCCATTGGCGCCATAAAGTTCAGTTTTTACAGATTTAGAATTGTTGTATAAAAATTGTTGAATATTAGAGGTAAAAGAAAATAATATAATATCTCCACGAACAAATTTAGTAGATGAATTTATATTTGAAGCTAAGAATATCTGTGAAGCTCTACTTCTGTAACCATATATCACAGCCATATTAAAACTCCACAGTTAATTTTGGAATATCTTTTCGTTCTGCTGTGAAACTCCAATAAAATTCATATTCATTTTTATCAAACCAGCCGCGATTCATACCTACTGTGAAATTGTTTTCATTTACATTAATTTCTTTAACAAATAAAACTTTATCATGATTAATGTTTGTGAGTTGTATGTTTACTTTATCGTCATTAACTAATGATGAGATATAATCTGGAAGATATACTTTTACTAAATCGGCGCTGATTTTGTTTTTATCTGTTAATCTAATTCCATGATAAGGAGATTCCAAACTTCCATATTGAAGCTTTTTGCCAACTTGAGTTGGATGGTCAATTAAGAATGATTTAGAAGCCGCAGAAAGATGACCACTAATTGTAACGTTTCCTGCAAAAATATTTCCTGTTCCAATGTCTATAGTTGCAGATGGACTAACTACATTAACTCCTAATCTTCCACTAACAATATTAATATATGATTCAGTTGTGGCACCAAGTCTTACGCTATCTCTATTATAATTTTCTTGATGAGCTCCATAAGCATGACTATTAAAAGCATAAGCTTTATTATTAAATCCAAGAGCAGAAGTTGATCCACTCTCTACTCTATTCAATCCTCCAACAGCAACTCTTGTGATAACTCCTGCTGGAACATTTAATTGATTTGCATCAAGATTTCTAAATCCTACAAAAACATTATGTGCCCAATAATTTCTATGAACTGAGTCTGATGCTCCACGATAAATCTGCATGCCAGTAATAAGATCTTCTGAACTTATAAAAGCGCTTCCAGTAGTTAATGCTGGATTATGAAAAGCTCCAGGTCTTCCAACTCCACCTAAAGATCCAAAATTCATTACAGAAAGAGTAATTTCTAATCCAGTAGGACTTAAAACTTTTGAAACATATCCATCATATCTTGCTTGCGTTAATGTAATTCCAGAAGCTATAAAAGTTCCTGTTCCTCTATTAAAAACATCTACTACAACACTTTCACCAGTATATCCCGTGATTGGAGATCTATAAAAAACATTAAATTGATCTAAATATTGAGAACTATTTCTTTCTATTCTAGTAATTCCAGTGAAAGCATTTGATGGTGTACTTCTACTTAATGTCCAAGAATCTGTTTGAGTTGATGTACCTCTTTGTGCTGAATTAAAATTATTATTAATTCCTAAAGCGCCAAGAGCAATTCCAACTTTATAAACGTTTGTTGAGCCATACGCTGGATCAAGTCCAGTAACTCTTCTTACAACTGTTCCATTATAAGTATTAGCAACAATTCCAGCAGCTCCAGGAAATACTCTTAGATAAACTGTATCTCCAGTTGAATGTAAATATTGAGAAGTTGCTTGGCTATTTATTGCGTAAGCTAATTCTACTAAACCTGTTCCTGGAGGTGTTACAACTGCTGTGCCAGTTGTTGTTAAATATAATTCTGTAAGACTAGAAGTAGGGAATGTTTGATCATTAGCGCCTTTTGCTTCTAATGTTGTTAAATGAATAAGATCTCTTAGGTTGTCGTTTCCATTTGGTCTTGTTGTAGGAGAAAATTGATAGCTTTTGTAATTTGTGTTTGTATCTGTTGAGTATCTGCCGTTAAATGATCCTGGATTATTTGGTCCAGCTGAAAAAAATAAATGAAAATGATCTGAAGCATTGGTAAAATTAGAGCTTCCTGCATCTAGTGATAAACCATGAACTAATCTTCCTCGACCTTCAATATCTAAAGGTCTATTGGGATCCATTCCACTTGTTAAAGCATATGTAAATCCTGCTCCCAACGAAGAACTTACATTAGTATTAATTCTAACTATTCCACTTTCACTATTTATATTTAATCCAGTTCCAATATTGAATGGTCTTCCAGATGGCTCTATTCTAAGTGAATTAAATATTTTATTCCCAGTAA
>Ga0209552_1000091_pt1 | contig 27749 bp, 30 predicted proteins | sample LauGreFaBDMM15SD_2_FD_188214 | JGI IMG/M metagenome (GOLD analysis project Ga0209552, IMG submission 188214) | Freshwater lake microbial communities from Lake Michigan, USA - Fa13.BD.MM15.SD (SPAdes) (version 2) | ecosystem: Environmental > Aquatic > Freshwater > Lake | place: Lake Michigan, USA... | reverse complement strand
GTATATGCTAGTTCAAATTCACTAAAGATTTTTTAGAGTTTTGGTGGTTTATTTTAATCATTTAATTTTTAAAAACAATGGAGAAGGTTTGATGCAATTTAAAAAAAGTGAAGCAAGACAAGTTTCCCAGCAATTTTTAACAACGAAATTGCTGCGTTTAATCTGGATGGCAACCATTGCGTTTGTTTTTTTACAAACCGCAGTGTCCTTTGCCCAAAACTTTCCTAACCGTCCAATTAAAGTGATTGTTACTTACCCGCCGGGTGGTAGTTCCGATTTAATTACACGCCTAGTTGGTCAAAAACTCGGCGAGCACTTTGGGACGCCTGTCTTAGTTGAAAATAAAGCTGGTGCAGCTGGCTCAATTGGTATGGAGTACGCCACTTCACAGCCGGCTGATGGCTATTCCATCTTAGTTGGTAACTTAGGTCCAATCGCTGTTAATCCATTAATTTCTAAAGTGAACTATAACGTTGATAAGCAGTTAGTTCCTTTGACGATGGTGGCTGGTGGCCCAAATATTTTGGTAGTGAATACAAAATCGCAATATAAAAATTTAAAAGAATTATTAGCTGTTGCAGTTGCTAAGCCGAATACAATTAATTTTGGAACTAGCGGGCCGGGCAGTTTATCGCAATTGACTTCCATACTGATGATGGGGCAAGCCAAAATTAAAATGCAAGAAGTTCCTTATAAAGGGGGTGCTTTAGCCGTCAACGATATTCTTGCAAGTCAAATTGATATGATTATTTCTGACGCGCAACCCGTATCGCAACACATTAAGGCTGGAACATTACGGCCTTTAGCAATTACTAGCGCCAAGCGTTCGCCGTTATTCCCAGATATTCCAACCTTCTTGGAAGGTGGCTTGGATGGTATGGAGGCGTCGAATTGGTGGGGGGCCTTTATAGTAACAGGTACACCAAAGCCAATTATGGATGCCTACCATAGTGCTTTACTCAAAATCTTAGCGATGCCTGATATCAAGGATAAGTTCGGTAATTTGGGTGTGGAACCGATGCCGATGTCGCAAGACGAAGCAAAGCGTTTTTATGAGGCTGAAAAGACGAAATACGCTAAGTTAGTCAAAGATAACGATATTAAAGGCAATTAACTGTCAAAAAGGGGGAGAACGATGCATCTTTCAAACCCTTTTCCTGCGCTTTGTGCTGATGCCATCAAGCTAAGTCACTTTGGAATTTACGTTCAAAATTTAGAGTCGATGGCTGGCTATTATCAGCAGGTATTAGATTTTCGGCAAACCGACCATGGCCTGTTGGGTAATACTGAAATTATCTTTTTAAGTAGAGACCCGAATGAGCATCACCAGATTATTTTAGCGAGTGGCCGCCCTGAAAATTTAGGATTTAATTTAATCAATCAACTATCTTTTAAAGTACCTGATTTAGGATATTTAAAATCATTTGATGCCCGGGCAAAGGCGCACTCTGCAACTAGCGATTTAGTGGCGATTTCGCATGGGAACGCTTTATCTATTTACTTTCGAGATCCCGAGGGGAACCGAATTGAGATCTTTATGGATACACCATGGTATTGCGATCAACCTTTGCGAGAGATTATTAATCTGGCTTTATCTGATGAAGAGTTAATGCGTGTAGTAGAGTTACAGGTGAGTCAGCGTCCAGGATTTTGTACCAGAGAAGAATGGTTGTCGAGAATGCAGCAACGCATGTCAAATACATAAGGAAACCAGATGATCCAAATTTTACGCAGTGTTTGTCTCGTTGTGATTATTTTTTGGACCCTAGGTGCTCATGCGCAAAATAGGCCGATGGATCCTCAATGGCCAGTTAAGCCTATGAAGATGTTGCTAGGTTATCCCCCTGGTGGTGGTTCGGATATTGTTGCGCGTTTAATTGCCAGGGGATTAACTGATCGTCTTGGGCAAAATGTTTTGGTGGAGAATCATCCTGGTGCGGGTGGGATTATTGCCACAGATATGGCAGCAAAAGCCAGCCCAGATGGTTACACATTATTTTTTGTACCCAGTGGACATGCCAGTATTGCTGCCCTGCGCAAAAAGGGGTTGACTTTTGATCCGGTCAATGACTTTACTTGGATTAGTACGGTTACTACCTATCCTTTAGCGTTGACAGTTGCGCCGGACTCTAAATTTAAAAATTTAGAGGAGTTTATTCAGTCTGCCAAAAAAGAGCCAGGTAAATATTCCTATTCTTCTGTCGGTGTTGGTACTGCAATGCATATTTTAGGCGAGTGGATTTTTTCAGAAGCAAAAGTAGATGTATTGCACGTTCCCTTCAAAGGGGGAACTCAGCCATTTCAGGAGTTGATTGCTGGGCGAGTCGATGTCATGATTGATACCATGACCTTAACAGCTACCCTTTTAAAAGATAAACGAGTCCGGGCTTTAGCAGTAACTTCACCAAAAGGCGCAAGTCCAGTTGCTGGAGTACAGACGGTGGCGGACTTATTGCCGAGTGTCTTTTTTGAATCTTGGTTAGGTGTGGCAGCGCCGGCTAATATCCATCCAGAACTACTTGACCGACTTAATCGAGAGGTTAATTTAGTGGTCAATCAACCTGATGTTAAGCAGCGTTTAATTGACTTTGGGGGAAAACCTCAAGGGAGTACCCCTAATGAGTTTAAGTCACGTGTAGTCAAGGATATCAGTAGTTTATCGATGGTCGTGGATAGTCGAAGAATTACTTTAGATTAATATTGGTTTCAATCAACATCAAATCAACACATGCTTAGTTTAGTATCGAAAGCTAAGCATAAATAGATAACTAGTTAAGTAAGGATATTTTGATGAATTTACACACCTTTGAGCATTTACTCGAGAAGATTATTTTTAATAGTCGGTGGATTTTGGTGGTCTTCTATGCAGGACTTGTCTTGTGTCTTTTAATTTTAGCAATGAAATTTGTGCAAGAATTTGTGCATTTTGCTAGTATTTTTTGGATGGCCGATGAATCCAAGTTTCTTACTGGAATTTTAGCGATGGTAGATAAAACACTCTTAGCGAACTTACTCATTTTAGTTATTTTTTCTGGGTATGAGAATTTTGTTTCTGTGATTGGTGTTGCTAAAGTCAGTGAAGACAGGCCTAAGTGGATGGGGGAGGTTGACTTTGCAGGTTTAAAGATTAAATTAATTGGATCAATTATTGCTTTATCTGGAATTAATTTATTGGCCGCTTTTTTAGAAATCGATTCTGCTAATAAAGAGAATTTAGCTTGGATGATTGGCGTACATTTCACCTTTGTTGTGACTGGTTTTTTATATGCCTATTCTGAGAAGTTCAATCATCCCAAAAAATAATCCAGGTCATTCATTGATGGGATCGAATTTGCGCTAAATTTTATTTTTCTGATTAGTCCTAAAAGCACTAATGGGAAAGAATCAGAGGCAAAAATCAGAGGCAAAAATCAGAGGCAAGAATAAGAGGCAAGAATAAGAGGCAAGAACAAGCAAGAACTAGCTAGGATTGAATCGATCACTAACATTCATATGTCCGTAAGGGCAGTGCCGGCACGCATTTCCGCAGCAACTTCCCCGTCGGAGATGGGCCAGACTAGTGAGCACGATATAGCCAGACTTTGGGTCTATATAAGTCTCTTTGAACTGTTCACAGGCTAATCTGTGTAACTCATCGATACTAGGCATCATAGAGAACTGAGCAATTTTTTAGGCGATGGGGGATGTTGCTAATCAAGGTTCTTAGTGTTGATGGCTTTGATGAGAGGCAATGACCTGGATAACCCCTTTCATACCAGCCTCATAATGACCTGGCTCAAAACATGCCATAGCATATTGACCAGCCTCTTTGAAAGTCCATTTGAAAGAGGCCTGTTGTCCTGGTTTAGCAGAAATCTCATTGGTGTGCTGATGGCCTTTTTTACTAGGACTTAACATTTCTTTGGCATGTGCCAGAATTTCTTTTTCTTTACCAATGACCAGTTCATGATCTATTTGACCTTGATTATCTAGGGTGATCAGGACGGTTTCGCCAGCATTGACATTCCAATTCGAGGGAGTAAATCGCATTTGATTGTCGACTACAATACGAATTTCTCGAATGGTGGCTTCATTTTTAGCAATAGTTGAATCCTTGGCGTCATTCTGCTGGCCATGATCGTGTGCATGACTCTCGCCATGACTATGTCCATGAGCACTCGTGCCATATTCATCAAAGTAAAAAAGTGTCATAACTGAAAGAATCGTAACGACAGTCAAGCTTGCTGCACCGTAGGTTAAAACACTTTTTACTTTGACTACACCTTTACCTTCCATCAAATACATCGCAAGAAGTGACATGGCAAAACCAATGGGAACTACCCAAGAGCTTTTGGCCGGTGAGTCGGGGAAATGTTGTAAGCCGCCGGTAAAAAAACCTAGACCAATAGAAGCAATAATGCCAATTGCAAGCAGGTTGGTCCAAGTATGGTTTTTTTCTGGATTAGCAATTTTTTCTAAAATACCACTTAAAAGATAAATTGCAATACCAATAGTGGCGGCCCAAAAAGAGCGCTCCCCACTAAAAAACCCATGGGTAATTGCACCAGCAATAAAACTGATGCCTGTATATTTACAGAGGGAAACAATATGATTTAGTTGAAAATTGTTCATGCGTTTATCCTAATACATAATCCGATTATTTGCATGATGGAGTACATGTCGATTGGCTAAATTGACCATCATGTAATTAGTAAGGTATTGTTTATGCTGAAAATTAATATTTACGAGGCTAAAACAGGCTATGATGCTCCTTGGTTTAATTTTTTTCACAAGAAATTTTATGAATTTTTGATAAGTATTGAATTTGAGGGAAGAATTATGAATCAGCAATCAGATCGTATTAAAAGCGAGAGTGTTTCTTCTTTGGTTCGTAATTACGAATATATTGCTCTTGTTTTTCAAGGCGGAGGGGCCTTGGGGTCCTATCAAGCTGGAGTATTTGAGGCTTTGAGTGAGGCTGGAATTGAGCCGAATTGGATGTCAGGCGTATCTATTGGAGCGATTAATGTCTCAATCATCGCTGGTAATAAGCCAGAAAACCGGGTTAGTAAGTTAAAAGAATTTTGGGAGACGATCACCGACCATGGCTACGCTAGCCAATTGGCGGGTAATGATAATCTGAGGACGTTCCACAACCTGACCAGTGCCATGATGGCGATGATCTATGGCGTTCCTGGTTTTTATAAGCCCCGGATGCTTAGCCCATGGCAGCAGTCTCCTGGACAAGCTGGTGCGACTAGTCACTATGATACGAGTGATTTAAAGGAACACTTAAATAGTTTAATTGATTGGGACATTCTGAATCAACATAGTCACCGTTTAAGCGTTGGTGCGGTGAATGTCAGAACGGGTAACTATAAGTATTTTGATACAGCCCTTGAGCGCATTGGCCCAGAGCATATTATGGCAAGTGGCGCTCTGCCACCTGCCTTTCCGGCCGTCAAGATTGGTTCTGAGTTTTATTGGGATGGGGGTATTGTATCTAATACACCTCTACAATATTTACTAGAACTCAATAAATTACATCAAACTTTAGTTTTTCAAGTTGACTTATTCAATGCCCGGGGCGATATGCCCAAGACGGTGCCAGAGGTCAGGGCAAGGCTCAAAGACATCATGTATTCAAGTCGAACGCGCAATGCGACGAATCGCTATAAAAAAATTCATGACTTACAGACCCATTTGCGCGATGCTTTGAGTCGAGTTGATCCGAGTAAATGGACTCTTGAAGATAAAAGGATACTTGAAGAACTACAAGATACTCCGCAGATTAATGTTTTGCAGTTAATTTATCACCATGCTAGTTATGAGGGTGATCAAAAGGACTACGAATTCTCTAAATGGACCATGCGGGAGCATTGGGCCGCTGGATTAGAAGATGCCCGTCGGACTTTATCCCATCCCGAGTGGCTCAAGATGGACCAATCTACTGGCATGACGCTACATGACGTGCACCGAGATGAGTAGGAACATTTAACTGAAGATTGACCATGTGTCTTGTCCTAAGAAATTAATCTTCATAACTCCCTTGTATGAAGTAGGATGGCCATCTTGGCTGGGATTGCTGGATAAATCGCCTTTAGTAAATCAAAGGGTGACAGCTGATCTAGAAAACCTGCCAAAAAATCGTTCGGCCAGGCAGTATGAAGTAACTTTCAAGAAGCGATATACTATGGCAGGTTTAGAATTATTCGTCGCAAGAATCACTTTAAACTAAACTCTTGAATATAAAAATATAAACTCTCTATAGAGGGTCGAGGAGATGGTCTAGGATGTAAAATAAAAAGTTTTTTTTGTGTAGCGCAATTTGTCAATCACTGTGAATATAAATATGATTAAAGTTGAGAATTTGTATAAATCATTTCAAGGTAAAACTGTTCTTCATGACATCTCGTTTGATGTTCAAAAAGGAGAAGTTCTAGGCTTTTTAGGACCCAATGGTGCGGGCAAATCCACTACCATGCGAATTATTACTGGATTTTTAGAGCCTGATGCTGGTCAGGTAAGTATTTGTGGGCAAGATGTTGCACAGTCGCCAGTAGAGGCCAAGCGTTATATTGGCTATTTAGCCGAATCGGCTGCGACTTACCAGGATATGCGGGTGCAGAGTTTTCTGAATTTTGCTGCCCAAATTCGTGGATTGATTGGTGTTGCTAAATCGACGGCGATAGACCGAGTGATTGATCTGTGTCATTTAGAACCGGTTTTACATCAACCGATTGAAAATCTCTCCAAAGGCTTTCGCCAGAGAGTAGGACTGGCCCAAGCGCTCGTGCATGACCCTGATGTGTTGATTCTAGATGAGCCAACAGATGGTTTAGACCCAAATCAAAAATACGAAGTGCGCGGTTTAATTGCAAGGATTGCGCAATCGAAGGCAATTGTCTTTTCTACGCATATCTTAGAAGAGGTTGAGAACGTTTGTAGTCGTGCAATTGTCATCAATGAAGGTAGGATTGTAGCGAATGGCACTCCGGACAGTTTTAAAGCGCAAACATCTTCTGGCCGATTAGATGATTTTTTTAGAAACATTACCCGCTCTATCAAAGAGCCAAAAACTTTGAATTGAGAATCCGAATGAGCCCAACCAAGATGATTCAAATTATTACAAAACGTGAACTCAGTGTTTATCTGGGATCGCCCGTTGCTTACGTATTCTTAATTGCCTTTTTATTACTATCAGGGATCTTGACATTTACCTTGGGAAACTTCTTTGAGCGTAACGAAGCGTCTTTAGGGATCTTTTTTAACTGGATGCCTTGGCTACTATTGTTTTTAGTGCCAGCAATTGGGATGAGGCTTTGGTCTGAAGAAAAAAGATTAGGAACGATTGAATTTTTATTAACCTTACCAATTACTCCTTTGCAAGCGATATTGGGTAAATTTATAGCATCCTGGATTTTCTTAATTGTGGTAATTCTAGGAAGTTTTCCGATGGTGATCACGGTGAATTTACTGGGTAGTCCTGACAATGGTGTGATTTTAGCTGGCTATATTGGCTGCTTTTTCTTGGCGGGGACCTATTTAGCCATTGTTTGTTTAGCATCTGCACTCACTAAAAATCAAGTGATTGCCTTCATTGTTTCGGTCATGGTTTGTTTATTGCTCAATCTCATTGGTTTTTCACCGATTACCGATCTCTTATCTAGATGGCTGAGTCCACCCATGATTGAGGGGATTGCAAATTTCTCCGTGTTGTCTCATTTTGATGGATTTCAACGTGGTATTTTGGACTCAAGAGACGTCATTTACTTTGTATCAGTGATTGCTTGTTCCTTATACATCAATAATCTTGTTATTAAAAATACGCGGGCAGGGTAGACAGAACATGCAAATGAAAAATAATTCAAAATGGCTCGCAGCAGCTTTATCAGTTGTTGCAGTTTTATTAATTAATTGGGTCAGTGGTTTAGAGTTTTTCCGAATTGATTTGACGGAAGGGAAGGTTTACACACTCTCTGATGGGACTAAGCAAATCCTCAAAAATTTAGACGAACCAGTTACTCTGCGTTTCTACGTTTCTCAGGGTGATGACAATATGCCATTACCCTTAAAAGGTTACGCCCGAAGAGTAGAGGATTTATTAAGAGAATTTAAAGCCGCGTCGAAGGGTAAATTAGTCATTGAAAAATTAGACCCGCAGCCTGATTCGGATGCAGAAGATACGGCCAGTTTAGATGGGGTTCAACCGCAGAGTTTAAATACGGGCGAGCGTTTTTACTTTGGTTTAGTGGTAAAGAGAGGTGAACAAAAATCGGCGATTCCATCGATTGTGATGCAGCGTGAGCGGTTATTAGAATACGATATTGTGCGAGCAATTACGCGCACTGCCAGTACGAAAAAAACAAAGATTGGTGTGTTGAGCTCTATTCCGGTTTTTGGTAGTCCTGGCATGCCGATGATGGGGATGCCGCCGTCCCCCAAGCAAGTATTTATTTCCGAGTTGGAGCGTGACTTTGAGGTGGTAAGAGTATCTGGTAGTAGTACCAAAATTGATGATGAAGTAAAAGTTTTGTTAGTCATTCATCCGAAAGGCTTGAGTGAGACTACTGAGTTTGCGATTGATCAATTTATTTTGCGGGGTGGTAAGGTAATTGCACTTTTAGACTCCTACGCATATTTTGATTTAATCCCCACACCTCAGGGTATGCAACCGGGTGGTTCATCATCGAATTTAGAACGGCTCACGAAGGCATGGGGCGTTACTTTTGAAACTGAGAAGATGCTCGCTGATCTCCAGTTTATGACTGGAAAGGGAAATCGGGCATTACCCACCTTGCTCACTTTAAATGAAATAGCTTATAGCCCCACTGATATAGCTACAGCGCAGTTGGGTGAAGTCCTGTTGGCTTTTACTGGAGCATTTACTTCGAGTCTTACACCTGGACTCAAGCAAGTCGACTTAATTAAATCTTCGGGCTACTCTGAACTGGTGAGTAAAGAGATTGCGATGGAAAAGGGTGAGCAATTAGCTACAATCATTAAGCCAAGTGGGCAGTCATACCCGATTGCGATTCGTTTAGAGGGGCAGTTTAAAACTGCGTTCCCGGATGGTATGCCAAAAAGCGCTACCAATGAGTCGGTTTCTAAATCACCAGTTGTCAAGGCGGATGCATCTAAGGGGCCTGCTTCTAAAGAAGCCGACGTGGCAGCACCAGTCAGTGAAGTATTAACGCAATCGAAAGAAAATAATGCTGTAATTCTGATTGCTGACTCAGATTTTATTAATGATAATGTGGCCGTTCAAATCCAAGAGATATTTGGACAACGAATCGTTTATCCAACGAATGGTAACTTAGCATTTTTACAATCCTTAGTTGATCAATTTGCTGGTGATGCAGCACTTGTTTCTTTAAGAGCTCGGCAAAGTACTTCTTATCCATTTACTGTTATTCGGGAGATGGAGACTAGGGCGCAGCAAGCCTATGTTGGTAAGATTAAAGCCTTAGAGGAAAACTTACAAAAGACGCGTGAATCTTTGGCGGAGATTCAAAAGAATAAATCACCTGCTGATAGTGGCGCTATTTTGAATGCCGAGCAATTAGTCCAAGTAGAGAATTTTAAGAAAACTGCAGCGCAAACGAGTCAGGAATTAAAGAGCCTTAGAAAAGATTTAAGGGCAGATAGCGAGGCATTACAATTTTGGGCGAAGGTGATTAATATTGCTTTGATACCATTGCTGGTTTTTTTAACTGGCTTAGGCTTTTATTTCTGGGGTGGTAGACGATCGCACTAGTTTGTGGATGTTTTGTCGGCTTGCTAAAATCTAGTAAACGTTTAGCAAACGTCTTAAGTAATTGCGTGAATTATTGGGGTTGTTTTTGAAAGACCTGATCAGCTACTTAGCTGATCAGGTCTTTTGCTTAGATGGAGATTGAAATCATTGCGATTACTTGAACTGAAGGCTTGCCATTGCAGCTCGCCATTGTAGATCTCCATTGCAGCTTTTAATTCCTCAGGTAATTTCTTTACTGCTTCGCAATACCTAAAAGCCCATTTAAGTCCTTGAGGGCTTTATCAATGAGCCACTCAATTGGAAAATACAAAAATGTCGCACCAAGCTGTTGAAAGTGCTCTAGTTGAGACCAGTCTGCGGGCATACCAAATCTTTTTTCAGCAAGACGTAGTCTTTCGCTAACATGGTCAACCATGTTGAGAACATCCGGTGTTCTTGCACCCCGCACACCCGTCATATCGTAAGCGAGATCATTGGGGCCAATTAAATAAGCGTCAACGCCTGGGACTTGCATAATGGCATCTAAGTTATTGATCGCCTCGACAGTTTCTATTTGAACAATAATTGTTTTATCTGCCGATTTATCACCACAAGCATATCGAAAAAGTTCGACCACATCTGCTACGTCTTTTGGTGTATTAATGTGGGGAACGACTAGGCCGTCAACCTGCCGGTCTAAATACTGCACTAAGACGGTAGGATCTTTAGACCAACTACGCACAATAGCCGTTAGGTTAGCAAGCTTAGCTGCACGAATTAGTTCTGTCGCAGCGTCAATGCCAATCCCAGTTCTTTCACAATCAATAAAGGCCATGTGGGCGCCAGATTTAGAGAGTGCTTGCATGACATCCGGATTCTTCCCTGCGACATTCACTGCGATGACAGTCTTACCGTCTTTGAGTCGTTGTTGTTGAAGATTTAAAGGCATATTTTAAAAACCATAAATTAAAGTAGGGTTATCAATGAGAATCTTTTGGAGTAAGTTTTTATCTTGCACCCATTCAGAAAACACGTTGTACAAATCGCCATCATTGGGCATAGCGCTCTTAATAAAAACATGTGGCCAGTCACTCCCCCACATCAGGCTATGCGGTACTTCTGCTAATAAAATCTGCGCAGTTGGAAGGACAGATGGATATGGAAAGGGCTCTGTAGTGAGGCGATAAGGTGCCGTTAGTTTAATCCAAGCAGAACCATTTTTAGCCATTCGTAATAAAGCATCAAAGCCTGGCGTCTGTCCCAAATGGGTTGGAACATAGCCAAGATGTCCAAAAACGAGCGGTACGCGTAGATTTTTAAGTTGTATATCTAGATCAGGAAATTCATGAACATGCATTAAAAATTCGATATGCCAACCAAGCGGCCGTATTTTGTCAGCTAGTATTTGTAGATCAGCCGTGGGCAATTGTCCCTTACCAACTTGTAAGTCAACGATATTGCAGCGAACGCCCCGAACACCAAGAGCGTGCAGTCGTTCGATTTCCGTTATGGAGACATCAAACGGTACAACAGCAACTCCTCTGAGTCTTTTAGGATCCAGTGCAAGTGCCTCTAACATGGCGCGGTTATCTGTACCGTAGACACTTGGCTGCACTAAAACACCTCGACTCATTCCGAGGATATCTAGCATTTCTAAGTACTCCTTAGTAGAGGCCTCGGGGGGGTTATACAGGCGATTTTCTACTAAAGGAAAAAGATCTCTTGGTCCACAGACATGCGCATGGACGTCGCAGGCCAAGAGCGGTGGCTTCGTATGAGGCTTTTTAGGGTGCGGGTCATGCGCTACACACTCGACAATTGCTTGCACTTGACTAGTCAATTTGTGCTCCCGTAGCCTTGACAACTTTACCCCACTTATCCACTTCATCCCGGATCAATTTAGCGTATTCCGCAGGTGAACTGGTGAGGGGATCGGCACCCTGCTCGCTGAGATATTTAGTCATCGCGGGTTCACGCACAATTTTAATAATCATGGCATTTATCTTATTCACAATACTCACAGGCAATTGTGCTGGCCCGACTAAACCAAAATATCCAATAGCCTCATAGCCTGACAGACCAGATTCATGAATCGTAGGGACATCTGGTAAAGCGGAGATGCGTTGTCTCGTGCTCACGCCAAGTGCTTTAACTTTACCTGATTTAACATTTTGTACTGCTGATGGTGCCGTTGCTAAAGATAACTGCACGTGACCTGCCATTAAATCAGTCATTGCCTGTGGCCCTCCTTTGTAGGGGACATGGGTCATTTTTGTACCGCTCATCATTTTAAAAAGTTCGGTTGATAAATGGGGTTGGCTGCCATTACCTGCCGAGCTATAACTAATTGGGTTTGTTTGATTTTTGAGATATTCGATGAGTTCTTTAATAGTATTGGAAGGTATGGATGGATGTACCACAAGGACTTGGGCAGTTTCTGCAACAACGGTAATTGGCGTAAAGTCTTTGATCGGGTCATAAGTCATTTTTGGATAGAGAGAGGCATTGATACTATGTGCAGTCGAGGCCATCAGAAGGGTATAACCATCGGGCGCTGAGCGGACTGCGATTTCTGCGCCAATATTGGCCCCACCACCTGGTCGGTTATCAACAATCACAGGCTGCTTCCATTCTTCCGATAGTTTTTGAGCAAGAGCGCGGGTGATAATGTCGGTTGTGCCACCAGCTGGAAAGGGTACTACAATCCGGATGGGTTTAGTCGGATAGTCTTGGGCGCATAGATTAAAGATTGAGACTAAAAATCCAAAGATTAGGCAACGAGTTCGCATAGTGACTCCCAATTGATTATTGTGTTTGAAAAAGTTTTCCTGCATGCTTGATGGTGCGCATATCATTCATACTTCGTAGGGCTCCCCACATGGACGCTTGGTTACTCGTGATCACTGGTCGGCCTAGTTCGTTTTCTAGCTCAGTAATAAGATTCAGCGTTCGAAAATTGGAGCAACTGATAAATAAGGCTTCGGTATTCGTTCGCATGACTTCATGCGCTAGAGCTTTAATGACTGGCGCAGAGATGCTGCCATGTGCTTGCGTACCCAGACCTGCTATGGCGAGTACTTCAAAGCCTGCTAGTTCGAGATAAATCTTAACGCGTTCGTTAAGCCAGAGCTCATAGGGTGACGCAACGCTAATTTTTTGCGCAGAAACAGCGCGTAGCGCACCCACAATTGATGCAGCGGAAGTCACGCAGGGGATTTGTGTTTGTGCAGTCAGCTCTTTAGCTTGATCTAAATCTTCTTGTGGTGTTTTGAGAAACCCACTGGCAGTACAACCATGACAAATGGCCTGGACCTTGGCATGCGATAGCAATTCGGCGGCTTGAGGTGCTTGGGTACTCAGCCATAATAAGCTTTTTTCAGAATCATCCGTATGTTTAATTCGTTGGGCATGAATGGATGTCTGTGGTCCAGCCATTTGTCCAAATTCGTATTCCATGACGGTATTCCAGGACGGAACAATAATTCCTAATTTGGTATGCCAATCCGTCATATTGGGATTTAGGGGCGTTGAGGTAGAGGTATTCACTTAATCAAGAGAGATATTTTTTTCACGAATAACCAAGGCCCAGCGTTGAAGATCTTCGCGGATAACTTGACTAAATTGTGTTGGACCAGCCCCAATGGCTTGAACTCCCATCGTCGCAAAGCTTTTTTTAACGGCCTCATCTTGAAGGGCTTGCGAGGCAAGCGCCTGAATTGCTTGGATCACATCGTTTGGAGTACCTTTAGGCGCAACGAGGCCGGTAAAGTTGTTAATTACAAAATTACTAATCCCAGCTTCTACGAAGCTTGGAGTTTGTGGAAGGGATTTCCAGCGCTCTGCTGAAGAGACGGCTATTGGCGTAACTCGGCCTTGTTCGATGAAGGCAGATGAGGAGCTGACTTGATCAAATAGCAGATCGACACGACCGGCGACGACGTCTTGTAGCGCTGGGCCAGCACCCTTATAGGGTACGTGCAGAAACTGGACACCAGTCATCGCTTGAAAATATTCACCGACTAGATGATTAGAACTACCGTTACCAGCGGACGCCATACTTAAGCCATTTGGTTTTTGGCGGGCGAGGGCGATGACTTCGGCGAGGTTTTTAGTCCCAAGTCCAGGGCGAACAACTAAAACAAAAGGCACTGCAGCTAGGTAGCTTGCTGGTGAAATGCCGCCTACTGGGTCGTAAGGCCAGTCTTTAAAGAGATTCGGAGCCACGCTTAAGGAGCTATTTGAACCCATGAGTAAGGTATACCCGTCAGCAGGTGATTTGATAGCTGCTTCGGCACCGATCTTGCCACTTGCACCAGCGCGATTTTCAACAATAAAGGTTTGATTTGATAATTTACTCATGGCCGCGCCGACAACACGAGCAGTCACGTCCACATTACCACCAGGGGCAAAGGGGACAATAATACGAACTGGTTTAGATGGCCAGTTGGACTGAGCCTGCACACTGGTTAAAAACCCTAAGGCGCAGCAGATGATTAGGCGACTGATTTTATAAATCCAGTGGTACATAGTTCGTATTCCCTTAAGGTTATTGGGTAGTTATTAAAGATTTTTGGATTGTAGTGTGCTGGCAAAATACAATTGAATGGCTCAGAAATTATTCTAACAGGCATTTTTAGAAATGCGCTTAATTCTAAAAAAGCTGCGTCGTTTAAACTAAGACTCCTTTAACCGAACTAATTTGTTATTGATCATGATCCAAGCCAAGCAAGAAAACTGTCTATTTTGTGATGTTCTTGAAATTGACAGAGATAGAATCGTAGAAGAAAACGACTTAGCTTTTGTGGTTCGAGATGGATTTCCAGTGACACAGTATCACACCTTATTGATTCCAAAGCGCCATGAACTCGATTATTTTGGATTAAATACAGACGAGGTGAGTGCTATTCATGTGTTATTACACTCCCAGAAAAAATTATTAAGTGAGCTAGATACAACGATTGCTGGTTTCAACATTGGGATGAATTGCGGAAAGGTGGCTGGCCAATCGGTTTGGCACTGCCATGTTCATTTGATTCCTAGAAGACAGGGTGACGCGCCTTATCCGAAAGGTGGCGTTCGCCACGTGATTCCATATAAGGGCAATTACGAGGACCTGAAGTAAGTTGCAAACTTCAGGTCTTCATCAGTAATACCTCCTAAGGATTAGGATTTCTTGGCTAAGGCTTCATCAATCCAAGAATCGTCATAGGTCCCGGCATAAATTGCTTTAAGTGTAGCGGTTTCATGGGCCAGTTTTTGCTGACCTAGCTTTGCTACTTCCAGTGCAACTTTGGGTGAGAAGGCAACGATACCGTCCGAGTCCCCAAGAACAATATCTCCTGGATAAATCACAAGACCGCCAATTGAAACGGGGACATTGATCGCACCAGGACCATCTTTATAGGGACCTCTTAAATTAACGCCTCTTGCCCAACAAGGAAAATTCTTTTCTTCAAAAGAATTGACATCACGAATAGCGCCGTCAAAGACAGCCCCAACAGCTCCTTTGACTTGTGCAACGCTCATCATGATTTCCCCAAAAAGTGCTCGCGTAATATCCCCATCACCATCTACTACTAAAAAGTCCCCTGGCTCCAGCATTCTGAGGGCGCGATGAATTAATAAATTATCACCAGCGCGCGCTTTTACAGTGACTGCATTACCGCAGGCACTCACTGGCGATTTATTGACTGGATACAATCCAACCGTACCAATGATGCGTCCAGTTACATCACCGACAATCGATGTGGGAAGATTAGCTAGAGCTTTAATACCATCCAAGGATGGTGGCACCCGATCAAAAATTTCTATACCATTAAACATGCGGTTGTTCCTTGCTTTGTAGATTGTGTTGAGAATCATTCATACTAAATAGTATATAGAAATTACTCAGACCTTGATCTTCTTTTGAGTCTTGGCTCAATGAACCTATTAGTGATGGATCGATTGAAAAAGCTCTAGCTATTAAGAGTAGTCAGATAGATTTGATTGCTTGCAGACTATAGTTCCATAGCTCTTTTTGTAATTGTTGATTCTGGGCTAAAGCAGAAGTTTTGGCGGGTCGACAATCCGAAAAATATTGGCCATTGGGAAACTGGTCATTTGTTTTTAAGCAAAATAAGGTAGTTTTTGCGCCTTCTTGTGGGGTTTTTAAAAAGGGCATTGCGCCAAAATAGTTAAGTGGCTTTGGGATATGTCGCCAGATACCCGTTTTGACCACGCCAGGATGGAGACTATAGGCTTGTATCCCTTGATATTGGGCTTGGGTTGTGATTTCATTCGTATGCCAAATATTCGCCAATTTAGAAAAGCCATATTCATCAAAAGCCGTTAATGATTTTGTCTTTCTGCGTAATTGATCCCAACTGGTAAATTGAGCAGACCAGTGGGCATCGCTAGCTACATTGATGATTCGTGGATTTTTTGCCCGAGATAGGGCTGGTTGCAAGAGATGCGTCAGAAAAAAATGCGCTAAAAAATTTGTTCCAAACGCCATTTCATAGCCGTCTTGAGTTAACCCTTTTTGACCGTAAACCCCTGCGTTATTGATTAAAATATCCAGTGGTTGCTGGCGATGAAGGAACTCTAAAGCGGCTTTTTTAACGGATAGCAGACTACTCAGTTCAATAATGATTGCATGAGCTTGCACTTGGGGGTTGATAGATTGCATTGTTTTAATCAGTTCGTTCGTTTTTTCTGCTGAGCGATTGGCTAAGAAAAACTGATGATTTTCTTTTGCAAGAGTTAGAACTGTTTCTTTTCCGATGCCGGATGTACAACCTGTAATGAATATATTCATGGGTGATTTTAAAGATTAGAATAATTGGGTATCAGGATTGAGGTATTTTAAAACAGAGTTATTTAGTTTATATGGGCAGTTTCAGAGTTAAACTTGAATCAGCCTAGAGAGATTGGCTATAAAGAGATTGACTATTCAGACCAACCGATCTTATGTAAGGCCTGCACTTATACAGGTTGCACAATCTTGGTTGCATTGGGTCATGCAATGTGTTCATGGGTATTTATCGGGTAGGAAATAGATGAGTTATTTAATAAGAATCACACGCTGGATAGACTGGTTAAGTTTACAAGCTGCCAAATTAGCTATTAGTTTAGTACTCATTTGCGCTTTAGTGTCTGTTTTAAATGCTTTTTCCCGTTATGTGTTTGACTTAAGTTCGAATGCTTGGTTAGAGTTGCAATGGTATATGTTTGGCGGCATTGTGATGCTGGGCGGGGCACATTTGCTCAATACCAATGGCCATATCCGGGTTGATTTATTCTATTTAAAGCTTTCTGCTCGGCAAAAGCTTTGGCTTGACCTCTTTGGCCTCAGTATTTTTGTCATTCCTTTTAGCTTGGCCATGACGGTTTATTCTTGGCCGTGGTTTATGGAGGCTTGGTATTTACAAGAAATATCTGCGAATGCGGGTGGATTATTTCGTTGGCCAGTCAAAATCCTCATTCCAATTGGTTTTTCTTTGTTGATATTGCAAGGTTTTGCTGAGATTGTGAAGAGGATTGCTGCCTTGCGGGGCGAGTTTGTCATCAATACCCATTATGAGCGTATGGAGCAATAGTCATGAGTCCAGTTGAGTTGATGGCTCCTGCGATGTTTATTGCTTTAGTTATTTTTTTATTACTAGGACTACCGGTCGCATTTTCTTTAGCGGCTTTAGGTTTGTCGTGTGGTTTGATAGCTATACAATTTGATTTTTTCCCGGCGCAGTTTATGGCGAACTTGCCATACCGCGTATTTGGAATTATTAGTAATGAGTTATTACTGTCGATACCATTTTTTACACTCATGGGTGCCATATTAGAGCGGAGTGGTTTGGCAGAGGATCTGTTAGAGGGCTTTGCGCAACTCTTTGGAGGTTTATCTGGTGGCTTAGCATATGCCGTCATCCTTGTTGGTGCAATTTTAGGAGCTATTACTGGCACGGTTGCTGCCTCCGTAATAGCTATGGGGGTAATTGCTTTACCAGTCATGATCCGGTATGGATATAACCCGCGTTTAGCTACTGGCGTGATCGCCGCTTCCGGAACAATTACACAGGTTATTCCGCCATCATTAGTCTTAATAGTTTTGGCTGATCAATTAGGTAAGTCTGTAGGGGATATGTATCTCGGGGCAATTGGACCATCGATTGCACAGATTCTTATTTTTATTACTTTTATTATGTTGCTCTCTTGGTTTAATCCCAAGTTAATGCCACCCCAACCCAAAGAGTTGAGGACTACTATGGGTTGGCCACTTGTAAAAAAAATGATGCATGGAATATTGCCATCTCTGGGCCTCATTTTTATTGTTCTAGGGACTATTTTTATGGGCCTAGCAACCCCGACTGAGGCTGGTGCGATGGGTGTTGCTGGGGCTATTGGACTCGCGCTGTTGCAAAGGCGCTTTAGTTGGATCATGCTATGGCAAGGAATGGACGCTACGATGCGGGTGACCGTTATGGTGATTTTTATCTTAATTGGCGCTAGTGTATTTACTTTAGTATTTCAGGGGGTAGATGGTGGCATATGGGTCGAGCATTTATTCCGAGTTGCTGGTGCAGACGATGCAGTATCCTTTCTAATTGCAGTCAATATCATTATTTTTATACTGGCATTTTTCTTGGATTTTTTTGAAATTGCCTTTATCGTGATTCCTCTTCTAGCTCCGATAGCTACTTCTTTAGGAATCGACTTGATTTGGTTTGGGGTACTGATTTGCGTCAATATGCAAACTTCGTTTATGCATCCGCCATTTGGTTTTGCACTTTTTTATTTGCGGGGGATTGCTCCGAAATCGATTTTGAGTTCTGATATTTATTTAGGTGCTCTGCCATGGGTGGGGCTGCAATTATTATTAGTTTTATTATTAATATTTTTCCCAGAGATGGTAACTGGTCTTTTGGATAAACCGGTTACTTCTGACTTGCAAAATATTGAGATACTACTTGATCCTAGTATGAATGAGTCTGATGCTAGCCTGCAAAGACCAGTTGATGATCCAGCAGACTATTTTAAGAAAAAATAAAAAGGGTTAGTTATAATTTTTGTTTGTACATGAAGTTATCAAAACTTGCTTCAGCCACTCTAAACCATGCTTGTTGATCTCTTTGGAAGGTACTCATGTGGGTGTAGATCTTTTTAAACGAGGCGCTTTTCATATTAGTTTCATTAATCAGCTCTTGGGTTGCTTTATAACATGCTTCCATCACTGCGGGCGGATAGGCGCGTAATTGCGCTCCTCCTTGAATTAAGCGTTTGAGTGCGATCGGATTGAGCGCGTCATACTTGGCTTGCATCCATGTGTTGGCCTCAGCACAAGCCGCTTGCAGTGCAAAGCGATACTCCTCTGGTAGTGCGTCCCAGGCTTTCGCGTTTACCTGAAAAGCGAGAGCGGCACCGCCCTCATTCCAACCAGGATAGTAGTAATACTTAGCAATTTTATTAAGGCCTAATTTTTCATCATCATGGGGTACTGTAAATTCCGCTGCGTCGATGGTGCCTTTTTCAAGAGCGGAGTAGATTTCTCCAGCAGGGAGCTGTTGGGTTACCACACCTAGTTTGGTAAGAACTTGGCCCCCCATGCCACCGGTTCTGAACTTCAGACCCTTCAGATCTGCCAAGGTTTTAATTTCCTTTTTGAACCAACCTGCCATTTGAGCGCCAGTATTACCAGCTAGGAGATTAACAACTCCAAATTGGCGAGAGAACTCATTAAACACTTTTTCGCCATCGCCGTGTATCCACCAAGCATTATGTTGTCGGCTATTCAGGCCAAATGGAATGCAAGTTCCAAATGCCCAAGCTGGATCTTTACCGATAAAGTAGTAAGGCGCTGTGTGGTTACATTCAATCGTCCCTTTTTCAACAGCATCTAGAACCTGTAAGGGCGGTACAATTTCGCCAGCAGCATGCATACTAATTTGGAATTTTCCTGCAGTAATTTGTGCAACGCGACGGGTAATCAATTCTGCTGTACCAAAAAGGGTATCAACACTTTTTGGAAAGCTAGAAGCGCAGCGCCAACGAACATTTTCGGTTTGTGCAAGAGCAGCAGGTGCTAAAATAGCGGCACTCCCACCAATGACTAAAGCGCCACTCTTGGATAAAAACTCACGTCGACTCATGATTAATCCTCATGTTTAGTTGAATTAATTGAATCATAGTACATTTGGGTCGCACAGCATACAGGGTTTGTACTAATCACAATGCTCTTGGGCTCATAGAAATTGCTTAAGGTACTATTTGGGGGAGTATTTCGTAGTATGAATTAAGGATTAATAATTATGCAGTATGCTCACGAAAAATTGCTCAAGAAGAACTGCTCAAGAAGAACCGCTATAGGTTTATAAGGCAATAAGATTTTGTCAGTTAGTAGGTCTAGGCAAGTTTATTCTAATTCCAGCCCTGTATCCAGGTAGTGGTATTTTTGAGTTCAGTCCAGTGCATGATTTGAGTACGTTTGCTATACACAGATTCTATTTCAATATACCCCTCAGGCAGTGGGGATTGACCAATCGGATCATATACTTGAATCACGATAAAGTGTTTTTCTTGATGTTCGGGTATGACGGCTGTCCATTTACTCATCAACAGTTTTTTAAAGGTAAGTGTAGGACGCATACTTGGGCTTTCGAAGTTCTTTACTATCTTTGAGATAAAGTAGTTGATCAGAATAGATCCGCATTCATTTTGTAGTACATTGAATGTTTATTCAATATTGCAGAGGAATTTTATGTTGGCACAGGTGAATGATTTACAGGTTTTTTATGAGATCGATGGTAATCCTGATAAACCTTGGTTAACAATGGTTACTGGTATAACGAATGATACGACCATGTGGGATGGTCAAATAGAAGCTTTGCAAAAAGACTTTCATATTTTACGATATGACCTGCGTGGGCAAGGGCAAAGTGCTAGTACGCCAAGTCCGTATTCGATCGAGTTATTAGGTGCAGATTTAATTGGGCTATGGGATGCTTTAGGAATTGCGCAGAGTCATTTAATGGGTCTTGGTTTAGGTGGGTCGATTTGTTTGTATTTAGGAATTCATCAGCCTAACCGAATTATCAAGTTAGTGCCTTGTTGTTGTCGAGCGATCATGGTGGAGGATTTTGCTGTTATGTGGCGCCAATTATTAGTAACCGTAGAGGCGGGTGGGATTGAAACGATTGTCGAAAACACCGCGCAGAGATGGTTTTCTGAGGATTTTAAAAAGAGTTATCCTGAACAATTAGAAGCGGTTCGATTGATGATTCGCGGGACTAGTCAAGCAGGATATCTAGGCGTTGTGAATGCCTTTCTTGGGTTAAATCTTTTTGATGCCTTAGGTCAAATTCAGTTACCTACTATGTTGATGGGTGGACAAGAGGACCGTATTGGTGGGCCACCAGAAATCATGCAAACAATTGCAAACCAGATTCCTGAGGGGTTTTATGTCCCTGTTCCTGGGGCGGCCCATATTGCTAATCTACAAAACCCACAGGGCTTTAATCAAATTCTGAGGCAGTTTCTACTGAAGTGATAGAGTAGGAGTAACCGTTTGCAAACCGCTATGCAGATGAATAAGTCAACCCCTTTTTGAAAAAAGCTCGTGTACCCTGTCATTAGTATTATTTTTCCTGTTTTTTCGCTCATCTTGTTGGGGTACTTGACTGGAAAATTTGGGTTATTTAAAGATACGGCTTCAACCGAATTAAATTATTTTGTTTTGTGGTTAGCACTACCTGCGCAGCTATTTAGTTATACCTCGAAAAATAAAGCGCAAATACTCGAACAACCTTTATTTTTAGTAGCCTTTTTGGGCGGCTCGCTACTCATCTACTTATTGATGTATCTCCTACATTGGCGAAGTTCGCGGAGCAACTTAGGGGCAAATTTTTGGGGTTTAAGTAGTTCTTATAGTAATACGGGTTATATGGGTATTCCGCTGTGTATGTTAGCTTTAGGTGAAGATGCTTTAGGGCCAGCCATCTTGGCCACTTTATTAGTTGTGAGTGGACTATTTAGTATTTCGATTGTAGGGATCGAGCTTGGTCAGCAAAAAGCAAGTAGTTGGTCGCAAAGCATCGTACCGATCGTGAGGGCCTTATTAAAAAATCCCTTACTGATTGCGCCCATTGCTGGGTTTGCCTGGTCTTATTCGGAATTGGACTTATATGCACCTGTGCGACAGGGCCTGGAATTACTGGGCGCGGCTGCTAGTCCCTGTGCTTTGATATCGATTGGTTTGTTTTTAGTAAAAAAATCACATGTTCGGATTGATGGGATGGTGACTTTAGTCAGTTTGAAGTTAATAGTTCAACCCTTTGTCACTTGGGTGATTGCTGGTCCAATTTTAGGATTACCAACTTTTTGGGTGAATTCAGCAATCCTATTAAGTGCCCTACCAACGGGCACTGGACCTTTAATGTTGGCGCAATATTACCGGGGGGATACGGAGATGATTTCTCGGGCCATATTTTTAACCACTTTGGGTTCAATATTTACTTTATCTTTTATTTTGTGGCTAATACCCAATTATTTAAATTAGCCAATTTTTTAGGTTCGTATTTTTTAAAGTATGGGGAGGCATTGATGCAATGAATTCATTGATTAAAGATAGACAAGCGTTTCTGAGCTGTTTTTGGATTTTTACCCAATTTTTTAAAAAGATGGGATTCGTCGGGTTTGTGTGGATCTTGTCATTCAATATCAGTTTTGCAAATTCCTCAAATTGTTATGCAATTAAAAATACGGATGCTAAAAACTTCTGTTTAGCTATTAGTCAGCAACAGGCGAGTTATTGCTATTCAATTAGAGAAAACGATGATAAAAATATGTGTTTAGCTCAAGTGAAAAAAAACAAGTCTAGCTGTTATTCAATCAAGTCATCTGATCAGAAAAATCAGTGCTTAGCTCTTGTGCCATAAAATTTATTCTGCGGAGATATTAGCTTCTTTTGCTATTTTTGCTGCTTTAGCAACGTACTTACTATACATATCGTCCAACTGTTCTGGTGTGCTTGATCTGCCAATAGCTCCAATTTGGGTGAAGCTATCTTGAATTTCTGGAAGTTTGTGTATTCTAGTAATTTCATTACTCAGTTTGTCTCGCATTATTTTGGGAGTTCCTGTTGGTACAAAGCTCGCAAACCATTCATCACCGATATCATCCGGAATTAACTCAGGCATTGGATTAAGAGTGGAGGCGAAGATTTGTCCTTCTTTAGAGGTTGTGCCCAATATTTTGCCTTTGCCATCTTTTGCTAGGGGGAGGGCGTTTGGCCCGGGAGCAAATACATAGGTAACTCGTCCTGCAATCGTATCAATTACAGCTTCGGGAGTACCTTTATAAGCCACGTGCACTGCTTTAAAGCCATAGTTTTAGCAAATAAAGCGGCGTGTAAGTGAGCCGTGCTGCCAATTCCTGCAGATGCGTAGAAGATCTTTTCTTTACTACCTGGCGCGGTTTGCTAATTGTTACAGTGTAGTAACACCTAGATCATTAGAAAGAGGCGCCGACTGTACCAGCATTCGTCGCGTGGGTATCGTTGTCAAAGTAAAACATACCAGGCAGAATGATCCCCTGTTCCATTGAAAAGATATGCCCATGCCCACCTTTACTGGCATCATAAAAATTAGTAACACCCCATTCTTTAGCTACTTGTCGATTGTATTTGCTACGCTCAGCAGATCTCTGGCTACCGTAGATCACATCATGATCTTTTCTGGATGAGCAATTTTTTTGATATGAACTTGATCTAGCTAAAACTTTTTCAATTGCAGTTAAACCTAATTTATTTTCCTATCAAAAAGATCATCAACTATAGATACTAGCTGCCCGGAATAATTCCTGGCGGAAGGGCAATGCAATAGTCTGCAACTTCGCCAGGTTTAGCTAACCACACACGATCAAAGTGTGGGTGGTCCATACAGTGTTGTAATGCTTGACGTAAGTTTCGTAGCCGAAATGGTTGGCCAAAAATATAGGGGTGAATGGAGATATTCATCACGAGTGGATGTTCTACACATTGCTCGATCATTTCGTCAAATTGATCGGTAATCATTTGACAAAAATCGATACCATCTTGTTTACGGTGAATGACGATTTGTGAATCATTGAGTTCCACAGGGTATGGCACACTCAGAATTGGCCCACTGCGCGTTTTCAACCAAATCGGTTGATCATCCATAGGCCAGTCCATCAGGTATTTAAAACCAGCCTCTTTGAGAAGGTCTGGAGTATTCGCTGTTTCATAGGCACCAGGCCCCATCCATCCGGTTGGGCGTGCACCATTTTCATGACTTTTAAAGGTGGTGAGGATTTCATCAATAATCCGTGCTTCGTCTGCTTCCCAAAGTCCGCGCATATTTTCTGCGTTACTTCGGCCGTGGGCGACGATCTCATCTCCTCGCATACGAATTTGGTCCATAATTTGTGGAGCATATTCATACAGAAGGCTATTTACATTGTGCCCAGCTGGCAGTTTGAATTCTTCGAGAAGATCAAAGATCCGCCAAATTCCAACGCGATTACCATAATCACGCCAAGAGTAATTTCGATGCGTTTGTGGCTCCCCGGTTTTGGCAGAGTCATGCCCTAGGCCTGCTCCAAAGGCAAAACACTCAATATTTGTCGTAATGACAAAAGCCAGCCTTTTTTGATTAGGCCAACTATAGTCTTTTCTCCCCTTGAGTGGAACGTAGTCATACCGCTTGTGTTTTGGTAGTAATGGGTGATTCATCTGGATCCTTAATTAACTTGTATTTTGGCAGCTTTAACTACTTTTACTAGTTTAGCAATTTCAATCGTATTATGAATTAAAAACTCTTTCGATGAATTCGTCATCGGCTCTGCCCCAATCGTTTCAAAAATAGCCTGCATTTCTGGGCTTTTAACGGCAACACCCAGTTCGTAATGGATTTTTTGAATAAGCGCATCAGGCATACCTTTTGGCCCTAGAACGCCGCTATATAAATCAAAATCAAAGCCTGAGATACCTGCTTCAGAGACAGTTGGTACATTTTTAGCGGAGGCAACACATTTTAAGCTAGTTACACCAAGAGCCACGAGTTTGCCGGCCTTGGCATTACTTAAAGCGGGGGGCATCGAGGAAAATGTATAGGCTACGTCATTAGCTAGTACTGCCTGAGTAGAAGCAACACTGCCTTTGTATGGAATGTGAATAGCTTCGATACCAATTGATTGATTAAATGATTCAGCGGTAAGATGAGGAATTGTGCCATTACCTGAAGAGGAGAAGGCCAAGCTATTTTTATGTTCTTTGGCATATTTTATAAATTCTGATAATTGGCTTATCTTCAGCGTCGGATTGACTACCAGCATTAAAGGCGAGACAGCTACTAAAGAGATGTGTGAAAAATCTTTCACTGGATCATAGGGGATATTTTTGTATAGACCTACATTGACTGCATGAGTCGACATATCTTGTACAAAAAGTGTATATCCGTCAGGTGCTGCTTTAGCGATATATTCGGCGGCAATCATTGTGCCCGCTCCGGGTTTGTTCTCAACAATGACTTGTTGCCCCATTTGTGAGCTTAAGCGAAATGCTAGTGCACGCGCTAGAACATCAGAGATCCCACCGGGGGTAAAGCCAACCACGAGAGTGACTGGTTTTTTTGGGTAGTCAGATACTTGAGCATAACTGTTGCTGACGGTGAATAGCACTAAAACAAGAGTTTGGAAACTAATTATAAAGATGGCTTGTATGGCATTTTTGATCGATAAGAAATTGTTTATTTGGTATGTCATTAGTTATCCAGTCAGTAATAGTTTACATGTTGAGAATCATTGAATACAAATTAAATAGCCGACTATGTAAGTAACAAATCAGTAACATGAAATCGGATATTTTTTCTGCGCACTGAGAACAAAGAGCTTAGCCTTAATCTAACATACTTTATTTTTATCAATCTAATTCAATTCACCTGAATGAGGAACTGAAAAATAGAGCTAAAAAGGATAATGATCAAGATAGTACATCAAAGAGGTACTTGTCTATAATAGGTATTCGGTCGATAATCATAATCAACTTTTCAAGGCGTAAATATGTCAAAAATTATCGTTAATAAAATTGGCGACGCACTAGGTGCTGAAATCTCAGGCGTTGACTTAACTAAGCCCTTTGCCTCAGAGTTAGCTTTAGAACTCAATCATATTTGGCACGAAAACTTAGTATTACGTTTTCGAGGTCAAGCACTGAGTGATCCTCAATTATTAGCATTAACGCGTTATTTTGGCGAGATTGATCCTCCTGGGCCAAATCCTCAAGGTAAGCCATACCTCTCTGAGTTTCCTGAAATTAATGTCATTTCCAATATTAAGGAGGGTGATACTCCGATTGGTGGGCTAGGAGATGGGGAGGCGATTTGGCACACAGATATGACTTATATTGAGACACCTCCTAAAGGTGCTTTTTTACATGCGCTCGAGTTACCACCGTCCGGTGGTGATACTTCATGGGCCAATATGTATTTGGCTTATGCTGACTTATCAAGCGATATGAAAAAAACGATTGCAGATAAAAAATCGATTCACGATAGCACGTATAACAGTGCTGGGATGATGCGTAAGGGTATGCAAGAGGTTACAGATCCTCGGCAAGCGCCGGGAGCCCATCATCCGTTAGTTGTCGTGCATCCAGTTACAGGTAAATCCGTCATCTTTTTAGGGCGACGCAGAAATAGTTATATTCTAGGGCTTACTTTAGCGGAAAGTGAGGATCTATTGGATGCGTTATGGGCTCACGTTAGTCAGTCCAAGTACGTTTTTACGCAAGTTTGGCAACCATATGACTTAATGCTGTGGGATAACCACGCCACTATTCATCGACGCGATAGCTTTGATTCAAAAACTCGCCGCTTGATGCATCGTACTCAAATTAAAGGTAGTCAATTAACAGCTCTTCAATAAGGTGATTTCGTGGATTCTAGAATAAAGCAGTTAGATGTTTATGGTGTCGCAGTTCCTTTAGTAGGGGCTGGGTTCAAAAATGCTTATGTCACGAAAACGGTACAGAAAAGCGCCATTGTTCGGGTAGTAGATAACGATGGTTGGGTTGGGCTTGGCAATATTGATCCGTCGCCGGGTTATTCCGCTGAGACAATTGAGGAGTCCCTTGGCGTATTAAGAAATGTCTTAGCTCCGACTGTCATGGATCTAGATCCTTTTAATATTCATGAGCTTCTAGTTCGTATGGATTTAGCGCAAGATCAGTTTTATGATGCGAAGGCTGCTATTGAGATGGCTTGTACGGATTTGATTTGTAGGCGTTTAGGTATTGCTGTGTATACCTATTTGGGCGGTGAGCAGGTACGTGAACTGCGCTTTAATGCTTGGATTGGTATTTTGCCGCCCGATGAGGCTGCGGCTGAGGCCAAGAAATGGTTTGATCAAGGCTTTCGCTCAGCAAAGGTGAAAGTTGGTGGTAATGTCGATGCCGACCGTGATCGGATACAAGCAATTCGTGAGGCCGTTGGCTCGAAGATGCATTTACGAGCAGATGCAAATGCTGGTTATTCAGTTGAAGACGGCATCCGTTTAGCCAAACTTTTAGAGCCATTTAATATGCAGTTATTAGAGCAGCCAGTAGCAGCGGAAGATTTAGCCGCAATGGCAAAAGTGCGACAATCAACTTCGATTCCAATTATGGCAGATGAATCGATTATTGACTATGCCAGTTTAATCGCAGTAATTAAATCAGACTCTGCAGATATTGTGAAGTTGAAAGTGATGAAACAGGGTGGATTTTTAAATACGCGCAGGATGTTAGAGACGGCCACAGCTGCAGGACTTCGCGTTGTCATTGGGCACGGATTTGGATTGGGAGTGAACACAGTAGCTGAGATCATGTTAGCGGCTACGAGTAAAAATGTTATTGAAGGCTTAGAGTGCGTGGGGCCTTTAAAAACTGCCGATGACATCGTCACGCACAAATTAAACCTACAAGCAGGGATGATTAGTTTACCTACTGGTCCTGGCTTGGGGGTCGAACTAGATAACGATAAGTTGTTAAAGTATCAATTTATTT
>Ga0209552_1000090_pt1 | contig 27856 bp, 37 predicted proteins | sample LauGreFaBDMM15SD_2_FD_188214 | JGI IMG/M metagenome (GOLD analysis project Ga0209552, IMG submission 188214) | Freshwater lake microbial communities from Lake Michigan, USA - Fa13.BD.MM15.SD (SPAdes) (version 2) | ecosystem: Environmental > Aquatic > Freshwater > Lake | place: Lake Michigan, USA... | reverse complement strand
CTGACCTGATCACGATTAACTCTTTGACAGTAAACGGCATCACCATCGAGTTGGTCAAAGAGATAGATTGCCCCTTGGGATTACCGTACACCCTTCGCACATTGCCAAGAATCATGACAAGTGAAGACCCGTGCTTTTTTGGGCAATATTGGAAAGCTCAAAAACATTTTAAGCGAATGGTAAATCGCGTATCACCCATGATTGAGAGGAATTGAAGATGAGTAATAGCGACATGGCATCAAAACTAATAGCAGTGATTGTCGAACAACGCAACCAAATCGTCGAGCTTGAGGCTCAGGTTGCCAGCCTGGTAAAGACTCATATCAAACTCAACGCAAAACCTGATCCACCAGAACCGGAGGATGCTTATCTGAGCGACTTTAGGGTGCTGAAAACGGCGATCGAGATAATCTCGTATGCGATGAGGCAGAAACGAGCAGATTGGGAATTGGATCTTTGCAGGAAGACAGTACTGTCGATCAGAACTTTCACCGAGGAGGTCAGAAGATGGAATGGACTGGACGATCTTGGGCCATACAAATGGAGCAGTCTGGGATCTGGAGTCAATCACCTCATCGATAAGGAGTGGGAAAAATGAGCGCGGAGCTTAACGCGGAGCTTAACGTGCAACTTAGCGCGGAGCTTGTCATAGAATTGCTAACGCCAGAAGTGGTCGATGGATGCTCGCTTGAGGATGGTCGAAAAAGAAAAACCGGATCTCCCCTTGCGCCCTGATCACCCATAAGATAGAATTTATCCGTCCCTTACCACCTACTCGAAAGGATAGAGAAATGTCATACGAAGATGAGATCGAAGAAACGGAAGAGTCGGAAAACGGATTCAATGTCCCTCGCTTCGATGAGGCCGAAACAGAAGAGTACATGACGATCTTGATCGACTCCGTGTTTACACCCGAAAGCCTGAGGAAACTGGGGTTTTTAGCCTTGGAAGACCTGAGGGAGCAGTACAAGAAGGCGGGTGAATGGCCGGATGAGCTAAGACAAGGAGAAGACTTCGGGAAAAGATTGCTCAATCAAATCGCCTGGAAAATGAACATCTGACTTGCCAGATCCTAATTCTGCGTGTACAATAATCACTCAGTCCTGGTCACGGACGATCAGAATCCATCAGCCCCTTGAGCTTGTTGCTTGAGGGGTCTTTTTTTAATATGGCACATCGATTTCACACACAGAATACGGGTAACAGCCTCTCGGAGGCAATCTCCTGACAAAGTTACCCACATTGACCTGTTCGTCGTCCGTAGGTGGCTTTACAGGCTCGCTATTGGCAATCCCTGCCATCTTGTTCCTTCGCTTGATCTCAGCAGCAAAAGCTCTTGCCCCAGGCATCCCTAGCGACTTTTTAATTTTTGCTTTCCGGCACTCCTTGCAGACAACAGCCGAATTTCCCGCCAAAGCCTCCTTGTCATTATTGACAATAGAGACAGTGACGGTTAAGTCGTTGATCCCACAGTAGATGCAGGAGCGTTTATCACGCCCTACAATGGTTATCCAGTTCGTCACGATTCGATCCTTCTTCCAAGCATTACACCGTCGATTTCAACGTATTCAAATTCATCCTGAGTTGGCTTAGGCATCAGGCAATCTTCGGCATAGTCAACGCCGCATGGGCAATTTCCATCCTCATCGCAATCCGAAGCGAATACAACTGGAATCCAGTCAAGACTCGTATCGCTGGAGGAGGATTTCAAATGCTGTTGCTGCAACAATTGGCACTTGTGCATTTCCTAGTCCTCGGAGTCGCCCTGCTCGGTTCTTTGTTCCAATGGATAATCTGCCGATAGGAGGCTCGGAAGCCCACCAGTCACTGCTAGAGGCTCGATAGAGGTCCACCCAATCGGGAAGTGCATGAGCCATTCCACCCAGTTGGGACTCAGGAACCCCCGCATTTTCGACTGGTTGTCCGTATACTGAACCGCTATGTCCAGTGCGTCCCAACTGTATCTGCCGTTCCGAATCCTCCCCCCGATATACCCGCCCTTCCAGTCTCTCACACTCGGTGTCGGCCAGTTCTCCTGCAACATCGGTCGGCGATCCGACACAACCATTGACAACATCAACTGCTTTCCGCTCGCCATTCTCCTCTGGATTGACAGAGAGTTCAGAGTACCCCTGTTCCTGTCGTCGGAGGCTGATGGTGTCGGCCAAGTCTCTGGGTGTTGAACCTGTGCTGCCAATGACCCCGCGCACTTCTCCGTCCTGTCCGCATTCCGTTGGATAAATGTCGCTGGATTCTCGCCCTTGCCAGTGTCCGTTGCTCTTGGAGTCAACCACATCTTGCTTACGGCACAAGATCCAGACTCGTTTCCTGAGGTGATTGGCTCCGCAGTCGGACGCTGAAAGCACTGTCCATTCCGCATCGAACCCGATGTCGGCCAACGCCCCGAGAACAACGTCGATTCCTCTGGTGAGGAGTGCTGGCACATTCTCCAGGAAGATGAATCTGGGTTCCACTTCACGCACAATTCGGATGAGTTCAAAGAAGAGCGACGAACGCGAGCCATGTATACCTGCTCCTTTTCCAGCCACACTAAGATCCTGACAGGGAAATCCACCACACACACAATCCACTTTACCTTTCCATGGTCTCCCATCGAATTGTTTGATATCTCCATGGATTGGAAATTCTGGCAGGATTCCATCAGCCTGGCGTTGCTTTAAGATTTTCTGGCAATATGGATCAATCTCCACAGCACATACAGGTGTATGCCCGAGAAGCAATCCTCCCAGAATCCCGCCACCAGCCCCAGCAAATAGATGCATTTCCCGCATGTGACACTCCAGTAGACCCTGTAAATATGTCAACGCAGAATATCATAATACATGTCAAACAGCAATCACTCTTCTCATATTACCGCATAAATGCGTATATCCTAACGAGATACTATCCACGCAGTCGTCATGTACATCCGCAGGAGTCCCAGTAAACGAATCGATCTCCTCGAAGCATGCATCCGTCCAGCCACCAAGAACATAGAAAATGTTTCCAGCAGATGCCGCGCGGCTAAAAGGGACTGCCCTTGTCAGCTTGTTTGACCCAGGTGAACTCCAGGCAACACGCCTTCCGGCCAGATTCTTCAACTGATGCTGCAATAACCGTTTGCCAGCCGAGCCAGGCTCAACCTCAATCACAATCGTTGTTTCAGGTCCATCTTCATCCGATGTCTGCGAGATCTTGGGATCAACGTCCTCAGCCGAATATTGCTGGCGAATCTGGTCAAAGATGATGACCTTCTCTGTACCGGGAATCAGGCCCATCAGAGTCCCTACCGTGTAATCCGACCTTCGGCCCACAGTGGCAGCACAATCCCAACTTCGGCACATGATCAGCCTCTCAGGAATCGGTCCTTGCCATGGTCTGATCCATGACGACTTCATCAAAGCACCATCCGTATCGCAAAACAGCCCTTCGACTTCCTGTTTGTAAAAAGCTCCATCATACGCCGCCTTAAGGCTTTGCACGAAGAAGTCAGGGTTGAATGTGTTGGAGTAAGATGGAGCATGGATCATCTCAGCAATGCCAGCCTGAATAGCTCGATATTCCCACCTGTTCTTCCCGCGAGGCGTAAAAGTCGCCCACAACTTACCTGGATTCTTTCTTAAGCGGCCCAGCAGAACCTTGTAAGTGTCTTCGTCACAGAACGACGCCTCATCCATGTACACAGCCCCAGCATTAGTTCCCCGCAACCTGTCCGGCTTGTCCGCAGATCTCCAGAGAATTGTCCGGTCGCCTTTGACCTTCGTTTCCATGTCCGTTTTGTTGTGGCTCATGATCAGCCCAGACTGACCGTAAAGCTCTTCAAACATACGAAAAGTGGAGTCCTTCAGGATCGTGAAAGTCGGTGCAACGACAATCGTAAGCGTCCCTTTAGGCTGGTTCATAATCTCGATTACGCCAGCACGGGTCTTCCCAGCACCCACTCCACCCACAAAAAATTTCTGCTTCGATGGACTGACCCAGAACTGTAACTGCTGCGGAGTAAACGTGCTGACATTATGTATCTGACGACGACCCGTCTTCTCCTTCCGAAGCTGCGAGAACAGGGAGTTCTGATTCATTCGTTCCAGCCGGAAGTCGTCCTGATCCATCGACATATTTTTTGACATTTTCGTTCCCCTGGTACTGCTTCGAGAGTTCTGAACTAATTTCTGCCAGTGTTTTCCCTGCGATTCGCTGCTCAACCTGGTCGTTGGACATTTGTCTGTCCCAGAACTGCAACTTGACCTCAGGCTTCGCGAATTCCATACCCCTCGTACGCTCAAGCCACCATGCCGCAGGAATCCAGTTCCCCTTCTTGGCAGCATCCAGGATCACGTTTACACAAAGGTCTCGAGTCGCGTTCTGGGCGTTATCGAAATCTATTTTTCGCTGCGGGTTTTTCTTCATGTACAACCAGAGCGTTTTGCGGTGAACACCGATGGCTTTGGCGATTGCACTGATCTCATAACCCATCTTTGCCGACTCAATAATCTTGGCCCAGTGATTACGTATCTTCTTCTGAGGCTGATTGTTAGCCAATCCCTTACGAGTCAGGAACGCTGGCTTTGTCGTCATCAATTCCAGGTTGGCTTCAACGTCATCGCTAAAGTCGTAACGAGTATCAAGATTAGGAACCTTAACAGCCTTCTTGGGCTTAACTTTAGGAGTAGACTCGACTTCGGCTTCGGTTTCGATCTCGGCTTTATGAACAGTTGTTTTCGGTGGTCGTCCACGCTTTTTAGGCGTTTCGCCGGATTCAGATGGGGCTGATTTCTTTGCCATAATTGCTTGTCGCTTCCTCGATGGAGTCGGGTTCCAGCGTCTGTTCAATAATGTCCACAACAATTTCCGGCACAGCACCCATCTCCGCTCCAGCAGCGATATAGAGTGCCATTTCGACAGGGTCAATCACCCTATCAGGCTCGGCTTCGAGAACAGATAAGCATTCATTCATATGTATATATTAACATGTTATGTCGATATAGGCAATCTAAATCGTGTTACTTTTTGTGTTGACATATTCTGTGGAATTGTGTACATTTATGCCATTGGCTGCCAGGTCGCATACTTCCTCGGTATGATCCTCAGGACACGCTCGGCCTGGTTCAGCCTTTCACTTTTACTACGGGAAGTGTATCCGCACAAGAAAGGCGGGTCGGCCATGAGCGACTGTTTCGCAGGTTTGCAGATCTACTATGTACCAACAGAAAACGACGTGAAATATCTTCATTCCCTTCCAGAAGGCATTGAGCGAGATCGCTGGCTAACTGTGTCAGGTCATAGACGAGTCGGATACGTGCTTGGGCGTTCTGAAGATCAGGTCTTCTGGGTGCTAGACGATGAGTACTACTCTGATTTTGATCACGGTCTTTTTGAACTAAAGGTCAATTCTATGAGCGATTTTTTTGAGATTATAAAAGCGTGGTGTTTAAAGGTGGTGCTGAGTAAGCGCATGCTCGTTCCTGCTTCAGTTTTGGCTGGAATGCCAAAATGTAACGAGGTCAATGGCTCATCGCCCAAGGACTCCCAGGCATGAACGAGTTAAAGCGTGATCGATGGGTAACAATCCGAAAAGCCGCGAGCATAGTTGGACTGGGTCGTCAACGCGCAATTAGATTCCTGACAGAGTCCAATGTGCGGAGTCGTGAAGTACCCCTCGGTGAATCCCGCCAAACTACCCAATACTGGCTACCAGATATTCTTAACATCACAAAAGTGAGTGACAAGAAGTCCGGCCAAACTCCAGCCTCTACATCCTAAAGATCCTCCCTACCCATGGAAGGGGAATCTCTAAGGACTGCCACTTGCAACGTCATCACTACCTCGGTGCTTCGGAAATTGCCTGTATTTTAGGCATCTCGCCATTTGGCGACAAATTTAAAGTCTGGTATGGAAAAACCCATCCAAGAGAATTCGATTCGACCCCGACAGGCAAGATGCAACTGGGGCTTGATACGGAAGACTTTGTCCTGACACAGTTTGAAAAACGGTTTAATACAACCGTCATTCGCAAACAAGAACGCATGCGTCACTGGCTGGAAGACTGGGCTGGTTGCACGCTTGACGGGATGGCTGTTGTAAACGGCGAGAAAGCTGTGATTGAAGCCAAGACGATTGGCACATCCATTTACAACACGCCTCCTGATTACTACGTCATCCAGGTGCTTTGGCAGCAGTGGGTTGCTGGCGTTGATCAAGGTTATCTGGTCGTCTGGTCCACAAAAGATCTTGCGTTTGAATCCTATCCAATTCATATTGCAGATCACCAGGATAAATTGACTGAAGCTGTTAAGGCCGGAAAAGAATTCTGGATGAACCATGTCGTAACCGAAATCCCGCCGGAACGAAATACAACTGAGCGTGCAGAAAAGGAATTGCCGGAAGACTTGCTCGAAGAATATTGTCACGTCCAGGACCAGATTAAAGATCTGACAATCAGAAAAGATATTCTTCGCCAGCAGATCGTTGAGGCTATGGGATGTCCTAGCGAATTGAAAAGCCAGTCTTCAAAATACCAGCTTGACATCACAACGACACAGACCAAACGATTGAATTCCAAAAAACTGGAGAGTGACAATCCAGAACTCGTGCAAAATTATTTTGAAACCTCGAGCAGTCAAAGGGTAGTTGCCAAAAGATTATCTGCTCGAATTTCCTGATTTGATTTTGAAGGCCTTCTTAAACAAGTCCATCGCTTTAGGCTGGCCCTTAACAGGGTTGGCCTTTTCTGCTTCTGTGGGCATATCCATGGCATGCGTATTGATCACGCAGTTTTCCCAAGGTCGTAGCTGGACGGTTGGAGCAGTAGCCACTGGCTGAACAATCGCTTTTGAACCTGGAATAAGTTTACGAATTTCAGTCTCTGTAGCTGTTCCATACTTCTCCGTCATCGCCGAAACAATCACATCGTTGATCGTTGTTCTGCCTTCCATGGAAATCAACTTTAGTTTAGCCCATAGAGCTTCCGGCATAACAATAGAGGCCCGCCGTGAGGCAGACCTCCTTCCGGTTGGATGATTATTTTTCTTGTACTTCTTGTCTGGCTTCTGAGTCATGTTTCTATCCCTTTAGAGATGAGATTCCATTCTCACAAACCAGTCCATTGAAGTCAATCACGCAGCCAGTACTGGGTTACGGATTAGAGCGATCATATCAAGTGCGGCTTCTGTAAGGCTCACAGGTCCATACTCTAAGTCATCGCTCAAACTACCGTCCATGTGCATCAATCTTCCATCCGAAGTCGGTATCAGCCAGTTACCATCACCGCAAACAACTTCGTCAGGAGATCTTAAGTAAGCCTTTATCCAGGCACAAGGCAGAGAATCATCTGCAAAGTTGCACACCAGAGCCAGAGCGAAATCCTTGGGACAAGGTTCACCCCCTCTCCAGTTCGACCAGGTCGCAACAACATGAGAATCGTTAACAATTTCAAGGCCCATACCAAAGGTCAAAGTAGACATACGAACACTTTCTATCCTGTCGAAGGTGCAAATAGGTATCGCCAAACCAGGCCAACAGTCGTCGTGACTGCCATAGCCTGATCTGCGCGGATGTATACTACTGAACATCGAGACACTAGTCAAGAGGTAAAATATTGGGGGGGGGGGTAGGCAATCTGCACACTTTGGCACACTTGATTCACACACCGCGCACCCTCCAACACTTATAGCGGTTATAGAGGAGGTTTTTGGACAAAAGTGCGAAAAAATTTTTGAAATATTTTTGGAAATACTTCGCTTCTGCCTCGCACTTTTGCCGTAACCTCTTTTACCTCATATTGTTAACGAATTCGCGAAGGATCGCGTCCTGACATGGGTCAACCTGGTTTAGCCAACCCCTTTGCCTTCATCGCCGACTCAGCCATGTACTCCTTGTCTTGGTGGACCTGTGAGTAGACCTTCATAATCATCGTCACATCCCTGTGGCCCATCAGCTTCGCCAATGTCACGGGATCAACTCCGTTTTGCAGAGCCTGTGTGCAGTATCCTTTACGGAATGCTCCCAGGTGGATCTTAACTCCAAACTTATTGCGAATACGAATCATCGCATCCTTTACGGAGGTCTTATTCCACGGGTTGCCCTGTGTGTTGACCATAATTGGCCCCTCAGAGCGTCCCTTGGCATAATCCGACAGAATATCCATAGCCCGATCCGATGCGATGTAGACCGTTCTGGCGTACTTCTTGCCCTTGGCCTCTGCCGCAGGGAACACGATCATTCGCTCATCCTTACGGAAGTGCCGAGCCTCGATCAGGACCAGTTCCTGAGGTCGCATACCTGTGTCCCAGGCAAGAATCATAAGATCCTTAAGCGGAGACTCAGGAATGTTGGACTCGATAAACGACCACTGCTCAGGCGTTATGTAATCTTCTCGGGCTTCGGGAGAACACTTTTCAAGATGCTCCACAGGGTCAATCTCGATCAGCCTGTTCTTTTTGGCCCAGCTAAACAGCCTTTTGATAGCCCGTGCAAAGTTGTAACGGCTGTTGGCCTTCCATGTCCGCTGGCTGGAAATCATGAGAGAAATCTGGCTCAAGCTGACATTCTCTGCCACCGTATCTCCTTTCACGTACTGGGCTAACTTATCAAAATACATACCATACCACTGCCACGTTCGCTCGGAACGAGACGTTTTCATCTCCTCAATGAAGGCATTACAGATGGTTTTGACCGTTGGCTTGTTCGATTCCTCGGGAACCCCACCAGCCATGATCAAGTGCCATTTGGCCCAAGATTCTGCCTTGCTTTCTGCCAACTTTATCTGCCGCTTACCAACTTGTAAGTACCACGCTCTACGTGATTTACGGTAGAACGGTTCATTTCGCGATTCCATAGCTTGTACTCGCATTTACTGCCAGTACAACAGAATATAGCCGTTTACGAACTCTAACGTCTCGCTGTAAGTTCTTATTGTCTAAGGAATGGAGACGATCGGGATCGAACCGACAACCCCCTGCTTGCAAAGCTGAGGGCAAACTGTTGTACTGTATAGGTTTAGGTCATTTTCATCCCGCCGAACAGCTCGGCGGGACAAGAGTGAATTTAGACTTCCGACCACCTGACTGTCAAGAAAAATCTTGATCCATTTCTTCAAGTTCTTTTTCAAGTTCCTTGAGGGCAGGTTTCATCATGGCGATTTGCTCGTCGAGAGTCAGATCCAAATAACATTTTAGTAAAGCTGATACGAGGGCTTCGGCTGAGACCTGTCGGCCTTCAAAAACCAATCCTCGTTCAGAGAGTTCGATGCAGTTGCGTTTGATACCTTCATGTATACGAGGCGTTGATCGGGCATTAACTCGCGGTCCAGAGCTTAACGTAGCCATTACTATACGACCCTTTCCACGTGGGACGATTCAGATTTAGACACAGGACGTTTTCGCGTCAATCAGATAGTAGTCCGGCTCGCAACGATTGTCAACAAGAAAGTCAAAATATTTTTTCCTGGACATCTCGGCGTTGACCCCTCTTCTTGTAAGGGGATTTCTGTCAGAGGTCAGGTGGATAGACATTTGTTGTTTACGACCGCCTGCGTATTTTTAAGCATTTCGTGAAAAACCTGAAAATTTTTTCGCATTTGCTGTTGACATGTTTTGCGTAAACCGATATCTTCCACTATCCCAACTAGGGGATGACAAGAAGTCTTAACGAAGGGAGTCCAGCAATGGATTTAAAGAATCAAGCTGTTGTTTTAGTACGTGCAGGAATCGCCAAAAAGATTGGCAGACCACAGTTTAGCTCGTACGAAGCAAACTGCCAGATTGAAATGTCGGTCGATCTCGGAATGGTCACGGATGAGCGTTTCCCGCAGTTGCTGGGAGACATTTACGACCGTGTACAAAAAGCAGTGGATCAGCAGATTGCTGAAGAAGTTGGTCGAGACGGGATCTCTGCCACACCACCTCCTGCCAAGCAAAACCTGATTGAGCAAGCTGCTGAACAGTCAACTGTGATCAAACCTGAAAAACCTTTCAGGGATTTCTTGCTGGCTAAGTCTCAGGAACTGGCTGTTGCTCCACAAGGGCTTGTCAAGCATTGGTACAAATGCTTTGTCGATGGCTCGGAAACAGACTTTCAGAAGCAGGGTAAAGCTCTTGCCGACTTGTGGGATGCTGGTCGCGTGGGTCCATTGGTCATGACGGAACGGCTTACTCAACAACCTGTTGTCTGATAAGAACTGATCAGGAGGATCAACCATGCTAATACTGTCAAGAAACCCTGGGCAATCGATTGAATTGTTTGGACCTGACGGGAGGTTGCTTGCAACGATGACTTACATTACTTTATCAAGCATGAGGGCGATCAGGGTAGGCTTTGAAGCTGACCCAGACATTACGATAGTTCGCTCCGAGATTTTGGGTAGACCTAATAATGGGGAAAAACCCGCTCACTCTCGGATGGATAAAGGTTCTTAAGGATCATGGGATAAACACTGTCCCGATGTCTTCGGAACAGAAAATGCCATTGATTCAAACATCGCAATATTGGAGCGGTTTTCCACTGTCGGCCATGAAAGATTTATCACCTAAGAATATTGCTGCATTGCCAGGGCTGGCATCACGTTTACTCGTACTGGACCTGGATGGTCCGCAGGATATGATCCGTGAATTCTTTCAAACTCGACCGTCTTTACCGCGAACTTGGCAAGTTAGTACTGGCGGGGGTGGTTTGCACATCTGGCTCAGATTACCTCACTGGTACTCCCGACCCATCCCCAACGTGCGACTGTGGCAAGGAACTGGCAAACACGAAGAAATCCTCGTCCTTGGTGACAGAAGGCTTGCTTCCTGCCCTCCTACTCAGTACGGCTCTGGGAAAATGTACAAATGGACGGGTTCAGTCAACCCGCTCACGGGCAAATGTGGCATCGCGCCGCAGTGGTTGCTTAGTGAAATTGAAAACAAAACGACTCAGAAGAAGCAACCTTCTACAGGATCATTGACATTTTCTGCGTCTCGATCTCTTGCCCCATCCGATGAGATCCCTGAACGACTCTCTATCTTGCAGAGTTATGGCTTGAGGCTGGCCGGAAGGCCCAATCAGGCTGGATGGATTCCATGCTATCGACCAGGTGATCCGAATGACAGTCGGCCCAGTGCCTCTGTGCGGATCGATGGCTCGGTCGTTTGGACTAGTGGTGGTTCTATGGACTTCTGGGGTGCATTGGTTGCACTCCATGCTTTTGACTCGATTCAAGCCGCAGTGGCGGCAATAAGAGGGATTTGATGAATTACGCTAGTGACTACACGAAGTCGGACGAAAAGGCTCCTCGCCGCATTATGCCTGAAGGTACTCACCTGGGCAAGATCTTTGCAGTCGTTGACGTTGGGTCTCATCCCAAGACCTTTGAAGGTATCACGAAGGATTACAGGACGATCAAGGTCGGCTTTGAGTTTCCTCCAGAGACTACAGGTGGTCGGCCCATCACCAAATGGAAGGATTGCGGGGCGTCGATGTATGCCAATTCCAAGCTACGACAGTTGGTCGAGAACGTGATTGCCAAACCGCTGAATAACACAGAGGCTGGTGAGTTCAGGATCGAATCGATTGTCGGCAAGTTCGTCTCTGTCGTTTTCACCCACTCGGTCAGCAAAAGGGATGGAGAGACGTATAGCAACATTGCACGCATCTTTCCGACTGCCAGCACCTTTAATTCTCAGGTCGCAGAGTACTCCTGGTGCGTTGACGAAGATGAAACGGCTTCTCTACCAGAGTGGCTGGCTCGGATTGCAATGCAGTCCAAAGAGTTTAAGCGGAAGACGGGTGGCAATTTAAGCCAGCCAGCGTTTGCCATGGGACAACAGGTCAAGGGTTCAGAAGTGGACTTCACTCCACCTCCACCAACGCCCGCTCCTCCAGCCCCTGCAAAAGACCCTAATGTCGCCATGACTTTCGGTTTCTAAGGATGTGGGAACGCCCCATGGAAGGGGCAACTTTTATCAGGAGGCAGTGATGATGGATGCAGACCAGAAAATCAGGGATGCTTTTTCGGACGCTGAAAAGGCTGTGCCAGAGATGGAACTGAAATACACAGTCGCCCGAGAGGCGTTCGAGACGCATAAGGATGACGATGAAAGGCAATACGAGTACATTTACGAGCGATTGGCGAAGCCTAAAAGGTCTGCTCTTGCCCGTGATATGAACGCATGGTTTTATCTTCGCAAAATAGCCCATGAACTTCTGGCCCAGTCTCAGATCTGCTTGCTTAATGCTGAAGGTGCAACACCTGGTCCACTACTTGCAAGATTGCAACGCCCAGTGGTTAGACCTCCCAGAAGTTGGCGGGTTTGCGGGATATGCAACGGCACAGGCGAAGATCCTATGATTGCTCACTGCAATGGATGCGGGGGACATGGGTATTATGCGTGAGCTAACCTATTCTGCGTTAATGGATTGCGAGTTTTCAACTTATCCGTACCAGGATGAGGCGATTGATAAGATTAGGTCATGGGTCTACGAGGACGATCATAAGGCTGGAATTCTCCAGATGGCGACCGGAACGGGAAAGACCGTAACCGTAGGTATTCTGATTCGCCAGTTGATTGAGGAAGGGTTAATCTCTCGAGCCTTGTTTGCAGTCCACCGGACAGAACTTGTGAAACAGGCAATAGATACGTTTGAACTATGCGGACTGATGGTTGGTCGTGAGCAGGGTTCTCATCACGGGTTTGCCCTGGGCGATCCGCATGTGGTTTGCACAACAATTCAGTCCATGACAAAGCGATGCAAGCGGTATCAGCCGGACGACTTCCAGTTGATCATCACGGACGAAGTCCATCACGCAGGAGAGTCCAATAAGACATACTCGTCGGTTTACGATCGCTTCCCTGACGCAAAACTTGTTGGGGTCACTGCAACGATTGATCGACCTGATGGGCAAAGCCTGAAGCGTTTTGAGGAAGTCGTTTACAGCTACTCGCTTTATGACGCGATCCATGATCCTGCTGGGCCATTTCTATCGCCTGTCAAGTTTGTCCGGTGTTCTCTGGGCGTTGATCTTCGAGGTTGCAAAACAACGGGGAAGAACGGCGATTTTGCTCAGGGAGATCTTGGTCGTAAGATCCAGCCAGCCATTGAGTTATTGGCAAATGCGATCAGTAAGGAGATCGAGGACCGGAAGAAGATCATTGTTTTCATGCCTGATGTTGGTAGCTCGATTGCCATGGCTGATGCCTTGAAGCAACTGGGACATGCTGCTGACTGGGTCTCCGGTGATAAGCCTGACCGTGACAACACGATCCAACGCTATAAAAACGGTCTCACAAAGATCCTTGTGAATTGCCAGATTCTTACGGAAGGATTTGATGACAAGCCTACGGACTGTGTTGTTCTTAAGCCGACTCGAAGCCGGATTGCATATGCCCAGATGGTGGGTCGAGGGACGAGGCTTTGCAAGGACAAATCGGACTGCTTGATTCTGGATTTCTCACACACGACAGACATGGACCTAATTGGGCCAAGCTCATTGACAGATTGTGAGGAGGTTGATTCTAAGCGTGCTGAAGAGTTGGTCGAAGAGGGCGTTGATCTCTGGCAAGCTGTGGAGCGAGCCAAGACAGAAAGGAAGCAAAGACAGGAGATTAAGGTTCCGGTTGCCAGGCTGGACATGAGTTATCGGCGGGTCGAGATCAATCCATTTGAGCTTGCGGCTTCATTGGGTGTGTCCCGAGCCATGCTGACCAACGCCAATCGATTCGGAGAGCTTGCGACTCCCGCGCAGAAGGATTTTCTGAACAAGTCTGGGATGGCAGATGTCAACAACATGACCAAGCGTCAGGCTTCTCAGTTGATCGGCCAGATCATTGACAGGCGAAACTCGGGGCTGTGTTCGATCAAACAGTTGAACTACCTCATTTCACTGGGGATGAAGCCTGAGAAGGCTCGCGGGTTGCAGTTTGGTGACGCAGCAGCAGCAATTCAAAAGTACAGGTCGAACCAGGCTGGATCGCAAGAGTAAGGAGATTCGCAGTGGAGTACACCCGTGAGTATATGGCAGCAATGGATAAGCGACTGGCTTTTGTGTCGGCTCACATGAGATTGACAACGAGATGCCCGTCATCGGAATTGATGGATGAGAAAGTGCCGTTGCCCCCCTGTGAGTTGCAGGAAATGGGACATGTCAGCGGTGTTCGCGGCGCGAAGTTGAGAGAAAGGAAGAAAAGAAATGCTGGAAAAGAACCAGGTTGGAGAGCAAAGCAGAGAAATGAAGCCAGACAACAGATGGTCAACGATAGACGGGGTCACAATCACTCTGGTGGATGAGCCTTATAAGGCCGAGATCTTCTACTATGACAAGGACGCCTTGCATTACCTGATGGTTTATGTGCTTACTGACGGGGTCTTTGCGGAAGACGAAAACTTTGGCCGATTGGCTATGGACTGGATAGGTTACTCGTCAAGAAAACAAGCGATTCAAATATTTCACTTCTACGTCACCGAACAAAGGGCAAACTCATGCAGTTGATATACGAACCAAAGGTAAAAGTTGCAACAGTGTCGGTTTTCCGAGACTACGATCTTAAGGATTATGCATCAGGCATGCACGCCCAGAACACACACAGCTTGGACCACATTCCCGAGTTTGCTGGCCGAGTATGCTACCAATCGTTCAAAAACCCTCGTCCTGGAGGCAACAGAGGTTACATTGAGCATATACTCGAGGTTGGTCATGGAAGCGTCCTGGAACACTCCTACGTGGGTCTATTGATCACAGGTGTTTCACGCAGCCTGAGTCATGAGTTGATTCGGCACAGGGCTGGAACGGCGTTCTGTCTGGCTGGAGACACGGTTGTCTACAGCGGATCACAAGCGAAAGGGCGATTTAACGGAGTCAAGAAGCGATGGACAATCAAACGTCTTTACGAGATGTCTCAGCACTGGCAGACCAAAGGACGCCTAAAGCTGATAAAGGTTCGGTGCTTCGACGGCGAGCGATTTGTGCAGGCGCACATTAAAGAGGTCGTGTGTTCTGGGGAAAAAGATATAGTGAAGGTGACATGTTCTGACGGGAAAGCCATAAGGTGTTCCGCAGATCACAGATTCCTTACGCCGTCTGGGTGGATGCCAGTAAGAGGTCTTGCTGTCGGCAACGTCTTGGCTGCAAACGGGATTCCCGCTACAGGCCTTACTCGTGAGTATCTGTATGACCGCTATGTTCGTGATGGCAAGTTGCTTGCAGAAATAGCAAGCGAATCAAATTGTTCACCGCATACGGTGCGATCCTGGCTTCGCAGATATAAACTCCAGAAGGCTCAAGGCCAAGGAATGCGGGGAAGGACTCCACACAATAAGGGGTTAAAGTATACACTGGGATGGAAACATTCTGATGAGGCGAAATCCCTGTTTAGCTCGCAAAAACTTGGAGACAGAAACCCGATGTGGAAAGGCGAGTCGGCCTCTGCTAATGCTGGAAGACTTAGGGCAATCAAGCTGTTCCCTACTGAGCCTTGCAGCGTATGCAATCATCCAGAAGGACATCGCCACCACTTAGACCGGAATACGCACAACAATGAGCGTAGCAATATCGAATTTCTCTGCAATAGTTGCCACCGATACAGGCATCTTTCTGAAGATGGGTCAGCCAGCATTCTCCGTCCGCACTGGGTTGAAATTGTTTCAATTGAAAGTGATGGGCGAGAAATGACATACGACCTGGAAGTCGATCACCCTGCCCACAATTTTGTAGCCAATGGCTTGGTTACGCATAACAGTCAGCTATCTCAAAGGTACGTTGAGCCTGGCAATCTGGGGTACATTGTTCCACCTCTGATCATTAGAGATCTTGTCGCGGAGCAATGCTTTAAATCAGAGGTGACTGCTGCGTCTGCCTCTTATGACCGGATGCTCAATGTTTGCACCACAGCTATCAGCCGGAGATGGCAGGATGATCATCCTGACGAGACAGCTGACCGCGAAGCATTGACATATATCCGTAAAAAGGCTCGCGAAGCCGCGAGATCCGTTCTGCCCAACTCGATTGAAACTCACCTGTTCATGTCAGGAAATCTAAGGGCATGGCGAAACATCCTTGAGCAGAGGGGTTCGATTCACGCTGACCTGGAAATCAGGCGACTGGCTGTGGCGATAGCTCGAGAAATCTACGTCTATGCAACAAGCGTCTTTCAAGATATGCACATATTCATTGATGTTGATGGGTATGAGTCTTTACGATTTGACCACAGAAAGGTTTGACCATGGACCATTACATCATGCTGCTCAGGCTTTTAAGGCTGATTGATTTGATTGGCGAAGTCTCGGAAGAGAGGCCTGAATTGAACTTCAATTGGTGGCTTCCTCTTGCAGAAAACAGGCTCAGATTAGAGATAAACGCATCCTCAGGGAGTATAATATAAATGATCAACTTTGAATTGGAAGTGTTCAAGGATGGGCTTGAAGTTCAGGCTTACAAGGACTTGAAACGAAAGAATCCCGCCAAGGCCGATAAGCTCCATTCTGTGGAAATCGATTTGACGAATCGGGTTTTGACACAGAGGGATGCGGAAGGCGTTGCACTCAAACGATATGAGATTAAAGAAAATGGCAAGCTCGTTGGAAAGCGAACAATATACGCACAGTCGAATCAGCAATTGCCCTGAGTATTACCGACTGGCCGATGGAAGGCCTTTTTGGCTGTTCTCAGCGACTGACTTGACCACACTGCTGTGGAGTCATGGGATTGTCGGCTGGCCTTATCATTGTGCGATATCTGCTCTGGAACATCTGTTTCGGATGGGAGTCAAAGAGGGTGAGGCAGAAACGGATATGGAGTCGTTCCAATGGTGGTGGCATGATGTGCCAGACACTCTGGGTAGACGCAAAGCATACGATCTGGTGATCCTTGAGCGTAGAAAGCTGGGCAGATAAATGGCTGTTTACATAGGTTTTGATCCAGGCTTGAAGGGTGGGATATCAGCTGTCAACGAATACGGAGACATCCTGCATACTCAGTCCATGCCTGTGGTCAAAGGTGAGAAAGGGTCGAGCATTGATTTTCATGCTGTCGCGACTCTTGTGAGAGAATGGGAACCGGACTTTTCTGTGATCGAGAAGGTGAGCGCGATGCCTGGTCAAGGCGTGACAAGCATGTTCACTTTCGGCATGGGCTTTGGAGGCTTACAGGCTGTGCTTTGCACTCTTGACAGTCCATTTGCCTTAGTCCGACCTCAGGTCTGGCAATCCGCTGTATTCAAGGGGCTGGACAAGAAGTTGGGCAAGGCTCGCTCGATCATCTACTGCCAGCAACGGTGGCCTGACCAGGGTAAGCTCAAGGATGGCCCAGCGGACGCTTTGTGCGTAGCAGTTTACGCAAGATCCCTGAAGAACTCGGGAATCATTGACAGTCGTTACTGAGACAACCGGAAACTGTAGGCCGATTTTTGCATCGATTTCGTCGGTGCTATCGCTGTGTTTTGCTGGCGAGCGACTCAGACATTCAAGTTGCAGTGACCCAGCACGACTGATCCAATCGAGAGACGATAGCAAGCAGTTTCCGATGCCCATGGATGGGCTACTTTTTTTAGAAACTTGTGTAATCCGTACATCTTTTCTCGCAGTCCTCTTCGGCTGTTCTGGGCTGTGGATGATGGCATTCAAATAGGGGAATCTCTGATTTCATTCCACCGCATCCGCACGTCCTGCGAATCTTTTGGTTGCCAAACTCGTTGAGAACTGGATCGCCCTTCAAGGCACAACCGTTGAGTATGCCGAGCTTTCTGCCTCTTTCTTTGTACCACTGGGATACGATTGAGGCTCGGGATTGGTTATTGAAGCAGTTGCGGCAGATATCGTAATCGGTATCGCTCATTTCTCGTCTAAAGAAGTTGCAAGTGCCTGGTTCTGTGCATACGCATGTGTGAGCCATTATGGTGCGACCCTGATATAGGTTTTCGATCTGTCTGGTCCACGCCCTGACGCTTCTGTGTAAGTGACTTCCATAGATATCGTGTAGTCTCCAGCAGTATCCCATTGGTGCTTGATGGGAGCATCCATGACGCATGCGTCTGCAAGTCCATCGCCCCAATCGAGAGTGACAGTTTTTATGATTGAAGCCCCTCCGAAATCGACTCGAGACAGGTAAGTCCACGGAATAAACGTGTAGGGATTTCCCACAGAACCTTTTACGGTGATATGGAATCCGCAAGTCGGCAGAAAATCCGTATTGTTTGGTCCGAATGGGATGCAGACGAGATAGGCTTCATTTCCCTCTTCATCCATTGGACTTCCTTCGTGGTCGGGGTCTTTCTCTGATGGAGGAATCGGCAGGTCACCCCCATAGCCAGGGAACAAGGACTTATTGGTCGCCTTCCATGGGATAGCGTTAGCCCTGTTGCCCCCAGTAATATACGAATTAGGACCACTCCCGACAGATTGCCTGAAGTTGACTCCGATCAGAACTCCATCGTAGTACCAACTGATGTGAACGTACTTGTAGTGGTTCAGCGGTTCTTTGAAGTTGAAGATAAAGCCCATGCTATCGGCATAAGTCGGGTCGCATCCAAATAGTTCTGGCTGGGGGTCAAATTCATGGACTGTCTTTCTGGGGATAGCTGTGGTGTAGACAGTCTCATCGGCAGGACGATCCTCTTCTGTTTTCAGCATAACAGTGTAAGGGTCTGGAATGTTAAGCTGAGGAAGATTGGACGATGGGTCGTAGTCTCCAGGCAACTTTTTCCATGCTTTTGCCACGGCTTTAATATTAAACCTGTCCAGTCCTTTGTTCTGGTTGGCCTCGATCCATCGACCAATGTGGAAGTGGTGACCTCCGCTCAACTCAAAAGCAGATCCAAAAACGGTGTTCCCGTTGTCGTCGAGACTTGATTCGCTGGTGCTATCGCCAAAATAACCGTCTTCACAAGGCGTTGAAAATGGATATCCGTATGTAAGGAAGTTTCCAGCACCACCAAAGTAAAACGATGGAAAATTGTTTTCTGGCTTTAAAACATGATCGCCAAAGTGTGCATACCACCCATTGAGCCTGATTCTTATAGCGTTGCGACCGTCAATTAGGATCAGATTGTCAGATCCAGGCTTAAGAAGAATGTTTGTTGCCTTACTAGGTAAGATGTAAGATCCGTATTCAGAACTCCAGTCTCGAATCCCAGGAAACCTCCCATGCAGCATGACGCTGCATTTACCTGACAGGCTAAACCGAAGCTGGTGGTTAATTTTATTCAAGCTGTCGCCTTGAGGACCATACAAATAACTCATCCGTATCGGACCTGGGAAACGATTCCATGATACTGGAACGAAATTTCCATTTGAATCTACGTACGACTGAACCACTTCACCAAACGAGTGTCCCTCGAACTCAGTTAAACCCCTGAACAGATAATCAAGACCAAAAAATTCTTCACCGTCGTGTACTGGAGGATTTACAAATTGAGGCCTGTTGTACCAGTACTCTGTGAGGTCTTTCCATCCGCTACGATTCGTCCCAGGGTTTAACTCAGACTGCTGGGTTACGTTGAGGTCAATCTGCGATGTCGAAGCAGAGGCTTGGAAGTACCAACCCGACCACCCGCGAAACTGGTAGACCTTGGAGTCTCCGTTCGAGTCCTGAGCCGAAACCCGCCCGATTTTAAAGTCCTGAATGTGCGTTATAGCATCCTTGTCAGGGATCGAGGGGTTGACGTAGTACTGACCTGTGTCAGGATCGACTAGATCGATATAACCAAATTCCATGATGCCACCAAACCCGAATAAGCTGACAGGCCAGCCTGGGTCTTGCGGAGCTTTGCACCCTCTAGGAAAAAAAAAATAAAACCCCGGTGTGAGGATCTCGGGTTACTGGGTAAACCGTACTGACGTATTTTACAGAGGAATTTCCTAAAGTCCCCTCTGCGGTTATCGGTATCCTCTGCGTGGGATCAAAATTGTAAACCGGATCAAAAGAGAAATGCCCGCTTCGAGAGGACGACTTTCTCCAACTGCCAGCCCCTTGATCAAACTGCACTTCTGTCCATGAGTACCTGTAGATCACCCTGCCGGATGCAAAACTCTGGTCAACCTGTTCAGCGTTTTCTTCGTCAATCGAGACCCAGAATGATTCAACACCAGATACATCTGGTTGTACCGACCCGAATGTCGATCCGCTTTTGACGTATGAGCCAGGACCGTAATAACCTGTAGTATTTGTGCTTGCCGAGTTGCGGTTCAGCTTGGAGGCCGAAAGTGGTTCGCCAGCCCTAAATCGATCAGTCATGTTTATGCCCCTAGATAAGCAACCTTGCCGCCACTGAGCAGCGAGTTTACGCTTGCGGTTTCGGTAAGTTTTTGAAGGAGAGTTGCCATTTCAGCCGTGTTTGCAGCAGTCTCTTCGGCAGCGTTTAGCCCTCTATCAGAACCAGCGATCTCGTCTCGGAATGCGGCAGGAGAGAAGTAAGACGAGAGTCGGCCTTTCTCAGCCATCGGCGGGAGCGGTTGGAACTTGGCTTCGCGTTCTGTGGACATAGTGATAAATTTCATGACTTCCTTGTACATTTCGGAGTCAGGGACATCGGGCAATCCCTTGCTGAAGAACTCTTTAAGATCGTCGATACTTCTAATGTTTTGAAATGATTCGGCCAACTTCATAAGCCTGTCGCCAACTCCACTGCCAGCCGTATCCTGTGTGCCGTAGACGAATGACCGAGGGCTTCCTGCTGAAACAGCATTGATTCTAGCCTGAGCCTCAATAACGGCTTTTGACATACCAGGAAGTTTCGTACCAGGTCTTGCGATCAACCCTCGGTTTTCACGATTGAGCCTTATTGACCCTTCGACAAGTTGTTGATCCGCATAGAACTTTTTGTCTGCTTCCTTCTGGGCGGGAGACTGGTATCCTGTTTGTCGAGCTATGAACTCCGAGATGGAGATAATGGTGTTGCCCATATCCTTTAAGGCTACTTCAAACCCGCCAAATGACTCAATAATCTTAATGAAAACGCCTGTCATCTTCAGGCTGAAGACAACGAGATCCCTTGCAATAGTAAGGATTTGAATTCCAAACGCTTTGCCATACTCCATGATCGTGCTTCTGGCGTTATATGCGGCTAGCCCAAAAGCGTAGATATAGTCACCAGCACGCGAGATCGCGTAGACAAAAGATGTCAAGGCAGAGCCAAACCCACCTCCAGTGCCTCCAGCACGCATATCTTCAATTGACGCTTTAGCACCTTCCGCGAACCCTTTGAGCTTATCGTACACGGTAGTCAACAGAGTGTTGCTGACAATCAGTAAACCCTTGGCAAATGGTTCAACAACCCGCCCCAACTGGACAAACATGCCTTCAAACAGACCGAGGATCTTACGCTGCTGGTTAGCGAATTCATACTGAGTCTTCTCTAAGTCACCTGTGAACGGCATCGTTTGACGCTTGAATTCTGAGAGCATCGACATCGTCCGGCCTTCAAACATCGTCCCTGGCTTGCCCCGCGAGGCATCGTTCTTTGTGATCTGGTCCAGCATTGGAGCAGACATTGTTACGCCCATCCGTCTACCTGGCGTAAACCTCCCAGCAATCATCGACTGGATCATCTTGCCCATGTCATCGACTGAAAGGTTCAACACTGATCCTGCTTCTGCGACCTGTTTAAAAATATCCACGGCAGCCTGGGCCGACTCATCACTGGAAAGCGATGTTGTTTGGCGAACCTGTCCCGCGATACGAGTCATGAGCCTGAGCGAGTCGGTTGCCGAGATCCCGTATCTGGACTGATAGTCCATCGAAGTGTCGATCAACTTGCCGGAACCTTTACCCACGTAGACCTTTGCGGCATTCTCTAATTCTGTCAGGGTGGATGCGGCTTGTACGGCTCGGGAGAGAATTCCGCTCACACCAAGGGTCAGATTCGTCACGAAGTTAATAATCCCGCCCACAGCCTTGGAAAGCGAGTCCACAAAAAAGGTTAACGCCTTGGAGGCGATATCTAAACCTGTCATCAATCCTTGGCCGAGCATGGAAACAAATGGGCCGACAACAGGGATCATGCTACCTAAAGACGTTGCTGCTGCCAATCCGATCTGAGTGAAACCCGCCAAGGTTCTTACCGAGTCAGTGCCAACGGAGGTGATACCCTTGAAGAGGCCTTCGATACCACGACCAGCCGAGTAAACACCATTGTTCATAATGTTGGCGGCATCGCCTAAAGCAAACGGGTTTCTTTCTGAGCCTGGGAATGGACGCTGGAAGACTCTGAATCGGCTCATCAAGGGCATCTGGCCGGGATTACCGAAACGTGAGACCATAAGCGGGTTGCCCGAACCACCGTTTAACAGGCCTTTGGCTGATTGGAGATCAAAGAGATTTTTGAGTGCGAGCTTACGTCTCCATGAGTTTGTCGCGAGATTGCCGAGGGTGTTACCCATAGAAGAATCTGAGATCAGCTTGTTGCGAGACTTTCTCGCCATTTCTTCTTGACGTACTGCTGCTCTTTCACTGGTCTTTGCTGCCCTCTCTGCTGCCTTAGCGTCTCTGTCTCTGGCTCTGGCAATGGATGCGTCATATCGTTTCTGGGCTATGCCTTGGTCGATTGGGCCAACAAACAATGCCGATCCTTCCCTGCCTTTCAATCTAGCGTCTTCCTTGCCTTTTGCTACCATCCTTTTGTACGTCTCGTTTGCTGAGTTCTCACGCTGCTTGGCAATGAAATCGGCTTCTCTTTTCTGGAACTTGATAAATGAGCGACGGTACTTGGTCATTGCATTGAGATCGCTATCCTCGTTGCCACCTCCACCACCACCCGTACCTCCTGATCCACCTGATCCACCACCAGAGAGAACTTTGACAACTCCGATATTTTTCAAGCCTTTGAGGGCTGTGGCGAGACCGTCGGCGCGGAGTCTGGCGACTGCAAGTTTACCGTTCAGGGCATCCAGAGAAGAAAACAGCTTTGATCCACTGAAGTTAAGCTGGAACATCGAGTCAATCTTGGCGTTGGCTTTCGCCGCTACCCTGTTGATCGTGGAAAGAGCTTTAGTCAGTTCGCCGAAGTCTGATCCCGTGATATTGACAGAGTTGGACATGGATCAGCCCTCTATTGTTATTTCTGGGTCGAATTGGACTTTGTCGCCCACCATCCCGTAGTAAAGAAGGTTCTTGAATTCCTTGTACGGGTAAGGGTATACGGCTTGCCAATCGTAAGGTTCTACTGGGGTCATCGCTACTCGGTGAACACGTCTACCTCCGGATGCCGGAAGCATTTGCACTACGTAGCCAGTTTTAAATGACGGGTTCTTTGCGTCCGCTGGAACTTCATTTGCTTGAAATCCTATTGACGTTGGCGCAGATCTTCTGCTGTACCACTTAATTACTTGGTCTGGTGACGGCAGATAGTCGCCCGTATACCTTGCCTGATTCCATTCCATGTTAGGATTGACGATAAATTCGTGCGAGATCTCGTAGCCAATCTTCCCTGTGATCGGACTTGTAGATTCAGTGATCTCTGCGGAATTGTATAATACTCTGCCTCTGGAATACCCCAGAAAGGACTTCCTGTTGACGCATCCGATGTATAAACCTTCGGGTATGGCTTGCGGGCCGACTTCCCCAGGAAATCCCGTTGTAATTTTTAAGTCTAACTGTCCAGGATTACCAATAGGACCAGCGTTTAACAAGTCTTTAAGGCTAACCCACGGATATGATACTTTGAAAGTGATCTGAGCTTCTCTGACAGGAAATCCTGTTGATATTGGTTGAATCCATTCAGGCTTACCCATGTAATCAACGGGTGCGAGCTTATTCATATTGCCTGGGTCGGACTGGTCTCCACCTGGAGTTCCTTTAGGAATTACAATTACGTTAGGATCTATAAAAGTAAATTCCGGTTGCCCATCAAGCCTGGTGGGAACAACTCCCATTGGTACGTTCTTGAGCGACTCCATTCGCAACGAAGGCTGTATGTCGATTTTTGCGTAACGAATTCCATATCTGTTCTGATACGGATCAGGTTGCCAAGTGATATTGATTTGCCAGAATTGAGATCGGATGCGAGGAAACGGTTGCTGATAGTTCTTTAAGAAGTCTGTTTCTATTCCTTTTGTGGTCGTCATACGGAGTTGCTGCTGAACCATTCGGGTAAACTCAAGAACATCGGCATTGTCCTTGTCCCATCGAGTCGTATCCCCAGTGTTGGACATTACTCCAAGCGAAGTCCGAGTCCCTGTGTCCGACACAGTCTTGGATTCTGATTGCGAGTCGAGTAGATCCGTTCTCGGTATAAGCTCAATATCCGTAATGACTAGATTTCTGTACTGGTTCTTTCCATGGCTGCGAAGGTCTTTATCGTTGGCAATATCCGTGTCCCAGAACTTATTGTAGTAAGAGTAACGCTCGCGATTCCAACTCAGCATTTGCCTGAGGACGACAGGTAAGTACGCTACGACAGCCTTCTCGGTAGGACGACCATCTTCACTATCTGCTATAACTTTGCACTTCCAAGGAGCAACCCACGACTGCTGACAATTCGTCAATCCGTTTTTGCCGTAACCTACTCGCCAGCCAGTCATATCGGGGAACCAGTAGCGAGTGTGCGACTGAATGATTCCTGGGTCGAGCCATGAAATATCTACATCGCTTGGTTCGTTTGGAATTTTATCAATTTGATTGTATGGGATACCAGCTACAGTAGTCGGGGTCGGAGGATTGATTATCCAAAAGGGGGTTGGGTCAGCCATTTACAATTCTCCGGTATAGATCTGGATCAACTTCGCCTGGCGGGATCGTGTTTTCAGCCATCAGAGCAGCGATCTGTAGAGGAGTTAGATCAAGAACCTCGCTGAAGGACATATGCCCATCAACCACAAGATTCTTGATCAACTTCTGATAATTCATTCCTGAATCACCTTTATGCGAACCGCTGCTCATTCCGCTTTTGGGTCGTTGTCTGGATCTTCTCCAGAGACTGCAATGGCGGCAATCCGCATGAATTCTGCGTAGGAGAGTTCCCCGTACAGATCTTCAATCGTGGAATCAGAGACACCTTCGTTACGACCGATTGCGGCTTTAAGGAGTGCCTTCTGGCCTTCGTCTGAGTTGACCAGTAATTGCAATCCTTCTGGGGATGCAACCGGAGTCGGGTAGAAAAGATCGGCTTTTAGAGCCTCCTTCATGACATCTCCCGCCACTTGCTTATCCATTCCGATGACCAACTTCTTGGCCTTTTCTGATGGGAATGGTTGCAGTTTGCGGATGATCGCCTGAAGTACGCCCTGATCGCGAAGTGTAAGCTGACGAACCCGAAAGGTCGCTCCTGCCATCTTGACTTCGATTCCAGAGTTAGCCAGCTTGTCGATATAGAATGCTTCTGACATGGTGAGTCCCACCTTTCAAGTGGATGATTAAACGGGAGCTGGGAAAAGCGTCGATGCTGCAACGAAGCCAGTGACGTGCTGCGCACCGGAGAGTTCTACAGCCATAGAGACCTTGACAGCATCATCAGGACTGATGGTTACGCTGCCCGTCTTAAAGAATCCGTTCTTCTGCTCAGTACCAGCAGCGGTTGACCCAGGTGGGATCAGGCTTAATGGGTATTCTACGTTGGCGGCTGATGCGTCAGGGTCTTGGACTGTGTTGATATATAGGTAACAGGTTTGTCCAAGATACGACATGATGTCGTACATGCTTGTTGCTACGCCCGTGTTCTCGGTCATGCCAGGGCCAGGAGTCTTCGAGACCGAAGACGCGATATAGCCAGTAAAAGATGCTGTTCCAGACTTGAGTCCAGGAAGTTTAACCTTCCACCCGTTTTGGCAATTGGAGTTGATTTCAATGGTATCCGTGTCCAGAGAGATACTTCCCTCAGAGATACAGACTTCAAAAGCTACGGGAGTCACAACTCCAGCCGCAGACGTATGATCAAACCAGATAGTGATTGATGAGTTACGCCCGAGAGCGTATTTGTCGATTGGTGTTGGTCTTGGCGTTACTGCCATCGGAGTCTCCTTGGTGGGATATTAGTGTCTGACTCGGAATTCCAAAGTCGCTGTCCATATGCGGTTGCCTGTGAGATTAGGCTGTTCGCTGTACGATGTGGCTCGATTGAGCAAGGTCATGTCGGCAACCCCGGCAAACTGTTTACGGTCATAAGTCTGGATCGCTTGATCAGCCAGAGACTCGCAGTTCGCAAGTGTTGTGTGAGCCACGCTTAGCTGCAAAAGAGACTCCGTCCAGAGAATCGCGTTTCCGCTAAGTGTCACCTGGTTGCTTTGCACCACGTTGAGTGCTGCATAAGGTGGAAACAAGCCTTCAGGAATAGCCCCGACATACATCGGAGCTACTGAATAAGCTGTCCAGCGGTTGACGATCTGGGCAAATGGAATCATCGTTGGTAGGCGATTGTCACAACGGCATCGGCTGTGGAGTTAGCTGTGGCACACGTCAAAGTGAAGTTGGCGGCTGTGACAGCGATTCCATCCAGAGGTGCGCCAACTTGAGCATAGCCGTAGGACGGAACCTTGATGATGTCGCCCGTAGCACCTGTCAGGTTGTCAAAGACAAAATTGATCGGCACATTGGAGTTGTTCTTGACGCTGACAGAGTTGACCTTAGAGATCGTGCCAGTGTTACAGAACAAGTCCGGGAATGAACTGAGCGATACGGTAGTTGTCGCATTGGCCGCGATGCCCGTATAAGTCTTCTTGAAGATGCGGTCGGCGTACATCTGGGTGAGTTCTGTCGCTGTAGGCGAGGCGGGAACCCCTGTGGATGGCCGAGTGACGGATGATAGCGAGTTCGACTGGGTGACCGTGGATGTGCTATTCACATCAGAATCGGTCAGAGTCATGCTGGTGGACGCGCTGATTACGCCGGAAGCTGTGATAGGCATGGATGTTCCCCCTGTAGTAGTACCGTTATTACCAGTGTCAGTGCCGATTGAGATAGGCATTTACGAAACCCACCCCTAGAGACGATTTTTGTTGTCGGAAATGTACGGAACACGAAGACCACGGTTGTAAGTGACCTTGAGGGTCGCTTTATCTGCGAGCGATTTGAATGCAGCTGGAAGTTTGTCTCTCAGGTAATCCTTGTAGACTCCCTCCAGTTCCTTTGCGATTCCCGGCCAGGCTAGCCTCGAGAGGTAAGGTCTGGGTGGGTTCCACTTCGGGCCATCCCGCTTCTCGCTCTTGGGGACAGACTGCCGTTTGATTTTCTTGCCTGAGCCTTCGCTTTTAGGTCGTTTGTCGCCAAACCCGTCGTTACCCTTGGACCACCAGCCTGACTCAAGGAAGTAGCTGTAATACTCAAGGCGACTGCGTTCTGATTCATCAACAGCCCGAGGATTCACCTGAATGATTCGCGTTCCGATGGAAGGTGGCTTCCGAGCGGGATAAGGCGTGATCATTGATTTGTCGCTGAAGCCTTCTCTTTGGATCTTCTCTCGCCATGCATAATCTGCTGGTTTCTTAGAGGCGAATCTCTTTTCACCGTCTACAGAATTACTGGCTGGTCCTGGGAATTGACGGGATTCTACGCCTCTTCGCCAGTGAATTGAATCACGGAGAGTTCCAGTCCTGCTCGCAGGGGCTTCGCCTGGGAGGGATGAAGGTGGGTATTTTACGCTTAATGATCTCTTCACCCGTCTAACAGCGTGTTCTGCTACGGCATCCAAAGCAGCGGAATTCACCCTGAAAACATCGTTGTTGTCTGAGATCCACTGCTTCGAGGCCTTTTGAGGCATGCTCTGGCTGGAACCGGACGTTACGCCGCTCTTTGCGATCTGATTAATCAGCTTTAAAGCGGAGTTAATATCCATCAGGATGTCTCCACTACGCATTCAGCGGTTGTGTGATGGCTCAAAGAATTCCAGTCATTACATCTTACCACGTTATAAACATATGTTCCAACCTTTATCTGATTGCGTGCCGTAAGGTTACGCGAGCCTTT
>Ga0209552_1000082_pt1 | contig 28600 bp, 57 predicted proteins | sample LauGreFaBDMM15SD_2_FD_188214 | JGI IMG/M metagenome (GOLD analysis project Ga0209552, IMG submission 188214) | Freshwater lake microbial communities from Lake Michigan, USA - Fa13.BD.MM15.SD (SPAdes) (version 2) | ecosystem: Environmental > Aquatic > Freshwater > Lake | place: Lake Michigan, USA... | reverse complement strand
CTGCTCGTGGTGGTTCTAACGAGTCCATTCTCGCATCAGCATCAGGATTTGACCCTGCTATCAACGCAGAAAAAAATCGTTTGCTAAAAGTTGTGCAAAATGTTTTGCAGATTGCATAACTAAAAAAATTCCTGAGCAAGAATTAAAACTGCTCGCAAGGTTCCATAGATCAATTGGTTAGATCGCTACCCTGTCACGGTAGAGGCTACGGGTTCAAGTCCCGTTGGAATCGCAAGGAAAATGGGGCGGTCACAACTTTCAAAAAATGTCAACTTAAAAAATCTTTACGAAGATAATTACAAATCCCCCAAAAAATGTCAAACTTAAAAATCTTTACGAACGACTTGACATTTCCCCCAATCTCTGCGATAATTAATACATGACCCAAACAATGAGAACGGATAAGGCAGAATGATTACATCACAAGAACTAATTGATTATATGTATGATGACAACTTGGCACATTTTGATGACAGAGATACATCAGATGATTGTGATTGCTATATTCACATAACACTTAATACTATGATTAAATATATGGAGGCAATTGAATGTTAGGCTATACTGAAACTGATATTGCAGTAATGACAGATGCTATGGAAGATGCTATCAAATCAGGTAGACTCTCCTCTGAGGTAACAGATGGCCTGGAGAAGGCTATGTCTTTCTTTGATGGCTTATGGGCAGAAGGGTACTTTGACTAATGTGGAACTGGACTAAGTATGATTATCTATGTACTGACTGTGATGCTCTTATTGAGATCACTACCCTGAAAGATGTGTCTGAATATTTTCAACCCCTTTGCCCCTGTGGATCTTTTAATATAATTAATATCGGGGTATCAGATGGCAATGCCCCTATCATTACAGATGTGAGCAATGTCACACCCCGTACAGTTGTAAAAATCAACACAAACCCCTATAATTGATATATGGACCTAAACACACTCAAAGAATATCTACACATCCACCTGATTAGCCTTCAACAAGACCTAGAAAAGATTGACTATGTAAATGGACATCATTTCTATAAGATTAAAGAAGCAGAGATTGATACTGTACTACATATACTAGGAGTTATCAATGAGCGATAAGTATCCCTTCATCCCCGAACATTTAGAGAAGGCTCTAGAAGATGTAACTATCCCATTAATCGACCTATTGCACGGACATCTCAAAGTTGAAATGGTCGAGGCAGAAAAGAAGTTAGAACGTTGTGACCAGTCAGATGAACGTGAGTGGCTAGACGGATACATGCAGGCCTTGACAAATATATACTGCATGACGTATAATTTATCTATAGACAGAAAACACATAGAGGAGACCAAAGTATGACCCCACAAGAAATGCTTCGTGACATGATTGACGATGCTTGGAAAGAATTTAGCGAGATTGCCAAAGAGGAAGAAGAAGATGACTATAGTGACGCTATGGTATCTATGGAACGCACTTATGCAGAAGGCTATGCAGAAGCATTGTCAGTTGCCTACTTCCTAATCTACGATGAGCAATACGAGCCTGTAGGTAAAGATGTCAACTAACGAACGCTTTATCGAAATGACTGAAGAGGATTGGTTTAACACTTATAAGCCTATCAAGAATCACCTTGAAACCAACTCCTCATTTGACGGACATATGTTTGAGACATATGGCTCAGAGGTAGAGTTTGTTAAGTCTATCCCTGAAGACCGTATCTGGATGCTTGGTGACGGTGACGACGGTGGTCTGTATATCTGGAACGGCTGGGGATTTGTAAATAGAATAGGATACTTTGTCACTGAGGTACCCTGCCCACCTGACACGACCATTCAGGTCCAAGTTGGTATCCCATGGTACTACTGTGAGGCCTGTGACTCAGAATTGGAAGACCCTGATAATCTTATTAGAGATGCCTTCCAAGAGCAGGATTTGGAAAAATGCCCTAATTGTGCTACCATTGAAGAAATGACCCTAGTAGGATTGGAAACTAAATGAACGAATATAGAGTAGATGTAATCTTTGAACCCACTGGAGATTACATGCATTTTAAATATGAAGCAGAGGCAGAAGATGAAGAAGCCCTATGCAATGAAATTTTAAGCCAACTATCAATTGTATCCTGGAAGGAAGAGAACTAATGGAAATCATTTTTGGAGCAATTATTGTTATGTGGTTTTTAGGAGCACTACTAGGTGGTGCCACTGGCTGGACCAACGAACCGAAACGATAGGGAGAGAACTAATGGGAGCACGGATCAACTATGTATTTAAAGACTCATTAACTAAACCTTCAGTTGTGCTGTACAGTCACTGGGGTGAGACCGAATGGCAGCGTGATATCGCAATGGCCCTGGAGCATGCAAAGCCACGGTGGATAGACGCCTCATATGGTACCCGTATGATGATTAGTTATCTTACGCAAGACTCAGTCTTAGATGAGACAGGGTTTGGTATCTATGCTATTAATAACGATGAGTATGAATTTTGGGACACCACTGTAATCATCGACTTCAATACTAAGACTATCTATGAACTGGGCTCAGACATCCAAGTCAATTGGGACCTGTTCGTAGCAGCCTATCGACCAGTTTTCCTGTCGCAGATCTAGGGAGTGGGTCCTCTAGATTATAGGGTGGAAGGGGCAGGCGTGGGGCTTGCTCTTTCCCCCACTTTTTGATACAATGGATACAAGGGAGAACTATGCGTATAAGCAGACGAGTCACAGAGGAGGAGAAGGTAGCCATGAAGTTAGGCAACATGGTTTCTGACCTCAGAGTTGATTTAGAATTAGTCGGGGAATACCTAGCAAAGTCTCAGCCTAATGTTGTGTACAATAGATTACAGACAATCGCAGAGTCAGCAAAAGAAACTAAGGAAGGTACTAACTATGCTTACAACAACCTTTGAGAACAAGGCACTAATCCTAGGACAACTATGGATTCAGTACAAAGGAGATGACGAAATGTCAGACTTCTTTGAGTACAACGATTTAGGTTTGCCACTTGCTTTCGCATTTGCCGAGGGTATCATCAATCACACACCTACACTAGAGCAATACATAAACGAAACATTTGATTTGTTCATTGAAGGTTTGGATGTTGAGGATACAGGGTTTGAGGACATTGCAGATTTGTTAGACGGAGACTAAGCCTTCTGTTCTGGCCCCTGCGGGGCTGGAACGGGGCGGTGACTCTTTCAAACCTTTAAACCTTATTACGAACCAAACCTAAAAATCCCCAAACCAGGACATTACGAACCTCCAAAACTTTCCCCCAGCAGAACATTACGATCCAAACCTTAATTTCCCCAAACCTTATATCATATCAAACCAGGTTTGTCAAACCATGTTATAATTATATTATGCCAAGAGATCACTTTGCTCAACTAAATAGACAAACCTCACATCGCCATGACTCTCCTTCTGACTCTGTAATGTTTAATGAAGCAATGAGTGCTATATCTGGTATGTTGTATAGTGTTATAACTCTTAAGGCTTTCTTTCCTTCTGCTCCCCCGCCACAAATGAATCATTATCCTGTTAAGGACGCTGCAAGCGGGGATCTAAAGTATACACAATTAACCCTATGGTAATAACAAACCATTATGTCCTGGTTTCTTTAAATACTATAAAGGTTTGTTAAAAAAACATTACGATTATCGACAATTTCTCCCTGGTTTTGGGAGATTTTTTTATGGGGTTTTAAGGTTTGAAAGGACTTGACAAACCATTATATCTATGGTATCATGCGCTGCGGGGATATGAGGTTTGAAGGTTTGAAGGTTTGTTAGGTTTGGGGATGTGAAGGTTTTGCCGCAAGACATTACGAACGCCTCTTTAAAAGCGCCCCAATCTCCACTATCCTCCACTTCACTCCACTTCTAGAATGTCTAAATATATAATCAGTAAGATCAATCTGTGGATAAACCTGTGGATAACTATTACAAAAGGTACATTCCAAACCCTATTTCCTACTCAAATGTACCTTAACTGACCAATAAGTACATTGTGGATAACTATGTTTGACATGTGGATAACTCTATGATATGATGGATATATGTTAGATATCAGAGGCATCCCTACACCTGTTTGTCCTTGTTGTGACTCAATACTATTAAGGTTAACTGTAGAGTTCGATCCACAAACCTATGAAATCGCAGGGTATTTATTGGATGATGCCCAATGCATGGAGTGTAAGTGCCTTATCACTGCACCTACTCCATTAGACCATCCTGACTATGAGGCTATATGAAACTACACTATGGCACTATGACCTCCAACTACTCTATTGGGATATATCTGCATAACTGGGGCTATCCAGTCAAACACCAATGGGAGATAGGCCTATATCTTTTTAAGTGGTATGTGGGTATAGACTTCTTTAAAGACGATGTATCCTAACTGTGGAACCTATGCTGGTTATCGCAAACACCATAACCATAAGACTAAACCATGTGTTGAGTGTTTGGCTGCATCCAGTCTGTACAATAGATTACGATATGCCAATAAAAATCGCCGTTCTGTAACTGCTAAGTATCGTGCTTCAAACCTTGATCTGGTAAGAGAGCGAGAAAGATCTAAGAATCGGCGACGTAGGGCAAGTATTACGAACCACTATAAAGAATCCCAGGTTATCTCTACCTATGGGGATATATGTTACTTATGTGGATTAGGCATTGATCTTCTGGCTCCCCGAAAATGTGGGGTCAAGGGCTGGGAGCAAGGTTTGCATATCGATCATGTTGTTCCTATTGCAAAGGGTGGCTCAGATACCTTGCAGAACGTCAGACCAGCACACGGGCTATGTAACTTAAGAAAGTGGGCAAACATATGATCAACATGGAAATTCCTGATCCTTTCCAAACCTTTGTAGCCAAGAAATATGTCAATGCTAAGGGCTATATATATGAATTCTTTACTGGGCAATGGTCTTATAGGTGCCTTACCTGTAAGGATGATATGTCTGGTCCGTCCCGCAAAATATTGACTAAGATTCGCCTCTATCATACAAGAAATGAGTGTATGGGGGGATACTAACCACTAGTGCCCGTGTAGGGCATAGGAAGGTTTGTTACCTCTATTTTGCGCCGAACTTTAAAGACTTGACAATTTTTTCGCCGAATGGTATAATTGATATATGATACTAAGCGATAAGGCAACCAAAAAAGTTGCCGAACTAATTATAGAGTCTCAGATATCAACACCTGGGCGACCACAGTTCCTGCGTATATCCGTGTCCCCTGGAGGATGCTCTGGACTTAGATACCAAACCTACTTTGACTATGAAGAGAAAGAAGGCGATGTGATATATAAGTTTGAAGGCTTTGATCTTAGATTAGATAGATTGTCAGATCCATACCTGCAAGGTTCAAGTTTAGATTTTGTTGACACCATAGAGAAGCAAGGCTTTACGATAGATAACCCTAATGCACAAGGCTCATGCGCTTGTGGAGATAGTTTTAACTAATGAGCGATGCAATGTGTACTAAATATGGATGTGACTATAAACTAGACCTTGATGGCCAAGTAACCTGCTCTAACTGTGGTGCTATGGATGATGATAAGCAGCCTGTGAATATCTTTGAGTCCCAGGTTGACTTTGAGTAATGGATCTGATATAATAGTATGATGCTAACAATAACTCTAATACTAATTACTTGGTATGCCACGAAATATTACTACACGAGAAGCCTTAAACTCTCAATGCCTGCTTCAGATCCTGATATGGTTCACGCTAAATGTCATAAGTGTGCTCAAACCATATACACTCATAAAGATCTTTTACGGGCTCCCTACTACTGCATGGCCTGCATTTAACTATGGATAAGTTCGAGTCCTCTTGGAGCCTATACGCTAAGAAGATTGATTCTTATAGGGTAGCCTGTAGCCAATGTAATCAACTATACATTAAGGCTAATGATGAGCCATTCGTTTGCTTGACATGTTCTGCCAATTAGTGCTATACTGATTAAAGCAGTTCAGGTTCGTATAACGGCAGTACTGCGGTTTCCGAAACCGACGACGTGGGTCCGACTCCCTCACCTGAAGCCTGATATACTTGATGCATGATAAATATTCTATGTTTTAACTGTGGTGGTATGTATAAAATTTCTTACGGTACCCCAAACCCTACAAACCAATGTCCAAAATGTAATGCTGTATAAGACTATAATAAATCTTTTGATGCCTTATTGACCATACGTATTAATCCTTTACGAGTTATCTTAGATGCATCAAATGTCTCTGTATAGCCTCCCTGTGGCATATCAGACTTATCCAAGAAGTGTCCATGTTTTTGTCTTAGTGTATTTAGCACTATAGTTTCTATGGCTCTTGCCCGATCCCGTTCGGAAAATGACCAATACTTAATTAATATCCAACCTTTATTTCTATGCTTTGCAAACCTTCTACCTGACACATCAGATATACCTATCTTAATAGCCTTATGTGTAGGGCTGTAAAGTATATATAGTAGGGTCATGAGTATATTATACTTGATATAACACACCATATGATATAATAAATATATGAATAAATCTAAGTGCTTTTTCTGCAAAGAGGATGCAACACATTACGATGTTGTTGTAGATCACTCCGACTACATAGTTGCAGATGTTTGTTTAACCCATCTATCTATGGCCCTTGTATCGTAAATGAATATAAGAATACTTAGAGATGGTTCATCCGTTGATTCTTTTGACAAGCCCGTTGATTTAGTTATTCATACAAAAGCCCCTGGAAAATGGAAACTAACAGACTTAGAAACAGGTGAAGAGTATCTTGGATCTGATATAAGCACTGATTTTGCAGAAGTGTTAAGAGGAAAAGTTAACACTAATAAAATAGGCACTTGGGTAAAGACCAAGTGGAAACAAAAGCCAGTTGACTAAACCCTGACTTTAAGGTATACTGAATATATGGAACAATGGATGAATAACTATGCTTCTTGGGTGCTTGCCGTTAGTGGAGTGGCAGCAATTTATTTTGTTGGAAGAAAACAAATATGGGCATGGATTTGGGCTACCTGTAATGAGGCTATGTGGATATTTTATGCAGTAACAACCAAACAATATGGATTCGTGTTTGCTGCTGTTGCTTACTCGATTGTTTATATTAAGTCTTATTTTCATTGGAGGCAAGAAGAGTGAAGCCTGATCAATGCATAAAGTGTGAGATGTCTAAGAAAGATCCACTATTCTGGGAACTTCATCAAACCATGACAGATAGCAGGATTTGGTGTGCATATGGCAAAAGAGTGTAGCCATACTTGGTATATGCGTGAATTGGGTATACAATGTACTAAGTGTCTAGTTTTATGGGAGAGCGATGAAAGAGCCTAAGATAGCCCAGATGGACTGGCGTATCCTAGGTTATTGGCCTGTATGGAAAGATGGAAAGAAAGTGTGGGTACCTAAAGATGAACTATTCAACAAAGATTCAAAAGACTAAGATTCTTCCATTACGATGGATAGGAAATTTCTGTGGGGAATATGCTGGTAATCACCTTGTTAAGGCTATTGACTTAGATGAGTCTTTAGATAGTAATTTAGGATTTCGTTATAAATACCACGCAAAAATGTGGAAGTATCTTAACAAACCTTATGAACGGTGGGGTACATATTATTTATTAGATACCAGTTCCTGGCTAGATCAAATTAGAACAGATGTGTCAGGTCAGAATTGGGATGACTATGATGAAGATGGAATAGCATATTGGGAAAAGGATAAAGAATGAGCATAGATGAAATGACATTACGAGAAGAAATCGCAAGGGCTATTGAGTCTTTGCCAATTGAGGACTCTGTTACCAATGCCCTTGGAATGCGTATTCTTGCAGCAAAAGTTGCAAGGGGAGAACATAACTATATGACGAGCATGTTTAAAAGACAGGAGGACTTTAAATGATTAGTGCATTTTTTATAATTCCAGCATTTATTATAGGATATGTAGCATGTTATTTTATTATGACATACAGGGTTAATCAAGATTAAGCCAACAGCACACATCTACGATGTAGATGGAACATTGGCCAACGTAGACCCATATCTGAAACATGTTCGTGGCTCTAATAGGGATTACGATGCTTTTCATGAGGCTTCTATAGATGCCCTGCCAAATGTAAAAGTTGTTGAAATGTTAAATAATGCTGTTTCTGATTGCCACTCAATACTTATTGTTACTTCCCGTAAAGAAAAATATCGTGGGCTAACCTCTATGTGGCTTGCAAAGAATAACATTAGATCTCATGCATTATTTATGAGGGCAGACGATGACAACAGACCAGACTATGAAGCAAAGAAAGATATGCTTGATAAAATAAACAAACTATGGGATGTTGTTCATGCTGTTGATGATAACCCAAATGTAATTAGGTTGTGGGAAGACCATGGAATCTTTACAACAAAAATTGGAACATGGGATGGAAACAAATCTTGATACACACATTTCAGTATGGTATGATTAGTTTATGAGCAAACGAGTTAAGAAGATTTATAAGTGTGTTGAGTGTGAGACTATGATTACGATTGTAACAAAGGTTCACGAACTGCCAGAATCAATCATTTGTCCTTGTGACAAAGTAGCAGAAGGCCAGTGATCTAATTGAAAAAATCTAATAATAAAGTATCTAAAAACAAGATTAAAAGATCAGTTAAGAATAAAAAAAGAATACAGGATAAGCCATACCTATCAAAATTTGAGCAACAACAAAAAAGGATTAGAGAAGAAATAGTTCAAGGGTCTGTCTCAAGAATTTATTCTTAAATTAAAGGAGTGTAAAATTGGAAAACTTATCAAAAGAATTGGCAAATGCTGGATTTAAATTTAGAGAAGTTGCAAAAAATATTTTATTAGTTGAAGATTTTATATCTAAAGATGATATAAAATATATTTTAAATATTGTTGATAAAACAAGCAACGAAGATTGGTCAAAACATTACATAGAAAATTTAAAAGGATTTGCTCTACAAAAATTTAATAGCGATGATATAGAAAAATTAGTAGAAGAAAATAAATTAGAAATTACTTCAAACTGGCATGACAAAAATTTAAACATTAGAGGAAACCCTATTGTTGATATGATATATTTTAAAATAGATTCTTTTTTACGTTTATCAAAAGAAAAACTTTCTGTTGATGGATGTGATGTAGTTCAAAGAATGTATTCTGGGGTTCAATTATATTCTCACGTTGATCAGGATACAGACCCTTCAATTCAGTTTGCTAGTATAATTTACTTAAATGATGACTATGTTGACGGTGAGATTTTTTTTGAAAAATTAAACTTTCAAATAAAGCCACCTTCAGGATCCCTTCTTATTTTTCCAGGATCTTCAGAGTATCACCATGGAGTAAGAACTGTGGGTGATGGGCCAATAAGATATGTTCTTGCTGGTTTTATTAAAATAAAAGATTTTTATAAAAATAAAATATAAATAGTTTAATAAGATAAGGATATCTATTTAATGAAACAGTGTATATGTGGTAGATCAAAGATATATCCATATTGTGATGGTAGTCACAAGGATAAGGCAATAAAAGAAAATTTAAATGAAACACAAGATAGTTCTATATTAAATAACAAAGACGAAGATTGACAAACAAAAGTCTTTTTGATATACTTATAACATGATAGATTACGATAAACTAAAAAAAATCCCAGATGAAATAAAGCATGCAATTATTAAAGAGCATATGAAGACATACTACCATTGGACAGTTGGAATTTTATGTTTTTTGCTTGGAACATTTTTTGGATTACTAATTAAATAACTACTTGGAGGAAATATGAATGAAGTAAGAGTGCCAGACGAATGGCCAAAGACTAAGAAGGTTAAGTTTCTTCTTGTTTGTGTTGGTGCTCTTGTCCTATTTCTTTTCTTTAATCTGTAAATCGGCTAGGCACCAGTAGCCAAGTTGGTTAAGGCACCGAACTCATAATTCGGCTATCGTAGGTTCAAGTCCTACCTGGTGTACAAAGCGAGTGTTGCATAATGGTAGTGCATCATCCTTCCAAGTTGATTGTGCCAGTTCGATTCTGGTCACTCGCTCCAAGTCTCCATCGTCTAGTGGCCTAGGACTCTACCCTTTCACGGTGGCAACACGGGTTCGAATCCCGTTGGAGATACTTTACCTCTGTAGTTCAGTGGACAGAACGATGGACTTCTAAGCCATGCGTCGCAAGTTCGATTCTTGCCAGGGGTGCATGATATAATTAAGATGTGACAGTATGGTCGCTGTGCTTATGTCGGGAAACATTTGCGTATCGTGTTGCAACACTATACTGTCCTTAATTTATAATAAACACAAAAGAAAGAGAAACTAATGAGCGAAGTAACTTGTCCATATACTGGCAAGACATACACAACAGAGGCTGCAACAAATGAAGACTGGTGGCCTAATCAATTAGATCTATCATCATTAAGAAAGCATTCAGAAAAGTCTGATCCTATGGGAGATGATTTTGACTATGCTAAAGAGTTTAATGCTTTAGATATTGATGCCATTAAGTATGATATCAATGCACTTTTAACTACCTCGCAAGATTGGTGGCCTGCAGATTACGGTAACTATGGTCCGTTCTTTATCCGCATGGCTTGGCACTCTGCAGGAACATACAGAACAACTGATGGGCGTGGTGGTGCTGGAGAAGGTCTTCACAGATTTGCTCCACAAAACTCTTGGCCAGACAATGGTAACTTAGATAAGGCTCGTAGACTTCTTTGGCCTATCAAGCAGAAGTATGGAAAGAGGATTTCATGGGCAGACCTTATGATTCTTGCAGGCAATGTTTCTCTTGAGAACATGGGCTTTAAGACATTTGGCTTTGGTGGAGGTCGTGCAGATGTTTGGGAGTCAGACGATACGTACTGGGGTGCAGAAAAGGAATGGCTTGCCAATGAACGATACACAGGTGATCGTGAATTAGAGCAGCCACTTGCTGCAGTACAGATGGGTTTAATTTATGTTAACCCTGAAGGCCCAGATGGAAATCCAGATCCTCTACTTTCTGCACGAGATATTCGTGAAACTTTTGCTCGTATGGCGATGAATGATGAAGAGACTGTTGCACTTATTGCTGGTGGACACGCATTTGGTAAGGCACATGGTGCTGGAGATCCTTCACATGTTGGTCCATCACCAGAAGGAGCAACTATTGAAGACCTTGGTCTTGGATGGAAGAACTCATTTGGCAAGGGTAATGCAGAAGACACAATTACAAGTGGTATTGAAGGTGCATGGACTGCAACTCCTACTAAGTGGGACAACTCATACCTTAAGTTATTATTTAAGTATGATTGGACACAAACAAAGTCTCCTGCTGGTGCAACACAATGGATTCCAACAGATGAGTCTGCTGCTAATTTAGTTCCAGATGCACATGTTGAGGGCAAGTTCCATGCTCCAGTTATGACAACAGCAGACCTTGCATTAAGGTTTGATCCAGAGTATGAGAAGATCTCTCGAAGATTCCTTGAAGACTTTGATTACTTCTCAGATGCCTTTGCTCGTGCATGGTTTAAGTTAACACACAGAGATATGGGTCCTATCGCAAGATATCTTGGTAAGGAAGTTCCGTCTGAAGTATTAATTTGGCAAGATCCAGTTGGCAATGTAACCAGAGATAGTTTAACACAAGAAGATGTAGATGCAATTAAGGAAAGAATTATTTCATCTGGCTTATCTTCTTCTGATCTAGTAACAACTGCTTGGTCTTCTGCATCAACATTCCGCAAAACAGATAAGCGTGGTGGTGCTAATGGTGCTCGTGTTGTACTTGCTCCTCAGAACACATGGGAAGTAAATGATCATGAGGCAATCAACAGAGTTGTTTCTGTTCTTAATGAAATAAAGAATGACTTCGATGTATCTCTTGCAGACCTTATAGTGTTTGCTGGATTAGTTGGAGTTCAGGTTGCTGCAGCAAATAGTGGTATTGGTATAGTAATTGGCGCTAAGTTCAGTCGTGGCGATGCAACTCAGGAGCAGACAGATGTTGATTCATTTGCAGTACTTGAGCCAAAGTTTGATGCATTCCGTAACTACATTCATCCAAGTATTACTGCACCTGCAGAGGTCTTGTTGGTAGAAAAGTCTAACCTTCTTGGATTAACAACAGTGGACATGGTTGTTCTTTTATCTGGAATGAGAATGTTAACTGACAACAAGTTAGACAATAGTTATTTAGTTAAACTATTATCGTACACCAATGCTAACGAAGCAGGAGATGTACCTCGTGTAGATCTTATCCTTGCTTCTAACTCAGAACTTAGAGCAATTGCAGAAGTATATGCATCAGATGATGCCAAGGAAAAGTTTGTTCATGATTTTGTTTCAGCATGGACAAAGGTAATGAATGCTGATCTATTTATTAAGGAGAAAAAGTAAATGAGAAGTGCAATGTTTTATTTAGCACATTCAACAGCAATTGTTGGATTGATGATTGGATCTTATGCTTATGGATTCAAGCAGGCAGCAAGTAATGCAAAAGAAAAGATGTTTAGTTTTACTAAGCGCAAGTAATAAATAGTCCTGGGTATGACTTAAAACTACCCAATATTATTTTTTAGGATGCTTGACTTCGTATGGTGCAATCTTAGACTTAATACGACCATCTTTGTATAGTCTTACAATCCAACCATCTTTAATCTGAATAGGGTTAAATGCTGCTGCTTTTTTCTTTGGCATTAGAGTGTGTGTCTTTCTCTTTGAACCTTTGTGTAATCTTTTCCAAAATCAGCAAACAAACCTTTATCTCTTTCACGGTTAGCAATTCCTCTTGACCATGAGTATCCTGCGTCTCCACCCCATGCAAGCCACATGATGTATCCGTTAGATGGGTTTGCTGAGTTGCCCCAGTCCTTACCCTTCTTGTCTACTTCGTGTCGTGAGAAGTATGAGTACATTCTCTTGACAGTACTAAGAGAGATTGATTCTCCTCTTGCTAACTGCCCTGCACGAGTCCAACCTACAGATGTTCCAGCACCATTTGCTTTTCCATCTTCTTTAAATTTAATTGCTCTACGAGCAGCAGATCTTGCTCCTGCTGGTGGTGAGTATCCTTCAGCCTTTGATACTGAATCTGTATCATATTCAACTGTGTCATCATCTTCAAACAAATCATCTGCTTTTGCAGCAGGAACACAGTTAGGAACTGGCTTACCATTTGCTCCTGGCTTCATACCTCTTTGCACATAACCATCCCAACAAGGTGCTTGCTTGCTTACATTGCCACAGCAATCTGATTTCATTTCTCCAGCCTGACACATTGGGCATTCTGCACAAGTTACATTTAGTTCTTTGCACATTGGACAGCCACAGCCCTCATATTCTTTCTTAAGTTTATCTTCTTCGTCTTCATGATAAGACTTGTATGTTCCGCCACGCTTTTTATATTCTTGTGCTACCCATGCGTTTGCGACTGCTGAAGGATAAACATCAAACTTTGCTTTTGCTGCTGCAATAACTCTTGCATACAACTCTTTATCTGCAGGATCGCTACCACCTTCACGCTCATCAATTATTTCTGCGTAGTTGGGTTTTTCTGCTTTGCCCATCTGTGAGTCATACATTGCCATTGCTATTTCTGAATCCATTGTGTGATTATCCATATCTGCTTTTTCAGCATCCTTGTACATCATACCAATACTATATGCTGTTGGCTTCCATGTACCGTCTTCTTCTTTGTAAATTCTAACAGACATTGCTGGATTTTCTGGTGGCATTGAAACCAAAGCATATTCTGATCCAGGTGTACCAAGTATTCCACCCTCATTCATAATGTGTTCTACAACACCATGTACAACACCCTCAGATGTTGAGCCCATAACGAAGTCGCCTTCTTTAATCATATAACAATTATAGCACAGAGTTATATGGTGTATAATGGTCGTATGCATATAATTAGACCATTTGATAACGAAATAGTAGTTGTAGAAGACTTTTTAAGTCAGGCTGAGGCTGATTTTGTACTTGAACTAGCAACTAGAGACCCAAAGTTGTGGGATGGGTCTAACGATGGCTCTGGGCTAAAGGAATGGTATGGCAATCAATTAAGAATTGGTAGAAACAATCTTAAAGAAAAATATCAAGAATACAATGATTTTATGTCTATGCTTCAGGAAAGATCAAAACCTATATTTTCTAGTGAGTATGGCATTTCTGAGTTTAATTATCTGCCAATAAACTCAGTGTCTAGAAGAATTGGTCCTGGTCTTGGGGTTCATACTGATGAGATTAGTCCTAATCATCCGCAGTACAATCCATTAGAAAAAATTATTACACATGGTTTTGTTGTTTATATAAATGAGGACTATGAGGGTGGAGAAATTTTTTATCCTCAAAAGGATTTATCTATAAAGCCAAAGGCTTTGTCTCTAGTCATGCATCCTGGAAATAAAGAATATGAGCATGGAGTTCATGAGGTAAGAAAGACAAACAGATACAGCATTTCTTGGTGGACTAGATAAAAAAATATGATAAAACCTTTTAATAATGAAATAATAATTGTTAATAATTTCCTTTCTGAAAATGAAATTAATTCAATCTTTAAATGTATTGATTTAAACAATAAGGTAAATTATAAAAATTTTATCTCTTCTGAGTATTTTAATGATAAATTAATCCAACTTCCATCAGAAAATAATATAGAAGAATTATTTAGTGAAAATACAAAAAGGCTTGCAGCATTAGAATATTTAAAAAATAAAAACAATTTTATGCAAAGAGCAGAAGAGTTAATGTTAGAAATATCGAAAGAAAATCTTTTTTTAACAAGCATTGATGCTTTAATAAGGTCTGATGGTAAGGGTATGCCAGTTCATTTTGACGACAGCCCTGAAGTTATAGAAACAAAAATTCATTATGGATTGGTCTTATATCTAAATGATAACTACGATGGTGGAGAGATCTATTACCCAAAACTAAACTTACAGTACAAGCCAAAGTCTGGCGATATGGTAATTCATCCAGGGACTGAAGAGTATGCTCATGGTGTCAAAGATATTTATAACGGGACACGATATGCAATAACACTTTTTGCATGTACAAAAATAAGCAGTTTATAGACGACTGCTCAGGTCTATTAGCCACGAAGGTTCGACTCCTGCTAACTCTCCACTCATAGGAGCATCCGTTGTAAAACCTTTTAAAGTCTTATATCGGAATGTTATCTATTATACTACTTAATTTTAATAGATTTAGGCTTCTTTTCTTCAGGAACAATGCGAACTACATGAACATGCAGCATGCCATCCTTAAGTTCTGCAGACGTGACTTCCATATATTCTCCCAGTGCAAAAGATCTTACGAACTTTCTTCCTGCGATGCCTTTATGAACTACCTCTGCATCTGTTACTTCTACAATCTCACCCTTAATAATTAGTGTTCCATTATCTACGGATACATCAATATCTTCCTTTGAAAAACCAGCAATAGCCAGCGAGATCTGATATGTGTCTTCATCTAGTTTAAGAAGATCATACGGAGGATAGGATTGATTGTTTGTTTTATATACATTGTTTAACTGTGTTAGGTTTCTATTAAACCCAATAAAAAAAGGGTCATTGAAAATGGCCCATGGATCTTTCATCATATTATTCCCCTTTCAAGCGAATAAGTTAATATACCCCCCTAATGGGCAGGTATAAATATTATAGCATAGAAAAACAGGCCAGTCAAATACCCTGGCCTGCTAATCTAATATATTACTTCTTTGCTGCAGACTTCTTTGCAGGAGCCTTCTTTGCTGCTGGTCTCTTAACTACCTTGGCAGTCTTGAGTGCTACCTCAACTTCATTGACATCTGGCAACATGCCGAATGCCTTGTCGTTAGGGTTAAATGCTCTGATTGCAACGGGCACGATGGCTCCTAGCAATGAGTAAGCAAGTGTCTTTGGATCTGTTACGCCTGAAGCGTATAGTGCAATTGCAGCACCAAGGACTGATCGTCCGTAAGATGCAAGCATTGCCTTTAGTTGTGTTGTGTTCATTTTTCCTCCTATAGGATGTTTGTTTATTTGTTAGTTATACTACTAACAAAACTTATTATATTTTTTTTGGATTCTTCGTCATGATCGTTTCCTAACAATATATTAAATATACCGTCTGACTCCAAATCATGCAAAAATTTTTCAAATTCTTTTTTAGTAAAGTATTCAACATCTTGCTGCCTTTTTACCTTTTTTAAATCAAACAGTTCTTCTTCTGTTTCTCTTATTATAGGGAATATAGATATCATTGTTTTGTTTTTGTCAAGATTAAACCTATTTTGTTTGTATAAAGAGTATGGGACTATAACATTATTTTTACTAACACTATTAAACACAGTCTCGTTAGTTACGGATACATAAAATTCTGGTGGTCCACCACTAACACTATTTAAGTTTTTGACATAATCTATTAAATAGTTTGATCTTTCTATGTTAGAAGAAAGATCGTTGACTACTCCTTGTATCCCTCCAACAGTTTTATCTTGATCATATATCCAACCAGTAACTATGTTTATTATTATTCTGTTTTTTGATATTTTTTTAAATGAATTATTGATCATGCACAGATATTGAGGTGATATGGCATATGGTCTAATTGCAACTATATATTTTATTTTTTTATTAACGTCTATGCTGTTGGCAATTTTTACAAAATGATCGTCACTATAGAAGGAGTATATTAATAAAACCCCATCAAATCCATTTTTTTCTAAATCTTCAGACAAGTTTTTAAGTTCAAACGTGTCAGATCTTTCAAACCAAAAAAACTTCATGGCTTTTCTTCACAAACTAACATGTTAGAATGGCCTCTACCTTTAAGAATGATCATTAATCTATTCTATCATAGTCTTCTGGTAGAAGTTTCTTTAGTTCTTTATAAGCCCCAGAAATTTTCTTCATTGAATAGTAATGTGGGTATGCAGAACTTGCTATTCCATACTCATCAAAGTAGGCTATCTCAGGCTCAATATCAGTAACAAACTTGTTTAATCCTTCTTGAACATCATCTATGTATTGGTATGCCCAGTCTCTAGAGTCTGAAACAAATTTTAAGAATGCCTCATCTGCTTGTTGTTTATCTGTTTTACTTTCTGAATTTATAGAGTCTTGCATCACCAATAGTCTTAAGGTGTTTGCAAGAATTGCACGATTTTTTTTTATTTGTGATAAATATAAAAATAAGAACAGCAGGGAAAAGAAAGAAAATATTCCAACTAATGCTGACTCAATCATAGTTCTTTGCCACCCTCTCTAACCAAAAGAACAATTGCACCGTTATCTTCTAGTGCTTTCTTTACACGAATCATGTATTCTATCGCCTCTCTTTTCATTTCTACTGTTTCCAAAGACATAAAATCTTTTTCGCTGGCCTTTACAGTTAAGAAATTGTCATTATCTATGACCTGTAAAGAAAAATTTTTAGGAGCATTTAGTGATCGAAACGCTCTTCTCATTGAATCTGTGTACATACTACTCCATCGTTAAAGACTGCCAAGTTTTACCCCAGTCAGTCTTGCTCTTGTGGCTAGAAAACTCTTTAGATACTTCTCCATTTTCTAAGTATACGCCACCCCATATGCCCCACTCTTTACCAGAAATACCAACAGAGAAACATTCTTTTCTTACTGAGCATGAAGAGCATAGTGCATCTATTGCTGGTCTTAATAACTCATCATCTTCATACTTATCAAAAAATAAGTTTGTGTCGTAGTCTAGGCAGACTGCGTTGTCTTTCCATTTATACTTATTCATTTATTTCACATACTTATCTGGGATTTCCCATCCTTTGTTAGAAGGAACAAACTCTTTCCTCATTTGCCATTTACCATTTTTATATATTCCAAACTTTGAAAAGTATGCTTTATCTGATGGGAAAGTTTCAACTACAGTCCATCCGTCCCAAGACAGTTGTCTGTTTTTGCTGACGACTGATTCCATCTCAGTCAAAGAATTAATTGTTTTCATTGTGTTCCGTTCTTTTGTGTGATTAGCACAGGTTAGGTATACTTAATTTTAATATATTTAAAATGTGTATACGTTTGTGTTTATGTTGTTTAGTTTTGATGAATATACTGTCTTTGAAACAGGCTCCTTTGGATTAGAAAGAAAAGCAAAATGATTAAAATCTTTTATATTTTCTTCTATCCATTCAGGAGTAACCTTAAAAAACTTTATATTCTTTTTTCTTGACTTCATTCCTCTTTCAGATAAGTTTACAAATTCCATGGCCATCATACTTATATTGTTTGGTCCAGCAGAATATACAATAAAATCTTTGTCTTCTTCTTGTAACTCAGAAAGGGCAACAGCCATTGATCTTAAGAAGATGTTGTAGTTGTCAAAACTACTAGTCCCTTGAACCCCTACTATCATCGTTAATCCCTTCTCTTAGTTTGTCCATTATAAAAAGCATCTTGTCTAATTGTACCTTATCCATGTTTATTGTGTCAACTTCTTCTGCAGAATCTTTGTCTATTAGTTGATTTACTAATGGAGCCTTATAAAAAATGTTATTTTTAATCCAGTATGCTTGATTATCTAGTATAATAACCTTGACATTTGTTTTGTCATGGTGCATTTTTGACTGCGAGTTTGCCTTTAAACGCCTTGGATTTTTTTTCCTAGTGCTATACCTATATTGAAGCATAGACTGACTTATTATTTCAGGCTTTATTCTGCTTACTTTATTCCTAAGTATATATATATAAAAAAATAACAAAAAGATACCTGTTGCACCAACAGCACCATAAAAGTTGTTCATTAAGGCTCCTATTTTACTAGTATATCAGTTTTTATCAAAAAGAGCCTTGATTATTTGTTCAATCACTACTCTTTCATTTTTTTCTAAAGACCTTATGGCATTAGGATCAAAAGATTTTTCAGCCAATCTTACAAGAGGATCTTTTTCAGTTATGTCCATATCTAAAAACTTTTTCTCCCAAAGTATAAGGGTTATATCTGAAAAGTAAACAGATAGGTCCTCACTAAGTCTTGAATCAATTTCTTTTAGCCTATCTGTAGGCCTGTATAGAAGTTCTCCAGTTTCTGAATCTTTGCCTGCAAACTCTATACCACCATTAAGAATAAGTCTATCTATTTCATCAAACTCATCCATTTTGCCATCCAGTTTGAAATTTAACTCTATTCTCCCAAAACCCTGGAACAATATACTTTTCTCCTGATAGTACTGGCTTTGAAGCATGAAAGTATGGTTTCCTTGACGGGAATACTATGATGCTTCCAGCAGTTGGCTTTACTAAAATACCTTGGTCCTCAAACTCAATCTCTCCTCCAGTATAATCATCATTTAGATAAAGAACAACCGAAATAGTTTTTCCTTCATCGTCATCATGTGTATCTGTGTGTTTTCCCATCTGACTTCCAACAAAATACTTGCTTATTGACATTGGACAGAGAATACCAATATCTAGTCCAGTATGAAGAGACTCATAATCTTTTGATGCATATAGTATTGCATCAGTTATTTGCTTTTCAATATCTCTGCACTGACTATACGCTTCATGATCTTTATCAAAAAGATGTTCTCTAATCATCTTTTGTTTTCCAAATGCATATGTAGACTGATATGCTGTCCAATCAGACCACTTAGAAATACCAGTTTCTTGTGTTAAAAGATGATCTATCTTTTCTATATCGTCAAGTAACTTTGCTGTATCCTGTATAACATTTTCATAATAGTATACATTTTTTTCTAAAATGTTTTTTATGATCACTTGCCAGACTTCTTTCTAGCCTTTGCAAGTGCTACGAAGTCTTTGACCTTTGTTTCTCCCATATATCCCCAAGCATGACCATCATTAATCATCTTGTCATTAATGGATTCTGTGTCTCCATCAAGATAAACCCAACCAAGAATACGACCATACTTTTCTGAAGAGTCCATCTTTTCTGTCTTAATAACTACACTCTTAGCAGAGTCAATAGCATGCTTCAAATAAGCCTTTGCTTCTAGTCCTAAAGCCTTTTCAGCCTTGTCTGCTGTACGAGACTCAGGTGTATCAATACCAGCCAGTCTGACTCTTGAACTAAAAGAAATATCAAAACCTAAATCAATTTCGACATCAATGGTATCTCCATCAACGACTTTTGTTACTTTCTTTACATAATATTCAAACATTAGTTTCTCCCCCATCTAACTTTATTCCAACCACGCTCATGGAAGTAATAAAGGATTGTTTTTGTAACTACCTCGAAACTTGCGATTGCACCTGCTGTAACTGGCTCTTTGGTTATAAGCCAAGCAATAGCAAATGTATCTGCTGTTCCAATTATACGCCATGTAATGGCTTTTAGTGCTGATCTTTGTTTAGATACATTCATGATGGCCACTCAATTTTGCTTGGCTTAGTGATGAAGTTCCAGACTTTAGATGCCCATCTCTTTACGTTTTTGCGTAGCGCTAATAGCATGAATGTCTGCCCCCAAATCTACTTGCTCAATCTTGTATCCAACATCACGACCATATACAATGTTGGTAATGTTAGGTAGTCTTAGTACTAATGCCCCGTCCATAAAATCATCCTTGGCAATATATTCTTTTACCTGATCAAACTTAAGAGGATCCTTTTCGCTTGTATTGTAGGTGTTACGGACTCCAAGGAGTACTTGGTCAGTTCTCTTGCCTGCCTCCTTGTAAAGGGCGTGGTGGCCCTCGTGCCAGGGCTGGTACCTACCCAGCATAAGAGTTGTAGGTGCAGACCAGTCATGCAGGCCAAACTGATTAATAATTTCTGTTGCTTTTTCGTTTGCGTCCCACTCATGACTAATAAAGGCCATGTCAAAATTACCTGGGACTTCAAACATTTTATTAGTATCTTCAAATCTACTTTCTTCAATTGTTTCCATATAGATTAAAATATCTGGCTTGCCAAATGCTACACGAGTTAAATCTGTTGGACATACAAAGTCAACGATTACAGGAGCAACACCTTGCTTAGCAATAAGCCTTGCCATCTCTCCCATACGACGAGCCTGCTCAAGTCTATCCTCTGGTGCAAAACCTAAGTCTGAATTTACAGTTGCACGAACCTCATCTGCATTAAGATGAATAGCATTAATTCTTTCTTTGAGTGCCTTGGCTAACTCTGTCTTTCCTGAACCTGGAAGACCAATAATCTGAATAATCATTTAATTTTTCCATTCTCATGACAAATTTCTTTTATTAACTCGTTAACTAGTATATCATTCTTCTCACTAAGTTCATGTGGCATTCCATTAAACTCCCACCTATGGGTATTAATCATTGCATCAGTTATACCTTCAGTTTCTAGCAAAAGTAATTTTTCTTTAACAAAATCTCTTGTTCCTATTATAGACATATCCACATACCTGTAACTTTTTGCATGTAAAAATTTTTTATACTCTTCTGCTTCTAACTCAGAATCTAGTATTATTGGGCATACAGAAACCATAATGTTTTTTATTTCAGAAAATCTATCAATGTTATTCCTGTAGTCATCTATCATTGATAAAGAAGTTCCATTTAAAATTTTTGCAGTCTCTATTGTGTATTCAGAGTGTCCACTAAAAATAAGTTCTGGAGTACTATTTGTAAATGAGTAAAATTTATATTGATCTACAAATTGACGAACAAACTCAGTTCTTTTAACTATGGAGTCTAGGCTTTCTGTGTTTCCATATATATCTGTTTGTTCTGGCTCACCTTTCATACTATCTACTCCGCCAGCAAGAAAATTAATTGATATTCTGTTTTTATCTATTTCGTCAAATGCTTTAACAACCATTGCTAGATATTGTGGACTCATGTGGTATGGCCTTAAAGCAAGCATGTATTTTATTTTATCACCAGAAACCAATGCTGCTGCTGCCTTTATAAAGTAATCTGCAGATTTAGAATGAAAAGTTAATAAAACAGATTGATACCCTATGGTTTCAAGATTAGAAGATATTTCTCTTAACTCTAATGGGTTGCGAGAGGATCCCCTTAATAAATAATTAAAGTTAATCATTTAATCTAGTTTTGATCTTTCATCAACTACTGTTATGGCAAACTTCATCATTTTTTTATATCCTTCAGGGTTATCCATAATCTTGTTGTAGTGATGACCACAAAAAAGAAGTTCTCCATTTAAACCAGCAACCTTAACAAGGGCTTCTGCTCCACAAGAATCACATCTATCGGTTACTTTAAGCACCCAATCTTTAATTTCTTCAGGTGTTTTTATCATAGTCTTCATAGTATACTGCCTATTTCTTTCTATTATCAGTGGAATAAAATCCAATACCGTTGAAAACTGCTCCTACATTAGAGTATACACGAACTAGCGTGTGATTGCAAGTCTCGCATGTATATCCAGGATCATTTTCTTTAATAGAACGTTCCTTGATATATCTTTGTGCACATGGCATACAATCATATTCGTACAGTGCCATAGGCTACTTCTTCTTTTTTGCTTTTACTGTCCAGACTGGTACATTGAGTGCGTCTCCGCCCCACTCATACCCAAGTACTTTAACAACAAAACGAATAACTTTAATACGCATTACTTAACTCCTTTTCCGAACTTATTCCATGCTCTTTCATGTAGAAAAAATCCCAACATTTCACATAGAGTATAAATAATTGCAAATGTACCAGAATATTCCCAGTGGGCCTCGCCAGTAATAGCCATTTCAAAAAAATAGACTAATGTGCCAACAAACAAAATATGAACTGCTGGCCAAGTGATTGACTTATATAAACTTTTCTTATTTGATTCCATTATAGGGCCACGGAACCTTTCGCTGCGCCACCTGATGATTTCTTTACTGCTGGCTTTACGGACTTCTTTGCAGCATCTGCTGATGTTGTCTTAACAGGTGTTGCTGCCAACTTGTTTAGCAGTGGAGCATTTTCTTCTCCAGCATAAACTGGACGACCCCAACCAATTACAGCATTAACCAACTTCTTCTTGTTATTTTTTACATAGCCACGAGTCTTTTCAACGCACATTCCTCCGTTGCGTTGATCTCCCTTGGCAGTTCCTGAAGTGTTTCCTTCAATAACTTGGATTGTTCCGTCGCCATTATTCTTAATGCAAATACCAACATGGGAAATACGATTTACGCCATCTTCTGGGAAATCAAAATAGATCCAGTCTCCTGCTTGTGGATCATCATTGCGAGCATCTGACCAACGCTCAGCCTTCTTAAACCAGTCTGCTGCTGCTACTGTTGATGCAGACTTAGGAAATGATTTTACTCCCGCAGTAAATGCTGCCCAAGAAACAAATGATTGGCACCATGGCTGAAAGTTAACCTTGATCCATGCACCATACTTTGTTTCGTTATCTTTAGGGCCTTCAATTGTGCCCACTTCCTTTTTTGCAACCTCGATGATTGCTTCTACTGATCCTTTTGCTGCCATGATATCCTCCTTGTAGGTATCTTTATATAATTATATCACGCTGCCCCACCTGGCCTCGATCCAGGGACATCCGAATTAACAGTTCGGCACTCTACCATCTGAGTTATAGGGCAAGGCAGGCAGTTTTAGTCATGCCCAGGACTTATAACTACTTACCGTTATATGGATACGATAGTATCTTTGGAAGAGATGATACATATTCTCCAAAGGTTTTGTATGTATTTTTAGAAACATACTTTGCTGCTGCAAGAACAGTTGCTCCAGAAGTTCCAGATGTATCTACCGTTGTTCCGTGGTATCTTACGATCAAGGTCTCTGCAACACCAAGGACATCAAGTCCTGGACCACGATTTGTAGATTTTGCAAAAATGTGAGACTTTGTTGTATTGTCAAACCATGATGCTCCAACTCCGATAACTCCAGAGACACATGATGGATATCCAACAACATTTAAAGAACCATCATTTCCAGTTGCAGCAAAGGTTGGAATATTCTTTAAATTTAAAGAAGACACTGCATTAATAACTACAGAATTTGTAGTGCATGCATTTAAGTTATTTGCTGATATAGATGAAAGACTAATTGAAACTGCATCAATGCTATATTTTTCAGCGTTCTTTGATACCCAATCAATTGCAGACTGCAAAGACTTTGCATCTTGAAGAATATTTCCAGAACTTGTAATGTTGGCAACTCTAACAAATACAATCTTTATGTTTGGATCCACTGTAAGTGCTGCCTGAGTCATGTTGTGGCCGTGGTAGACAGAATTGACAATTGAAGAATGCCACACATGTGAATTTGCAGACCCCTTGCCTTCCATAAAGTTTGTCTTGTTTGGACATGAATTGTTTTGTGTAAAGCATGCTTCATAAATCACTGAAGTAATTTTGTCAGAATTAACTGCTGAATCAATAATTGCTAAGACCTTCTGGTCTTCTGCTTGTGCTGGTGAAATTGCTGTAAATGCAATTGCAATTGATAGTAGTGCTAGTAGTGCTTTCTTCATTTTGTTTCTCCTTGTTGTTGTTATTGTTTGATTTTTAAAACTACTTGGCAAGGGTCTCCGCCCTCTTCCCATTCTTGCTGTTCTTCATCTGTCATGTAGGGATCTCCTTCATGAGTATTGCAGAACGGTTCAGTTACCCATCCCCGCTCAATTCCATTTTCAAGCCAGATCTCAAACTCATCAAAGTCTGACTCTATATTCTGAATGTCTTTTAGAATCTCTTCAAACTCTTCGCTCATATACTAAGTATACTCCTAGATACTAACGATGTCAACTGGACCCATGCATGATGGGTTAAATTTAATTGCAGCATTTACTGCTTGCATCACTCTATTCCTTGCATTTTTTTGTTTATCTGTTGCATACAAAACACCGTATGCATACTCTGCTCCTGAACCCATAGCAAGGTATGGAAGTGTATACTTAGATAAAGACATGTCAGCAGAACTATGCTCGTATATATTTCCACGAACTGCAATTATCAAACCAAGGTCTCCTTCTTTTGATGTGTCAACCCAAAACTCATTGTAAAACTCTTTAAGTTCTTTGATAAACCTTGTCTGCATAAATCTATCTGTGTCTTTAATATTAGGAGCAGATGGCTTAAAGTTATAACGGATTCTTTCTCCGTCCATTGATCCAGCATATCCAATTAAGTATGGACCTATCTTCCAAACCTTTGGTGCTTCAAGTGCTAGAATGGTACCATCATCTGATGCTCCACGATCCCCAGCCATATAAATTTTGTCTTCATGTTTTACAACGGCAATGCAAGTCACAGGTAGAAGCCCTCTCCAGATAGGTTATACTCAAGTATACCATTGCCCAGAGAGGGCTGTCAACTATGGGTGATAATGACTAATTAGCCTTTTTATCTACCGTTCTAAAGGCGTCATTTATTTCTGATAATGATAGCCTTCCATCGTCCAAAAAAGCCCTTGCCAGTCTTTCAATAACTGTTGCTACACCTAGGAGTCCTGCAAGCATTACTGCCTGTCCAGTTTCAATTCCTACTACGGCTCCTGCTCCCAAGACTGATAGTCCTGATGCTGCGAATACCGCAAGAATTCTCATTAAGATATTTGTTATTGCTTTCTGTGGGTGATCGTTCTTTGGGGGTTCTACTATTTTTTTAGTTGCCATTTTTATTTATCCTTTCTTAGCGGGATTGTAATTAGCCAGATAATTGTTGTTGCCATTACAGCAATACCAACAATGTCTCTTGCTGATCCCGTCAAAGTTAGCCATGCGATAAAGAAGCCTAGGAGGGTGAATGCCTGTGCGATTAATTCCATTCCTGCGTCTTTAAACCATTTAGTTAATCCCTTGAGTGATTTACCTACAAGACTAACTGCTTTGTTGATTATTTTCATTTGTTCCTCCTTATGACTGCCCCTGCAATTTGTGATACGATGATCACTGGGACAATTACTTCTTGCGCTTTTTCTCTCTGATCATCTGTCATATCCATACCTAACTCAGAGAAATTAGATAGGAGTTCTACTGGGTCCACTTCAAATACTGCTCCAAGTGGGTCTGCTAAAAATGCTTCTGTTTGTACTTCTGTCGTTGCATCTGCTAATGTAAATGGCATCGGGGTATCTCCTGCATCCCCTGATCTTTCTGCAAACTCAACAAACGCTTCTGCAACTGCAGGATTTGACTTCATTACTTCTGCTACCTTTGCTACCTCTGCTGAAGAAATACCAAGGTTTGAAGCAATCTCTTTCTTTGCTTCTTGCGTCAAAGATTTAAGTGTTTGACTAACTGCTGCAGTCTGCTCTGTTGAAAGTTTAACTAATTTGTTATCTCTGCTTGTAAGGTTTGCAATAACACCAGACAAATCTTCCGCATTTCCTGTACCCTTTTGTGGAATAAGTGCTGCTAATACTTCATCTTTGATTACTGGATCAACATTTTCTGCTGGCCTAAATTCTGGTCTTGGCAATGGCTTGGGTTCTGGTGAAGGCTCTACAGGAGGCTCTGGAGTGGGTTCTGGCTTTTGTTCAGGGCTTGGGGCAGGTGTTGGCTTAGGCTCTTCTGGTTTAGGCTTATCTGTTGGTTCTGGCTTAGGACCTGGAGGTGTTGGTTTTGGATCTGGGTTTTCACTTGGTGGAGTTGGTTTAGGCTCTGGATTATCTGTTGGAGGGGTTGGCTTTGGTTCTGGCTTATCTGTTGGTGGGTCAGATGGCTTAGGCTTTTCTGGTTCAACGGTTGGCTTTGGTTCTGGAGAAGGCTCTGGCTTAGGGGTAGGCTTGATGGCTGCTGCAGCATCGGCTGCTGCTTGTGCCTGTGCTGCTGCTTGTGCTATTGCTCTTTGAATTTCTCTTTGTGATTGTTCATCATAGTAACGCCATGCGTTATCAATGTAGTTGTTAAGATAATTAATTGCTTGATTGTATGCGCTGATTGCATTATTTTTATTTTGGAGTGCCGTTGCAACATTTAAAACTGAGTTGTTATATTCATTTGTTTTATTAGTTAGTGTTTGATTGTAACCATTTAATGTTGAAACTGCTTGATTATAAACATTTAGTTTGTCATTGTATACAGCCTGTGCTGAGGCAACTGCATCACTTGACTCTTGGCTTGGACCACTACCTATAATAGTTTTTATAATTACATTATCAATAACGTACCAGTCACTGTTGTGTGCCCAAAAATATATCTCATGAATTTGTTTACCAGGGAGGGCATCTAAAACTTCTTGATGAACAAATCCTGGATAATTTGAATTAACATTGTCTTGAATTGTAAAGTTATATGTTGTTCCATCTGTATGCCTGACCATAGCAGTGGCATCTCCATTTTTTGCATAAACGGAAAATTTAACCTGAGTAACTGATCCCTCACTCCAATTGGCAACACGAAAAGCAAGTGTTTGACTTGGGGCTTGAAGATGCAACGCTGGTGGGTTTGTATAATCATTACTTGGAACCTGTTCGCTTCCATAAAAATATCCACCATTTACTGTTGATGATATTGGAACTTCAAGGCTATTATTTGAGTTACCGTTTGAGTCTATTGATCCAACTATAAATATACTAAGAGCACCTGCTGGCCAATTTTGTCTACCATTATTTATACTATTATTATTAAAATCTTCTGTTGTGATATCAGTTATTGAGCCAGACTGGGTTGAAAGGTTTATGTTGGCCACATCAAGAGCATCCTGTGCATTATTTTTATTAGTTAGGGCAGTTGCAACTACTGCTGTTTGTCCATCTACTGCTGATTGGGCTGATGCTTTTTGTTCCCCTGCCGTGGCTTTTAAGACAAGAGAGTTGTCGTATGAGGTAGAAGATTGGGTCTGGGTTTCTTTTGCAGATACGGCAAGGGTATACTTATCTTCTGCTTCTTCAATTAGTGATATGAATTTATCCTTGTAGCCAAGGTCGTCAATGCTATCGTTAAGGTCTTGTATTTCTTGGGCTGCTACTGTGAGGGGATCATCAGAGTGGGCACCTTCTGGGGAAATAAGAAGCCAGCCAAATGCTAATAATGTGGCTGCTGCTATTCGTATTAGTTTTTTAATTTACCTTTCCCCCTTGCAGACTGATGTCTGATAGGCTGATTATACCATTTTATTGCACAAAAAAGGGGCTACCGTAATTGGTAACCCCTTTAATGCTGGACTAATTACTTAACTAAAGTAACCTTTGCCTTTGGATTCTTCTTGTTCCAATTGTTTGCCAATGTGTTAAATGCCTTCTTCAAAGATGCAAGTGCTGCTGCGTTATCTGCAGTCAACTTAGCAATCTGTGCATCCTTTGCAGCAAGTGCTGCATCAGAAGCGACCTTTGCATCAGCAAGTGCCTTAGTAGAAGCAGCCTTTGCATCGGCAAGTGCAGTTGCAGAAGCAGCCTTCTCTGCTGCAAGAGCAGCATCTGAAGCAGCCTTAGCAGCAACAGCATCTGAAGCAGCCTTTACGACTGCAGCATCTGAAATTGCCTTAGCAGCAAGTGCTGCATCCTTAGCAGCAGTTTGTGCTGCAAGTTCTGAAACTAGATCACGAACTGTGATTTCTGCAAACGGTGCAAGTGCACGAGCAGGTAGACCAACTACATCAGTAGTTGTTGCATCTCCAGCAGTTGTTGGGCTGAATGTGATTAATGATCGTGTTCCAGTTGCTGGAAGTGTTGCGACAAACTTTGCAACTCCAAAATCTGAAAGTGTAGCACCAGTTGTTACTGTTGCTGTATCCATAACTGCTGTTGAAGCAAACACTGTTGCAGTGATT
>Ga0209552_1000077_pt1 | contig 29618 bp, 30 predicted proteins | sample LauGreFaBDMM15SD_2_FD_188214 | JGI IMG/M metagenome (GOLD analysis project Ga0209552, IMG submission 188214) | Freshwater lake microbial communities from Lake Michigan, USA - Fa13.BD.MM15.SD (SPAdes) (version 2) | ecosystem: Environmental > Aquatic > Freshwater > Lake | place: Lake Michigan, USA... | reverse complement strand
AAGAGGACAAAGAACCTTTGTTCGACACCGTGGACACTCTAAAAGACACCTTGCGAATCTTCAGCGAGATGATCGGTGGACAATTGAATCCACAAACGGGCCAAAAAGAGGGCGGCATCAGCGTCAATGCTGCAGCCATGGAAGCTGCCACTAAAAAAGGTTACGCCACGGCCACCGATTTGGCCGATTATTTGGTCAAGAAGGGACTGCCCTTCCGCGATGCGCATGAGGTGGTTGCACATGCTGTCAAAACAGCGCAAACGCAAAACCTAGACTTGAGCGAACTGCCCCTGACCACTTTGCAACAGTTCAACGCTGGCATTCAAGCTGATGTATTCGAATGTCTCAGCTTGGTGGGGTCCTTGAATGCCCGCAAAACTTTAGGTGGCACTGCGCCAGATCAAGTCAGGCAACAAATTGCGCGTCATCATGCGCGTTTGGGTTTTTAAACAGAGGTCAAGATGGAAACCAATCAAACCGAACAATCTGCGATATCGCCCTATGCCGCTGGTCTTAACTGGTCTGCTGACTTGCACACAGGCGATGACCGCATGGACCACACGCACGAAGAGTTTGTGACCATGCTCAATGCCTTGTTGCTTACGCCACAAACAGAGCAATTGAATTTGTACCGTGAATTTTTAAATCATACCGTTGAGCATTTCGCCCAAGAAGATCGCTGGATGCTGGCAACAGGCTTTAGCGAAGGCAATTGCCACGCAGGCCAACACGCCACCATTCTAGAAACTATGCGTGCGGTAGAAACGCACTATGTACAGGGTGATCCAGAAATCATTTCGCGCTTGGCTGAGGCTTTGGCTGAATGGTTTCCGCAACACGCCGCATCAATGGACGCTGGCTTGGCCCTGCATTTGAAATCTGTGAACTTTGACAGCGAGACAGAAACATTGGCCGACCCCTCCGCCGTCAAGAATGTCACCATGTCGGGCTGCGGTAGCGTCAGCTGTAGCTAATCAGCTTCAATACCGAGCCTATTGACTAGAACCACAAGAATTGGAAATCAAAAATGTCTGTGATCACCACCATTGAAGAGTTGCGTGTATTGGCACAAAAACGTGTACCACGCATGTTTTACGACTACGCAGACAGCGGCTCTTGGACAGAAAGCACTTACCGCGCCAACGAAAGCGATTTCCAAAAAATCAAATTCCGCCAACGTGTGGCAGTTAACATGGAAGGCCGCAGCACTGCAAGCACCATGATTGGGCAGCAGGTGGCCATGCCAGTGGCCATTGCACCCACAGGCCTCACTGGGATGCAACACGCCGATGGTGAAATATTGGCAGCTCGGGCTGCCAAAAAATTTGGCATTCCCTTCACGCTTTCAACCATGAGCATTTGCTCTATTGAAGATGTGTCCAAAGGCACGGACGGCCACCCCTTCTGGTTTCAGCTGTATGTCATGCGAGATCGAGATTTCATTGAGCGCCTGATAGAGCGTGCACGTGCTGCCAATTGTTCAGCTTTGGTCATTACCTTGGATTTGCAGATTTTGGGTCAACGTCACAAAGATTTAAAGAACGGCTTGTCTGCGCCGCCCAAATTAACCATCGCCAACTTGATCAATATAGCAAGCAAGCCGCGCTGGGCTTTGGGCATGTTAGGCACATCGCGCCGCGAGTTTGGCAACATTGTGGGTCACGTCAAAGGCGTTGAGAACATGGGTTCACTTTCAGCTTGGACAGCTCAACAGTTTGATCCGCGCCTCAACTGGGGTGATGTGGAGTGGATCAAAAAACGCTGGGGTGGAAAAATCATTTTGAAAGGTATTCAAGATGTTGAAGATGCTCGTCTGGCTGTTGAAAGTGGTGCCGATGCCATGATTGTGAGCAACCACGGTGGCCGTCAACTTGACGGCGCCCAAAGCAGCATTGAAGCCTTGCCCGCCATTGTGGATGCCGTGGGCAAACAGATTGAAGTGCACATGGACGGTGGCATTCGCAGTGGTCAGGATGTGTTAAAGGCTCGCGCATTGGGCGCACAAGGCACGTACATTGGCCGCGCTTTTTTGTATGGCCTTGGCGCCATGGGCCAGCCTGGTGTAGAAAAAGCACTGCAAATTATTCACAACGAATTGAGCTTGACCATGGCCTTTTGCGGCCGCACACAAATGGACACGGTTGACAAGAGCATCTTGTTGCCAGGCACTTTTCCTCAATAAAGTGTCTCACTTTGCTTTGAGTTTGTGACTGACATCAAAGCACCGCCATCGCCGCTCACACGGCGCATTGCCCACCTTGACATGGACGCTTTTTATGCGTCCGTCGAGTTGTTGCGTTACCCCCAACTCAAAGGCCTACCCGTGGTCATTGGCGGTGGCAGACGCAAAGAAGATGACCTGTTAGGGCGCTTGCGCTTAGCCCATCCAGACTTCGAATGGTCTGTCGACAATCTGTCTGCAATACCCTTGGATTTTTTCCCTCGCATTGAGGGCTATACCGGTCGCGGCGTGATCACCACGGCCACCTATGCGGCCAGGCAATTTGGCATTGGCTCGGCCATGGGGCTGATGAAAGCCGCCAAACTCTGCCCTCAAGCCATTTTGTTGCCGGTGGATTTCGATCAATACAGGCACTACTCGAAAGTCTTCAAAGGCATCATCACGGAAATTGCCCCGCTCATGGAGGACCGCGGCGTAGATGAGGTCTACATTGATTTCACAGAGGTACCAGGCGGTCAGCGTGAAGGTGGCAGGGTGTTGGCACGCTTGATTCAAAAATGCATTTTTGAAGCCACTGGCCTGACCTGCTCTGTGGGCGTTGCACCCAACAAACTGATTGCCAAAATGGCCAGCGAGTTCAACAAGCCCAATGGCATTTCCATCGTTCATGAAGAAGACTTGCAAACGGCCATCTGGCCCTTGAGTTGCCGCAAGATCAATGGTGTGGGCCCCAAAGCAGATGAGAAACTCAAACTGCATGGCATTCAAACCATCGGCGAATTGGCCGCCTGCAAACTTCAGTGGCTGCAATCGCACTTTGGTAAAGTGTATGGCGCATGGTTACACGAGGCGGCTTGGGGCCGTGACGACCGACCCATCAGCACCGAAAGCGAGCCCGTTAGCATCAGCCGAGAAACCACCTTCGAAACCGACTTGCATGCTGTGCGAGACAAAGAAGAATTAGGCAAGGTGTTTACCAGGCTTTGCCAACAATTGGCCGCCGATTTAAAGCGCAAGGGCTACGACGGCAAAACCATCGGTATCAAGCTGCGATATGACAATTTCAAAAGCGTGACACGCGATCAAACCCTTAGCTTTTACACACAAGATGCCAAAGAGATTCGGAAGTTTGCGGGCCTGTGTTTAAAGCGGGTAGATTTGTCGCGCAAACTCAGATTGCTGGGCGTACGCGTTGGGTCTTTGGTCAAACACGGGACAGCACCCGAACCCAACGCAAGCTACAGTTTGCAACAATCTCCAAACACCGAACTCAACGAGGCCAGCCCCGATGGACAAACTCAACTGCTTTTCTTTGACGACGAATGACCATGTTGCACATTTGGTGCTGAACAAGCCCGAGTCGCTCAACACCATGCACCCTACATTTTGGCGCGAGCTGGATACGGTGCTACGCCAATTGAACGATGCCGGCCAGGCAAGGGCTTTGGTCATTTCTAGCACTGGCAAGCATTTTTCTGCAGGCATGGCCCTCGAAACTTTCTCCAGCGACATCTCCATGGACGCAGACAGCGCAGAGGGCCGTGCGGCCATCTACGACTCTCTCACCGATATGCAGTCCACCTTCACACTGCTAGAGAGCATGCGCATCCCAGTGATTGCAGCCATTCAGGGCGGCTGTATTGGCGGTGCGGTCGACATGGTCACGGCTTGTTGCATTCGCTATGCCTCGCAAGACGCGTTTTTCTGTATTCAAGAAATCAACATTGGCATGGTGGCCGATGTGGGCACACTGCAGCGTTTGCCCAAATTGTTACCGATGGGTTTGGTCAAAGAATTGGCCTACACCGGGCGACGATTGAGTGCTGAGAACGCCATGAAACACGGCTTGGTCACGCAGGTGTTTGAGACACAAGAGGCCATGGTGGCCGGCGCCTTGGCTTGCGCCAAAGAAATGGCCAACAAGCCGCCCGTAGCCATTTGGGGCACCAAACAAGCCCTGAACTATGCTCGCGATCACAGCGTAGAAGACAGTTTGCGCCAAATGGGTTGGCTGCAAGGCGCCATTTGGAGCAACCCGCATATCCGTGAAGCCATTGCAGCCGCCAAAGAAAAAAGACCTCCGAAGTTTCCGCCACTTGCCCCGCTCAAAGGCTTTAAAACTCTGGGCTAAAGCAAGCTTGTGTCGCCCTTAATTTATTGACGCGCTGTGCGAATATTTTTGGGCGGTGATTGGGGGTAACTGGTGCGCCATGGGTTGATGTCCAAGCCACCCCGTCTTGTGTAACGGGCATACACCGACAGCTTCAAAGGCTTACACCGCGTCCAAATGTCAATGAATATGCGCTCTACGCATTGCTCGTGAAACTCATTGTGATTTCTGAAGCTCACAATGTATTGCAGCAAGCCTGCTTGATCAATTTGATCGCCCGAGTATGAAATTTGAACACTCCCCCAATCGGGTTGGCCTGTGACCAAACAATTGCTTTTAAGCAGGTGACTCACGAATGTTTCAGTCACTGGCGCTTCATCTTGTTGCGCCTTGAGCAATTCTGGCGCAGGCTGATAGTGTGTGCACTCAATGTCCATGCGGTCCAAATTCAGGCCATCCAATTCATGCACGGGCTCTTGGTCAAACTCTTCGGGCAGAATGATTTTGACGCCACACCGAGCCAAAATTTTGCCGCCATGCCACAAAGCTGTATCCAGGTCGTCTCGCATGCAATCACGCACCGCTTGCACATCGACAAAGCGCGAGGCATTGAAACTGTTGAAGTACAGCTTCAAAGATTTGCTCTCAATGATGTGAGTGCTTTCTGCGGGCACCGTGATGTGCGCAATGGCCACTTGAGGCTTGCCCTTCAGATTGAGCCACGAGAGCTCAAATGCAGTCCACAAATCTGCACCAAAGAAAATAGGCGAACCTAGAATGCCCAACTCTTCGCGCTTGACAGCACGGGGAATTGGAAACAACAAGGACGCATCATATTGATCGACATAGGCGCTGTTTTTGCCCAGCTGCGATTGCTCTGGCTGGTTCATAGCGCACCCATTTCGCGTCGACGGAAAACCCAACGATTGACATCCGACTCAGAATCCTCATAGGCATAGCCTTCCAGGTTAAAGTCCTTCAACTTTTCTGGATTTTGAATGTGTTTCTGAATGGCATACCGCGCCAGCAAACCACGCGCGCGCTTGGCAAAGAAACTGATCACTTTGTACTTGCCGCCTTTGTATTCTTCAAACACGCACTCAATGACTCGCGCCTTCAAGACCTTTTGATCAACCGCCTTGAAATACTCTTGCGACGCTAAATTAACGACGACTGGCGTTTTGTCTTTCAGCAATTGCGCGTTCAGATGCTGCGCAATGCTTGCACCCCAAAATTGGTACAAATTTTTGCCACGCAAATTGGTCAAGGCTGTTCCCATTTCCAAGCGATAGGGCTGCATCCAATCTAAGGGGCGCAATACGCCATACAAACCACTCAGAATACAAACATGGTCTTGCGCCCACTCAAGGTCTTTGGGCTTCAAAGATTTGGCTTCTAAGCCGTCATAGACGTCACCGTTGAAAGCCAATACCGCTTGTTTTGAGTTTTTAGCCGTGAATTTAGGGCGCCATGCTTCATATCTGGCCACATTCAGGGCAGCCAAGTTGTCGCTCAAATCCATGAGTTCAGAAATTTGCGCTGGGGTTTTATGTTTCAATACCTCTATCAATTCGGCAGATTGAGAGACGAATTGGGGCAAGGTATGGGGCACACCCTCAGACGGAGAGTCGTAATCCAACGATTTAGCAGGAGACAATAGAAGCAACATGTGCAAAATCCTTTAATGCCTCAATTATCTTGCAGGTGACAGTAGTTTGCAGGCAAAGGCATTAGCCTCAAATTGTGTCTATTTTCATCGCAAAGTATTCAAGACAGCCAACTCAAAGCAAACCATCATGAGTCTTCTTTTTTCCGAGTACCAACTCCCCGCGCCCAACGGCCCCCTCAAGTTGGCCAATCGCATCGTGATTGCCCCGATGTGCCAGTATTCAGCTGATCACGGCCGCGCCACCGATTGGCATTTGGCCCACTGGACCTCTTTGCTCAACAGCGGCGCAGGCTTGGTCATTCTAGAAGCCACCGCCGTCACCGAAGAAGGACGCATCAGCCCGGGCTGTTTGGGTTTGTGGAATGACGCTACGGCCGAAGCTTTGCAGGACACATTAGGCCGGGCTCGAAAACTGGCACCTCACGTGCCCGTTGCCATTCAAATTGGCCACGCAGGCCGCAAAGCTTCCAGTGCCGCTCCTTGGCATGGAGGGCAACTGCTAGATTCGGCACAGGGAGGCTGGCAAGCGTTCGCACCCAGTGCCTTGCCACATCTGAGCACCGAAATGCCACCGACAGAATTGGACGCTGCAGGGCTTGAGCGCATCAAGAACGCCTTCGTCAATACAGCCGAGCGTGCGCAAGACATGGACATTGAAATGGTGGAACTTCATGCGGCACATGGTTATTTGCTGCATCAATTTTTATCGCCTATTTCAAACAAGCGCAGCGATGCCTATGGGGGCTCTTTTGAAAATCGCACACGATTTATTCGCGAAATTTTTGACGCTGTGCGGGCTAAGTTCAATGGTGTTTTGGGCATTCGCCTCTCGGCCACCGATTGGGTCGAAGACGGCTGGACGCCAGAAGAAACAGCTGATTTATCTGTTCGGCTTAAAGCCGCTGGTGCGAATTTTGTTCACATTTCTTCTGGTGGTGTGGCGGCTCAACAAAAAATTGCCATTGGCCCTGAATACCAAGTGCCATTTGCTAAAACGGTGAAAGACAAATCCGGCCTGCCCACCATCGCTGTGGGCTTGATCACGCAAGCTCAACAAGCAGAGGCTATTTTGCAAAGAGGAGATGCCAACCTCATTGCCTTTGCCCGAGCCTTCTTGTTCAACCCCCGTTGGGCATGGCAAGCGGCTACCGAATTGGGAGGCGTGGTGCAAGCCAGCGAACAATACTGGCGCTGCTTACCCCGAGAAGCGCAATCGGTTTTTGGCAATGTCAAAGTTGGGATGCGTTAAAACCATGAACACTGCCGCCTTTCAAAACGTTCAATTTACCAATGGCTATGAGTTCACTCAAGGCACTGGTTACACACTGCCCGAATATGCTTTTGTGACACCGCCAGAGTTGGTTCAAAACAAAACTTTGCGACATGCGGTGGTCATTGTGGGGGGCGGCATCTCAGGTCTGACATTGGCTTGCGCCTTGGCCAACCTGGGCATCAAGGCGGTTCTCTTGGACGAAGACAACACCGTGGGGGTCAAGGGCGCCTCCTCGCGCGGCATTTGTTACACCCAAAAATCACTGGAGATTTTTCAAAAGCTGGGTGTGTTTGATCGCATTGCCAAAAAAGGCATTCAATGGAGCGTGGGTCGGACCTTTGCCGGTGATGATGAGGTCTACAACTTTGACCTCAAACAACAAAGCAATTTCAGTCTTTCAGAGCAACCCGCCTTCATCAACATCCAACAGTTTTACATTGAAGGCTACTTGGTAGAGCGGATTCAAGAACTGGGGTCTGTCGATTTGCGCTGGCAATCGCGCGTCACAGCCTTCAAACAAAACAAAGACTTTGCAACACTCAGCGTTGAAACACCTGAAGGCACTTACCAACTTCAAGCCGACCATGTGATCGATGCCACGGGATCTCACACCCCGTTTCACGCATGGACTGGCGTCGGCATGGAAAGCAAAAAAGGCGATGACCGTTGGTGCATTGCCGATGTGCGCTTTGACACACACCCTCCTACCGAGCGCCATACGTGGATTGAAGCGCCCTTCAATGAAAACCGTGCGGTCTGGCAACACCTGATGGCCGACGATGTGTGGCGCATTGATTACCAGATGGAACCCAATGCCGATGCGGCTTACATCAGCCGAGAAGACGTGGTGCGCGAGCGCTTAGAGCGTCAATTTGGCAAGAAGGTGAAGGTTGACATTGTGTGGGTGGGCCCTTATGCCTACAAGAGCCAATGCCTCACCGCATTGCGCATGGGTCGGGTATTTTTCATGGGCGACACGGCCAAAATTGTGAACCCATTTGGCGCGCGGGGTGGCAACACCGGCGTGGCCGATGCAGACAATTTGGCTTGGAAATTGGCTGCCGTGTTGCGCGGTCACGCTGACGAAGCCCTGCTTGAGAGTTACAACGACGAGCGGCTAGAAGCTGCTCAAGAGAACGTCAAGGTGACGCGCCGCACAGCTCGATTTTTGCGGCCTGCGGATGGCGTAGAGCGCGCCTTCAGAAAAGCCACCATCAGCTTGGCCAAGCAATTTCCTTTCGCACGCTCGCTGATCAACACCGGACGCATGGCTGTGGCCAACACCTATCGCGGCTCGCGCGTCTGCGGGGAGACTGGCGGAACATCTGTGCAAAACGTCAAGATTCAATGGCGTCCTGGCAAAACCGGCGCATTGAATGACCTGCTTCAATGGGCTGATGGCCGTTTGCTCATTTTGGTGTTTGGCGAGCAATCCAAAGCATCCCTCAAAAGACTTCAAGAACTCAGTGTCTCTGGCCTGCCCGTTAGATGTGTGCAAGTCCTTGCCAAAGGCGGCAGCGCACAAGCCCGCGAACACATCTGGGACAAGCAAGGCCATTTGAAAAGTGCATGCGCCGCGGTGCCGGCCGGCGGTTGGGCCGTCATTCGACCGGATGGTTATTTGTCAGACACCGGCCAAGGTGTGAACGGTGAGTTGATTGCCGCTGTGGCCACTTCTTTGTGCCTTTGATTCAATTGGGACGCACCATCATGAAAACAGATCTGAACTTACAAGACGCCGATGGCTTTTATGAACAATTGCTGAATGCGCATGAGGGGCTGAGCGCAGATCAGTCAGAGCAACTCAATATGCGCTTAATTCTGCTGCTGGCCAATCAAGTGGGCGATGCTTCAATCCTTCGAGATTGCATTGAATCGGCCAAGAACTGAGACAGATACTGCCTTGAGCCTCGAAAACTAGGCGCTAGCCCAGTAAAATCATAGCTTTAGTCCATTCCTGACATTGCCCCTTGGCAATCTCTAAATACCCAGCCCATGAGCAACGAGACCACCCCCGCCATTCAACAACCCGGCCTTGAGAGCCTGTCCAAGTCTTTTGAGCCTGCTGCCCTTGAGGCCCATTGGGGTCCTGAGTGGGAAAAACGTGGCTATGGCGTAGCAGGGCACCGCGGCACTCAGGCGCCTCTAGCAGACGCGCCCAGCTTTGCCATTCAGTTGCCACCCCCCAATGTGACAGGCACGCTGCACATGGGCCATGCCTTCAACCAAACCATCATGGACAGCCTCACACGCTACCACCGCATGATGGGCTTCAACACCGCTTGGATTCCAGGCACCGATCACGCCGGCATTGCCACTCAAATTGTGGTGGAGCGTCAGCTACAAGGCCAAGGCATCAGCCGCCACGACATGGGCCCCACACCCGCTGAAGCACGCAAAAACTTTGTGTCCAAAGTCTGGGAGTGGAAAGAGCAATCGGGTAACACCATCACGCAGCAAATGCGCCGCATGGGCGACAGCGTCGACTGGACGCGCGAGTACTTCACCATGGACGACAAGTTGTCCAAAGTGGTGTCAGAAACCTTCGTGAAGTTGTACGAGCAAGGCCTCATTTACCGCGGCAAACGTTTGGTCAGCTGGGACCCTGTGCTACAAAGCGCCGTATCCGATTTGGAAGTGGAAAACACCGAAGCCGATGGCAAGATGCACTACATCTTGTACCCGTTTGCAGACGGCCCCCAACACATTGACGGCGTGATGCAAAAAGGCATGACCATTGCCACCACCCGCCCTGAAACCATGCTGGCAGATGGCGCGTTGGCTGTTCACCCCGAAGACGAACGCTACAAACATTTGGTGGGCAAAAAAGTGAATTTGCCTTTGTGCGATCGCCAAATTCCCATCATTGCAGACGACTTTGTTGACCGTGAATTTGGCTCCGGTTGCGTGAAGATCACGGGCGCCCACGATGCCAACGACTACGCATGTTCCATGCGTCACAACCTGCCCCTCATCACCATCTTCACATTGGCGGCCGCTGTCAATGAAAACGGCCCCAAAGCCTACCAAGGCATGGACCGCTTTGTAGCCCGCAAGGCCGTGATCAAAGATTTGGAAGCACAAGGCTTGCTGATCGAAATCAAGCCGCACAAACTGATGCTGCCCATTTGCGCCCGTACCGGCCAAGTGGTGGAGCCGATGCTCACAGATCAGTGGTTTGTGGCGGTCAACAAGGTCAGCCCACAAGACCCCACTGGCAAGAGCATTGCACAAAAAGCCATTGATGCCGTGCACAACGGTCAAGTGAATTTTGTGCCCGAAAATTGGGTCAACACTTATGACCAATGGATGAACAACATTCAAGACTGGTGCATTTCTCGCCAGCTTTGGTGGGGCCATCAAATTCCCGCTTGGTACGATGAAGAAGGCAACGTTTACGTGGCCAAGTCGGAAGCCGAAGCTCAAGCGCAAGCCGACGCCAAGGGCCCTGGCAAAAAACTCAAACGTGACGAAGATGTTTTAGACACTTGGTATTCCTCTGCGCTCGTGCCCTTCTCCACCATGGGTTGGCCAGAAGCAGTGGCCACATCAGACACACATCAAACACAAGACTACGACTTGTATCTGCCCTCTTCTGTGTTGGTTACAGGTTACGACATCATCTTTTTCTGGGTTGCCAGAATGATCATGATGACCACGCACTTCACGGGACGCGTGCCGTTTAAACATGTTTACATCCACGGCCTGGTGCGCGATGCCCAAGGCAAGAAGATGAGCAAATCTGAAGGCAATGTGCTGGACCCAGTCGACTTGATCGACGGCATTTCCTTAGAGCCCTTGTTGGAAAAACGCTCACAAGGTTTGCGCAAGCCCGAAACTGCGCCGCAGGTCCGCAAGAACACGCAAAAAGAATTTCCTGAAGGCATTCCCGCCTACGGCGCTGACGCGTTGCGCTTCACGTTTGCTGCTTTGGCCTCCTTAGGCCGCAGCATCAACTTTGACAGCAAGCGCTGCGAAGGCTATCGCAACTTTTGCAACAAGCTTTGGAACGCCACACGCTTTGTGCTGATGAACTGTGAAGGCCAAGATTGCGGCCTGAAAGAGCACACCAAAGCCGAGTGCGCTGTGGGCGGCCCAGCCCATGGCTACATGAGCTTCAGCCAAGCCGATCGTTGGATTTCTTCCAAAATTCAGCGCGTGGAGACCGATGTGGCCAAGGGCTTTGCCGAATACCGCCTAGACAACGTGGCCAACGTCATTTATGACTTTGTCTGGAACGAGTTCTGCGATTGGTATTTGGAAATTGCCAAGGTTCAAATCAACACGGGCGATGCATCACAGCAGCGCGCCACACGTCGCACACTCATTCGCACCTTAGAAACCATTCTGCGATTGGTTCACCCCATCACACCCTTTATTTCCGAAGAATTGTGGCAAAAAGTGGCGCCTGTAGCGGGCCGTGCGGGCCCTTCTGTCAGCATCACAGCCTACCCTGTTTCACAACCCGAGCGCATTGACGAACCCGCCGAAGCCCATGTGGTCAAGCTGAAAACACTGGTCGACGCGTGCCGCAATTTGCGCGGCGAAATGAATGTCTCACCTGCTACCAAGTTGCCTTTGTATGTGTTGGGCGATTCAGAGTTCATGAAAGCAGCTGGCCCAGTGCTGCAAGCATTGGCCAAGTTGAACGAAGTCAAGGTGTTTGACAGCGAAGCTGATTGGACAAAAGCAGCCGCAGCAGCTCCAGTTGCGGTGGTGGGCGAAGCGCGCTTGTGCTTGTTCATGGAAGTCGATGTGGCGGCAGAAAAAATTCGCCTTAGCAAAGAGGTAGCCCGCTTAGAAGGCGAGATTGGGAAGGCCAATGGCAAGCTCAGCAACGAAGCCTTTGTGGCCAAAGCACCGCCTGCAGTGATCGATCAAGAGCGCAAACGCGTCGCAGATTTTGAAGCCAACTTGAGCAAAATGAAGGCTCAACTTTTGCAGTTAGAAGCGGCATCTTCAAAATCTTGACACGCAGGCGTCACTCAATTGTGGTAATTTGGTCATAGATTAATTTGAACTTAAAAAGAAACTTCAAATGAGCGCACAACCCAGTATTAGAAAAGCAGTGTTCCCTGTTGCCGGATTGGGAACTCGGTTCCTGCCAGCCACCAAAGCCGCACCCAAGGAGATGCTGCCTATCGTTGACAAGCCTCTCATTCAATATGCCGTTGAAGAGGCTTACTCGGCTGGCGTTCGTCACATGATCTTTGTCACAGGCCGCAGCAAACGCGCCATAGAAGACCACTTTGACACAGCCTATGAACTGGAAACCGAGCTAGAAAGTGCGCACAAAGAAGAGCTCTTGAAGTTGGTGCGTTCTGTGCAACCCGACGACATGGTTTGTGCATACGTTCGCCAACCCCGTTCTTTGGGTTTAGGCCATGCCGTGCTGTGCGCAGAAGCCATGGTAGGCCAAGAGCCTTTTGCCGTTCTGCTGGCAGACGACCTCATGGTGGGACTCAAAGGTGGCCCCTCCATCTTGGCGCAAATGGTCAAGGCCTATGAGCAAAAGGGCCGCTCTATTTTGGCTGTGCAAGAAGTGCCGCTTGACCACGTCAAACGCTACGGCATTGTCGCTGGAGAATCCGCTGGCAAACAATTGATTCGTGTTGAGCAAATTGTCGAAAAACCATCGCCAGAAAAAGCACCTTCGCGAATGGGCGTTGCTGGCCGGTACATTCTCACGCCAGGCATCTTCGAAGAAATTAGAAACCTACCCACAGGTGTGGGCGGCGAGATTCAACTCACCGACGCCATCGCCAGATTGAAATCTCGCGAAGCTGTTTATGCTTTTCAATACGAGGGCAAGCGATACGATTGCGGCAGCAAAGAAGGCTTCTTAGAGGCCACAGTTGAATTGGCCTTGGAGCATCCGCAAGTGGGTGAATCGTTCAGGGCTTATCTCAAAACATTGAAGCTCTAAAAGAGCTTTTAGTCCATCTTCAAAAAAGCTTCAATTTTTTTGAAGCTTTTTTTATCAACGTCGCTTCATCCAAATGAGAAAACGATCGCCATCGGTTTCTTGCAAAAGCAACTCATTGCCTGTTTGTCTGGCAAAGGCTTCAAAGTCACGTTGCGCACCTGGGTCTGTGGACAAGACTTTAAGCACCTGCCCCGATTGCATGGTTGTCAGTGATTTCTTGGCTTTCAAAATAGGCAAAGGGCAATTGAGGCCACATGTGTCAAGCTCAATGTCAAACGCGAGGCTCATGGTCTCTCCAAAATTTCTTCAAATAAAACTGTCTTACTCGGCGGCGCGACCTTGTGCGTCGCGCTCTTCCCAGGTCATGAATTTTGGCTCGATGCCTTGCGTGCGCAACCAATCGCCGAGTGCATAACCCGTACCCGCCGGCCAGCACACCAACTCATCAAAATTGAACATCTTGTACTCTGCCAATTCAGGCGACAACTTAACCGTACCCGAAGCAACAGCGTGGTAAGCAATGATCACTTGGTTCATGCGCTGGAAATCATAAGCACCGATTAGTTTCAAGGCGCTGACCTGCAAATTGGTTTCCTCAGCAATTTCTCGGGTAATGCCTTCTTCTGGCGATTCACCTGCTTCCATGAAACCCGTGATCAATGCGAATTTTCGGCCAGTCCATGCCGCATTGCGGGCCAACAAAATTTGATTGCCGACTTGCACAATGCCAGCCAACACAGGGGTGGGATTGTTCCAATGAGTGAAGTCGCATTGCGTGCAGCGCAAGCGGAGTTTTTCACCCCCATCTTCCATCTGCGGCACCCAAGAAAGCGGCGATCCACAGCATGGGCAAAAACGGTATTCGGTCATGCTGGAAATACGCCTGTAGAAAGATAGCGGTCACCGCGGTCACATACGATGAACACGATGGTGGCATTGGCTTCACGTGCTGCAATTTGTTGGGCGACCCAGCAGGCGCCAGCGGCCGAAACGCCTGCAAACAAGCCCTCTTCTCTGGCCATTTGACGGCAGGTGTCTTCTGCATCGTCTTGACTGACGTAGATCAGCTCGTCGACATTGGAAGGGTTGTAGATTTTGGGCAAATATTCTTCCGGCCATTTGCGAATACCTGGAATGCGAGAGCCTTCACTGGGTTGTGCGCCAACAATTTGAACTGATGGGTTCTTTTCTTTTAAGAATTGCGACACACCTGTGATGGTGCCTGTCGTACCCATGGCACTCACAAAATGGGTGACACGGCCCTCTGTTTGGCCCCAGATTTCGGGTCCTGTGGTCTCGTAATGGACGCGGGGGTTGTCGGGGTTTGAAAATTGATCAAGGATACGGCCCTTGCCCAGCGCTGCCATGTTGTCGGAAAGGTCGCGTGCATATTCCATGCCGCCACTTTTGGGCGTCAAAATAAGTTCTGCGCCGTAAGCCTTCATGGTTTGTGCACGCTCTATGGACAAGTCTTCCGGCATGATCAAAATCATACGGTAGCCCTTGATGGCAGCGACCATGGCCAGTGCAATGCCCGTGTTGCCTGAGGTGGCCTCAATGAGGGTGTCGCCTGGCTTGATTTCGCCACGCTCTTCAGCACGCTGAATCATGGAAAGCGCCGGCCGATCTTTGACAGAACCAGCGGGGTTATTGCCTTCAAGTTTGCCCAAAATAACATTGCCCTTGGGCTTCGTAAAGTCGGCTGCAATTCTTTGCAATCTGACCAAAGGCGTTTTGCCAATGGCATCTTCAAGCGTTGGGTAGTTCATTTTTCGATTTACAAAGACAAGTCAGGGATCGGATTTAAAACATCATTGAGTGAATGTCTAAAGAGATTATGCTTCGAATCGTTTTCCAAGTAGCATTTCACTCCAAACTCAAACCAATTTTTTTGGTGACGGCGCCCCACTTTGCATAATCCTTGGCAATGCGCGCAGCGGCTTCTTCTGGCGTACTGCCAATAACCAGTTGATCGGTCGCTTTTAAACGCTCTGCAGCCTCTGGCAGTTTCAAGCCATCCAACAAGGCTTGTCTGAATTTTTGAACCAACTCATCGGGCACTTGCTTGGGAGCCCACATGACCAAGCTGAAGTCGGCGTCATAACCCTTCACACCAGCCTCAGAAATGGTGGGCGTGTCTGGCAGGGTGGGCGACCTGGCTTGCCCCGACACTGCCAAAGCAATCAACTTGCCAGAGCGAATATGTGGCAAGACAGTTGGGCCGGCCAATAAACCACACGGCACTTGGTTGGCCAGCACATCTTGGGCTGCAGGTGCAGGCCCCTTGTAGGGAATGTGCACCATCTGCATGCCTGTCATGTTGAGTAACAACTCCATCGACAAGTGGCCTGGCACACCTGCACCACCGGAGGCATAGCTTAAGGACTGCGTTTTGGATTTGGCAATGAGCTCGTTCAAGTTTTTCACGCCCAATGCCGGATTGCAAACCAAGGTTTGGCTGAAGGAGGTCAAGACGCTGACAGGCTTTAAATCATCTAGCTTAAAACCCATGCTTTTGTAAACATGCGGATTCACCGTCATGACAGTGTCTGTTGTGATCAGCCATGTGTACCCATCGGCAGCGGCCCTTGCTGCAGCAGCGCTGCCAATGTTGCCACCGGCTCCAGGTATATTTTCAATGATGACGGCTTGCTTCAAAGCAGCTTGAACCTTGTCTGACACAGTGCGAATCACGATGTCACTGGGCCCGCCCGGCGGATAGGGTGCAATGACTTTGATGGCGCGTTGTGGCCACGTTTGTGCAAACGCAGTCACTGAAAAACACAGACATGCGAAAGATGTCATGAAAGCACGTTTGAAGGAAGTCATCTTGTTTCCTGATCATTGAAAGATGCCTCTATTTTCGGATGTTTGCACGATGCGGTGTGGACTTTAAAAATCACCTTAGCCCCTCCAAAACCCGCAAGAAATATGTCATAATCGTTGTCTTCGCAATCCGCCCGGGTGGTGAAATTGGTAGACGCAGGGGACTCAAAATCCCCCGCCGCAAGGCGTGCCGGTTCGATTCCGGCCTCGGGCACCATCGATTTGCATCAAATCGATTAAACTCATCTGCGAAATGCACATCCTCTTGATACTCGCATTAGCTGTGTTGTTTCCAGCAACACACATCCTGAGTGGATGGCTGTTTGAATTTGCCACCATCAACGACCATATCTCGCTGATTTATATGCCGGCGTTTCTGCGCCTGTTCAATTTGCTCATTTTAGGGCCGTTGTTTGGCACGCTGGCAACCATCTTGGGCGGCCTGTTGCTGACGACTCAATTCAATGAACCTCTAGGCATTGAATTCCTGAACGTCGCCTGCTCAAGCGCCGGGCCTTTGATGGCACTGATTGGGTTCAAAATGTACTGGAAGAGGCAAGTTCAACTCACGTCGCTTCAAGACTTGGCCGCACTCACCCTCATTTACTGTGTCAGCAATTCAGTCATCCATCACGTCACTTGGGTGCTCATTGGCCAATCCCAAGCCTTTGAGCTGACTGAGGTCTTTTGGATGTTTTTGGGCGATCTCAATGGTGCACTGCTAGGCGCCTATCTGATGAAAGCCATCCTCGATTATCTTGAGAAAAAAGGGTTCAAGTTTTCAGGCTTTTAGCTGCTGTCAGTTTCAAACCTTGCGCAATGGTGGGATACAGCAAGCGAATTTTCAGTTCTTTTTTGAGTCTGTCATTCATCAATCGCCTTGACTCACTCATGAAGCTCAGCAACATGAGGGGCAAGGTATCTTGTGCTTGACTTCTGGGTACTCGCGGAGGGCGCTTCAGACCCATCAGGTCGGCTGCCAAATCGAAATAATCACCCATCTTCATTTGACTGTCATCGCACACGTGAAAAACACGCTGCGGCTTGCCTCGCCACAACGCAGCCACACAGGCCCTTGCTAAATCATCAGAATGAATATGATTGGTGAACACATCGTCTTTTTTCAAGAGGACAGGCGTACCCTTCAAGAGCCTTTCACGCGGGGTGCCATTGGGGCGATCGGGCGCGTAGATGCCCGGTATACGCAAAATGCTGCTGCGCACACCCGATTTACCAAAGAATCGAATGGTATTTTCCGCATCAACCCGCCGAATGGCTCTAGGGGTGTGTGGCTTAACAGGTCTAGATTCAGGCACCCACTGCCCCTGACAATCGCCATAAACGCCACTGGTAGACCCATACACAAGCGCTCTGGGCAAAGCCCTTTTGTGCAGTGCACGCACCAAATTCAAAGTACGCGAATCGGTCGACCAGGCCCCCGCTCGGTCGGAGGGGGGTGGGGCCAAATGCAGTACCCGCGTAGCCCAACCGGACAATCGCTGCAATGACTGAGAATCGTCCAAATTGCCCACAACGGGTGTGATGCCTTGAGCCCTCAAACCCGGTGCCTTTTCGGGGCTAGAGGTCAATGCCAAGACCCGAGCTCTGCCGACCAACTGTTTGGCTGCGCGTTGACCTACATCACCACATCCGACGATCAAAACACGCTCTTTTCGAAAGCGGGCAGGTAAAGCACCTAAAGGGGTTTGGTTTGAAGGCAAAATCAGGGGTTATGGAATTTAAGACCCCTCTAGGATAACGAAAACATGAGCTTCCAAATTACCGTCGAGCCAAGTGGCCGTACTTTTAATGCAGATAGCAGCGAAACTTTGTTGGCGGCCGGCATTCGCCAAGGCATAGGCCTGCCCTATGGTTGCAAAGATGGCGCGTGTGGTTCCTGCAAATGCAAGAAGATTTCTGGCACGGTGGTGCACCGTGAGCACCAAGCCAAAGCTTTGAGTGCTGACGAAGAAGCCCAAGGCCTGATCTTGACCTGCTGCTCTACCGCGCAAAGCGATTTGGTGTTGGAATCGCGTCAAGTGACGGAAGCAGGCAGTTTTCCCATTAAGAAAATGCCTGTGCGCGTGGTCAGCTTAGAAAAAAAATCACACGATGTCATGTCCATCATCATGCAACTGCCTGCCACCGATGTGATGCAGTTTCATGCGGGCCAGTATGTCGAGTTTTTATTGCGCGATGGCTCGCGCCGCAGTTACAGCATGGGCAATGCACCTCACACGCTAGACCCCGCTGCACCCAAAGTAGAGCTGCACATTCGCCACATGCCTGGCGGCAAATTCACCGACGTGGTGTTCAGCACCATGAAAGAAAAAGACATCTTGCGCATTGAGGGCCCCTATGGCAGTTTCTACTTGCGCGAAGACTCGCAAGCACCCATGATTTTGTTGGCATCGGGCACCGGCTTTGCACCCATCAAAGCCTTGATTGAGCACATGCAACACAAAGGCATCACAAGGCCTGCCACGCTTTACTGGGGCGGTCGCCGACCTTCCGATTTGTACATGAACGACTGGGTTGAAGAGCACGTCAAAGCCATGCCCAACTTAACTTACGTTCCGGTGGTGTCCGATGCATTGGCAGAAGACGCATGGCTTGGGCGCACAGGTTTTGTGCACCAAGCTGTCTTGCAAGATTACCCAGATCTAAGTGGTTTCCAAGTCTATGCCTGCGGCGCCCCCATCGTGGTGGACTCTGCACGCTCAGACTACCTAGGCAAAGCAGGATTACCTGAAGAAGCCTTCTTCGCCGATTCATTCACCACTGAAGCCGACAAGGCCAAGGAGTCCAACTGATGCGTACATCTCTAATTTTGACAAGACGTCTGTGTCTCCATGCCGGCATCGCATTGCTGACTTTGATCGGCGCCAACGCCCTCCACGCGCAGCCCTTGGACAAGCCCATTCGCTTGGTGGTGCCTTATGCGCCTGGCGGCCCCATTGATGTCACCGCCCGTGCCTTGGCAGAACGCGTCAAAGACTCATTGGGCGTTGTCATCATCGACAACAAGCCCGGCGCGGGTGGCAACTTGGGCGTTGACATCGTGGCCAAAGCCCCCGCAGATGGCTACACCATTGGCATTGCCGCTGTGGCCACACATGCCATCAACCCTTGGCTTTTCACCAAGATGCCCTTCAATGCAGCCACCGACTTTGCCGCCATCACCCAAATGGTTCGCGTGCCCAATGTGTTGGTCATGAATGCCGACACCGCGCAGCGTTTGAAAATTAACTCAGTAGCCGACTTGATTGCCTACGGCAAAGCCAACCCAGGCAAGCTCAACATCGGCTCTGGTGGCAACGGCAGCGCAGGCCATTTGGCGGCAGAAATGTTCAAGCGCGATGCGGGCATTTATGCCGTTCACATTCCCTACAACGGCGGCAATCCAGCACAATTGGCTTTACTTTCTGGGCAAGTCGATTTCAACTTCGACAACTTGGCGACCGCAGCACCCAACATCAAGGCTGGCAAGCTCAAGGCTTTGGCTGTGACCACGGCGCAGCGCAGCAGCGCCCTGCCCGACATTCCTGCCATGGCTGAAACGCTCAAAGGTTTTGAAGTGGACACATGGTGGGGTTTGGTAGCTCCGGCCAACACACCACCGGCCATGGTCGCGCGTTTGAACCAGGCTTTCTCAGCAGCCCTTGCAGCGCCCGAGACCAAAACTCGTTTTGGCATGATGATGATCGAGCCCGTGAGCAGCACACCCGATCAATTTGCCGCCTTCATGAAGCGTGAATTGACGAAATACGAGCCGGTTGTCAAAGCCAGCGGCGCAAAAGTCGACTGATCCTGTTTATTCGCCCAAATAGGCTGCGCGCACTTTGGGGTCGTTCAACAAGTCTTGGCCAAGGCCAGTCATGGAGATCAAGCCCGACTCCATGACATAGCCCCGATTGGCAATGGCCAACGCACGGCTGGCGTTTTGTTCGACCAACAAAACGGTCACGCCCTGGGCAAACACATCGCGCACCACTTCGAAAACTTTGTCCACCATGAGGGGAGACAGACCCATCGAGGGCTCATCCAGCAACAACACTTTAGGGCGGCTCATGAGGGCGCGGCCCATGGCCAACATTTGCTGCTCGCCACCGGACATGGTGCCGGCCAGTTGGTCTTTGCGTTCACGCAATCTTGGAAAGGTGTGAAACACTTTTTCCATATCGTCTTGAATGGCGGCAGTGTCATTGCGGATGTAAGCCCCCATGAGCAAGTTCTCAATGATGGTCATGCGGGTGAACACACCGCGACCTTCTGGCACCATGGCCAGGCCCTGCTTGACCAAATCCCAGGGGCCTTGGCCCACAATGCTTTTGCCCAAATACTCAATGTCACCCGCATGAAGTGGCAAGGTACCGGTGATGGCTTTCATGGTGCTTGTTTTACCCGCACCATTAGAGCCAATGAGCGAAACCAATTCACCTTCATGCACTTCAAAATCAATGCCTTTGACAGCCTGAATGCCGCCGTAGGCTACTTGTAGGCCTTTGACTTTTAACAATGTGGCTGTCATTTCAATGCCCTCCAGTGCCCAAGTAGGCTTCAATTACTTTTTCATTTTTTTGGACTTCTGCTGGCGTTCCCTCGGCAATTTGTTTGCCGTAGTCGAGCACTGTGACGCGATCGCACAAACCCATGACCAGCTTCACATCGTGCTCAATGAGCAAAATAGTGCGGTTGTCTTTGCGGATCTGGTCGATCAACGCTCGCAACTGAATTTTTTCTGTGGCGTTCATACCAGCAGCGGGTTCATCTAGCGCAATGAGTTGGGGATCGGTGGCAAGAGCACGGGCAATTTCTAAACGGCGCTGATCGCCATAAGACAAAGTGCGTGCACGGTAGTCGGCATACTGACCAATGCCAACATAGTCCAACAATTCTTGCGCACGTTGCGCAATTTCGGCTTCTTCTTGTTTGAATTTGGGTGTTCTAAAAATAGCTCCCAACAAACCCGAAGAGGTGCGCACATGTCGACCCACCATGACGTTTTCTAAGGCCGTCATTTCTGCAAACAAACGGATGTTTTGAAAAGTACGTGCGATGCCTGCCTGCGCCACTTCATGGACCGCTGTGGGCTGATACGGCCTGCCTGCCAATTCAAAGCTGCCACTGTCTGGCGTGTAGAGGCCCGTAATCACATTGAAAAAGGTGGTCTTGCCTGCGCCATTGGGACCAATGAGGCCATAGACCTGACCTCGCTCAATGGTCATGCCAACATCGGACAAAGCTTGCAATCCACCAAAGCGTTTGGAAATGCCAGCCACTTTTAAAACAGCATGGCGTTCAGAATGACTTGCGTTCATGTTAAGCGCCCTCTTTCGCTTGCAGCGCTTTGCCGTGCTCGCGCGAAGGCCACAAGCCTCTAGGGCGCATGAGCATGATGACGATCATGGCAAGTGCAATGAGCAATTGGCGCAGAATGGCGGCATCAATGCGACCGTCTGTCATAGACTGCAAGGGGCCCGCTACATAGCGCAAAATTTCTGGCAAGGCAGACAACAAGACGGCACCCAACACAACCCCCGGCAAGTGTCCCAAGCCGCCCAACACGACCATGGCCACGATCATGACGGACTCCATGAGACTGAAAGACTCGGGTGAAATAAACCCCTGAAAACCGGCAAACATGGCGCCAGAAATACCGCCAAACGTAGCACCCATGCCAAACGCCATGAGCTTTAAATTGCGTGTGTTCAAGCCCATGGCTTTGGCTGCAATTTCGTCTTCGCGAATGGCCATCCAAGCGCGGCCAATGCGCGAGACCTGTAAGCGATATGAAATCAAAAGAGTCACCAGCACCAAAGCCAAAAACAGGTAGTAGTACAAACTCACTGAGGCGAACTCAATCCCAAACAGATTCAAGGGCTTGCCCAAGTTGATGCCGAAAAAATGGATTGGATCAATTTGGTTCAAACCCTTGGGGCCATTGGTGATATTCACCGGCTGATCCAAGTTGTTCAAAAAGACCCGAATGATTTCACCAAAGCCCAATGTGACAATGGCCAAATAATCGCCGCGCAGCTTCAAAGTGGGCGCCCCCAGCAACATGCCAAACAGGCCGGCCAATGCAGCAGCCACAGGCACAATGACCCACAAAGGCATGTGCAAGCCGCCAGGAAACAGGGCCGCAATGGCTGGGAATGTTTCAAACAAATGGGGCGACGCCAGCAAGCCATACATGTAAGCGCCGACAGCGAAGAAAGCGACATAGCCCAAGTCGAGCAAGCCCGCATAGCCCACCACGATGTTCAGGCCAACCGCGAGCAACACATAGAGCAAGGCCATGTCAGCAATGCGCACCCAGGCATTGCCAAATTGCTGCAAAACCAAAGGCAAGATGAGAAGCAGCACGCCAATGGCCAGCGTTTTGAGATTTTTTGAGTTGTTCATTGTGGTTCTACCCTTCCTGTCACGCGCGATCGGCTACACGTTCACCCATCAGGCCAGAGGGCCGCAATGTGAGCACGATGATGAGCACGATGAAGGCAAAAATATCGGCGTAATGACTACCCAGAACACCCCCCGTGAGGATGCCGATATAGCCCGAACCAATGGATTCAATGAGGCCTAGCAAAATGCCCCCCACAACGGCACCCCCTAAGTTGCCGATGCCACCAAACACTGCAGCAGTAAACGCTTTCAGGCCTGGCAAGAAGCCCATGCTGTGGTGCACAGTGCCATAGTTGGATGCAAACATGACCCCCGCAATGGCCGCCAACACGGCACCAATGATGAAGGTGGCAGAAATGACCATGTCGGGCTTAACACCCATCAAGGCAGCGACCCGTGGGTTTTCAGAAGTTGCGCGCATGGCCCTTCCTAACTTGGTGGCATTGACCAACCACATGAGCACTGCCAAGGAGATGGCGGTGACACCCAAAATCATGATTTGCGTGGTGGAAATTACAGCGCCACCGACATTGATGGGAGTGGTCGACAACAAGGTTGGAAATGGTTTGTAGTTAGGCTTCCAAATGATCATGGCCAAGGTTTGAAGCAAGATGCTCACACCGATGGCTGTAATGAGTGGCGCCAACTTCGGGCTATTTCGCAATGGGCGATAGGCAATTTTTTCAATTGCAAAATTGAGTGAGGCAGCCACCACACTTGCAATGACCAAAGAGACAATCAGCATCAACCAGCCGGGCATGCCAGGCGTAGCATCTTGCATGAGCGCAATCACAGACCAACTTGTCAGGGCAGCCACCATCAGCACCTCGCCATGGGCAAAGTTGATCAAGTTGATGATGCCGTAAACCATGGTGTAGCCCAAGGCGATCAGGGCGTACATGCTGCCTTGGACCAAGCCATTGATCACCTGCTGAAGAAAGACATCCATACCAAACTCCTATTTTTTTGTTGCATTGGCTTGGTTCAGTTCATTCAAGCTTGCCATTTTTTCTGCAATCTTTAACTCTAACCCACGATTCACAGGTCGATAAAACCCTGGCGCTTGCATGCCCACTGGCAAGTAATTTTCGCCAGCCGCAAAGCCGCCCTCTTCGTCATGGGCATAGCGATAGCCCTGACCATAGTCCAAGCTCTTCATGAGTTGAGTCGGTGCATTGCGCAGGTGCATGGGAACAGGGCGTGTACCGTCTTTTTTGACCCATGCCTTGGCCTCCTTGAAGGCCCTGTAAACGGCATTCGATTTGGCTGCCACTGCCAAATAAATCACGCATTCTGCCAAAGCCAGCTCACCTTCAGGACTGCCCAAACGCTCGTAAACTTCTGCCGCGTCAAGCGCCAAGCGAAGGGCGCGCGGATCGGCCAAGCCAATGTCCTCTGCGGCCATGCGAATGAGGCGTCTGGCCATGTAGCTCGGGTCTGCACCGCCATCCAACATGCGCGTGAACCAATACAAAGCAGCGTCTGGGTCTGAGCCCCTGACAGATTTGTGCAGTGCACTGATGGTGTCGTAAAACTGCTCACCGCCTTTGTCGTATCGACGCATGCGTTCGCCCAAAACTTTCATCAGCCATGCATCTGAAATAGCTTCTAGCTTCTCTGTTTTTGCTGCGACAGCCAAAGTTTCAAGGGTGTTGAGCAAACGACGCGCATCGCCATCGGCATAAGCAATCAGTCGCTGCTCTGCATCTGTTGCCAATGGAGGCACCGCGCCAATGGCGTGCGCGCGTTTCACAATGAGTTTCAAGTCTTCTTCGTTGAGGGCTTGCAGAACATAGACAGCCGCTCTAGAAAGCAATGCAGAGTTGACCTCAAAGGAGGGGTTTTCGGTGGTTGCGCCAATGAAAGTGAACAAGCCACTTTCAACATGCGGCAAGAACGCGTCTTGCTGGCTTTTATTGAAACGATGAACTTCGTCTACAAACACAATGGTTCTCTGCGGCTGCAACCCCTTCAAGGCGGCCTCTGCTTTTTCGACTGCTTCCCGAATGTCTTTGACACCCCCCAGCACCGCACTGATGCTGATAAATTGCGCGTCAAATGCATCGGCCATGAGACGTGCAATGGTGGTTTTGCCGACGCCCGGCGGACCCCACAGAATACAACTGTGAGGCTGGCCAGATTCAAATGCCAAGCGAAGGGCCAACCCCTCACCAATCAGATGTTGCTGACCAATGACCTCGCCCAAATGCTGGGGACGCAAGCGCTCTGCCAAAGGCTGTTGTAAATGAACGCTGGCGTTCATGGCCGAATAACCTGCACGCCCGCAGGTGCTTTGAACTGAAAAGTCTCTGGCAAGAACTTCACATTGGCTTCAAAATTCTGAAAATTCAAACGCGATGTTTGACCTAAGCCATCCACAATTTCCAAGACCATCAACACAGGCACATTGGCGGCTGTGCTGGCCCCGGCCACACCCAGCTTCAAGCCCACTCGGATGACTTGGACGGCGCCATCCGACTTTTTGGGTGTGGCTCTAACCCAATGCAAACCTTCTGAATCTGGATCTGCTTTCAAATTGAATTCAGCTTGCAGCGCTTTCAAATCGCCAGACGAGGCAATGAAAGCTGCAGGCGTTTGGCCCAGCAATTGGTTTTGTTTGCGCATGGTGACTTGGTTCAAGTCGGCGTCAAAAAGCCACAACCACTGACCATCGGACACCATGGCTTGTACAAATGGTTTTTGATAGGCAAATCGAAATTGCTGAGGCCTTTGAAATTCAAAAGTACCCGAGGACGTTTTTCTGCGAGGTGCTTGTTCGGCTTTAGATGGCCCCGTCACAACCTGCGAAAACTGGGCACGTCCACTGTTGGTGAATTTCAAAAATTGACTCAAAGACTCGATGGCATCGGGCGAACTTTGGGCCCAAGAATTTGGCACAACACCCAGCCAAACCATGAACAGCCCGAGCAGATAGAGTTTGGCTTTCATCTAGATAAGACAGTCTGAAAGAGGCCGTTTATTCAGCGCGCGCTGGGACCAAAATTTCGCGCTGCCCGTTGCTGCTCATAGAACTGACCAAGCCCGCCTTTTCCATCTCTTCCACCAAACGCGCGGCGCGGTTGTAGCCAATCTTCAAGTGACGTTGCACCAAAGAAATACTGGCCTTGCGATTTTTCAAAACCACTTCAACGGCTTGATCGTACATGGGGTCTTTTTCAGCATCCGCACTGTCGCCGTAGCCCGTGTCTTCACCATCGGTGGTGCCGCCTTCCAGCACGCCCTCGATGTAATCGGGCGCGCCTTGCGTTTTCAAATAGCTCACCACGCGGTGAACTTCTTCGTCACTGACAAAGGCGCCATGAACTCGAATAGGGAAGCCGGTGCCTGAAGGCATGTAGAGCATGTCACCCATGCCCAGCAGAGCCTCTGCGCCCATTTGATCAAGGATGGTTCGGCTGTCAATTTTGCTAGAGACTTGGAAGGCTATGCGTGTGGGGATATTGGCTTTGATCAAGCCTGTGATCACATCGACACTGGGACGCTGTGTAGCCAAGATCAAGTGAATGCCAGCGGCCCGCGCCTTTTGTGCCAAACGTGCAATGAGCTCTTCAATTTTTTTACCCACCACCATCATGAGGTCGGCCAACTCATCAATCACCACCACGATGTGCGGCAAGCGCTTCAGTGGTTCTGGATCATCAGGCGTGAGGCTAAAGGGATTCAAAATAAATTCTTCGCGCTCAGTTGCATCGTCGATTTTGGTGTTGTAACCCGCCAAGTTGCGAACGCCCATTTTGCTCATGAGCTTGTAGCGGCGCTCCATTTCGCCCACACACCAATTGAGGCCATGCGCGGCTTGCCGCATGTCGGTCACCACGGGCGCTAACAAGTGTGGAATACCTTCGTACACCGACATCTCCAACATTTTGGGGTCGATCATGAGCAGGCGAACATCACGCGCTTCGGCTTTGTAAAGCAAAGACAAAATCATGGCATTGATGCCCACCGACTTACCAGAGCCTGTGGTACCCGCCACCAAAACGTGAGGCATTTTGGCCAGATCTACCACCACCGGATTGCCCACAATGTCTTTGCCCAAGCCCATGGTGAGCATGGACTTGGCTTCGTTGTAAACCTGCGATCCTAAAATTTCGCTCAGCTTGATGGATTGGCGTTTGGCATTGGGCAATTCCAAGGCCATGTAGTTTTTGCCAGGAATGGTTTCCACCACACGAATGGATATGAGGCTGAGTGATCTTGCCAAGTCTTTGGCCAAGTTGACCACTTGCGCTCCTTTGACACCTGTTGCAGGTTCGATTTCATAACGCGTGATGACAGGGCCGGGTGCTGCAGCCACCACACGCACTTCAACGCCAAAATCTTTGAGGCGTTTTTCAATCATGCGACTGGTCATCTCCAGCGTTTCTGCCGCGACGCTCTCTTGGCGCAAGGTCAAACTGTCGAGCAAATCAACTTGCGGCAATTTGCTGTCAGGCAATTCATTGAACAAAGGCTTCTGGCGCTCTTTCACCACACGCTCGCTGCGTGGGACGGCAGTCACAGGAGATTCAATGACCATGGGTGCAACAGGCTCAGCGAAGACTGGCGCAGACACGCCTGCCGCTGCAAACAAAGGCTTCTCTTCAAACTCGTTTCCGAAGGGGTGCAGTTGAGGTTCTGCAGGCAATTTGGATTGAAGCTGTTCGCGTTCGCGCAAAGCTTGCTGGCCCATGGCCAAGTCTTCTTCCATTTCACGCTTGACTTGACGCGATTGCATCAAGCCGTCGATCTTGCCGCCCAACGCTTCACACACTTGACCCCAAGAAAATCCAAAGGCCCATCCCATCCCCAGAGCAAGGCACACAACTTCAAGCAAGCTAGAGCCATTAAAGCCCAACCATTTCAAAGAAAAATGTCCGACGGCATAACCTAAAGCGCCACCACTGGTACCAGGCAGCATGGCATCCCAACGTGTCAGTCGCGCCCATTCGAGCGCACTGCTAGATGACATCAGAACAAACAAACCAAACCAAAAAATCAAACGGGTTTTCCAGTTCGATTCAGTGTCTTTGTCGGATGCCTTGGACGCGGTTTCGTCCGTTCTGAGCCATTCGGCCCAAGCATTCAGCCACACGCGACCCAAGATGGCAACCAACCACCACGCAGAATAGCCAAAGCAAAAAAACATGCCATCAGCCAACCAAGCACCGACCACACCCATCCAGTTAAGCACGCCGCCGCCCAAGCCTGATCCCGACCAAGATGGATCTTTGGGACTGAAACTGAACATGGCCAAGGACAATAAAATCAGGACAGCAGCACCCAGGAAAAGAACGATTTCCTGAGTGAAGCGCATCAAGCCAACGCCCTCGTTGAGCACTCTGGGTGAGTCTGCTTCGGGGCTGCCGGTTGGATTGGTAAGGGTGCGAAGTGAATAGGTCATGGTCTGACCCTCAAGCTTACCCGATAGACCTCCCCAAACAGGTGTTTCACAAGCTTCTACAATGGGGCTTTAGCGTTTACCCGAATCCTGCCAGATCACCCATCATGTCCAACACCCTCCCCACCCAACATGCCCAAGTTTTAATTCTGGGATCAGGCCCTGCCGGCTACACAGCTGCCGTTTATGCGGCCCGCGCCAACCTCAAGCCATTGCTGATTACAGGCATTGCCCAAGGCGGCCAACTGATGACAACCACCGAGGTGGACAACTGGCCTGCCGACGTGCATGGCGTGCAAGGCCCCGAGCTCATGCAACGCTTTTTGGAGCATGCCGAGCGCTTCAATACGCAAATTGTGTTTGACCACATCAACAAGGTCGATTTCAGCAAACGCCCCTTTACTTTGACGGGTGACAGCGGTGTTTACACCTGCGATTCCTTGATCATTGCAACGGGCGCATCCGCCAAATACCTTGGCATTGACTCTGAAACGGCTTTCATGGGCCGCGGCGTTTCGGGCTGCGCCACCTGTGATGGTTTCTTTTACAAAGAGCAAGTGTGCTGCGTAGTGGGCGGCGGCAATACGGCTGTCGAAGAAGCCCTCTACTTGTCCAACATTGCCACCAAGGTGTACCTCATTCACCGCCGCGACAAATTCAAAGCCGAGCCCATCATGGTCGACAAATTGATGGACAAAGTGGCGGCTGGCAAAATTGTTTTGCAAACTTTCCAAACTTTAGAAGAGGTTTTGGGCGACAACACAGGCGTCACCGGCGTTCGCTTGAAGTCCACCAAAGATGGCTCTTTGCAAGATTTGGAACTCAAAGGTTGCTTCATTGCCATTGGTCATTCACCCAATACCGATATTTTTCAAAACCAACTGCAAATGGAAAACGGCTACATCGTGACTCAAAGCGGGCTGAAAGGCTTTGCCACAATGACCAGCGTGCCGGGTGTTTTTGCAGCGGGCGACGTCCAAGATCACGTCTACCGTCAGGCCATTACCAGTGCGGGAACAGGCTGCATGGCCGCACTTGATGCCCAGCGCTTTTTGGAGCAAGAAGGCGCCTGACACCCCGTACCTTGGAGTGGATTTACAACACGCCAAGGACTGGTTGCCAGCCCCTGGGTCATTTTTTAGCTCTTATTGCTTGGTTTTGACCCAAAAAGCTGGCTATAATCCAAGGCTTTGCTGAGTACTCCCCATGGGGTAACCACAAAATGGGTTACCGCCACCCTTCTGGCGAGGTGAGGCTGGACCGCCTTAAGCTTTGCAATCGATAGATCAGTTGCACCCATGCAACATTTTGTTGGTTTCACAAAGCTCATCAGGCACCAGCTGTTTATAAAAGTATCGGAGTGTCCACATGGCACGCGTCTGCGACGTAACGGGCAAAGGCCCCATGGTTGGAAACAATGTTTCCCACGCCAACAACAAAACCAAGCGCCGGTTCTTGCCGAACCTGCAATATCGCCGTTTCTGGGTTGAGAGTGAAAACCGTTGGGTGCGCCTGCGCGTTTCCAGCGCCGCTTTGCGCCTGATCGACAAAAATGGCATTGATGCTGTTCTCGCAGACCTGCGCGAACGCGGCCAAGCTTAAACCCCCTACAGGAGCACCATCATGGCAAGCAAAGGCGGACGCGAAAAAATCAAGCTGGAATCAACAGCTGGCACTGGTCATTTTTACACGACCAGCAAGAACAAGAAAACAATGCCCGAGAAAATGTCGATCATGAAGTTCGACCCAAAAGCTCGCAAGCACGTTGAGTACAAGGAAATCAAACTGAAGTAATTCAGCTTGATTCCATAGAAAAAGCCCGC
>Ga0209552_1000075_pt1 | contig 29693 bp, 13 predicted proteins | sample LauGreFaBDMM15SD_2_FD_188214 | JGI IMG/M metagenome (GOLD analysis project Ga0209552, IMG submission 188214) | Freshwater lake microbial communities from Lake Michigan, USA - Fa13.BD.MM15.SD (SPAdes) (version 2) | ecosystem: Environmental > Aquatic > Freshwater > Lake | place: Lake Michigan, USA... | reverse complement strand
TTCTTGCTGCTTAAGATACAGTTTAAAATAACATTTTGCAAGATTTCTAAGATCTTCAACATTATTAATAGTATCTATTTGACTGGTAAACTTAATGTATTCAAAACTTTTGTTTAAGTTTTCAAGAGTTATGTCATCAGGATTCATTAATTAACCTCCTAAGTAAAAATTTAATTTCATTCAGATCTTCTTTCATATTAGCAACATCAGATTCAAGATTTTGTACTTTTTCAGTCTCTTTTAATTTAGAGTCCCTCCTAGAAATGTATCCGTTGTATTCAGACATATTAGTGTTAATGATAGAATTTGTTTTGGGATCTCGGAGTAAGTTATCATGTCCCTTCACTTTAATATAGTCCATATTAGGCAAGTGTAATCACTCTCAGATTTCTTACTCTAGGAACATAAACTTGGTTAGTTGATGTCATAATAAGTTTAATCCTATATGATCTAAATGGTGCTTGTATATTTGCAGTAAAGGTGCGTTCTTTATAATCTAATTCTGGGGAAGCAAATCCGATAGAGTTTGATAAAGAAACAAATTTATCAGATGAACCATCGCTATCTTTAATATCAATAATTTCTCCTTCTGCATTAATATTTTTATATCCAGGAAATGGAATAAAGATTGGATTAAAATTGTTATTTTCACTAACTGCATAAAATGCACGAATGTCATGATAAAGATTTATATAAGCATCTAATATGATTTTAATAGAAGATGCTGGACTTTCTAAAGTAATTTCTTTTGAAATATATTGACATGCCGATGGATCTGGATCTATTGAATTTACTCTTGCATCGGTTGCATAGTTACTAATTGCACTATTTACTCTATTTGAAGTTAAAATTGCACTAATTCTTTGAGTGTCTAAAACCGGTGAAACTTTTGAATTAACAGTGTCAAGTCTTAATCTCATATTTATTGACCTATTACCCTTTAAATTGGATAATTTATTGCTTTCATTTACTTTTGATGCAATAATTCTTGTACTGCTTAAATAATTAGGAATATTAATTGTGATTGGTTCAAATCCATTATTACGGAACGAAACTTCATCTCCACTAATACTAGAACCAGTAATAGTTCTTACTTCAGCACTTAATGAAGTGCCTTGCACAGTTACATTATGAACCATTGGGGTAATAATTTCAAATGGCATATTTTGTGTTGCTGCAATATTATTTCCACCAGTTGATTTTGTTTGATTTGCATAAAGAACTGGGAAACTAGTTCCGACACTTCTATTAACACCATCAATAGATCCGTCAATTTTAATATCATAAGAATCAAAAGTAATTGGATTTGAAACGGTTACATTATTTAAATCATGTGTTTTATTAATTCTTCTCAAAGAAATTCCATTTATTTCATACTTATGTATTTGGGTTCCAATAGGATGTGTTTTTGGTGTGGATCCTTCTAACCCTCTGACAATGGTTCCAGAAATTGATGCTCCAGATACCAAAGTGTAAGAAATAATTTCATTACCAATGATTGCATATCCAGGATTAGTAGTACCAACACCGACATTTTCAAAAGCAGAGAAAGCACTAGAGTCATCAACAGATATTGATCCCGTAAAATCTGCTGCCAATTGTGCAGTTAATTTAGTTGGATTAATGTCCGATTTTACATTAGAAATTGTAACTAAGTTATCCCTAGAATACATTCCATGATTTCTATGATCTACTTTAACGTGCAGTCCATCAGTTTCAGTAATTATTTCATTAACCAAAACAGTAGTTCCATTTAAATTTATTTCTCCAACGCCAGATTTAATGTATGTAATCGATTTACCGGCACCAACAACAAACTCTCCTTGAACATTATCTAATATAATTTGATTAATGTCAATGACACTTTTAACTGATAATCTTGCATTTATACCAACATTTGTTGCTCCAATATTGGAAATTCCAAGCACATCTCCAATTTGATATCCAGTCCCCCCAGAAGTAATATCTGCATTAATTACCTTCCCCCCATTTATTAAAATTGAACCAACTGCATTTCTACCACTACCAGTAATTGTTTGTAAACTAATTCCAGTAAAAAGTTGCTCACCAGACGATGGGGTATATCCAATGCCAGCATTAATTATATTTAATGTATCTGTTGCAGCTCCCGCGCTTCCTACATAATTACCAGATGCATTTGTTCCGGATTGTAAAACAGTATTTCCAAGAGTTAAAAAACCATCAGTAAGGTTTGCTCCTAAACTAAGCCTAATTTTTCTAGAAGTAAAGTTAAGTGAATTTGGCATCAATTGTGCAATTTGCTTGTTACCTCTAGAAAGTTCTGGACTATAAACTTCTACGGTTCCAGAATCTATAAAATCTGCACGATAAAGATTAAATTTAAGATCTTCCCACTGACTTGCTTCCCAAGTAGAGGCATTTTGAGATTTAAATAGTGATCCCAAATATGGTTGATTGGAAATAAATGATTGAGTTAAGAGATCAGTTTCTCCAATTCTAGAAATATAAACACTATATTTTGTAGAGTTTGATGCCAAACACATACAATATTCCTTACCACCTTCAAGATAGACGGGTGCTTTAAATCTTATTGGTGTAGCAATTGATCCATCACCAGATGTTTGAACCTGATTAGGTTCAATAACAACTTCTGAAAATGGAATAACATTTTGCGTTGGAAATCCATTTAGCATCGTTCTTAGTTGGAACGTTACTGGAATATCCATATCATCTTTAGATCTGAAGAAAACATCACACCTAGTTAAGAAAAGTCCAACTTCATCATCAATTAAAAATGATTGTGCAAGGGGATCATACCATCCAATAATTCCTTGTCTTTGTGTTTGTGCAATAACTCTACTACCAACAACCTGAGTTCCGGTAGTTCGTGAAAGAGATCTTTCTTCAAATTCTTGTTTGTTTTCAATTCTAGCATTTCTAATTGATATAATATTTTCCTGAACAGTTTCTAAAATTCCACTTGATAAAAATCCTTCTTCAGCAATTGTTGAAGCAAGATTCTGATCGTTTAGGTCATTATTCACTAATGTAAAAGTTTTATTTCCTGCTTGAAATCTAGGATGAATACCTATATTGGGATTTGGAATGAAGAAACTTCCTATTAACGTTGATGATACATCTGGAATAAGTTTTATATTTGTAATTATAGCTTGAGCTCCACTCGTTTGCCCAACAAGCTCCATTCCGGATTCTACATATCCACTGAAAGTTCCCTGAGGTTCATTTGATAAAGAGAAAGTATCAACGTTTAAAATATTTGATGTTGAAGAATAGTTTGGTTGTAATGTTTGATTTGTATATGGATTTTGTGAAAATGTTGTGTTTGGAGAATTATATGGACCTTCTTTATGATTTGATTGCGATACTCTAAATCTTATTTCTACAGGTGAAGATGAAATCGGTCCTAATCCAGTAGATCCAACTTTTCCAACCACAGTTTCTCCAACTTGAAATACACCAGAAAGCATATTGATTTCTAATAATTTAGGAACACAATACTTCGTTACATCAATGTTATCAAAGAATGCATAAATTTGAGTAAGTGGCTTTAATTTTTTACTAATAAATTGAATATTACGAGATCTCATAGACGCAATAACATCTCTACTTACGGTTCTATCACCAACAGATGTTGTATCAAATTGTTCAGTAATTATTGTTCTAACACCAGATCTGTTTGATATTCCAGTATCCTTAACTTCTCTAAGTGTTTCTTCAATAGTAGTTGAGGCATCTACTGTACCAAAAGTTGGTCGTGGTACACCGTCATTACCCCAATCAGGTTTTGGAACATCTGCTGGTCCAACATTATTAACTGTTGTTCTTGTTGTTTCTGTAATTTCTTGTCCTATCCAATTATCAACCCAAGAATTCCAAGTTGTAGGAGAAAACCCTGTTTGTGGGTCAACATTAAGAGTTCTTCCTACAAGGGCAAGAGTTTCTGCATAATTTCCTTGTGTATTGATAATTTTTGCTTCAGTTCTTACAGTATCTACCCAGGTATCAGATGCCGGAGTTAATTCTAATGTACCTTGCCAAAAACTAATCAGAAAAGGAGTAACACTTTCCGATCTTGTTGCAAAAGTTTGTTGTAACCACAAAACCTCCGCATAATCCAAAGTAATAATGTCACTAGTTTTTCTAACATTAACTCCTTCAACTGGAGAAAATGCTAGATCAAATGTTGGATCTACGTTTTGTACTGGACCAAAACTCAAATCAACAGAACTCGTATAATGTGCTGGTCTTAATTCTTTATTTTTTCCATCTATACTATTTTTAATTTCAATACTAGTTTCTTGTGCTAATATTGTGGTAAAATTATCTACAAAAAATCCAGATTTAAATCTATTTAATCCTGCAGAATCTGGAACAAAGAGATTGGCAGTATTTGTTTCAAGCAAAGATAGTGAAGTATAATATTCTAAATTTTTAATTCTATTTTCAAGTTGTCTAATATCTACCGCTCGATATCTTTTATGTTCTAAAAATTGAAGAGATATTTGTGACGTTGAATATGTATATGGTGGGAACGTAATAACGCCTATCTCAAGAGCGTCGTCCACAGAATCTGGTTTTTGGGGACTTTCTGCTGGAGTTCCATATTTAACTATAAATTTTCCATCTTTTGTTAAGAAAATTCTATCAATTCTCCCCAGATAGAAAGAAAAATCAGTCAAAATTTGTTCATCTGATGCAAGAATATTTGCTGCAGAGTTGCCAGAAGAATTGAAAGTTCTTCCTAAAAATTCAAAAGGTGACCTTGCATTCTCAGAAACTGTATAAGGAGAAACTCTTGGTCGGATATCAATAATATCTGATATACTGTTACTATCAACAACCGATAACTCAGATCCATAATCAAATGTGCTATATGAGTTTATTGTTGTAATATCACCATCATCCGAAGAACCATAAAAACCACTTGTAAAATAAACTATTATTTTTTTATTCGGTTCCACTGCATTTGATTTTCTTTTAATTGTCCCATAATCATAAAAAGATCCTTTTTGTCCAGATGAAAATGTATAGTTAAAAGAAATATTAAAACTTGATGAATCTAAAGCAACAATTACTGCTTGAATTTTAGATTCTCTAAAATATACAGATTGTCCTTCTCTAAAAGTATTTTCATTTTTTGGAATAAAGGATATTTGTACTGCACTTAATCTTTCTGCAACAATACCAATAGGACCTCCACCTTCTCCTACAATTTCTTCTCCAATTATTAAATCAGAGGTTGTATTGGTTGGTCCATTAAGATTTGAAAAAACCATTTTTGGTGCAGAAGGATTCTCAGTATCTGCTGATTCAAAAATACCATGAATTTCAATAACATCAGGTACATTTAATGAAATATTTTTGTCTTGTACTCTAGTTCCAAAAGCATAATTTCCATATGTAAGACCATCGTCCAATGTTGTTGCTCCAACACCAGACCCTGCATTTATTGATTTATTGATAATAACACTATTAACTCTATTTTTTATTTTTTGTTTTGCTTTTGGTTTAATTTTTCTTATGGTCGTTGTTAGTCTTGCTCCGGCATCGTTAGAACCCAAATTAAAAATTTGAAGTTCTGTCCCACCACTAAGAAACAAAAACCTATCTGACGTTAACAGTTCGGTAGAACCATCAGATCTTATTAATGAATATCTTTCTTCATCAAAAGGTAAAAATGTTTCATTTTCTCCTGCAACAACTGAAGAAGAAAGCTGATTAGATATAATATTGACATTAAAAGATTTTCTAATAGATAAAACAGCATTTGTTAATTCTACTGAAGAAATATTATTTTTTGGAAGTTTTGTATATAAAGTATTATCTGATGAAGATGCTAAATTAGTTCCCAATACTTTTAAATCTGAAACTGAAAGTAATGAAGTTGGAAATTCACCAACACATACTCCAGGAACCTCTGCAATTTCAATAGAAGGACCTAAAGGATCAATTACTCCACCAATTTGAATTGACGATTCTCCTACAGATATAACTTTTCCATAAAAAGGATCTACGGTACTTCCTGTTGCATAAGAAATTATATTGTCTTTTTTAATTGTTCCTGGAAACAATTTATTTGGTGATATTATATCATTTGTAAATAATAAGTTGCTAAAATTTACTGGACTTCCTGTAATTAAAGAAGAAATAGTCGTGAATTCTAAAACAGTTCCAATTCCAATTGCAAAAGATACTGTACTCCCGGTTCCAATAGTAATAAATGTTGTACCTACACCGACAACAGACAATCCACGATTTATACGAGATATTATAATATTTGTACCAGCAATTAATGAAGAAACATTGTTAAATCTCATGACTTCTCCAATTTCAATCGCAGAAGATATTGTACTTCCGGTTCCAATAGTAATAAATGTTGTGCCTACACCGACGACAGACAATCCAAAATTTATACGAGATATTGTAACGGCAGTTCCTACTGAAATTGTAGAAGATATTGTACTTCCAGTTCCAATAGTAATAAATGTTGCACCTAAACCAACAATAGGAGCATTTGTAATTGCAGCTCCAACACTAATAGAATTTCCTATGGCAACTCCAGAAAGATTTGTAACAAATATTTGTGTTGATCCAATACCAACAAAAGAAGAAATTGTTGTAACTACAGGTGGCCTTACAATATTAAAAGAACTTCCAATAGAAATTTCTGTGGTGGGTGAAACAAACAACACAGTAGATCCTATACCCACACTCCCAGTAAGTTGTAAATTAAGTAAACTTCCTGTTGTAGATCCTGTTCCAATAGTTATAAATGTAGATCCAACACCAGTTACAAATGCATTTGTAACTTCAGAATCAGATCCAATAGTAACAGAACTTCCTACAGATACTCCAGAAGTGTCATCTACAAAAATCTGAGTTGATCCTATACCAATTGTTGATGTAACAGTAGTTCCTAAGAAATCAATATTTGAATTATACGCAAGAGGAGAAATTGTTGCAAATCCAATAAAAGATGAGGTTGATTGAATAGTATCAGCAGAAAATATAAATCCTCCTCCCAGTGTACCATAGACTGATTTAATATCAGAAATATTATATGATGTAACTGCAGTTGCTACTCTATTACCAGAAATCCCATTAAAAAGTAATGGATCATCTTTTGAAAAATTACCACTTATATCATATAAGGTGATTAAATTCTTTGCACTAACTGCATCTTTAAGAAACCCAGTTGCCCCACTATTTTTTCCTTCAACAAAAGTTGGAACTGCTAGTGTAATAGGCTCATTCAGACTAATTTCAACAGTAGTTTGAACATCATATAAAGAAAGACTCCATTCATTTAAGTGCGTCAATGTAGTTCTATATGATCCAGATTCTAGCTTAAAATCATATACTCTAGCAACACCTATTTCCTTACCAGGTACAGTGGTTTGATTATCACCAACTCTCTCATTTCTTAAACTTAATACATACGTATTTCCAATTCCAATTAGAGGAGCTCCATAAACTCTATTTAAAAATAATGTAGGTCCTGTATTATAATTAATTGATTGATTTTCTAGAGTTTTAACAGTTCTTGGTTTTGGTACATCTAAAAATGTTGAATTAATCGTTTCTACTTCATACCCCATAATGAATGCTCTACCTGGGGATACTTGATAAATTGATAGAGCATCAGATGGAGTTAGTCCACTAGAAGTAAACTGACCAATTTGATAAATACCCTGATTTCCTCTATTATTATTTAAAGACTCTTTTACTGAAACATCAAATGGAGTATGAACAGAATTTCCAAATTGAGCATGAAATCTTTTTGCTAATACATCATTAATTATAGAATATTCAGATGATTTTACTAAGGTTTTTAAAACACCATCAGTTATAGTTGTTAATTCTACAAAATTATTATCATCATAATCATTTAAACTCTTTTTAAATAATGATGTTGTAATTTTTAATCTATCTGCACCAGGTGCCGCATAATTATTAAATCCTTGTGAGTTATCATTTAGTCTTTGATCAATATCTGAGTTAATAATTTGTTCATTTACAAACAAACCAACTCTATAGCTTGGTTTATTACTATATTGCTCAAGAATCAAAGTTTCGGTATCTACATTTACAAAATTTCCACGAATAAAATAAACACCATTTGTAATGTTAAAAGCAGATCCAATTGCTGCAGCATTTTTTGCAATAGTTGTTGCAAAAGGTTGACCTGAAGCAATAGTAGTATTTCCTAAAAGACTGGAAGTAATTTGTATATCTGCAATTAATGATTCTCCATCAGCAAATATTTCAGTTATATTATTCTGAGAACTTGAACTCAAGTAATTAATGTAAAGAGTGAGATTTCCTCTTTCCGATTCTTGTGAAGAAAGAACTTTATCTACAATTGCAGTTACACTAGAATTTGCCCCAGTAATTTTAACTCCAACAAGTTGATTTACATATGCTTCAACAGGGACTCCCAGAAAAGTATTTTCAAGTTGAATACAATAGTATAATTGTGTGTACCCAGTATTTCCCGGTATTACTTTAGCACCTTCTTTAAAAAAATGTTGCCCAAACTTTTCAATTTGATTTTGAAGAATTGATTGAAGAGTTGTTAATTCTCTTGCCTGGACAGGAGTTCCGGGTTTAAAAAGAACTTTATGATAGTCATTATTTGCATTAAAGTCATCAAAATACGGTGCTACATTGAGATTAGTTTGCTGAGACATAATTTTTTAGAATTGCAAAATGACTTTAATATCTTCTTTTTGGTTTGATGATCTTGTAATAGATGGTCTATTATCTACATAAATTATATTTCCAGAATATTTTGTTGTTTCTGGATTTGCAAGACCATTTGTAAACGATTGTCCGAGGTAATACGTTCTATTATTTATCACAGTAGATAAACCTGTAAATGAAGTATCAATAGTTAAATTAGATGAACCTCCAACGATTGAAACACTTCCACCACTACCAGGAGAATTTGTAAAATTAACTTTGCCAAACCCATATGTTGGATTTGTTATTGCAACTCCGACTGCTGAAAATCCTGAATTAGATCTATCTTGCCAATATTTTAAGACACCAGTTACTTGATCATAACTAATGACTCTACCAACAGCAGTAGTTGCTGTAGACACTGTTTGTGTAATAAGTGAGTCTGGAGTAAAAATTGCAGAATTAACTCCAATTCCAGTTAATTTAAGTGCGTAAACAGCACTTGCTTTATCTAAGGTTAAAATTGAAGACGAATTAAATGATGTTGGATTTTGTACAATTCCCACTCTTGCAATTTGATTTCCTGTAATAAAATCTGGATTTTCGACATCATTTTCAATTCTAGAATACATCAAAACATTATATGCACCCAATTCCCTATAGATATCTTTTCCATGCCCCCCTTTAGGTGATATAATTACATCAAATGTTGGTTTAGTAGTTCCAGTAGGAACATTTCCTGCAACTAAATCAACAGTACCAAAAGTATATCCAAAACCTTGATTTGATATTACAACTGATTCTACTTTTTGGTCATTATCAACAACTACAGTGCATTCTGCTCCTGTACCATCACCTTGAATAGGAACTCTTGTATAAGTTTTATTGGCAGATCCTACAGAAATTCCTCTATTTGTAATTGTTATAATTTTTATAGATCCATCAACTGCATTATTTCTAACTGAAGCATTATCGGATCCTGTCTCCCAATCTATAGGAACCGGCATAAAATCAGTGGATTCAAATTTAATAATATCAATAGGTTTAATAGTATAAAGGTACTTCCAAACATATCCATCACCACTAGATCCTGCTGCTCTTGGTTCTAAATCAGTGAATAATGGTTCATCAAGTGAAGATCTACCATTCGGACTATCAGAACTTGTTCCATTCTGTAAGCAAATATAAACTCTATAATCACTATTTAAGATATAATATGATGATAAATATAAATTAGTTGCACCAGAAACTTTTGCAGTGTTTGATCTACTATAGTCATGACGATACATATCAAAAGTTGTACCAGAAGACCAAAAACGTTTCTGAACCACCTGTCGAACATCACTTGAATTAATTTTTTTTAATCCAATCATAGTATCCCAATAGTCATTTTCCTCATTAAAATTATCTTTTGGTGATGGGGGATTTGTATCCCAATCAGATTGAATATTGGTGGGATTTGGTAGACCAACAAAAGAATAATAAGAATTTACTGAAGAAGTTACTCCTGCAACAAAATTCTTTGCATTTAATATTCTAATTTGGTCGGTTATAATTGCTGCCATTTTATGATAGTTTTTTATTATTTATTTAAGTAATAACATAGTTTTAAAATTTAAGTGGAAGAGTTCTCTTAACAACACCAGAAGTTGAAATTCCGCCCACTCCAACATTTCCATAGAAATTGTAAGTGTTTTCTTTAGACCTCGATGTTAATTCAATTTTTCCCCAACTAAAGTTACCAAAACTAATTGAAGTGGTTCCTATTCCTACTCCCAAATATCCACTAATTGTTGATATACCACTAACTATTGCACTAACTCTTCTTACAGTAGTTGTTGCACTGCCAACTGTTGCAATTCCAATCGCAGTGTTTGCAACACTTACATTGCTTACACTTTTTACTTGATAAACATTATTAATAAAATTGGTTCCAATTCCTATGATATTATTACTAGTATCTCTTGATGTTATTGATGTTGTTGCAAAACCAATATTTGAATCATAAACTAAGAAGTAATCACCAGTTCCAATACCACTAACTGTGAGTGCAGTTCCAGCAATAGAGGCATCTCTTAAATATGAATTAGTCGGAATATAAAAATCAAATATAATACCAGTTGCAGTAGTTCCAAATCCAACGATAACACCAGAATCACCTGTATATGAAGCAACACCAACAGTCTCTTTGATCGTACTTGGTGATTCAATTAATACCTGTGGAGGAGTGGTGGATATATAACCACCCCCTCCAAATGTAACTGCAATTCCTGTTACGACTCCTTCAGATACGGTCACAGATGTGAGAGTAGTATTTTGCGCTGCTGTGGTTCCAAATCCAATTGGTTGAGAAATTGATACTGTTGGTGTGGTTGTATATCCAACTCCACCATTACTGATTACAATTGAAGTTACTGTTCCTGCAGTTGATACTATTGCGGTTGCAGATGCTCCAACTTTATCATTTTGAGAAATAATGACAACTGAATTTTGGAATGCTAGTGAGTTGGGATTTGTGGATATTGTTTCATTTATTGGATTAAAAAATGGTCTTATATTATCAACGTAAAGAATAGTGCTTCCAATTCCAACTGATTGAATTAAATATGATGTTGGAGTAATTCCAGCCTCATATAGAATTCTATCCTTTCCAATTTGTATTTCATTAATAATCTTATCCTCAGTTTGTCTGCACCATGTTACAGGTCTTTCAAGAGTTTCGTCATTAACATTTCCTGGACCAAAATATGGGTTTGTTTTAACTAAATCTGTAGAATCAATTCGAGTAACTGTTCTTTCTTCTTCTTGAAGTCCTGGGAGTTGTCCACGATAAGAGTCATAATTAATTGTTAGTTCATCACCAACCTTAACGGTTTCTAGAATATTAACATCTACAACGTCAACAGACCCACTTCCACGATAGAAAATAATTTTTGAAGTATCCCCAATTTTTGGTGGTTCTGCAAATGTAATAATAGTGCCTCCTGGGAAAGTATATCCTTCACCAGGAACTTGCAAAATATCATTGATAAATACTAATAAAGTGTCTTGAATATTAATATTCGATCCTCTGGCAGAACGAACAGAAATTAAATCGCCAGATAATTTTAGTTGGAAAGCAACAGTTTGTCCATTAAATTCAAAATCAAGAGGATCAAGAACTTGAAGTTCTCCAATTGACCATCCAGTAAATTTATCAGCAAAAGTTTTTTGTATGGTTAGTTGGAATTCATTAAATGATGATCCTGTTGTTGGAATCCCAATTATACCTCCAATTGGAACAGTTAGAATTTGATTATCACCATAACCATATCCAGTGTTAATAATTTCAAAATCAATTATACTAGATCCTTGACCAACAACAATATTAACTTTTGCTTGTGTACCAACACCCGAAGATCCTGAACTGTAAATAAGAGGAATATTTGAGTATGATAATGGGTCATCAAATATTACATATGGCGGATTTGTAGATGTATATCCTGTGCCTGGATTTGTAATCGCAATACTTACAATTCTACCATTACTTACCGAAGCAGTTCCAATAAATTCAATAGTTGGAGTGCTAGTTGAAGAAAGTGCAACACCAACTTTAACAACTTGAGCACCAGAACGATATCCAGATCCACTATTACCAATGCTGATTGCTGAAATAGTACCAGCAACTGAAACTGCTGCCGTCCCTCCCGCAGAAACTAAAGGTTGATATCCAAATCCTCCAGTTGATCCAACAGATACAATAATTCCACCTCTTGGAATACTTGCATTATTAACATCATAAGAAACTGAAGTTGCTGTTCCAGTAAAGGTAATTGAAGTTATTCCTACAGATTCTGATAAAGTATAATTATACGTTGATCCCGGACCTTGAAAAACGTCATTAATTAAAATAACTGCATTTTTAGTTGAAACATCAGATACATTAACACCATTAGATTTCAATGTAAATGTTTTACCAATACCATTAAATCCTGCAGAAATATCGTCAAAAATGTAATTTTTACTATAAGTTTCCTCTGATGAGTTTGTAACTCCAGATCTTATAAAGGATCTTCCTTGGAATGACGATCCTGTTGATATACCAACCCAATCTCTCTCATCAGAACGATTTGTTGTACTGCTGAACGGAAGGTTTCCAAAAGGTGCTTCTACAAAATTAAGAACATTATCAATTATATTATAATTGCCAGTTACCTTAGTGACCAGAAATCCTGTTGGATATCCAGCAACTGATGTTCCCAATCTTGGTCTACGAACCTGAATAGCATTAGTGCTTCCAATACCAACACCATCAACTCTCATTACTTCATTACCAATTTTAATTAAATCTCCACCAAAGAAAGATGTAACTTGGTTGAGAAATATCTTATCGTCAGTTGTAAAGACATTAGTTGATAATGTTGTTGTAGTTGCAGTAGAAACTATTGGGGATTGAATAACATTATCAAGTGCTAAAATTACCCTTGCATTTTGATTTGTACTAACAAATCTATGCGAAGTTCCAATTCCGACACTAACAATATCTAAAGTTTTTGGTATATCTTTAAGAGCATCTTCTGCACTTCTTGCTAACTTAACATTGTTTGCATCAACTTTTACAATATATACATTTTTGGGAAGTTTATCGGTAATTCCAATTCCAGCAAAACTGGTTGATGCAATTCCAATTGCTTGTGTTGTTCCTTCTCCAGCATAAGTATACTCAACTTGTTCTCCAGTTACAAAGAAATGGTTTGATACAGAAATAACATTTAAATTTGTATCAATAACTGTAGAAGCACTGCCAACAAAATATTTTTCGAATATTGGATCATTTTTGTAAGTTATATCAAAGGCTCGTTTGATGGCAGAATCAGTTCCTTCATAAGTTCCAAAGTTTGTTTGAACTTTTGAATCTATGAAATCAGTTATATCCTTATCATCATCTTGATGTCTGAGTGCATTTAAATAAACTTTTACATCAACAGCAATATTTGCTAATGGTTTGAATGTTAACTCTACTATTGAAGAAGTTCTTTGAACACCAATGGTTCCAAGGCCCGAAAGAGTATTGACAACTCCATATTCTGTAACATAAACATTTGGTTGAACGTCAATTTCGTTAGTATTATCATCAACAACAATTATTTCTGATAATTGATGAACATTATTTGTGTTATCAGATATTTGAACAATAAAGTATGCACTATCGTAGGCATCAGGATAACTACTAATACCTACAGGTGTTGGAGTTGATGTTGAAGCAATAGAAGTAGATTTACCTTCTAACCTAGCGTGTTTTATATCATGATTCACCGCACCAACAGTTGATGTGGCCGCAAACGCAACTTGAGTAGTACTAACATTGACTGTTGTAGTAACTTGAGAATTTGGTATGAAATCAACTTTGAGTTGCCCACCAGAAAGATATGGGTAATATGTTCCAAGTCCCGTGCTTGAATATAAATTGAGAGAATGATTTGTTAACTGCCCGTATTCCAAAAATTCTACATTAGTTCCATCATGAATTATATTCAATTCATCAAATTCATATTGATTTGTAGTCGATGAAGAAATTGAAACCAAAACCTTCATAGATCTATAGGTATTTGCAATTCCAATAATAGTAGTAGTAGTTCCAGCAGAAACAACAACACTACTTGATCGAATATCAACAATACTCCCAAAGGTTGTGCTTCCTATACCAGAATGACTATCTTCAATGTTATATGAAAGTGAGGATATATTAAAATCATTAATGCTAAACTTGGTTGGGAAAAATTGAAGAACTCCCTCAGTTCCATCAATAATAAAATCAAAGGATCCCATATCATAAGTGCTTTCTACTCTTGCATATTGATTTAAAAATATATTACCAACATTATCAATAAGAGACGTAATAATTAGAAATTGTCTTTCTCTAGAATACCTCTTGTCACTTACATATATAAAATATTTTTGTGATTTCACACTCGTCAGATTAAACCTAGAAATTTCAGAAAAACGAGTTGGTCTTGGATTGCTGTTAAATTGATGACTAATATCATCAATAGTCAAAACTCTGTTTCCTACAGATTCTGCATAATCTTGTAAAACTCTATTTGAAAATATTATTTCATTTGAAAAAATTTGAGATCCAATTTGAAGTGAATTTTCTTTTACTAAATCAAAATCATAAACACAATTTAAATTTACAACACTAATAATGTCACTTATAACATCAATAAAAGTTAAATCGGATGGTAAGTTAATATTAAGTGAATTGCTAGTAATTTCTGCAAAAGTAGAAGGAGTTTCTAATTGAAAATCTGAGAATTTTTTAAATCCAGTAGTGTGATTTAAAGAACTTACTACATCATTCCAAGTATCAAAATCTACTGTAGATTTAATTGAATACGAAAAATTTTGATAATAATCATTGTCTTGAATTCTTTGTATACTACTATTTAATACTCCAGCATCAGATTGGTTCCCATGTAAAAATCTTGACGTTGCATCAAGATTAAAAAATGCATCAAATTTTGCAATTTCAGATACAACTCCTTGAGTTCTTGAAGAGGATCCCTTTATAACTTCTCCAAGTTTAAAATTCTTTTTAGATAAGATCGTTACAAAATTTGATTTTGGATTCCAACCTTCCACTATTCCTGTAGCAGATTCTGATGTTACATTTTCTCCTATAAGATAATCATTTTTTTTCAAAACCACATTAAAAATTGGAAAATGTTTTTGTGAAATAATTTTACCAGAAGAATTCTCAGAGTCGAAATTGCCTGGAAATTCTGAACCAGCAAGAAATTCATTTAGATTGTACACTACAGATCCACCAAGTCCCCCAAGGTTTTCAGTAACTGAAGTAAGTGTAAAAAGTTGATAATTATAATTTTCTGAATTATATCCTTTTCCGGTTGATCCAACTCCTACACTAACATTTTCAATTAAAACTTTGTCATTCACTGCAAAAGGGAATGAATTTACTGTACTAAACCCAACTGATAATGTAATGGTTACATTTTTATTTGATGTATTAAATCCAACAGAACTAATATCAACTCCATTTGAATTTTGAATTGGTAAAATTGTTGGTGCTACATTGTTTAGTCCAAACGTGTTTTTTAAAATTTGTACTTGAGTATTGCTCAAAGTATATTTTAAATCAGCGTCTGAAGCAATCTTACCAGTTTTCCCATCTAAAACTATAATTTTTGGTGCAGAAGTGTATCCTCTTCCAAATGAAGATATTCCAATAGATTCAAAACATGAAAGAGGATCTATTCGCATAACTTGTGGAACTACTACACTAGGTCTCATTGTTAGATCTGATGGGAAATCAAATCCAATATCATTTATTTTTACAGAATTAATTTTACCAATAGAAGTGCTCGAAGGTTCTAATATTGCCCCAATTCCAGTTCTAGATATAATATTTGAAATTTGTGGAATAGAAAAATAATTCAATCCTTTGTTTGTTATTTTAATTTTTGAAATAGGTCCATTAGCATTTAATGAACTGGTTTCGTATTTTATACTAGATATGCCTGAAGTATATAAATTTTCTTCCGGAACTTTTGTGATATCATAGGTAAATGACGTACTAGATCCTGATATAATTTTATGTTGTCCATTGTATTGACTTTTATAAACTTGAATTTCATTATTTGATAAAACTTCACGATCTTCATTAATTAACTTTTTATTTTCGGGAAGAGTTCCATTATAAATTGGAACTAAATTATAATAGAGTTTTTGTGGTGTGTTTTTATTAATTGATAGAGAAACTCTTGCATCACTTGTAATTCCAACAGTTCCTACTTTTTGCACATTAAAAAGTTGATCACTAGAGTTGCTATCATAATTTTCCGTAAAATTAGAGTCTTTAAAGAATTTTAAATCAAATGCAGGATAACGTGTTGCTTGTTGAGTATATGAAAGAGAAGGATCTGATAAATCAAATATAACTAAAGAGTTTCTATATACTTGAATTGGTGGATTGATTGCAGATAATGTTCCATTTGATGCACTAGTAATGCCAACAATCTCGGGTTTTACGTTAATAGAATCATAGTAAGTATTAGTAAGTTTAATATTATTAGTATCAACTATATAAATAAAATATTCTTTATCACTCTCAAGCCCAACTGCAGGAACGGATGCGGTGTGAATTACTTTTTGTCCATTCTCAAATTTATGATTTAAGATTGTAATTGTATTTGTAAGTGTATTAATTCCAGCAGAAATAAAATCTTTTGGATTTACTAATACTTTTCTAGAATAATCATTATATTTGAAAGTAAATGTGGTTGATATAGATGGATTTACATCAACAAAAACAATATCATTATTTAAAAGTCCATGACTTTGTGCGGTAGATACTGTAATAGTATTTTTTGAAATATTTCCTGATAAACTATTATATTTTGTTTTAAAACTATGATTGTTTCCTGTGCCCACATTTGTAAAGAATAGAGTTCCCATTTCCCGAGTAGTACTTGCAATTCCAACGAAAGTTCCTCCAGTTCCAATTCCAATTTTAAATGTAGAGATACCAATTAAATCATTCGATATTTTTGCAACATAAACTATAGATTGGTCTGAAATTGATACCGAAGTTGATATTCCATTTGTAGAAACTCCAATCGGATTTCCACCATTTGTAGAGTAAATTAATTCATCACCAGTGTCTAATCGGTGATTTGAAATATAGATAGATTTCGTAGGAATAAAAATTTGTGTAGCACCAGTTCCCGGATTTGAAAAGATTATGGTAGAACCAATTCCAATTTCCGAACGAGTGCTGAAAGTCACCACAGTTCCAATACCAAGTACATCTGCAACTGTAGATGATGTTCCAATTTGAACAAATGTGGATGCAACAGAAACAATTGGTCTAGTTGTAATTGTGCCTGGACCTACTACACTAATAGAACTTACACCAGCAATAATTCCGGTTGTATCAACAACAAAAATTATCGTCGACCCAATTCCAACAGGTGAACTAATAGTTGTTGTACGAAAAACTATATTTTTTGCAACAATTGTTCCTAATCCAACAGCATCAATTGGATTGAAATAATATTCACGATTTATTTTATAATCATACTGTGACCTAAATCCCGAATTTATTGTAAATTTTCTAGAATTCTCATATAAAGGAGTAGTAATGCTATGAGAAGATCCAACAGTTCCATTTACTGCACGAAGAACTCTAATTCTTGATGATCCTACATCAACATTTAATACTTTAATTTTTTCTGTTCCTATTCCCAGAATATCATTTTCTCTAATATTTGGATAATTTAAGTTTCCTGCGACAGAAAAATAAGTAACAATTCCAGTTACTGCCGTGCTACCAATACTAACGGCAATGCCAATTGTATTTGTTGATATTCCAATTCGATATGATCCTTCAATCAAAGATGATGTTGTATTTAATCCAGAAACAACAACCAAAGCAGTATTTGTAAAATTATGTGGATTTTCAGAAAATACTAAGAAATTTCCTCGGGGTGTAGTTGGATAAAATTCAACATTAGATATTGAAGTAGTTGCTACACTGATTGAATTTACAGATTTTCCGGAAATTCTTTCTATTTCGGCAGAAGCATTGTATCCATCAGTACCTTCATTATCAAATATTAATTTATCTCCAATTTTATATTCAACACCACCAGAAGTTATGTTTATTGTTTCTATAAAACCTGAAGAAGCATATTTAATGTCTGCGGTCTGATTTAAAAGATTTTGAAGGTCTACGTATTGATAAGGAGTGGTAAAAGAATCACTTTCAAGTAAATTATATGGATTAGTATTTCTTGAAAAACTAGTTTGATTTAAATCAAAATCACTTTGATTTGATGTTTTTTTGAAATTAAATTGATTCGGTTTTGAATTAAAATTATTCCCAATTAAATATGGAAATATTGGTGACTTATATCCATCAAAGGGTCCAGATGAGTCTGCACCAGAATTATTAATTGTTGCAAAATATGCATATGTTCCATTTGGATATTCTGGAGTGACACAAAATCTTCCATTATTTTTGTCCAATACAGTTTCATCAGAAACTTGAAAGTGACTATAATCTTGAATAAAAAATCCATTAGGAAATGAAGATAATGAAGGTCTATTTTGTGTCAAATTAAGTCCTGACTTAAGTTTATATCCAGACTTCATTTGAGATACTATTCCACCTTGTTTTGTGGAGTACCCATATGGACCATAGATTGGATTTCCATCATATGCCCACCCTATAATTGGTGAGTGGTCAGTTGATAATACCTCATCATCTCCAATCTTTCTTAAATCTCTTTTTCCATATAAAGTATTTCCATCAGAGTCTGAAGAATAAACAATTTCTCTAAGTTTTCTTGGTGCATAAAGATGAGAATATTCCAATTCGAAATTTTCATTAATTCCTTCAGATAAAACTCCATCATCATCGGAGATAATTGATAGATTTTTTTCAAAAATATTAACATTCCACGATTGTATTTTTGGATTAAATTCTTCTAAAGATCCTGTAGAAAGAACATCTATTGAAGTAGTGTCTGATACATACTCAATACCAGATTCAATTACCTTTACTTCAATTAATTGACCGTTTTTAATAATTGGAGTAAGTACTGCTCCAAAACCACTTCCATTAATTACTAAGTTTGGTGGAGAGTTATATTTACTCCCAGAAGAAATTACTAAAATTTCTTTAATTTTTCCATCTGAAATAATAGGAATAACTTTAGCACCAGAACCACTGTTTAAAGTAACTAAAGGTTGTCTTTTATAATTTAAAATTTCTGATGATCCATAATTGGATCCATTACTTTCTAAATGTATTGAAGTAATTACTCCTCTAAAAATTGGTTGAACAACTGCTTTAAAATTATTAGAACCAATTGAAGAAATACCAACATTGCCAATCACTTCAACAGAAATTTCAGGATAGTTGAAAGTGTGAGTTCCAACTCCAACTGAAGTTAAATTGATAAACTGTTTTGTGTTATAGTAAAAATCTCTTAATATTGATCCAGTTCCAATACCCGACAATTTAAAATTATTGTCATCGACTTTGGTTAGATAATATTCAGTGCTAGTGGTTAATCCACCAATTACAGATCCATCAGAAGAATAGTTTATGTATTTTATAACTTCTCCTGACAGAAATTCATGATTTACAATATTAATTTGATTAATTGATGTATTAATACCTGTTACTGAACTAAAAACTGTTTTTTTCTTATTTTCATATCCAAAACCAGAATCTTGTATAATGATTGATCCTAAAATAGATTTTTTATTATAAGATCTAAATTCGTGATTTCCAATTCCATACGAAGTTAAATTGACAGTATTAATTCCAGATATTACGTCACCTAAAGTATTATGCAACTTAATTTCAGTTGGTGATTGTACGAAAACAAAATATGCGGAACCTGTAGAAATACCACCAACTCCTTTCTGATCACCAGTAATGTAAATTATTTGCTCAGCATTTCTAAATTTGTGATATGTACTGAATCCAATAGTATGATTTGTTAATGATATTTGTGTCGAACTGCTCTCAGAATTGAAAGATGATTGATGATCGACTAATTTCATTGATGCGTAAGCTAAAGCACCTACACCATTTCCTCCAGTTATCTTAATAGATGGTATTTCTACATAATCAAATCCAGGATCAATGATTCTTATTTCACTAAGAGAACCTTTTATTGCACAATATCCAGTAGCACCAGATCCCACTGAATCGGTGATTAATAATTCTGGTGGATTGATGACATCATAACCTCCACCAGGAGAGGTAACTTCTATTTCATCTAGTTGCCCATAATATACAATATCCTGGGATTTATAATTTAATATTTCTACACCGTTAATTAAAATTCCAGTAAATCCAGGTTCTGTTGGATATTGTGCTCCATCATTAATAGGGGGGGAAATTTCTCTAAAAAGATTTTGTGACTTAAGTGTTTTTGATTTAAAGTTATAATATTCAAGTTTATTTGCAGTTACTTTTACTGAACTATCAACAGAAATAAATTTTGAATTGTATATGTCAGATTTACTTAAAGCAAACTTAATAGTGTTAGAATCTATTCTTTTTACAAAATATATTCCCTCAGCAAACAACTTACTTAAAGTTTGAGAAATTTTAATAACATTGCCTTCATTGTCAAATGATTCAGATATTATTTTTTCTGGTGTATAGTAAACTAAATCTCCAGTATAAAACCCGTGATCTTTGGTAGTAGTAATATTAAAGGTATCAGAATTAAATGTTCCAGAAAAAATTATTTGTTTTGATGAAACATTTAATGGTTGTTCATTATAATATGGAAGAGATGGTGATGCAACTATAGTTTTATTGTTTTGTTTGTATACATTTTGAACATTTGCATTAAAAGCAGAAATGTATGGAAACGTTGGAGAATTTGGTGCTAAAAGATTTTTTTTTATTGTATAAGTATCTGTAAGCAACAATTGTCCTTGACCTCTTACATTAAAAGATTTTTTCGAAATAATATCAATTACTGTAGAATTTTTTTCATTACCATTACTGTCTATTATTTTTAAACTGTCACCTATTCTGAAAATATGATTTAATTTTATATCAATTCTATAAGTTTTATCAGTATCATCAAGCAAAGAAATTGATTGAACATTATAAGAGGTTGGAATATTAAAAAACCAATTATTTGAAACTACATCTTCCGAGTTAACTCCTAGAGTTTTAATTTGACAAGTATTACCTTTTTTAAGATAGTATGAATCACTGATTAAATCAAAATCTTTTATAACTGAAGTAATTCTTACTTTAACAATTTCATCAGAACCCTCAAAAGGTAATTTACGTGCATAGGTGCTAATACCAATATATGCAGAATCCTCAATGATTCCTGTAATATTTGAACAATTAAAAAATTGATTTACACTTTTTGATTCATATCCTATAGTACCCTGTGTTTGATCGTTATATGTGACATACAGGTTTCCACTATTTGGAAATCCTACAGTTGAATCAACATCTAGAGTTGTAAGTCCACCAGTATAATCGGTAGTTATATTAATATTTGCTCCCATTCCATTATGAAGTGAGCAATTGTATTTTATTGTTTCATCTGGAGCATTTATATTAATAATTAAATCAACAAAAGATCCTGCTTCGCCAGCAACCCCATTGCCAGATACAATATAATATAGTGAAGAAAGAGAACCTCCAGAAGTTGTTTGAAATATAAGAATATGTCCACTATTGGAAGAATCTGATGTATCAAATCTATATGTATTTCCTTTTACTAAAGTCAACTGTTGTTGAGTTATTCTATTAATTGCCCAAACTTTATTGGGTGGTGGTGTTCCTGGATTTACTACACTAGTTACTATAAAAGATCTTACACCATATCGACCAATTACTTTAGTCTGTGGGTGAACTTTAAATTCTCCATGTAACGCACCATCGAATAGTATATCTTTATTATATCCAGAATCTATACTAAGTTTATAGTATTCTTTTCCATCTCTAGAAACTATTTTTTCTACCTTTGCAATTGATGCATATGCTTTTGTAAAATCTGAATATTCATCTTGAATTAAGGTACAGTTTAATAAATTTTCTGGATTTCCTTCAATACTTTCTACAACCAAATCTTTTGTTATCTCATAATGTGCATCGGAAGGTCTAAAAAGATATTCTTTTGGTTTTATAATACTTACGTCTTTTCCATAAAGAGATCTGAATAAAATTTCAAAGGATTCATCCGTACCTTTACTTCTGTAAAAATCTTTTGATTGTTTAATGAATATTGAATCATTTAAATTTTCATATAACTTCCTATTTTCAAATCCTGGAGTCAACTGATATTTGATTTTAGATAAAAATTCTTTTAAAAATAAAGAACTTAAATTAATAATAGTATCTCCTACAGAATGATTTGTCGATTCTGATTCAGTAAATACTAATTTATCAGAATTATTTTGAGTTTTAAGAGAATCAATACCACTAAACCCTCTTATACATCCAGTAAAAGAATTAAAGGTTTTTCCAGTATAAGTAATTATTTCATTATTAATTTTTAATAAACCATATTTCTCAGGAAATCCATCAGTTCCAGTAAGAGAACTCGATATTTCTACAGGTATTACATCGTCAAAACTTGTAATATTATTACCTAATATTACAGAATCAATTTGATGAGTTACTTCATCAAGTTTAACATACTTATCAATATTTTGAATTAGATCAATAGGTGCGCCTTGAAACTCTTGAGCACGATAATATTGAGAAAGAAACTCCGAAACTAATGGAAACTCCTCCCTAACATATGCAGGGAGTTGATTAAAAATTATATTACTAAACTGAATTCTCTTTTCTGTCATTTTTTTGATTTATTTTTTTATTAATATCCTGAAGAATATGATGGTCCAGAAGGTGCTGATGGTGCTGAAGATGTTGTAGATGAAGATGTTGTAGATGAAGATGTTGCAGATGAAGATGTTGTAAATGAAGATGAGGTTGAAAATGGTGTAGCAACTACCGCACCTGCAGCAACTCCCCCAATTTCATTTGTTGGACGAACTAAAAGACCATTTACATAACTTGAAGATTGAATATAACTGGATGCAGATGGATCAAGTCCTGAAGAAATACTATCAACAACCATTTCAAAAGTACTACTTCCAATATCTAATTGCAAATATAAATCTTGTAATCCAATCACATCATTTGAATGAGGAGTTGTAGAAATTTCAAGAATTGTTTGTCCATCTTTTATTTTTCCTGCTTGAATATTTATTGGGTTTAAAGTTATTATACCTTTCTTATAATTTACATTACCTATATTTCTTCTTACTATTGTTGGAGTTGTTGAATTTATTGAGGGTATTGTAAATAAAAATAAAGATCCAACTTCTCTGTTTGTATTTGGAATATCTGAGATATAAACAATTTGTGAGGTAGATGATTCTCGAAACGCAGAAGATTTAATGTTATAACCATTCATGCTATTAATATGAAACTCATTTCCAAAACCAATTTGATATTCAGTAAATGTGTTTAGTACAACTCTTAAATCTCTCCTCATCTGTATTGTTGTAATATTTGAAGTTACTGCATCACTACTTTCATCAATAATTTTTAAGAATTTACTATATTTAAATCTTGCTCCGTACTTATTCAACTCAGTTGACTCTGCATATTTTTTAGTGTTATTTTGAATGATACTTGATACATATTCAGCACTTGGTGCAAAATTAGTATTGTAATAAACTTTGGAATTTATTTCAAGATAAATATATTTTAAATCTAAAATCTCAGGAACAATCCCTGCAACCGCATATTTTTTAAGATCACGTTTGATATTTTCTTTAACTAAATTTGGTAAAAAATCACCTGATCTTGGTTTAATACTTATAAAGACTTTACCATATTGTGGTGGAATTAAATCTTCTCCACCAAATACCGAAATAGATTCAGTTTCTTCATAAATTTTTGCAGGAATTAATGTTTCATAATCGTTTGCCGTAAGTGCTCTATTTTGAGATGCATATATTCTTGGAGCATATCTTTTAATGGATTCTATTGGCTCAATATTTTCTCCACCTGATGCAATTAATCCAGTGGTTAACAATGAAATTCCTGAAGTAACTGTGTATTCTATAGAGTTTCGATTGTATGTAATTCTTCCTGCAAATGTAAATTGACTTATGCCATTTGCACTATCACCATTTGAAGTGATGTATCCAACTTCAATAAAGTTTCCCTCTTCAAGTTTCTTGCCAAAAATTCCATCACCAAAAATAAGTTCATATCTTTCATCTTCAATTTCTTGTAGAAAGAAAACTTTAGAGTCTTGATTGATTTGAAAAAGACTATCTTGACGATTATATTTTGTTGAACTTGTACTCTGTTCATTAGTTTTTATTAATACAGAAATCAAATCAGTATCAATACCACTATTTGGTAAAATAAATCTTTGATTTAGATTTCTAGAACTATAAGTAAAATTATTTACTAAACGATTTCCTTGATAAACCTTAAGATTATTAAAAGTTGCTATATTATTAAAGACCGGAACCGTTATATCTTCTAAAATACAGAACACATAGGACTGATTACCAAAGTCACCCGCAGTGCTTGCTACAGTCCCTTTATGGAGGGTTAGAGAGGATGGTACGGGTGTTATGCTAGATGTATCGACAAAGAAGCTTACTGTTGCTTGTGCTGCTTTTCTTGAACGTGGGATATATCCAATATTTCTTGCAAGTGCTACGACATTTTCTCTAAGAGTAGCACTATCAATAAAAACTTCATTTGCCACCATATTTGCATTATATGATGTGATGTAGGTGTTATATGCCAACACATCAAGAATAGACGATAGATTAGATCCTTCAAAATCATAATCCGTGAAATTAGAATTAGATTTTAAATAATCTCTAAGACTGGTTTTTATCTGATCGAAATCTAGATTTGAAAAATTTGCTAATGGCATTTATCTTGTTGGTTGCAAAACGAACTCTAATTGTTGTGCTGGAATATCGGCACCAACGACATTATAAACAATAACTACATTAAAACCATTATTATCATAATCAGGAATAGTTTTAACATCAATTAATATTACTCTTGTTTCAAAGTTATTAATTGAATTTTTAATTTCGTCTCTAATAATTGATGCAGAAATTTGATCAACATTTTCAAATAATGATCTGGATATTTTAGAACCAAAATTTTCATTAAAGAATTTTTCACCGGGAAGGGTAAATACAATATTTCGTATTGAACGAGCAATTGCAGATTCATTTTTAAGGGCAATCAGATCACTATTTAGAGGGTTACTCTGAAATGTCATACTGATGTCTTTAAAACCTTGACTTACCCTTTCTAAAGGCATTGATTATTACAATTCTATCTTATTTATCAAGGATTTTTGACTCATAAAGTGGTTCAGTTCCATATTCCCAATCATCGTAATCATTATCATTGCGAATTCTTTCGTGAATTTCGTTTTGTGTAGCAAAATCGTGTTTTTTGGGGGTTAAAACATCATCTGCAATCTCACGAAGCATTTTTGGTGGTTTTACCGTGTAATCCGTGATTAATTTTGTAGTTCCCCACACTTCTTTCATGTAATCCTTGTCTCTATCCGATGGTTGTCCCATGTTTTTGCTCCTGATTGGTTAAATCAGAACTTTTTTCGGGGTTGCTATCCCGTTCTTGTGCAGTTTTCCAAAAATATTCGTCTTCATTACCCATTGCAAGACGTTCATAACTATTTTCAACTTGATAGTACCTTGTAGATACCTTAAAATCGGGTGTTTTGGGGTTTTTTGGTGTTAAACTGTTATCATATATACGAATTCTGTTGTTTGGGTAGAGTGCATACTGTCCATTATATAGTTCAATAAGATTAAATGACTTATGTTCTGCAGGATTCTCCGAAGTTGTATAGTCAATTACATTTGAGTCTTGATGATAGTTGTCTAAAGTGCAAATGTAAGTACCTTTCTGAGGTCCATGATCTCTTGTGTAGCATTCATAGTCCATAGAAGCAATAAAGTGCTTACGAATGGATACTACACCATAATCCATGCAGTTCCAGAATTGTAAGTTAGGTAAATCCATATCAGGACTCGGAGTTTCTGGACGAGATACGAACGCGCTGATGGGTAGTTTGTCATACATTGCTGCATACTCTGGTAAGTATGTCTCAAAATAAAAAGTGCGCCCAGGTATCGATTTTGCCGATACCCAAACGCCTTTTACAAACTCTTCAAACCCACTCTGATGATCAGTTAAGTATTCTTTACGAACCCAAATTTCTTTAGATGGTAAATTAACAATTAAACATGACATACTATTAAGTTATGCATCTTTAATTCTATTTAACCTTTCCCTTGTTCTCGATATTTTTTTGTTTTTCATTACGAGACGTTGCCGAAACGAGATTTTTTTGATAATCCCGAAGACATTATTTCTCTAAGTTTAAATAATACGAGTTTTTTCATGTCCGACACGAATCCGCGGATCGCACCAGATATCATATCCTTTCTCAATGGCATCAAGACAGAATGAAACATCTTCTCCACACATATCCTGAACTGCACCAGATTCAAAGACTTGCATCTTAGGAGCAAACCAAGGATACTCAAGATTTTCAAAAACACCCTTCTTAATGAGAACCCAACCAAATCCAGTGTAATCAACTGTGAAAGGCTTCTTACGCTTACTAATTGATTCAATGGTTTCGTGATTCATAACTCCACCATTTTTGCGGAAGTCATCTTCCTCTAACCAGTGTGCGACAGAGGTTGTGTGACCATCTTCTGTGGCATACCATCCACCAACGATCTCTTTGTCCACTCCTTCATTATTCAGTGCTAAATCACAAAGTTGCCAGAACTTGTTAGAATCAAAGACAATATCCGAGTCAATCCATAGTTGATAATCATATTGTAATTTACCATCCCAAGGAAGTTGCTTAGGACCTCGTAATACATTTGCACCTAAACACTTACAACGTGCAAAGTTTACCATTGATGAGTAATCTTGTGAGATTTGAATACTCATTCCATTTTGTACAATATCAAAACAAAGTTGTACAAATGCTTTTAAAAAGATATAAGAACATCCTCTGCCAGGTAAACAGAAAACAATAGACTTTCCTTTCATTCTTTCTTTAATTGCACCATAGTCCCAATCTTCTGTTGGTGCTGATGCTCGTGGTGCTGCTGCCTTTACAGTGAATCCTTTTGCCATAAGTTTTTACGAATCTTTAGGTTAATTTTATCAGTTATATAGAATTTTGTCAATGCGAAGAATTTAAGATTGCCTCTTTGTTTATGATTAATTCTTCGTATGAAAGATCCTTTGCAGTATAATCAGTTTTCATCAAACCAATCATATTGTTTAATGTATTCCAGGTAATTTTAAATTCTTCTTCTTTAATAGAATGAAACAAACATTTGTTTTTTGCGTATATGTGATATATTTTTTCCATATTTTGTGAAAATTTTTTACCGGAAATTTTTTTAATAGTAATTTATCTCACTATCGCATTATATATCAGTGTTACTAAGAACACAATATGAACTCACATAATCTTATAATACATTATCGTCCATCCTATAAGTACAACTCTTCAGAAGTTACAGTAGGGGGGACCTTCTTGTTCTGAGAGGGGTTTTGTGAGTTTTCATACCTGGGGGAAATATTTTTTGATCTTTATATTTACAGGTCGATTTGTCACCTCTGTAGGTTAGGGTAGTGGTTCGTTTTTAATAACGCCCCCCGGACCGCAACGCCCCCTAGGGCAAAACACTGCTCCTAGGGTATACTGCCAATTCTAACATAGGTGCTCCCCAGTGTCAACCAGGGAGCATACAGTAAGTATCAATATTGAGTGTTATATACCTCAGCACAATTATCAATATTCTCCTCAACAATGCTCTCTACAAGCATATCAAGAATCGTCAAGATTTCGGTAGCAGTGTTACCTTGTGCCAACAAAGAAAGAATCACAGACTTAGACATAATAAAAAAAGAAAGTTGAGTTAACTGTTTGAGTGGTGAGTGTCTTTATAGAGGCGCATCTCATTCCTCTTGATTGTTACTTAGAAATCGAACACATCAGAGTTAGTTCACATCACCTAATGCGGTTAATTTAGTGCTCTGATTAATGCTGCGAGACCCTGCCCCAGTGCGCACTCTGGTGCTGCCACCTTTAATCCGGTCAGTCCATCGCAGTGTAGCAGAACCATGAGCAACAGGCAGTCGGGTGATGGTGAATTGAATGCCGTCGATTGTGGTGATCATGGCAGGGAGTGCAGTGCTTATACTACTGGTACACTTTGAAGGACCCAGAGGTCCTCATCTCCTACCAACTATCAGGTGCATTTAAGTCCTCGACATATGCCTCGCAATGTTCTGCTGGTTCTAACTTAAATACTTTTGTCCAGTCCAAATTGTGTGGGTCAAAGTCATTTAGAACATCAAGTTCCAATGTCACTCTATACTTGTGCTTCTGTGCCTGGGAATACGCAACCGACATAATAGTGCTCCATTGATGTATGTGTACAGTATAAGATGCTTGCCAGTCATTGTCAAGTGTCTTGGGGGTATTTATAAGATATTCATATGTTTTTTAGAGTATTTGTCAGATTTTGTAATCCTGGGGGGTTGACAAATTGCGTTCCTTTGTGTATGCTTGCTAAGATCACAAGGATCTGGCAGGTTTATAAGATTTAGAGAGCATTAATACCCTCAATTATTCTCAATAAGACTCCTTATTGATTCTCAATAACAACAAATATTCTCAACAGATAACTCACACATATACATTAATTAACACATTTATTAATCATTTTTAATACTTTTTCACCTTATTTGAGTTAAAAACATAAAAAAAGAGAGAAGGATTACCAGTCCCTCTCTATTAACCAACCTATCCACATTTAGAAAATTATCTATACTTTACAGAGTCACTTTTGTTTGTTGTGATGAGGCAAAACTCCTTCCTCTATGTAATACTAACTGTACGAGTAACCTACTGATTGTAACTTATCAAAGATAGTATCAATCTCAGGGTCATACTCTTCCTTTGACCTATTAGCAACCTCTTCTAAGTAATAGAGAAGTATTGATATCTCATTCTCGGTGAGTGAAACATTGTGTAGTGTGTCAAGTGTCATTTGAATTAACCTTGTGTTGATTGTGTGAGTAAATCAGAAACTTTATCTTTGAGAGGTTGTAGATCAAAACCCCATACATCTTTCACTTCTTCATAATCATCGTGAAAATCAATGATTGTAAGTAAGTTCTTAAGATCGTCTGTTGTGAGTGTCATTTTGTTTGAGAAAGAATGTAAGATAATGTTTTACTTAAACTCATGCAAGTCGCATTGATGAGAAGAAAGGAACTGGTGCAAGTCCTCCTGATGTCATAACATTTACGAACCAAGTCTTTTTGTTTGCAAATACACTTTCACCAGATAATCCATGCTCAGAAAGTATTGCATTGATTCTTGACTTGGTAG
>Ga0209552_1000074_pt1 | contig 30133 bp, 42 predicted proteins | sample LauGreFaBDMM15SD_2_FD_188214 | JGI IMG/M metagenome (GOLD analysis project Ga0209552, IMG submission 188214) | Freshwater lake microbial communities from Lake Michigan, USA - Fa13.BD.MM15.SD (SPAdes) (version 2) | ecosystem: Environmental > Aquatic > Freshwater > Lake | place: Lake Michigan, USA... | reverse complement strand
AAATTTTCCTTGCTAAATTAAAAGCAGTGTTTCCAGAAGTAACGTCAACCACACTAGTAGAATATGTGAGTTGAGTATTCGCAAGTAACGTAGCAAAATCAGAACTTGTTGAGCTATTTGTAGTTACAATTCTTTGACTGGTCCAACTTACTGCGTTGGAGTAATACATTGACCCAGTTGAGGTAGCATAAGCAAATATGCCAGTAGATAAATTTGCTGCTGGAAAATTAGCGACACCTGCGTAAACATTTTGTATACCAGCAACCGTAACCACTCCACTGCCATCAATTATTAAACCAGATCCAATTTTAATACCACCAAGAGAAGAGCTAGTTGCGGTTGGTAATGTATACGCTCCAGGAATTGTTGGTTTATTAGTTAAATCAGTGTAACTTCCACTAAACAAGGTTGGTTTGTTTAAAATAGCAGAGATACCAGTACTTGCATTCCAATCCGAGGCAACTTGAGCTGCTGGTATCGTTGGAAAAGTTGTCCAACTCAGTCCAGTTCCAGTTGATTTTAAATATTGACCAGAAATACCAGAGTTAGATCCAATTGTTAATGGTTTTGATTGAGGAATAACTAGTCCTTCAGAAGCCTGAACTGGACCGTCAGCATCTCTATTTACTACTACGTCTGCTCTAATTCGTGACATCCATTTATAGCAAGGTCTTTCCTAGTATATTTAGGGAAAACATCTGCCAGTATATTACATTACAAGAGGTAGGAGTGATGTCCACCCCCACACCAATTGTCAGTAAACCCTGATGAATACTGGGTTGTTGTTAGAATAAAATCTAAATACCTTTGAATTAAATATCATATGCGACATTTAAAAATTCTTTTATTAAAGTGGAATGGCACTACTGAAGTGCGTGTTATTCCTTGGGGTAAAAAATTCTTAGACATTCACAGAAAAGAAGGAGATATAATCATGTCAGAAGAGGTATATGCGAACTTTGCTTAACGCAACAATACTTTTTTCAACCATCGGCATATCCATTTATTTGAGCATGACTATGGGATCTACTCTACATTGATGCCCAAGAGTGATAGGAATGGTCAGATTTGAACTGACGATCTTTCGGTTATCAGCCGAATGCATTAACCACTATGCTACATTCCTGTAATAATACTAACTGGGATGGCTGGATTCGAACCAGCAACCTAAGAGTTAACAGCTCTTCGCACTGCCGTTGTGCTACATCCCATTAAAGAGGACGCCACTCCTCCTTTCAGGCTCGCCACTTGCCCTTTAACCAGAGGCAAGAAACTGGGCGGGAGTTATACCCCATCCGCACCACCAATTCTTTAGAGAAATTGGAAACTCATCGAGGGGGTTCCCGACCAGGGCACGTTTAGTGTCATTCCGAGACAGGTTGAGGAATTAAATCCTCGTATGCTGCGTCAACAGCATCATCAAAGTCCTCGTAAGGACCGTGATTGACATCATTATACACGTAGTAAAACTTTTTGTCAATCATTTCAACTGAGAAGTATGTGATTACTTCATCACCATTGTTGAGTTGTTCAACAATTCTCATCTTAGTTCCAAACATAATATACAGAGGGTAAGTTGACTCCACCAGTTCTTTTAAAGTCTCTCCGTGACTATGAGTTACTAAAAACTAATTACATCATTTCCAGCACCGCCAACTACTCTATCACCAGCAGCTCCATAATATGATGCTGGCATCTCATCCATCCCACCAACAACACCCATGTCAAATCGAATAGAATCTCCTACTCTGGTTTTATTCACATTATATCGTGGAGATTGTTGACCAAAAACACCATACCAACCATTGATAGTGGATAGGGTTTCTGCAATATGTTTCAGAAGATATGTATCTTCTTTAGAACCACCCAGACTGAGTGCTTCGCGGAGAGCAGATTCTGCTTTCTCCAATTGGTATTTAACGTTGTCTTGCATAATAGTTTAGATGTCGTTTAGTACAGTTTTAATCAATTCAATCACTGGTTGTTGCCTATCATATTTGGTAATACTACCACGTTTCATAATAGGTTCTCCTTCAAGAGGAGATGGTTCATATACTTCATACTCATAATTATGACTTGGGGCAAGACCTTTACCAGTTGAATTCCAAATACGAATTTCAGCTAGCTGCTTACCCCCAATAGTCATACCAAAAGGTTCTAGGTCAACTTTGATGCGAAGCATTGGTGGGGTTTCAACTCAGTTTATTGTAGCACAGGTGAGGATGCTTGTCAATCCCACCACCAGCACAGGTTTTCAAGAGTGCTGAGAAACTGCTCATGGTAGACAGTGCGGCTAGGATTTGGTTTGCCATCTTTCATATCTTGGAGATACTCAATTATACCACGAACTACTGGAGTGTCTTGAAAGTATTCGTGCATTCTGTAACAATTAAATTTTTCGTTGTATTGAATGAAGTCATGAAGCGGTGCTGTGTTGCGACGATGAGCACGAATGAATACATCTTCATCCTTGATACCGTTTGTATTACGAATATCAAGTGGTCTGTATGTCTCCACCTCTCCATCTACTTCGTGTTCTTCATCACCACCAAAGACAAAGTGAAGATCTTCGTAATACTTTTCCATCAACGCTAGGTCTGGTGCTACACGAATGTCTTCATTATCTTCCAGATAATACTTCATACGACTGATAGCACTTTCATCTGTAAGACGAAATACAATGTTACCAACGTAATAGTTTACTGGGCCGCCACACATATTTTCTGATAATTTTTTACGAAAAGATAAGTGGATGATTTCAAATCCAGGCACTTCATCTTCAGTTTCTACTAGTCCTTGTGAGATTGTCATGGATTTTTGCCTCGTCGTAATATGTATGCTCCTTGTCAGGATCGAACTGACCTTAGCCGAATTATGAGTTCGGTGCTTTCGCCAGAGAGCTAAAAGAGCATTTGCTATTTCCAAATAGCAAATACGAGTGTCTGGATTTGAACCAGATCAAAGCCGCTAATCTGGCGGAAAGAGTTTATAAAACTCCTCTGACTACCAAGTCTCACTCGCAAATTAAATGGAGAATAGCGGACTTGAACCGCTGACATTCGCCTTGCAAAGGCGCTACTCTACCAACTGAGTTAATTCCCCTTGTATTCGCTCATAATAATCATAAGGCATCAGCATAATATTAGATCCACTCGCTGTTGTGATGATAAAACTTTCTTTGTCTGTAATAACTTTCTCCATGATGTCATCAAAATCGTGGCAAAATGTTTCTTCGGTGATTGTTTTCATACCATACACTCCATATCTTTTTGTTCTTGTAGACAACCAATGCTGGTTAGATATTCAATAGTCTCAGTGCATCCTCCCATCAAGTGACCATCAAGGGTAACTCTTGGAAATGTTGCGCCTTCACCAAACTCATTATAGAATGCTTCCTCGTCAAAGTCAAGCCCCAAGTTGTAGTGTGTGTATTTAACCGTGAAACTATCAAGGATTACCTTGAGTTTACGACAATACTCACATTGGTCTTTGGTGTAAATAACAAGTTGAGAAATCATAAGTATCTTTATAAAAAAGAATCGGCGTGGCAGGATTCGAACCTGCGACCTCTCGCTCCCAAAGCGAATGCGCTACCAAGCTGCGCTACACACCGAAATGATAGTTTCAATTTTTATCACACCAGACTATGGAAACTACCAAACGGCATCCGATGATCTTGGCGTCTTTCTAGGCTATGTGCCTAACGACTACCAACGGAAGTGGTAGGATTCGAACCTACGCTGCTACTAACAGGACAGTTTTCAAGACTGTTGCCATAAACCACTCGGCCACACTTCCATTTGTTTACCCTCCCATTATATAGGAGGGAGGAGGGTTTGTCAACCCCTAAAAAACCAGCGTCAGTGCTCCATATCCAACCAGTGTGGCAATCAACATACCAAGAACCTTATAATAAGTTTTGATAGGAGTGCCAAAGTATTGCTGACCAATCAGTAGGCACTTATGCATTGGTGAGATGATGTATCCAGCATACTCAATACATAGAAACCACGTCAAGTATCCAGCACCAAATGCTTGAGCAAGCAACGTTGCGATACCAGCATACTTACCAGATGAACCCATAGCAAATGATGCTAAGAACCCAACAACAGAAACTGACACAAGAGCAACAGAACCTTGTTCTGAAGTAATCTTAAGATACTCCATGACAGGTGCTTTGAGTTCACCAAACACTGCTGCCAGAGCAAGAACTAAAGCAGCAAGACCAGCAAACTTCCAGTTGATATACCGACCCCACTTCCAATCATTACAGATGAATGAATAGTAAGCAGCAAGACCACCAAACCAAAGAGAGAATAGGTAAGGATAGTCGGGGTCACCATAGCACACTAGAAACCACATTGTAGCTACAATCGGTCCCCAACCTTTAGCAAGACGCTGCCAACTAAAGGAACGTGTTTCTTCAACGATTTCTACATCAGTTTCTTTCACATACTTAAAGATGTATACTCCAGCAAATGTTAAAACAATAGCAAGAGGAACAATAGCATGTGACATGAATGTGGTATAAGACATACCCAATGCTGCCATCGGAAGCACAACTGTTTTCTCAAGTGGTGACCACCAGTAATAGTGGTGAGTAGAAAGATAATCTACAATACCAAACTTAGAACGCGATTGTGCTTTATCAGAAGCAATGGAATCAAGAAGAGGAGCCGACATAATCACTCTTCCTTCAATGGGTAGAATACCACCAGCAAGAGCAGTGGCAGCAACAACTAAACGATTTGATTTAAATGTTTTACGAAGTGCCACAAATACTTCGTTAAGCACACCGTATTGTTTTACAAGACCACCGACAATCATAATGCCGATGATATATGGGAGGAACAAAAGTTTCTCCCAGATACCTATTAATAAATCCATAGTTTAAATACAAAAAATAAAATTTTCCATGTATGGAAAAACGGAAGATGATGGATTCGAACCATCGGAATGGTTAATTCCATTCGGCAGTTTAGCAAACTGCTACCTTAAACCTCTCGGTCAATCTTCCTAACGAACTTCAAAATCCATTTTTCTTGGAACTCTCTTATTATACTCTGTTACTGGGTGCATGTCAACCTTTTTAACTTTGTGTTTTGAGATGCCATTAATCTCTACTACCAATCTCAAATCTAAGGCACTAATAACAGGCATACTATTCCTATCCATTCTTAATAAAGTGTGGTTGTCACAACCACAGGATTTACTTTTGTTTGGTTGGGTTACTTCTATTTCTGTATTACATCCACTACATCTTATTTTTGCCATGATCTTTATTTTATATGGGAGATACAAGATTTGAACTAGTGACCGTCTGCGTGTAAAGCAGCTGCGCTACCGCTGCGCCAATCTCCCAAACGTCTTGAGAGGGACTTGAACCCCCGACCTACTCATTAGAAGTGAGATGCTCTATCCATCTGAGCTATCAAGACATGCAAGTATTATAGCAGATGGTTGGGTTGGTGTCAAGGGGAGATGATCTCCCCTATATTTATTCTGTTGTATCAGACTTCAACCCGAACCATTTTACTTGCATAGTTGTAAGCATAATCTGTTCTTGCTCCATGATGTCCCCAGCGTATCCACTTACTTGCGTAGTGCATATACTGGTCAATAGATTTACCAGGAGTTTTCATTCTTGGTTCAATAATTTTCCAATCACCTTCATATAACATATAATCAAGTTGTGTAGTCAGTGTAGAAGGATTGGCACTAGTACGGCTAGCGTGTTGTCCTAATCCATTATAACGGGAAGTATCGGTCCATTGGAGAAGACCGTAACCACCACTCCTACAACCATTGTAGGATACTCTAGCACCACCTTCACATACATTAGGAGTGAAGGTGGATTCTTGTCGGATATTGCCCATGATGGTTGCTAGGGCATTTTTATCAGTGATACCTCGGTTCTGGAGAAATTCCAGAGTTAAGATCTCATTAGTATTACATCCTTTACAAATTAGCTTTGTCTCTTTTGTCTTAACGGAAGCAACCTCTCGGATTGCTGTCTTTGATGTAGGCTCCTCTTTAATAATAGAGAATGGTGGTGGTCCACTCACAGGGGGAGGAGGAAACATTGGAGGCAGTGTGGTCGTTGATGTTGTAACCGCTGCCAAAAGGGGCAAGGCTACTGTAAAAAATTGTTGCATTAATTTTAATAGAATTCGGCATCCGTATAAAAGGGGGGTATACCTAACCTCTCGGCAGGCACCTTCCACGGCTCTGGGGTGTCACTCACTTTCTCATGACAACAAGCATAATATAACACGTATTTATGTTCGTGTCAATACCTCCTCAAAATTATAAATACATATAGTTATTCATACAAGAAAATGAAAAGATTACTTTTAATCTCTTCGTTATTCTTTGCTATTCCTGTAGGTGCTGCTGAAATTACATCAAAGATTACTGATTCTGTTCAACTTAGTGTACAGGGTGCTGCGGTACAGTCAACAAGAATCGGGGCATCTTATGGTGTGTCGGGAACAAATATTCAGTCTACATCTTTTGGTGGCACTTCTGGTGCTGGATCTTATGATATCAACACATCGGGTCAAGCATTTACTTTCTCTGAAAGCTTTACTGCTTCCGATGCTTTAGTTACCAACCAATCTTGGTCTGCTGGAGCTGTTGCTTCTCCTAATCTTTATGGAGATAGTGTTACTCAGTTAGCAGGAGATAAAGGTTCTCTTGCTGGTACACTATCACCTACTGGTGTTCCTACTATTACTGCTGGTGGTCCTGGTTCAACAGGAACAGCACAACGCACTATTGAACTGAGCGTATTCAAATGAAACACTTAACTCCCGTTCTGCTTTTAGCAGCGGGAGTCATTTGTACTCCTGCTTATGCTGAAAGTGTAGTTCCTAATTTTACTAGAGGAACTATCAACGCCACAACACAATCAACTACACGGATTGTAGAAACCATACGCCAGGTGGAATACTCAACTGGCACATCTTATACTGTATCTGGAACTAATATTAATATTCCTGGAACTCCAAGACAAGGAGCAAGTTATACTATTATGAATCAAGGTGCTCCGTTCCAATTTAGTGAGACATATCTCGGAACTGGAATTGCGAAAGAAACATGGATAGACAGAACTACAGAAACAAATTCAACCACTACATCAATGTCTGTGTTTACACAGTAATGTTGATGGGGTCAGCAGCAGTCGCTCAGACCGCCCCTGCGCCCTCCAATACCAATATTGCTGGACCGAGTGCTTCGGCAACTGGAAACGTCACCAACCAGGCAGTACAGGTCTTACAAGGTCCATACGCAATGAATACCTATGGAGGTGGTGTGAGTTGTCAGGGAGCAACATTCTCACTATCTCCATTTGCTTTGAATAGTGGCAATAGTAGTGCTGACCCAGAGACATTTGAATCAAAAAACTACAACTGGGGCATCTCTGCTGGTTTCAATATACCTTTAGATGGTATGCTGATGGAACTTTGTAAGTCAAGAGCACGAGTAGAAATATCAAGGCAACAAAGTGAAGTAGATAAAAGTCGTTTAGATTTTGAATTAGTTAGATTGTTGAAGTGTGGAGAAGCAATCAAGAATGGTATTACCTTTCATCCAGATAGTCCATACTACAAAATCTGTGCTGATATAGTTGTTCGTTATCCATCTGTAAAAGAAGCTGCAAGGCGATGAGTGATATACCGACATTCAATGCAAGTGGAATAGGAAACATACAAACCAATACCAATTCAATTCCTAATGTTGGTGTTGCTCAGAACAGTATTGTACCAAGTTTAGCACCACCAGTTGTCGTTGAAACACAACAACCAATCATTCGTGGTCTGGCAATACCTATTATTCAAGCACCAAACACTGCCGTTCCATATCCAGTCATCCGTGTTCCTACACAGGAAGAGTTTGATGAGGCAGTGAGAGCAGAGAAGAAGGCACAGGAGGATGAGAAGCAAGAGAAATCTAGAGGTCTTCCTGATAGTCCACCACCTATACTACCTCCTCAAATTCAACAAGTATTACCTCAAGAAAATAAATCAAGTGAAGATGCGATACTACCAGTAAACACTAATCTTGGAGTTCCCGTAATTGAAGTACCATTCATCGGGCAAGTTCCAATACCTCCTAAAGAACAGGTTATTCTTGCTGGCACCACTGCTACTGCTTCTGTTGCTGCGGCTCTGCTTGGCAAATCTTTGGTTGAATGGATGGTAGCAAAGATGAAACCTATCGTTCAACAGATACTTATAAGGGGCAAGAAGCTCTTGAATAGAGACCTTACCCCATATGAATTACAATTATATTTTGCTGCTGAATTAGATAAGAAGAATTTAAAACTACTCAAAAAAGAACAGAAGAAATCAAAACAAGACCAATATAAAAAAGCACATAATAAGTAACTACTTTCTTCTTTCCAATAAGACATCAAAATTTTTATCTTTTGTGCCACCATCATACGCAAGAGCATACCCTTCGTCAATCATTTGTTGGTTGAGAGATAATGCTTCATTATTGACATATAAATTACCGAGAATTCTACCATATTTTTCGGTACTATCTGGAAGTTCGGTTTTGATTAGAACATCTTTAGCAAACTCTAATTTATGTTTGAGCCATTCTTTTGATTCAAGTCCAAGTTTTTTTTCTTTGAGATCTGTAGTCCTGCTCTCTGGAGTATCAACACCACTAAGGCGTACTCGCTTAGTAAGAGAAATATCGAAACCAAGATCAATGTCCGCATCTATTGTGTCTCCATCAACTACTTTGATTACTTTCTTTACTCTGTAAATATAAGGATCTTTATCCATTAGAAAGGCATCTTAAATTCCTTAATATTTAGTTTAGGAATGGGTAGTTTCTCCAAGGCTTTTGCCACTTGTTTCTCTACCACAGCACCCACAAATTCTTCTGGGTTATCTAAAATTTTCTGTGCTTTTTGGTAAGTTGTGTATGCACCATAGCATAGTGCTCCACTAATACTCAAACTTAAAATTGATAGACCTAATGCAAGGTTTTTCATGATAGTAACTTCTCTATTGCGGTGTAATACGATGCGGCATCGTGATCGGCAACTCTATCAAAAAATTCTGGATTGACATCTTCCAAATGAATGGATGGGTGAGTGTGAACATATCCAGTTAACCAAGGTGGCGACTTGGGTACAATATCAGATCCATGAACAAAACGAAGATGATCTGCAACTTTCAATCTTTTGCGAAGAGCACGACCACCTGGACGAGGTGATCCAATGGTAACGATTGATAAGTCTACTGTATTCTCCAACATCAAATCTGCAATAACTGTTGCTGTTGCTCCACCAAGAGAATGACCAGCAAGTACTAATTTTCTTTCTTTACATAAAGACTCATAATTACACACCAACTCAGTGATAGTTTTCATTGCGTTAGATTTGAAACCTCTATGAGTATCTTCACTTCGGAATAAAAATTTTACATTTGTAATCCAATCTGACATTTCTTTTGTTCCTTCTACTGCAAGAATACAATATCCATTTATGCTTTTATCAATGGTGAAATCTTTTGGATCAGCATATACATCAACACAGTTCTTGACTGCTTTTAAAATAACTTCTTTGGGTAATTTAGTGTTGATGAGGTGATTCATTTTTTTATTTCACTATCTGCTATATTTATTATTTTTCTACCTTAATTGATGTGATAGCGTCTGAGTATACGCCAGTTCTATCTGATTTTGTTACAGCATCTTCTTCAGTATCAAATCTCATTGCCATTGATATATCGCCAGTCCATTTTGGCGAATCATTTTCATTATCTTGAAAGTAAATATACTCCCCAAATCCTTCTCGTGCTGCTACGTATTTCATTCTTCTTTTGCTAATTTAAATATGTATAAAATGTATCCTATTGTAAGTGCCAATAGGATAGCAACCATAATATTCACAGACCAAACTGGATCAGTCATTCCATCCCTCTTCTTTATGTATGAAAATCTTCAAATTTTTAACGTATGTTCTAAGTATCTGTGCCTGCTCTTCATGCCAAAAATCACCCGTCTCAATATAAAAACAGGTGTGATTATCTATTGCTTTAAGTAGTTGGTGGATGGGGGCAGTCCACCTTTCCCTGTCGGGAGTGTTCCATTCTCTCGGCATATAGGTACAAGGATCATGTTGCTGTGCGGGGAGTAACGTATCCTTCCTCTTCAACCTTAGTTTCCAATGCTTCAACTCTTTCTACAAGAGTTTCATCAACATAAGAAACAGGTGGTTCAGGAGGAGCTTCTACGTACTCTTGTCTTTTAGGTTCTTCTTTCTTCTCATCCTCATCATCACCACTTTTCTTCATTGTATTAATTCCAAAAGTGGCAGCAGAAGCAGTGAATACTGTAGCAATAAATGTGGGATCCATCTTAGAAAGAGTTCCCGCATAGCTTGCTGTAAGGAGAGCAGCAGACCAACCCAAAATACATACACGAATTAGTTGTCCCATAGCGTTTTCTTTTCTTTTGTTAAACATTTTACTTTACTTGATAGGTTAACTTTTTTTCCAAGCTTCACCTTCTGCTTTTCTTCTGCGAGCAAGACCTGCTTCCACATTAGAACCAGGATTGCGATAGAGATAAAGCGCATCAGGAACTAAGTTCCATTCTTTATTCTTCAGTCGTTTTGTAATCGTATTGAAATCACCAGAACCATAGAAACCAGCACCTAAGTTATAGGCAAATGATAAGAGTGCTCCACGCTTACCATCAGACATCTCATTCCAGTATGGAATTTTACGAAGTGATGGAATAAACTGGTTCTTACATTGAGTAATCAATAACTCATCTGCTTCTTTCTGAGTAATAGTATCACCCATATTAAATGGTGATCCATCCTTCTTACGGGTAGTTCCCCAACCAATAGTGATTGGAAGTCCACCTGATAGTGGATCTGGATATGCCTCTAAATGGCAACCTTCAAACTCTTTGATAAGTTTGATGCCAGTCATAGTCATATCATCACCAGATGCTACAGGAGCAGGAGCAGGAGCAACTCCCCTACCACACTTTGAGCATACTGTGGTTTCTGCTGAAGCATCCTTAGCGGCAACCACAGTTACCGCACTTGCCTTTTTTCCTCTGTAAATCTCCGCCCAGTCTGCAGTATCTTCAAGATACTTAACTGGTAGGTTATCTTCTAACCACTGTATTGATTTGACGTGGTTTGGATTTCTTTCATCATAGAATTGAAAGAAGTTATGTAGATCAATTCTTGCCATCTGGACCTCCTGTAATATCTGGAAAATAAATTTGGAATAGTTCTGAAGCTTCTTTATGCTTCCCGTGATTTGTGAGTTTTTTTACTTCTTCAAGAATTTTCTTCTTGAACTCAGTCGAAGATCCTTCCCCATCCATCATTACCTCCTGGACACCAACGATGCTTGAGAACTGCTTTTGTATAAATGGTCTTCTTACCATTTTCTACTGGTCCAGTATAGTTATCATTCAAAGAACCATAAGGATCATTTACATAATAACCTTTCTTATCTGGAGTGTGTCCGATAACTACACACATGTGGCCGCCCGTAGGATTAGATAAAGAACCCCGATGTAGGATGCCAATAACAACAGGTTTGCCTCCATCAAGACTTTTATCAATGTCAGAAAAAGAAAGATTATAACTAAAATGCGATTTGAGTCCATAACCAGCAAGAACTTGTGTCTGCACTCCATGATCAGTTGTATCACCGATAGCAAAAACTTTCGTAACATACTCGTCATCGCCTTGAATACTTCCTGGTTTTAGAAATGCCAGACACATAGCACAAGAAGAACTGTTACAAGTTCTTTGTGCATCTCTATAGTTATCTACTTGATTGAAATATGGAACTGCTAATACTGATGGTGTTGGTGGTTTGGTTCTAAACATACCAATCCAATCTGATTCGGCATCATCCAAAAATTTAGCAGGAAGATTATCTTCCAACCATTGAATTGATGCTACGTGGTTTGAATTCTTTTCATCATAAAACTTAAAAAAGTTATGAAGATCTAACGTCATTTTTTGTCTCCGAATAAAGTTATAAAATACTCAGCATCTACTACTGCTAAAGGAGTTTTGCCATTTTTTTTAATAACGACGAGAGGTTCATATTCACCACAGTTGGCAGATGCTTGCTCGTAAGCATCCCATATATTTAGTTTTTCTACATTCTTACATTCAATACTATGAGGAAACTTTGATCTAGCTGCTCGTGCCATAATAAGATCTTCGCCACCCGCTCCCATAGATCTGCTTTCAATATCTTCTGGATGAACGTCAAGCATTTCAATAAGTTTATCTCTTACCCACTGTTGAAGTCTGCGGCCTTTGGCCTTTGCTGAACTTGGATTCATAATAAAAAACCCCTATCACTAGGGGTATTTATCTATTCAGTTGAACCAGGGGTCTGGTAGTATTTTTGTTTCATTGCTCCCAGAAACCACGCTTCCGACAGAGCTTTTGGTCCCTCCCGAAGAATTCGTTTGTTGTGCTCCGAGAGTTTTTCGTATTTCAGTGCTTGTTCTTTCCACTCTTCCATTAAAGTTTGAACCCAGAAAAAGTATTCGCTTTAACGTCCTGCTTAATACCGCCAATAACATAACTCTCTACCTCTGTTTCTTGTGGTGCAACTTGTAAACCTTTAGAAGATAACCAGTGCTGTGTCCAAGGTAGTGGGTTGTTAGACATAGGAGTATCAAACACAGGCTTCAAACCAATCGCTCTCATACGACGATTAGCAATATACTCAACGTATGAGTTGAGTAACTTATCATTCAATCCAATGATGCTGCCATTTTGAAATAGATATTTTGCCCAAGATTTTTCTTCGTCAACAGTTTTCTTAAACTGCTCTATGGTCCACGCTTCTTCTTCTTTAGCAATCTGGAGAATGTCTGGGTCATCTCCATTAAGCCAATTTTTGATAATGTTTTGTGTAAGAACAAGATGCTGACTTTCATCTCTTGCGATGAGAGAGATGATTTTAGCGGATCCCTCCATGATTTTAAGCTCGCCAAAAGCGAACGAACATGCAAACGAAACATAAAACCTAATCCCCTCCAAAATGTTAACATTAATCACAGCGCGATAAAGCTTACGCTTTAATTCATAAAGAGTTTCTTGAGCAGCATTTACACCTTCAAGTTGATGCTGCCATTGATTGCCTGAAGAGTACTCCTGTGAAGCACGAATGAAATCATCATATGCTTCAGTAACACTCTTTGCCCTCTCCATAATATTCTGATCATCAAGAATGGTATCAAATACTTCTGATGGGTCTGAATAAACATTCTTGATAATATATGTATACGAACGACTGTGTATCATCTCCATAGTTTGCCAAATAGACATACATGCTTCTAACTCAGGTAGTGAGCAGTAGGGAGAGAATGCCATACCAGGAGCACGACCTTGAACAGAATCAAGCATAATCTGATACTTCAAATTAGATGTGTAGATATGTTTTTGTTCTGGACGAAGGGTCATGTAATCTCCTCTATCTTTAGAAAGAGAGATTTCTTCTGGTCTCCAAAAGTATCCAAGTTGTTGTTGAGTTAATTTATCAAAGATAGGATACTTGTAGGTGTCATATCTTTGCACTCCCAAAGGAGCACCAAAGAACATTGGTTGCTTTTTAAGGTCAACATGATTTGGATTAAAAACTGTCATGCCATCAATTTTGGTTGGTGAAGTTTCGGTAAGTTTAAATTTTACAGCTGCCACAGTCGTCTTCCTCCTCTTGGTTTTCTAAGATTGAATTAAGTAAATTTTCTATTTCTTTTTTGTTGTCTTCTTCATCACCATCTTTTTTAGCATCATATGTGTTTTGATAGTAAGAAGTTTTCCACCCCAGTTTATATGTGGTAAGAAGGTCTTGTGCCATTACCGACACAGGTACTTCATTATCGGCATAATGCTCTGGATTATATGACCAGTTACCCGAGATTGCCTGATCAAAGAACTTCTGCATAACAGCAACAATATTGATATAACCAGTATTGTCAGGCATATCCCAAAGAAGCGTATAATAGTTTTTAAGAGATTGATACTGCGGTACAATTTGCTTAAGAACTCCCCTCTTTGACTTCTTAACGGACAGAAAGGCACGAGGAGGTTCAATTCCATTTGTCTCATTTGACACAACGGAACTGCTCTCTGAAGGCATTTGTGCGGACAGTGTTGAGTTCCTGAGACCGTTGGCAAAGATAGACGCCCTAAGAGATTCCCAGTCATAGTTAAGAATGTGTGGTACGATTTGGTCTACATCTTTTTTGTAGGTGTCAATAGGCAGAATGCCATCAGCATACTTAGTGCGATCAAAGTAACCACATGCTCCTTTCTCCATAGCAAGTTGATTAGATGCTTTCAGTAGATAATACTGAAATGCCTCAGTCAAACCATGCACAAGATGAGCAGCAGCTTCATCAGAGTACTTCACCTGCTGTCTTGCTAACCAATGAGCAAGACCGATGTAACCAATGCCAAGTGACCTACGATTTTCAGTAGATACTTTAGCTGCTACAACAGGATACGCCTGATAGTCAATCAACTCATCTAGTGCCCTGACAGCCAGGTCACACAACTCTTCAAGATCATCAAGATGCTTAATCTTTCCTACGTTGATAGCAGAGAGAATACACAAAGCAATCTCACCATCAGGATCATCAATGTGCTTTAGTGGTGTAGTTGGAAGTGTAATCTCTTGGCAGAGGTTACTCATCCAAACCTTATCCTTAAAGGAAGAGTGCTCGTTACAATGATCTATATTCATAATATAGATCCGACCTGTCTCTGCTCTCTCCTTTAGAAGAGAAAGAAATAGTTCTTGTGCATTGATAGTTTTCCTTGGAAATCTTTGATTTCCTTCATACGAAACATAGAGATCGTCAAAACGATCTGTTCCAAAAGCATCATAAAGTCCAGGTACATCGTGAGGAGAGAACAATGCAATTGAAGCATTTTGAATAAATCTCTCATAGAATAGTTTAGAGATTTGAATACTGTAATCCAACTTACGAACTCGGTTATCCTCTGTTCCTTTGTTGTTTTTTAATACCAGGATGTCTCCTATTTCACTGTGCCAGATCGGGAAGTGGACCGTAGCACTTCCACCACGAATCCCGTTTTGTGTACAGCATCTAACAGTTGCTTCAAACTTTTTGAGGAATGGGATAACCCCTGTATGAGAAACTTCTCCACCTCGGATCTTACTGTTGATCGCACGAATTCTGCCTGCGTTGATACCGATGCCAGCCCGTTGAGAGACATATTTGCCAATAGCCATATCGCTGCTAAAGATGCTATCGAGGGTGTCATCACTATCAACCAAAACACAACTAGCGAATTGCCGAAGAGGCGTTCTAACTCCTGCGAGGATGGGGGTTGGCACGTTGATTTTGTGCTTGCTGATTGCGTCGTAGTATCGTTTAACATAAGAGAGCCTGGTTGCTTTAGGATACTCTGCGAAGATGGTTGCTGAAACTAACATGTAAGCATATTGTGGTGTCTCAAAAAGATTGCCACTGCTTCTATCCTGCACCAAGTATTTATCTACAACCTGACGAAGACCAGCATAAGTGAAGAGATAGTCACGGTCATGGTCAACCCAAGTGTTAATTTTATCCCATTCTTCATCAGTATATTTACCTGTCAAATGTAAATCATAGATACCAATACGAGTGCCAGCATATAGATGTTCGCCTATTGTTGGAAAACCGTTCTTCCAATCATTTCCAAAGACTTGCTTATATAAACCGAACAGAAGAAGACGAGCAGCAACATACTGATAGTTTGGATACTCAAGATTAATAAGGTCACTAGCCGATCTAACAAGAATTTCTTGGATTTCATCAGTGCTAATACCGTCATAGAATTGTATACCAGATTGTATCTCTACTTGAGATGGAGACACACCTGAGAGACCACCACAGGCACATTCAACCATATTATGAATCTTATCTAAGTCAAGAGATTCCAAAGATCCATTGCGCTTTTTAACTTTTGTACCATTACTCATATCTTCTTCCAATCGTTAAGTTTTACTTTTGCTTCTAACCCAGTGTAGGTATTACATTCTACCACACTTTGAACGTTTTGACCAGTCATTACCATATCGTTGATGTCTTTCTCTTTAATTGAATCTGGCCAGATTACAATACTTTCTCCCTTATCAATACACCTTTCGTATCGTTGAACGATTTGTTTGTTCCTTGGTTCATTGTCGTAAACAAATGTACGAGTAGGGTAAGATACCCTGTCAAGTACAACATCAGCGCCACACATTGCCAATCCATTAGACAAGAAAAGAGAGTCAAACGGACCCTCTGTAACGTAGATATTTTCATTTTTGTTTATACGATCAAGTCCAAATACTTTAGGGTATCCTTTATCCAAGATGGTAGTGATATAACGTAAGCTTGAATTCTTATCAAGAGACCTTGCTTGATATCCAAATACATTTCCATCTTCTGATATTAACGGTAGTATAATTCTTGCTTCTTTAATCGTAGTTTTGTTGTTCTCCCAAGCATTAAAGTTGTCTGCGTAATAGAAGTTTGAGAAGTATTTCTCTGGTATCTTTCGTGCGAGCAGATATTGTTTTGCTGGGTGTGTAGTATTTAGTGAAGTGATGGTTGGGAGTTCACTAAAAATATTTTGTTTGAATACTGGTTTACTAATGAACTGTTTGAAATCAGGTGCTTTGACTTGATAGTTCTTACCTGTCATTCCTTCTTTATAACGTTCCATGACATATTCGTCATGAAGGTTCATGTTCTGATCCTTTAGAAACTGAGAGAAGTTACGAGTAACTCCACAGTTATGACACTTGAAAACAAAACTATCCCTCATACCAAAGAGATAGCCTCGTGCTTTATTCTGCTTCTTCTCTGAGTCACCACAGTAGGGGCATCGGAAGTTGTAAGTGCCTTTCTTTTTTTCAGTGAACTTGAGAAGTTGTGTAGAGACCAGACCAATATATTTGGTATCAATGTAAGTCATTCTGTGGTGGGTGGTCGGTCATACCATCATACCACGTCATTGGGCAGGTGTCAACTAATTATTTAACTTGAGCGGTGGGAGCAGGAGTAATAATATTCCTTAGAATATTTTGACCTGGGGCACTGACAAGGAAGGAGACTAAAGCGATTGCGCCAAATAATGACCAGATTTTTTTCTCCATTGTGCGGAGACGAGTATCTACTAACATGATATCTTTTTCGCAACCCTTTTTTATTTCGTCTGCCTTACGGGTTACTTCCCTATGAACACTATCTATTTTTTCAAATAACACTCCATCAGTGTGATCTTGCTTCATTAACTTTTCATTATGAACTGCAAGTAGTTGCCCCATCTTAATGGAGTTCTCTTGCAGTATTTCTACTATACGTTCTATACGTTCTATGAGTAGTATATTAACGTCGGTTAATTCCGCCATGATAGTATTCTCTTAAACGTTACGAACAGAGAAGTCAAGCGCCTTTTGATATGTCGTTGCGCTCATGTTGAGCATCACTCGGAACTTGTCTCTATTCTCTTGGGATAATCCTTCATACGTAGCAAGGATTCTTTTTGCATCAAAGACGCCGATGCGACCAGCCGTGCCGTCTTGAAAGATAAGATTAGCAAACGAGATTTCTGGATCTCTTCCATATGATGTTCCCTCTTCAGCTACTTTCATAGCAGTTGTGAATACGTCTACACCACCAGCAGAACCACCACGAGGAATGCTAATCATATTATCCATCTCCGAAATTACATTACCCTGTGGGTCGTATGAGTTCTTTTGAACTTGCTTGTCTGCTTTCTGTTGCTTCTCTGCTGACTTCTTTTTAAAGTCTGACATACGAGCACGAAGCAGAACGTTCATTTCGTCTTGCTTGTCGCCCATCTTCGTTTTTGCTTGAGTGCGTTTTGCTTGAAGATCGCGCTTGCCTCTCATCTCTTTAGAAGCTTTGATTTGTTTCTGGGCTTTCTCAGTTTCTGAAACAGCCTCAAGAATTTCTTTGTTCATTTCTTCTGACATTTTGGGTTTCCTCCTTGACATTACACGTTGGATTAATTTTTTAGCACTTTTCTTGCGACCATCAATTTTATCATCTTTGGTCTTCTTCAGATTTTTCTTTTTCTTTGCTGTATTAACAAAGACAAAGGCAGGAGGAAGTGCTAAAGAAGATCCATCACCTGCCATCATTTCATTCATAGTAGTTTTAGTGTTTTCAAACATTGTTGATCTACATCTGTTGTATCTACATTGTCTGGTAATCTATCAAGGAATACCATAAATGTTTTTAGAATTGGCCAGTATTGTGATTCTATTTTATAAAATAGAAGCAACGTTGCCGCGTCATTGAACACATTATATAGTGTAATAATATGATTTAAAATTAGGTGTTGCTTCAATTCACCTGTGGTATCATAACGACGAAGTAATTTTTTAATATACGTAAATTTTTGTAAGTCCTCTTCAAAGTCATTATATGTTACAGACAAAGGGTTGTTGTAGTTTTTGATGGCAAACAACAACCAGTTGTCTGGTGTCAACTCATTGAATATCATATATCATCAGGCAACAGAAACTGTGAGTGTTGCGCTGTTGGAGATTACTTCTTCTCCACCAACAGATCCACCAATCCTGACTCTATACTTCTTACCACTATCACCACCTGCTAAACCAGTAAGTGCCAGTGAAACAGAGGTAGCACCACTGATGTTAGTCCACCTTGTTGTAGAAGCAGCGGTTTGTAGTTGCCACTGATAAACAAGTGAACCAGTAGAAGCAGCAGCAGTTACCGAGAAGGTAGCATCAGCAGATTGAACAGAATCAACAGTAATTACCATATTATCAGTTGTATTCACACCACCAACTAGAGAACCAAGAATAGTGATTGTTTCTCCAGCAACAAATCCAGCGCCATTGGCAGTCTTGGCAGTAGAGAGGAGCGCCCCACTAGAATTTCTGACTATAGTGAATCCCGCACCAGTACCAGCAGCAGAACCAGCAAGACCAGTTAGAGTATAAGTTTGATTTGCTTGACCAGCAAGAGTTGTTCCACCATTAGTAGCTGTATGAAGGTATATTCTACCAGCAATTGTAGTTTGATTAGTGGGTTGTACCGAGATAGTGATAGCAGATGCTACATCAGCAGCAGGATTGTCATTATCAAAATCGCCAGCATTAGCAGCAGTTTGTCTAGCAAAAGCAATACATTCTGATTTGTGTCTAGTATTGCCATCGCCATCTGTGTATGTTCTATATGTCCACCAACCTGGCCACTTGAGACCACGAATTTTATTTTCGTTGAGTTCTGCCTCAGTATTATCAACAAAGATAAATTGCGTTCCGCTAGGGAATTGGTTTTCATTAATCAAAAGATTAGCAACTTCTTTAGGAGCTGTTCTTCTTATAGCATTAGCAGCAGTAACTGTTCCAGTTGATCCAGCATATGCAGTAGTTAAAGATAACGTAGTTGCCGACACGACAGATTCAACAGTATATTGTACTGATGATAGTGAAAGAATGTCTCCCGCTTGAATAAAATTAGCGGATGTTCTATCAGTAAAATCTCCTGCAGTGGTCACAGTCTTGGTGTTATTGGTAACACTCACGTTATTTGCCAACGCCTTAGCGTCAATCGTTCCGAAAATTGCCATCGGTTTCCTCGTCTATAAAATATTCTTGTTCTAAAGAGTATTTATAAAAAAAATTAGGACGCAAGATTTATGCTTTTGCTTTTGCCATATTAGTAGCGCCACCAAACATAACAGATGATGCTTTATCACCATACTTTGATTTCATGCTACCAAATTTTTTCTTCATTCCTTTAACTACTTTTTCTTTCTTCGCTGCTTCTTTAGCAGAGAGTTTCTTTTCTTCTAATTCAACTTCTTCTTTCTTCAACTTTTTTTTAGGATCAGCAATTGATTTTTTTTCAGAAGGATCTGGATCATTAGGTGTATCAACATTCGGCATGATTTCAATCGTAACTTTCTTGCCTTCAGCAATCTCACGCATTTCTTTAACTGTCTTCTTACCTTTCTTGGCACGAAGTAATGCGAAGTCGTGTGCATCTACCTTGCCATTCTTGTTGGCATCAATCTTCTCTTGACTGCCAGGCATATCTTTCTTTTCTTCAATCACATCTCCATCTGGTTCGTATCCAGCCTTTACACAATTGTCAACTGTCTTGTTGCCTTTTTTCTTTGTTCCCATTTGCTTGTATCCTTTCCAACAAGCTTTACCATCAAGACCTTTTTCTTTTTCAAGAATAATAGTTTCTCCAGTTTCTAATACTGCCTCATAAGTTGTTCCAATCAACTCGTCAGACATCAATTCTTCTTTGCGATTTTGTTTTGATGAATTACAATCAGCATCACCATGTACTGCACATGCAGATCCTGCGCCAGAATGATTACATTTAGTTTTTTCTTCTAATCCCAGCATAGATTTCTGAATTAGATTGTATGCAAAATCGTCAATTTTCATTTTTGTTCAGCGGGTTTCTTCTTATACTTATTTATAAACTCCTTGGTCTTCTTGACATTATCAGAACCATCACGCTCCTTCATTGGTTCTGGGTCAGTAAGAAAGCATCCACAATGTTCTTTGATGTCTTTCACCCAAGCTCTAAACATCTCACCTTCTTCAGTAACAGCAATAACATAGTTAACTCCACGCCTATGAATTTTTCCAACTTCACCTAAGTTGTTTTCTACCCAAGTGCCCTCAGCAAATGCCATGCCAAGCATGTATGATTTTTGCTTTGATTGTACTAGTAGTTCTTTAAGTGATTTCATTTAATACCTAACCCCTCTCTTACTTCTTTCATTAATTGTATAACATGTGAATTATCTAATGTGGTAGGTATGCCCTTTCTAAAAGAAGCAGTATCTCCTTCCACGGCAGCTGCTCTCATTTTACTTGCTGACATACCAGCTGCTCCATCAGCATCTGGGTCTCTTTCTCCAGCAGATTTAACATCTATATTTTTAAATGTATATTCAATTCCATTGTATTTTAATATGAGTTTTTCCATTTCTGGCACTCTATCACTACCAACAACTAAGGTAACATCAGTATACGTTCCTTGTAATTTTTGAAGAACATTTATTATTGTTTTTAATGAAGTATCATACATGATGTGATCCTTATGAGAAGGAAACATTTTTTTCATGTATTCAACCTTTGCCTCAGATGACAATGGATTTTTCTTTTTATCTTGCGAATGACTGGTGTATATATGGTAGTCGTCACCACTCGCTATACGCTTGACAGCATTAATTAATTTTTCATGACCTATAGTAGGAGGATTAAATCTGCCAAATGTTACGACTATCCTACTCATATTTATTTACCAACCCAGTTTTTATCTATTGTAAAATTGGCTACACTAAATTCCAAACGGTCAACTAACTTAGTGGCATTACCATCTTTAATTGCGACAAAACCTTCAGGAGCAGTAATTTTAAATCCATGTTCTGTTTTTAAAAATGTTCGCACAGCATCAGCAGATTCTAATTTTTTAACAAAGAAAAGTTTAGCGTTTGATATTGTTGTATATAGCGTAACCAATTTTTTAAATGCGTCTATATTATTATCTATTATTTCAATGCCATCATAAAGTTTCTTAAGTTTAGCTGCTTTAGTTTTAGGCATCTTTGCTTTGTCAACTTCTTTTGTTACCACCCCTTCAAAATATTTTTTAAAATTTTGAATAAATTGAGGAACATTATTTATTTTCTTACCTTCTCTCACATAAGAATTAAAGTATGTTTTTAATCTTGGTCCTACAGTTAGTTGATCATTACCTTCAATAAGAACCGCAATTTCATTTAAAAATTTTTTACATCCTGGTATCAAACGAGACGCAGTAGTTTTCATTCTATTCAAAGATTGTTTTTCTCTTTGATTTAAAATTAAATTTGTTCCTAACGTATCAACTTCAGCACTGATAACAAATACATCATTAGTTTTATTAAATTTACTTATGTCTACTCCAAACGTTGCGTGAGATTCGGCAATACTTTTTCCAACATAGCGAGTGTGAAACACTACACCTATCTTTGCTTTTTTAGCTTTGGCATACATATCCGAATTTTTTGGAATTGCGTAAGTAATTGTATTTGGAGTAAAAGTTAAATAATCTTCGCCATCAATTTTCTTTTCAACTGCGTCATCAGTAAAAAGTAAATCGCCCTGGATTATTCCATCAATATCAAGTTGAGGAAAATATTTTAATGCTACTTTTAATTTCTCAACCAATCCTGGAGCATGACCATGATTAACTTTTATATCTTCTTCAGTGTAATTAATTTTTCCATCTTTATTAAATACTGATTTTGTGCCAACAAAAAAGAAATTAGTTACAGGATTGATACCACATATTATAGCAGGCGCACCATCCCACTTAGTAGTAATTTTAAAATTTCTTGTTTGAGTTCCACTAAATGTGTTTGTAAGAGCATCCAAAAAAGCAAACGCATCTTTTGCGCCTTGCTCTCCATCAAATAATATACTATCTTCTAAGTGTTCTAGGTGGGTGTTCTTACTCATTTTTTATAATAATCCCCATTAGTGTGTGTAGGAAATACTCCACCAGATTTACTTCTGATGTTAAATTTAAACTCATACTTCTGTGTTTCAAAAGACATGTCAATTCTTTTTCCCCTTCCAGAACTTCCACCATAATTAATTTCTACATTGTTGCCCACAAGTGTAGAAGCTTTATTCATATATTCTCTATCAATTTCATAAAATTCCATATGGGTTCCATCATAATGAACCATCCAATATCCATACCCAATACCAGAAGCACAAAGTTTTTCTAATGCTGCTTTACCATTAGCATCAAGAGTAGTATTTCTTGAATGATTACTGACTGTTGTGGAAGAAGCTTTATCACCAGTATACTTGTGAAATACATCTAGAAAATCCAAATAATCAATACCAAACATATCCAAATATTTTTTACCATCATCTGGTATGTTCATTTGTTTCAATTCATTTTGTGGAAATAATGAAAGATTTTTTCCACCACCAGAAATACCACAATTAAAAAATGATAGAGTGCTTCCAAATTTAACAGAAAGATATACGGGAGTTTTTTGTTTTCCAAAATACAAAGTAATATCTGTGAGGGTGGCACCAATATCTAAAGTGCTAACTCCCCCCGCAGAAATTTGAATACTTCCATTATTAATTACTAATGGTCTGGGACTATTTTTCCCACCCACATGTTGTGCGCCAGTTAAAGATAATTTTAATTTATTTTGTAATGTAGATATGATTGTATTAACATGTTCTGGATAATTTTTTGGTGTGTGCCCATTAGCATAAAGAACTAGATCTTCTGCCAAATCACCTTCATACTTATTACCCATATTAACTTTCTTACCACCCCTCTGTTGCCCACCAAATTCATCTGTTTTTACTAGATCATCTATTTCTAAACATATATCTCTATTCATTATTCCAGTAGATTTATTTTCTGGATCGTATATGTTACAGGTAAATTCAATATTATTTTTGCCACGTAATCCAACATTAGCTAAAGTAATAAACAAATTTTTTGCTTCATCTTCCAAAGTCTTATTTCTTTTCATGTCAACAAAGAAAAATTCTTTTGATTTTGCTTTTTTGTTTTGAACTATAGTTACTTCAAATCCATCTATACTGACAACTCCAATGTCAGTGATAAATTGATTTACTCTTCCATTTCTGTTAAGACCTTTATCGAAGAAAGTGGTAAGGCGTTTCATGTAATCGCCACCATTTCTTACTAAGTCATTTATTTTCATATAAAAAAACCTCCCCAACTATTTAGTGGGGAGGCAGTTTATTAGATATCTCCTTCTACTCGGTTCTCGGATCGCAAGACCTCAAAAGAACCTTCTGGATATCGGGCAGTGAGTTTCATCACATTAGTGAGAACCACTTCATTCAGGTCAACATCCAATCCAAGCAATGCTTGAGTGAAATACCAATACACATCTCCAAGTTCTTTAATAAGATGAGTGCGATTGTCTTCAGTCATTTCTTTACCTTGAAAGACGATCTTCTTTACAATCTCAGTGAACTCTCCTGCTTCAGCAGACATTCCTACAGCAGCAGTCATCAAACGAGCAATAGGAACATCACGCTCAGTCAATTGACGAATACGAGCAATAAACTCTTCATTTGATTTTGATGGATAGCTAGTGGTGCTATCCACAAATTCAGTATACTTAACTAGGTCAACTTGTTTCGTCATAAAATAAAACTGGTAAATTTGCTTTTAGTATCTTTGCTTTGTTTCGCTGCCATCTCTTCAAAGTCATACTCCTCTTCTTTATCAGAAGATAGATCAACAGCGTTATCCACATTATAGAGCTTCATTCGTGCTCTGTCAACCCCCACCAAGAAACGCTTATACATGGTTGGATCATTATATCTGTTCTTCAACTGCTTCACCATTATCCTGCCATCTTTTTCCAAATCCTCTGTAGCGATGAGAGCAAACATAAAGTCAGCAGTAGCTGGCAAGCCAAAAGACTCACTGGTATCAGTGATATCGACATCGCTATTACCAAACCCAGACCGAGTAGTTTGTGTTGCAGTGACAATTGGCAGGTTGTGTTCAACCGCCAATCCTCTGAGTTCCTCAGCAATCGCCTTGACATAAGTATAAGAATTTACAATAGCGCCTTTGTAACGAGACGAGGCACAGATATTCAGATAATCAATAAAGATAATATCTGGTTTGAATACCTTCTTCAGTGACAACTCATTTAGAAGACCTTTAAAATGACCTACGTGTGCTGCTGCTGTTGGGTATTCTTTGATAATAAGACGACCCTGTGTTTTTCTTTTTAACTCAGTGATGCGACTATTGAAAACAGATTCAGATAAATCAACAAGGTCTTTGATATTAACATTAAATAAGTTAGCATCAATACGCTCAGCAATCTTTTCTTCTGCCATCTCCATAGTTATGTAGAGAACATTGCGACCAAGCGATAGACAATTGGCAGCATAGTCACACATAAAGAGTGACTTACCCACACCTGTGCCAGCAAGAGCAACATTCAATGTCTTGTTAGGTAGACCACCTTTAGTAATCTTATTAAAGTATTCCAAGTGGAATGGAATTTTTTCTTCTGTCAGGTGATAGAAAGCATAACGCTCTCCACTATTCTCTAGATAATCGTGACCTACATGTTCGTCGAAAGATACTGCCAGGGCCTCTTGGAGTATGGAGGGGATCGCATCTGTTGATACTTTTGGATTGCCGCCATCTGCGACTTTGATAGACTCCAAGAGGGCAAGATAGATGGCTCTATCTTTACACCATTTTTCTGTGGTGTCAAGCAACCACTTGTGTTCAACTGGGGCATTAGTAAGAGCAGCAATCGTTTTAACTGCGTTTTGATATACTTCCTCATTTAAATCTTTCCTACTTTCTAAGTTAATAATAAGCACTTCTGCTGTTGGCAGCATCTCATAGTTGCTAGCAAAGTTCCAGACCTCTTCATAGATAACCTTCTCGTGGATTTCATTGAAGTAATCTGGTTTCACAAAAGGCACAACCTTTCTATAGAACGGTTCGTTACATAGAAGATTGCGTAAAATTGTGGTTTCTATTCTTTCATTCATTACTCACTACCATACAGAAATTCTTTCTTAGCACATTCATCTAAAGCTTGGAGGATTTCTGGGGTGAAATACTTGTCTGGTTCTTTGTAAATAACCGAAGGATAAACAGTACCCCCATCAAGTTTAATACGATTACCCACACGTTCAAATACTCCGTGCTTCTCACCCAACTCCAATAATCCATAATATTTGTCAAGTCCCCTTGCGTCATAATACAACCTTGTTTCAACCATAGAATTTTCTTTTGTAAAGCGTGACTTATGTGCCTTCACTTTAATGATGTTACCAATAACTTCAGTGCCGTCTTTCTCCTTCTTCTTAGAGAGGAAAAGAATAGACGATGCTGAATACTTTAGACCACTACCACCACCCATTTCTTTAGTTGGAACATAAGCACCAACAACATCATAAGTATGATTTGTAACAATCATAGGAATTTCTGCTTGACCCAGCTTGAGTGAAAGAATACGAAAGATGGATTTGATAACCTGAGCACGGGTCATGTCTCTGGTCTCCTTACCATCGGTAGCATCCTGAACCTCTTTGGTGGTAGAGAGCATCCCCAAAGAGTCTAGCACAAAAAGGAGCGGAGGTCTAGCCCCCTTCTTAAGTTTCATATACTCATCAATTACTTTGATACTTTGTGTGCGAAACTCTTGAACTGTAGTCACAGGTACAAGACCAACACGTTTAATATCAATACCACGCTCAGCAAGCATATCTTTTTCAATAGCTGATTCAGATTCAAAATATATTACTTGGGCATCTGGGTTGTTGTCAAGGAAGTTTTTGACGATTGAGATGGCAAAGAATGTTTTACCAGTGCTGCTTTCGCCAGCGAGCGCAGTAATTTTATTTGATGGGAGACCACCAAATATGCTCCCACTGATAAGAGCATTCAGAATATAAGAACCAGTATCCACAAACGTTTTACATACGATGGAATCATCAACTACGTTTGCGTACTCATTATCTAACTCTTTAATAACAGATTGTAAAAAACTCATAATGCCTCAGCTAAAGAAACTTGTAAGTGAACCACGGCGTTCATACTGCCAGTCAATACATTCTAACACAGTTTTTAGTGGTTCAAGAAATGACTTCTCAAACTGTGTGGTGTAGTCAACATACTTCTCAAGGTTAAGTTCTTTGGGAAGTTGTTGAAAGAAAGAGATAATATTTTCACCGATTGGATTAGGAGTTTTGAGATACATGAATTTAATCTTCTCGCCCTCCTGAATTAAAGGATACTTATGTTCTAGGTTATTCTTTTTAACGTGAAAATTATATAGTAACGCACCACGAACAGCAATAGGTGTTCCCTTGCCGTAGATGTCAGCACTGCTACGATACTTCTTCAGACCATTACATCCACGAGGGAAAGCAATATTAAGATAATGCTGGTCTTTGGTATCTTCTTTAATGGTGTTGATATAGTTAATCAACTCTTCGTTGTTTCGGGTGATGATAATAGTATACGCTTCAAGCAATTTGTTTCTGAAGTAAGACGGAGTAGAAGAACGTGCTGTCTCCATACCACATACTTTCATCTTCGCTTTGTTGTAACGCACACCTTCACTGTCCCATACGTTGAGAACATAGCGTTTCTTGGCGGTCCAGAAACCACGTTCAGCGATGTTCTCCCGCTTCATTGTCATCATCTGTGCGTAGGCATTCAGATAACTGGCGAGCTCCTTATAAGAACTCTCAATATACTTCTCAAGTTCCATCGCACACACCTTATCAAGGAACGTGACAATGCTTTGAGGAGTTTTCTCTCTTCCCGCGTATACCTTCTCCACAAGAGGACCAAGGTTAAGATACATAGAATCGGTGTCAGAAGCAATAACATAATCGTAACTTGTAGTTTTTAATATCTTATTAAGATAGTTATTCATGCGATCACCAATCCAACGAATGGCAAGTTGACCCGATAGTGTAATTGCTTCAGCAATCTCAAGTTTATAATAACGAAAGTGCTCGTTACCAATAGCACCATAGGCAGAGTTGAGTTGAATTTTACGTGCCATCTGAATGTTATTGCAACGAGAGATTTCTTTCTTCAACTCAATCGTTGGTGTCAACTCATACTGCTGTTTAGCAGCAAGCATCTTCTTTTTGTATATGGTTCTGTCTTGATAAATCTTCTGCATCAACTTAGGAAGAAACCCCTGAAACTTAGTAGTGTAGTGAGTGCCATTGGCGCACAGGGTCTCGTCTACGAGGTCCGAGGTATCAAATGCCTTATCCAGCAGCATGTCTACGTTGACGCTGCTACGGCGGTCTAGGAGGGTCTCTGGGGACAGGTTGTACTGCATGATCAAGTGAGGATACAGGGAGTTCAAGTCAAAGCTCACCACCCAGTCATACAAACCTGGATTGGGTTCTTTTACATAAGCACCAGCATACTTATCATTCTTTACACTATCTTTCTTAGGAGGAATAACAACGTTCATCTTATCAAGGTAGATGTAGATAATGTTATCCCACATACGAACCTGAGAGTAAACATCTTCATAGTTTACCTTAGCGTCGTATGCCATAGTAAACGCAAGTTCAATCAACTTCATCTTGTCTTCCAGTTGGTCAACCAGGCGAACGTCAATGATGTTATACTTAACAAACTTATCCCAGTCTTTAGTATAGAATTCCTTGAAGGTATCAAACTCAGAGTGATCAAGTTTCGTAGCATCAAGTTCTACTGATGCGATATGATCTAAGCGATAACTTTCTTGGTTTGTATATGTGAACTTCTTATAGAGTTCAAGGTAATCCAGACAGGCAACACCAGTGATATCATAAGCAATCTGTTTGCGACCTTTGATATAGATTTCTCTTGATGATACCAACTTCCAAGGCGAAAGCAATTTAGTATGCTCCTCGCCAAGAATGCGGTTCATGCGATTACAGATGTATGGAATATCAAAGAGTTGAATGTTCCAACCCGTTACGACATCGGGGGTATTTTCCTGCCACCATTTAAGGAAGCAAGATAGCAGTTTCGTTTCATTGTCGCAATGCAGATAATCAACCTGTCGGTCTTCATTCTTGAAACTTTTTGATCCCCAGACAGTAATCCTATTTGTAAAAGAATCACGGAGAGAAATAAGAAGTATCTCTTGATCTGCTGTTTCAATGTTAGGGAAACCATTCTCAGCTCCCGTTTCAATGTCAAGAGTGAAGGTGCGAATAAGAGATGTATCGTAATCAATCTCATCGGTTGGATATGCTTCATTGATATACTGATACAAGTATCTAGTATTACCATGAATTTCAAACTCCTCTATGCCCTCATACTGATTGATAAATTGCCTACAATCATTCATAGAACCAGGGCGTACCTCCTTGAGGTAACGCCCATCCAAACTTTTATGATCGGTCTTCTTGTTAGCAACAACGTATAGACTGGGATTGTAATTTACCTGATATTGAACTCGCTGACCATTTTCATAACCACGAACAAGAATACGATTTCTTGCCTGCTCAATATTGGTATAAAACTTCATTCGGTCAACCCACGATCTTCTTGTAGTATTCTACCATAGAATGGGTCGGATCCGCAAGGCTTAGAATGTCTTCTGCCCTCAGGTAAACCTGTGTCTGGTTTGTATACTTTGGAAACTTCTCAAGAAGAACATAATTTGATTCGGTAACTGTTAGTAGTTCACCTTCTCTATTCATTTCTTGTTCTTGCTTTGTTCCAATAAACAGAGCATCGGGATTGTGAATGTTTTTGTAATCAACATTAGAGTATTCCCAATAACTTAACTCATCTATGAGGTAAGGATTTGTAAGAAGACATTCAGGACTTTCATCCCTTTCTTCAATTTCCGATATCAAGTACTTCTGATCCTTCAGCAATATCACTTGGATCAACGGTTGGTAAGGTGTCGTCGTCATTAAACAAATCTCCAAATTTTCCTTTGTATGTTTCAATAATTGATGGTTCAGGTTCTCCAATAGCTACCACGGAACTATATGGAATACGGAAGGTTGTATCAGATGAGCAGGAAATCCAACGAGTAAAATTAATATTAAACGATACTGGTTGCCCCTCGGGATTAAGATCTCCTGTTGGAACAAGATCCAACAGGAACGGATGAGTTACTTGAAACCCTAATCCTTCACCTTTGTCATTAGAAATTTCTGAGATACCAGAAATCAGTTGTTCTCCACCTTGTAGTTTTAAAATCTTTATAAGCATGATTTTCAATAAAGAGTAAATTTACTATAGCACATTTTTTTTGTTTTGTCAACCCAAAAAAATGGGAGCCTATCCTGATAGTTGACAGGAAGGCTCCAGCGGCAACGATAGTTGGGGTTGACCCGCTATTATTTATTATCCCACCAATAATTGTTTTTTGCCACTTGCCTTTATTGGTGTTCCAATATTGTAAGTGGTTTTCTTTTGATGCTCAGGAATAATTTTTTCTAATGAAATTGATAATAACCCATGATTAAAATCTACTGAAGCAACTCTTACATCTTCTGATAGTTGCCATGAATTATTA
>Ga0209552_1000071_pt1 | contig 30864 bp, 49 predicted proteins | sample LauGreFaBDMM15SD_2_FD_188214 | JGI IMG/M metagenome (GOLD analysis project Ga0209552, IMG submission 188214) | Freshwater lake microbial communities from Lake Michigan, USA - Fa13.BD.MM15.SD (SPAdes) (version 2) | ecosystem: Environmental > Aquatic > Freshwater > Lake | place: Lake Michigan, USA... | reverse complement strand
TCAACCACAAGCAGTTGAGTTTAATAGGGAAAAAGACAATGTTGTTGCTGGTATGAAATACGACGGCACGAAGTTTAGTATCCCTGAGTAAAAATGCCTACATATAGAGAAGTATACGTCTGGAATGGGAACGCTTGGGACTCCCTTGCTATTGCCCTACCCGATTTAACTTCCTATGCCTCAAAAGTTGCTGACAATACCTTTTCAGGTGCTCAAACTTTTTCTGGAAGAATTACTCGAGCAGGACAAGTTCCTTACGCTATTGAAACAGGGACAGTCAACCTCACTACAACAATTACTGGTGACCAATTAATTATTGGAACTAAAACTTTTGGTGTGGGACGTTTTACCTCTACACCTCTCGTATTTCTACAAGTTCGATACGGAACAACTGTTAAAAACGGTTATGCAACAGCAAAAGCAGTGAGTACCACTCAGTTTGGATATGAAGCAGTAATGAGCGTTGCAATTACAGATTCACAAAGTCCTATAACACTATTTGTTGATTACCTCGCTATTCAGATGGTTTAGGAGGTGAACCAGTGGCAAAATATGCTGGTTCCATTTATCGTGGAGCGTATTACGGTAACTCTCCGCGTCTTGTCTACAACGTCACACCGTTCATTGCTTCTGCGTTAACTTACGACAAAGTACAACTATTTTGGCAGTTACCCCAAGGAGATTTTTCCCAATTCAGGCTTGTTAGAAATAATACTAACTTCCCTGAAAGTGCCGAAGATGGAACAATCGTTTGGCAACAAATTTCTACTACAAATATTAGTGGGCAAATTTCTCGAAACTCTATTATTGATGGTGAAGAAAACGTTTTAGAAACATACTATAAAGGTCTAATTTCTGGGCAATTTATCTATTACACAGTCTTTCTTTATACATCTACAAAAGTTTGGGTTTCTGCTGGTTCTACTTACGTCTTAATTCCTCAAAAATTAAACGGTACAGACTCTTTGTACAATATGCTTCCTAGAATTTTTACGGCTAAAGATGGAAGTCCTACTGGACCTATTGAAAAAGACACCTTTCTTTACAATTTTTTAGACGCTTTTGGGTTTACTTACGACCAAATTATTACCTATGCCGACTTAATTAAACCTTCTTTTGGAGAGTCTAAACTTCCTCCACAATTTTTGGGGTATAAGTTTTTAAGTTATGGCCTTTACCTAGAACGAGGCTTAGCATTTAAAAATCAAAAAAAGTTAGTGCGTGAATCTGCAAGACTTTTTGCTTTAAAAGGAACCGAACTAGGCATCAATAATTACATTGAATCTTTAAGTGGTTATGCCCCTGTTTTAACACGGTCCCCCAATTTACTTTTGGATATGCAGGACGCTACCTTTAAAGAAGGTTTTGGTCGTTGGACAGCAACTGCTGGAACATTATCAGCAGATAGCACTCAAACTTTAGCAACGGGAACAAACGCTATTGACATAATTTGGTCAGGTAAAGTAATAACCATTTTGCCAACAGTTACTTTTAAACAAAGATTTAATGACGTGGCTACGTTAACAACTAACGTTGCACACGGATTAGAAATTGGCGATACCGTTACTGTTGCGGGAGTAGATGCAAACTACAACGGAACCTTTACGGTTACAACAGTGCCAACGACTACGACGTTTACCTACGCAAGTGTTAACGCCCCTATGATTCCTACTGCTGCAACAGGAACTGCTGCTGGGGGAACCGCAATGTCTTTAGGTCGCGATGCTCCTATTACAAAGGGTATCCCCGTTATCCCTGCTACAAGTTACACGCTATCGTTTTACGCAAAAACACTTGCTAATGGAACTTTAACACCAGCCTTGTATTGGTACAACGAACTAGGTAAAATAATTGGTTCTAGAGTTTTAGGAACTGAACTTGGAACAATTGGTCAAGTTCAGCGAACTACTTTGGTTGCAACATCACCAGCAGGTGCTGCCTACGCTGGTATTAGAATTTACCTAACAACGACTGGAACCTACTACGTCGATATGGTTCAACTTGGAAAAACAATTGACGTTACAAATTATGATGAACCACGGGGATTAGATATATTTTTAGAGCCTAAAAAAATAAACCTAATTAGCAATCCATCCTTTGAAACAAACGGAAACTTATGGACTACTAACTCTTCAAAAACTTTGGTTGCCGATGTCCCAACAGGTGTTCCAGGAGCACAAGCACTTAGACTCAGTGGACAAAATGCTCTATCAGCAACAACTACCTGTGCAACGTCATCTACGTATAAAATTTATGACGACAGCAACTACGTGTTTTCTATTTATCTAAAAGCAAGTGCTGCTTGCACTGTGAACATCACTTTGGGAGTTACTGACGAAACGGGCAGTGACGCAGAAAGTGCGGTTCAATCATGTGCTTTAACAACTGATTGGCAACGGTTCTACACCACTGTCTACATCCCTATTGACTTTTCCCCCAACGATACTATTACAATGACCGCAAGTGTTTCTGGAACTTTGACTGGGCAAACCGTAACTCTTGATAACGCACAGGTAGAACGTGGCTATGCACCATCAGAGTACTTTGACGGCTCTATGCCCGCCGATTACGGTGTTGTTTGGTCAGGGACTGCCCATGCTTCAAAATCATTTTACTACACAGACAAAAACATCAAAATCCCACGGTTGCTCCAAACCCTAGATAACTGGGTTCCAAGGCATATTCCTTATCGTATTAGAAGTCACTCAGGTGTCGAGGGAAGTTTCGCCCCGTAGAAATTTAGGTCTAAGATACACCCATGGACCTACTCATAGAACTACTCGTAATCTCTTTTGCTGTTGCATATTTTACTGAGGCAATTCAAGCCTTCTACGATTTAAAAAAACTACGTGGATTTGTTGCTTTGCCATTCGCTGTTTTGTTTTGTTGGCTATTTGGTTACCCATGGATAGAAACAGCACTCTTTGCTCCCGCTAGTTCATTTTTAGCATTAGGAATCACAATGTTTTTAACTAAAGAAGAAGTAAGTGTTCAACCAATTCGACGATACTAGGAGCATAAAATGACACGATTATTAATTGTTGGCGGTGCTGATGATTTAGACGTAACAGTTGGTTTGCGAATGTTACTGGAAAAGAAAAACATTACAGAGATTGTTCTACCCTCTCACGAACCAAATGAAACACAAGACCAAATCATCCTCACTGCTTCTGAAAAAGGTATCTCTGTTAGAACAGGAGGAGACCTTGATGAATTGATGGAAGTTTTTGTTGCGGAAGACATTTTGGCTGTCGCATGGGATGAATCGGATGAATGCTTCGAGGCTATTGAATGGGCACATGACAAAGGCTTAGATATATGGGACATTTCAAATGGCTTAAATATTGTGGATACACAGACAGAAGCGTTAGAAGAGCACCTAGACGAAGTGCTTGCAGACTTCACTGAATCCCTATCAGCCTTAATCTACAAGATGGTGATGGACCAAATCAACGGCGATGGTAAGCACAAATACCGTCGCTCTGAGTGAGCCTTTCATCTCGGTTGCTCGACGCGAATTTAAGCCATTTCCAGTTCCGTCTCTTCGTTACACTGTGGTCCTTAGCAACCTCTGACGGGGTAATAGAGCAACCAATGGATACTCTCGGCTGCTCGACGCAGGCTAAATCTAGGAACACTGTCAGAGAGGCTCTACGGGCTTTAGAGGACAAAGGACTACTTGAAACACATCGCAAAAAGCGTGGGCGAGGGTTCTATTCTGGAAACACATACCAGTTGTTATGCCCTCTGTGGGAGGCATCAGTATGCCCTGTAGAGAGGGCATCTACAGATAGAGCAGATAGTAACTATGACTATCTAGTTAATAGACTATTAGTACCTAATAGTCATATTAGTCAAACTAGTTATGAAAATATAAAAATACAAAAAGTAAGTGAGGAATCAATGAATAAAAGTTGGCGTGAAGAGCAAGCCAAGGATGATTCCATTGGTGGTGTCGGAAAGATGGAGTCAGAGACACCGAGGACACCGCCGAGCAAGAAAGACACGAAGACACGAGGACTACGACCAGCAGCAGAGTGGACAAGTCGCGATGTAGCAGCCGAGTTCTCCTACCTTGTTGGCAAGAAGTTTCCCTGGCTTCCAGGAACTGTCAACGTCAGTCACCTCGCGGGAGCACTCGCCAAGCAACGTAATCAGTATCAGACGACAGCCCTGGTCGAACTAGAGTTGTTAAAGATGTTTATGGCTGACCAAAAGAACTTTATAGGCATCGGCAACGAGGCTCCGTATTTGTATAAGAAGTTTCTAATGATGTTTAAAACCCACCTGGTCAAGGCGCATAACAATCTTGGGATAGTCCTGCCAAACGTTCAGGGCGTGTCAGAAGATATTACTACCGATGTCATCTATGCTTCGGATGGAAGAACATTCGACAACACGATTGCAGGTCGGTCTGCGCTAGAAAGGTATGAGAAAAAGTTAAATGCCTAAGTATGATTTTAAATGCGATTCCTGCGAAGGCAGTCTTGTGGAGATGCACTTAACCTTTAACTCTACTGAGCGACCTAACTGTGACCGTTGTGGCAATGCAATGAGCAAAGTATTTACACCACCTGCAGTTCAATTCAAAGGCGGAGGATGGGGAGGTCAGTAATGCAGTGTGTTGCTAAAACCGCTACAGGTAAACTTTGCAAAGTAGTTGGGGAAGAATCTCGAGGCGGGCTGTGTCATGTCCATGACCCAAATGGAAAGTATCAAGTGCAGCACCCTAAATTTGCAGAAGCAGTTAAAAGAATTCAGGAAAAGGAATTAACATGAATCTTGCACTCATCATCGGAATCTTAATTGGTATTCCTATTGGAATGCTTGTGTATACATGGGTGGAAAAAGAATGATGCAGTATTGGTCCTGGATTCTTGCAACTATTGGAGTAGCAGGTATTTTTCTTGTAGGACGAAAAGCAATTTGGGGTTGGCCTGTTCTTTTTATGAATGAGTGCCTTTGGATTATTTATGCTTTGACAACCAAGCAATACGGATTTATTGTTGCAGCAGTTGCTTACGGAGTGGTTTACGTAAAGTCTTTCTTGCATTGGAGAAGAGATGGCTAAAAAGAAAAAAGATTTACCCGTCTTTGCTATCGTCACTATGCCCAAGTGGAAGTCTAAAATTTTAGATGTTATTGTCGGCATCTTGTTTCCAGGAGAGTTGTACTTTGTTTTAACAATTCAAGAGACAGGAATGACTACAAACGGTAAAGGCAAATACACCGACGACAGGGGAGTCTCAGTTGACTTATCAGATTGAAACGTTATCTCCTTTTAAACGCCACTGGATATTACGTAACTCAAATATCCCCCGACGCTTTCTTGGATTAGAACCTGCTGACATGCTGTCAGACTTTCCAGAAACAGTTGTCGACTGGTTAGAGGAGATAGTAACGGGCAACGTTATTAAGCAGGTTGGCGGTCTTGGATTAACAGGTGTTGGGTTGCTTTTTGATGGGGGACCAGGACTGGGTAAAACAACTCACGCAGTTGTAGCAGCCATGGAGTTTATAAAGCAGTTACCAGAGGATGAAGATATTGCTAAAAAAGTTCTTGCGTATAAGTCAGGTTCAGATTACGGAATGTTATCTCGCCCTATTTACTATTTAACCTACCCTGAGTTTCTCTCTCGCAAGAAGGCTATGTTTGATGCGGACGCTGATGAGAAGCGTGAGATGAATCGAGAGATGGAAGGTTTTCATGGACGTGCAAAAGAAGATTGGTTAAATGTTCGTTTGTTAATTCTTGATGACTTAGGTAAGGAATACGGCTCTAACTACGACAACACTTCTTTTGACGAGATTTTACGCAGTCGATACGACAGAGCATTGCCTACAATAGTAACTACCAACGAGATGCTGGAAAATTGGGGAGCCAAATACAGCAACGCGATGGCAAGTTTTGCTAATGAGGCATTCCAAAGAGTTCGCCTAGTTAACAAAGACTTACGGAAGGCACGAGCATGAAGAAAGGCTCAAATTTGGAGACGTGGAGAACGGTCCAGTTATTTCTCTCGACTACGGGGGTGTACGAGGTACAACTACGCCCTGGTGATACGAATGCGAAATGTAACTGCCCTTCTTACCGAGTTAGAAGCAAATGTAAACACACCGAATTTATTCAACAGCGCATGCTAGAAAACTCTGGGCAATACGCTATCTTAGTTCCTGAAGACGTTCCTGAAGATGAGGCTGCTAAAGCCAACGATTCTGCAGATGCGTTTAGAAATTTTATTTTAAAATACGCGAGAGTGGAAGTGTTGTGAAGAATGGCGACATTTCAAATGAAACACCTTCACGTTTAATTGTTCTTGCTGAAGTTGTTGCACAAACCGAGGAAGTAAAAGAAAAGAAACTTTTTAAATCATCTACTTATCTTCGCATAAGTAACATTAATAAAGAAGCAGTTGCACAGTTATGGATTTTAACTAATAAGTATGGCTTGTCCGTAGAACTTGCAGGTATTGAGGAAAGTGGTTTAGATAAATCTGATTTAGACCATCTAATGGAAATTCTTGACAGGAGAGGAGGCAACCCGTTTAATTTCGCACAACTCTACATAACGACACAAGAGTTGGTAGATGACTTACCTTATCGCGTAAACCTAAAAGGTGTGATAGACATTCCCACTAGATTAGGAAGATATGGTTCTTGGGGTATTGAATTAAATCGTTTATGAGAGGAGAATGAATTCGTGGCAGCAGATAATGAACATCGCTTAGTAAGTAAAGTAATTCGGGACCGCGACATTCTCCCAGTTTTACAACGTGGAATCACCTCTGATTGGTTTTTAGACGACGACAACTCTCGTGTATGGAAATTTGTTGTAAAGCACTACACAGAGTATTCAGAAGTTCCAACTGCAGTAACTGTTAAAGACCACTACCCAACATATAAAGTTTTAGATGTTCAAGACTCCTTAGAATTTCTAGTTGACCAAGCAGTAACTTTTAGAAGAAAAATACTTGTTCGACAAGGTTTAGAAAACTCTGTTCAAAAGTTAACCGAAAATGACCACGAAGGTGCTTTGGTTGCTATGGAAGCAGCCATCACTAAAGTTAATATGCAAGGTGTTCAAGGCACTAACGAACTTGATTTAACAAAAGACGCGGAAGCAAGATTTGCTGAGTATCAAGCATTAGCAAACCAAACAATGCTAGGAATTCCAACAGGCTTCGACAAAATTGACGAGGCAACTGCTGGATTACAGGGTGGGCAGTTAGTGACAGTCATTGCTCCACCTAAGACAGGTAAATCACAAATAGCATTAGCAATAGCGATACACGTGCATCGTGACGGCAAAGTGCCAATGTTCCAGTCTTTTGAAATGACTAACAGAGAACAACAACAAAGACACGACTCAATTCGTGCTCAAGTTTCACATGGTCGTCTTCGTCGAGGAAAACTTTTCACCGATGAAGAAACTCGTTACCTTGACATGCTAAAGGGAATGGATGGAGCAAAAGAACCTTTCCATCTTGTTGATGCTGTAAACGGATTAACTGTTGCGTCTTTATCTGCCAAAATTTCAAAGTTAAAGCCAGACATTGTGTTTGTTGATGGCGTTTATCTCATGATGGATGAAATGACTGGTGAGATGAATACCCCACAATCTATTACAAATGTGACTAGAGCACTAAAGCGTCTTGCTCAACGTCACGACATTCCAGTTGTTGTAACAACTCAGACTTTGTTGTGGAAGATGAAAGGCGGGAAAGTAACTGCCGACTCTATTGGTTACTCCTCTTCATTTTTCCAAGACTCAGATGTCATCCTTGGTTTAGAACCAGTTCCAGATTACGACGACTTAAGAACTTTAAAGATTGTTGCAAGCCGTAACTGTGGTCCTAGTGAAACAAGTTTGACTTGGAAATGGGAAACAGGGTGTTTCCACGAAGAAGCAAAGAACGATAAATGTTCTGTATGTAAGAGAGGCAACGTAATATGACGGTTGTAGATGTTGAGAAAGTTCTTAATAAATTAGGTGTGTACATACTAAGAAACCGTGGCGATGAGATGCAGGCTCATTGCCCTGGTCATGAGATTAGAACTGGGAAAAAAGATGTTAACCCGTCTTGGTTCATAAACCAACGAACAGGTGCTCACATGTGTTTTTCTTGTGGGTTTAAGGGAAACTTGTTCTCTTTAGTTGGAGAAATACAAGGCTTTTATATTTCAGAAAGCATTGATTACGGAGCAGTCAGTAAATGGATTGCTCAAATTGAAAACATTACTCCACAAGAATTGGCTGCTCGTTTAAAAGAGGCCCCTCAATATGTAGCACCAAAGCAAGAGTTACCCATGGACAATTCAAGACTGGCGTTATTTACTGAGCCTCCAGCATGGGCTTTAGACTCTAGAGGGTTAACAGCAGAAGCGTGTCGTAAGTATGAAGTATTGTGGGCAAAAGAAGATACATGGATACTTCCCATTAGAAATCCACATGACCATAATTTATGGGGTTGGCAAGAAAAGCACTCGAAGCAACGTTTATTTAGAAACAGACCCCTAGGCGTTACAAAGTCTCGAACATTATTTGGTGCACACGAATTAACCCCAGAAATGTCTATCTTAGTTGAGTCACCTCTGGACGCTGTAAGAATCGCTTCTGCAGGAGTAGTAGGTGGGGTTGCTGCTTTTGGAGCACAAGTAAGTGAGTCTCAACTTAAACTCTTACGTTATTCCGATGTAGTCATCGTTGCCTTAGATAATCCAAAAGTAGACTCTGCTGGGAAAAAAGGTTGCGAAGCGTTTTTACAAGGGGCTAAGAAGTTAGGCATTACCGCTAAGTTTTTTAACTACGCTTCTACAGGGCTAAAAGATGTTGGCGATATGGCTAACGAACAAATTCTTTGGGGTATAGAGAATGCTATTGACATGATTTATGGGGAGAAGGCGTATCTTTAATGTTTACAGGCACTTTAAAACCGTATCAAGTTGAAGCCGTTGAACGTATGGCAAAGCAAAAGAAAATGCTGGTTGCTTACGAGATGGGCTTAGGAAAAACGTGTATGACGATTGCAGCACTTGAAGAGTTGCGGGAAAGAAAAGAGATTACACAACCCACGTTAGTTATTGTGTTAGCAAGTTTAAAGTATCAGTGGGAAGCAGAGATAACAAAATTTTCAAACGCCACAGTCACCGTTGTAGACGGTTCAAAAACAGTAAGAACTAAGCAATACGTAGATGGCACATACACGGACTACATAGTGACTAACTACGAGTCTATTGTTAATGACTGGGAGTTGTTAAAAGGTTTACTGTTTGACGCTATCGTGTGTGATGAGGCTACTGCTATAAAAGGGTTTCGTTCTAAAAGAAGTAAGAAAGTCAAAGAACTCGCAACAAAAATTTCCGTTAAGTATGCGTTAACTGGAACCCCTATTGAAAATGGCAAGCCTGAAGAGTTGTACAGCATTATGCAGTTTGTTGAGCCAACTATGTTAGGTCGATTTGACTTATTTGATAAGACATTCATTGTAAGAAATCATTTTGGCGGGGTACAGAGATACCGCAATCTTCCGTTACTACACGAGAAGATTAAAGAAGCGTCAGTTAGGAAGGCTCAGTCAGACCCTGATGTTGCCCCCTACCTACCCGCCACTATCCACCTAAGTCCAATAAAGGTTCGACTCAGTAAACCTGCTCGAATTCTGTATGACAAAATTAAATTAGATTTAACAACTGACTTAGAAGAAGCCCAATCTTTGTTTGGCGGAGGTTTTTCTTTGGACGCAATCTATGGGCAAGGACAAGCCTTTGGCGGACCCGTAGACGCAATGCGTGGGGCTATCATGTCTAAAATTACTGCGTTGCGTATGGTGTGTGACAGTCCTTCATTACTCGTTGATAGTGCTACAAAGTACAAATTAAACCAAGGCTTAGGAGGCAGTTCGTATGCTTCTTACCTTGATGATGAAGGGTATCTAGAAGACTTAGACGTAAGTGCTTCTAAGTTAGATGCCGTAGTGAGTTACGTAGTTGACCATCTAGACACAGACGAACTTTCAAAGGTCGTAATCTTTACAAGTTACATTGGCATGTTGTCTTTGCTCCAAAATGCTTTACTGGAGAAGAAGATTAAAAGCCGTATTTATTCAGGCCAACTGAATGCTAAAGAAAAAGAAGATTCAAAATTAGATTTTCAAAACTCAAAAGAAGTTAGGGTTTTAATTTCTAGTGACGCTGGAGGTTACGGCGTTGACTTGCCTCAAGCCAATTTGCTGGTAAATTATGACTTACCTTGGTCAGCAGGCAAGGCTGTTCAGCGTAACTCTCGAATACGTCGTGCGTCAAGCAAATGGCCCTCTGTTATTATTCAAGACTTCATAGTGTTAAACTCGATTGAAGAAAGACAGTTTGAAATGCTAAATCAAAAAAATTTAGTAGCCGATGCTGTTGTTGATGGGACAGGTATAAATACTAAAGGAGGCGTTGACTTAACAGTCGGCAGCCTTTTAAACTTTTTATTAAACGCATCTATCTAAGGAGACCCCGTGGTAAAAGCAATTGATGAGCCTAGAGATTTTACTGATGGTGAAAGTCTTGAAGGACAAATAAAAGAATACTCTTACTTAAAGGGTGTTGTTGATGACGCTGAAAAACGTCAAAAGACACTTAAAGAAAAATTATTTGCGTATATTGAAGAAAATGGTTTTGAAGACGGTAAAGGTCACTGGTGGTATGAGTTGACTGAGCCGATTGCAGACATTAACTCTGTTCAAAAAGAAAAGCGAGTTTCTCGAACAAAGATTGATGACTTAGTTGCTGATAAAATTATTGAAGAAAAAGGACTTGCAGACAGACTGTACAAAACAGTGCAGGTAGTTGACCAAGATGCGTTATGGGCAGCCTTGTACGAAGGCGTATTGACTGAAGAAGAGGTAGATGCAATTTTCCCTCCTAAAGTTGTTTGGGCACTGAAGTTAAGTAAGAAGTAATTATGGCTGGGTTGCGTAGTGATGACGAGATTGAAAAAGCATTTGCAGACCTGCAATACAAACCTGGGTCTAAGCAAAAACGACGCACTATAAATCCAGAGGTTTCTCGAAAGCGAAAGGCTAAAGAAGAATCTCCATGGGATTCTTTAGCAATAAAGAAACAACTGAACGGGAAAGAAACAGAGGTTTTCACGATTGGTGCTATGGCTCAAGCATTAGAAAAGAGCATTATTAGCATTCGGTCGTGGGAAAAACGAGGGTATCTACCAAGTGCTCCTTATCGTTTGCGTTCCAAAACCCTTAACGGGGTAAAGGTTGCAGGCAATAGGGTCTACACAAGAAGGCTAATAGAGATAACTATTGAAGAGTTCTCTAAAAGAGGGCTTTTAGGCGTTTCTCGTGTAGAATGGTCTAAGCACCATGATTTAACTATTGCGATAACTTCGCGGTGGAAAGAGCATGTTGCTAACGAGAGTCAGTAGACCTCAAATCCAACCGAGAGCGTAAGCCTCATAACCGAAAGAAGAACATGTCAATAACCAATCCAACAGTAAACGCTGCATCGTATTTAGATGTAGACCAAGAAGATGCAAAACCAAAAGTCGGAACAACCGTTCAATCTGGTTGGGATTCAGCCGATGCCCTATTACGTCAAGACACAACAGAGTTCCCAACTGATTTTAAATTCAGCGAAGAACCTCAACTCATCAAGTTCCTAGAAGATGGTCCATTCCGTGTGTATGAACAGCACTGGATTGAACGAACTGGGAAAAAGTCATTCGTTGCTTTAGAAACCGATGACCCCTTTACAGATTTACTTGGTAGCAAACCAAGAGCACGTTTTGCTTTCAACGTTATTGCATTGAGCGGTGATACCCATACCGTTCAAATCCTTACTGCTCCTCCTTCATTTGCACGTCAAATTCGTCGTGCACACGAAGATGAGAGAAAAGGACCTCTAAGTAAAGAGTTTTGGGAAGTTTCTCGAATGGGAAATGGACCAACTACTCAATACACGCTGAATTATGTACGTGGTCGTGACCTTGAAGAGGAATGGAATTTAACCCTCGAGTCAGTTAACGCCATACTTAAGGATGCTGTTTGTTTTACACCTGACGTTATCAAGGAGACACCTCGCGAAGAGATGTTAAAAATTGCCCGTGAAGTAGCAGGCGCATAACTTACTGAATACGGGGAGTCTGTGCCGTCACACAGACTCCCCACTTCTATAACAAGGGGCATTATGAACATCATTACAACATCTGTTGGTTTACTAGAAATGGTCGACTATTATTTAGACCAACCTGCTTTTGCATTTGACGTAGAAACTGTTGGACCTGATGATTTTTCTCGGCTCCACCCAATGCTTAATGAAATTACTTGGATTTCTTTTGCTACAGAAGGACGAGTAGATGTTATCCCTATGGGACATCCAAACGGTGAGTTTTTGCACTGGGATAAACCTTTATTAAGTTCTGCACAGGCTAGAGCAACTGAGGGATTAGAAATTCGTGAGCAAGATTTTTCTAGACGTGAAACAAGTTGGACTCCCGTATTTGATTCCCCACCAGAACAATTACTTCCAGGTGAAGTTTTTGCAGCATTAAAACCTTTAATGTTTAGTGACAAACTTAAAATTGGTCATAACTTAAAGTTTGATTTAAAGGCCATAGCCAAATATTACCGTGGAGTTGTTTGTTCAAAACCTTACTTTGATACTTTAATGGCTGCTTTTATTATTGATAACAGAACAAAGAACGGTTTATCTTTAGATGCTTGTGCTGCCCGTGAATTAGGTATAGAGGTAGTAAAGGGAATTGGAAAAGCGGTTGAACGTCACTCCTTTAGCGATGTTGCCAACTATGCTGGAATTGATGCAGAGACAACTTGGAATCTATACAAGGTATACGAGCCTAAGTTAAAGGACTACAACTTACTTACCGTATGGCGTTTAGAGATGGACTTACTGTTAGTTTTAGCAGATATGGAATTAACTGGGGCACACATGGACGAAAATGAATTAGCCCTGTTGTCAAAAAAATTAGAAAAAGACTTGATTGAGGTTACAGGTAACGCTTACAAATTAGCGGGCAAAGAGTTTGCTTTGAACTCTATTCCAGAAAAACAAGCCTTATTATTTACTCCCAAATCAGAGGGTGGACGCGGAATTCGCCCCAACACTAAAATTAAAATTGCTTTAACTCCTAAAGGTTTAGAAGCCTCAAAGAAAGGCGAGGAGTTAACAACTCGTCACTACTCAACTAGTGCAGAAGCACTTGAGTATTACAGAGAAAAAGACCCTTTAGTTGCAGAGATTCTAAAGTATCAAGACCTAAATAAGATAATGACTACTTACGTAACTCCTTACACAGGCGGTGAAATTACTAGAACAACTGCTGGTAAATCTAAAACCTCTGAAAAACAGAGTCTTTTAGTTAACGGAAAAGTGCACACAAATTTTAAATCCCATGGAGCAGAGACTGGTCGTTTTTCTAGTAGTGAGCCAAATCTGCAGAATATTCCATCAGATGGAACTTATGGCAAGTTAATTCGAAACCTCTTTATCGCTCCTCCAGGACACAAGTTAGTGGTTGCTGATTACTCTCAGATTGAGCCAAGAATCATTGCTTCCTTTTCTAAAGACCCTGAGTTTGTTAAGAACTATTTAGACGGAGGAGATATTTACACCACTATTGGAAACAGAATGGGTGTAGATAGAAAAGCAGGTAAGGTTTTAGTTTTAGCGATTGCTTACGGAATTGGTCCAGAAAAAATTGCAGACCAACTTGGGTGTACTGTAAAAGAAGCCCACCAATTAATGGACCTGTTTAACGATAGGTTTAAAGACATCAACCGCTACAGGCATCAACTTATTCGTCTTGCAGCACAACAACGCCCTTTACCCTATGTTTCAACCGTTTTAGGAAGACGACGCTACATTCCCGAAATCCTAAGTAAAGACCTTGGGCAAAAGTCTAGGGCTGAACGCCAAGCCTTCAACACCGTTATTCAAGGCTCTGCTGCAGACCTAATTAAACTAGCCATGGTTAGAGCACACTCATGCTTTGTAAACGAACCTACTGTTAATGTTATATTGACAGTTCACGATGAACTAGTAACAGTTACTCCCGACGCATTAGCCGAACAAGTAGGCGAAGCGATAAAAGAATCTATGGAGGGGGTAAGATTGCCCGACATGGTAGTTCCGCTTATTGCGGATATGAAAATCGTAGAAAAATGGGGTCAAGCCAAATGAAGTTCTTTAAGAAGAAGGCTCCTTCTTTTGACATTGATGCCTTGCACGCAGAGATAATGTTTCGGATACGTGCTCTATTTTTAGACTCTGGCATGGAAGACCCTTGGGGTATGAGTGTCATGGCTGGAACTTCTTTTACTAGTAAAGAGATTGCTGACATGGAAGAGTTTGAAAGCAAACGTCGCGTATCAAAAATCCTTCACTTGTTTCCTTTGTTAATCGCTCACGCTACAACACTTTCAAAGGGAACCACAGAACTTCAACGAACTAAAAATATTGAAATGCAAATGCCTGAAGAGTTTTGGGCTAAGTTACAAGAGATTCATAAAGAAGTTGCTTTTGCTGCTATCTGTGGTTCACTCTCTCAACTTGTAGATTTAAATTTACTTTCCGTTGGACCAAGGAGACCAAAATGAGTTCAGACTGGTGGGCAAAAAAACTACAAGGACAAGGACCTGCTGTTGGTAGACCTGACCCAACTCCTCCAATGCCCCCATCGCAACAACCTATGACAAGGTATGTTGCTCCTACAGTGCAACCTCCCGCTCCTTCTAAAGCACAAAGCGTAAATCAAACACAGCAATGTCCTGAATGCAACTCTAATAACTATTTAGCGGTCAACGCAAATGTCGCACCCCGTTGCTACGATTGTGGCTATCCGATTTCTCAATCAGGAAGTCGTTACGGTTCCTTAACTGGAGCACAAGTAGAAGGTACAACAAAAATGGCAGCAGGTAATGAACTCGGTAACAATTGGAATCCCCAAGGGATTATAGGAAGAGTGGATTAATGAACGATGAAGCAAAAAAAATCGTTGCACAACTCAATAAGAAATTTGGCAACAACGTCGTCGTGGTCGCTTCTGATATTAGGGCTGACATTATTCCTCGCATTACCAGTGGTTCTACTACATTGGATTACGTCCTTGGAGGAGGATTTCCAGGAAACCAGTGGAACGAATTAATTGGTGAATCTTCTCATGGTAAAACGGCTGTTGCATTAAAGTGTATTGCTGCTAATCAAAGACTAAACCCTGATTACACAACCGTTTGGGTTGCTGCTGAACAATGGGTTCCTGAATATGCAGCGATGTGCGGTGTTGATTCAAGCAGAGTCATCGTTATAGAAACAAATATTATGGAAGAGGCTTATCAAGCGGTAATTGATTTTGCTGAATCAAAGTCAGTAGATGCCATAGTTATCGATTCTCTACCTGCCTTATCCCCTTTGCCTGAGATGGAAAAGAATATGGACGAGATGACTATAGGACGTGGTGCTCTACTAACAAACAAGTTCTTTAGAGTTGTTGGTTCTGCCATGAAAAGAAGTTTGATTGAAGATGAAAGACCTGTATTAGGCTTAATTATTAATCAATACCGTATGAAAATTGGCGTAATGCACGGTGACCCTCGAACTACTCCTGGAGGAGAGGGTAAGAATTACGCTTTCTTTACTCGTTGTGAGGTTAGAAGAGATGAGTGGATTGAGATTGGCCCAAGTGGAAATAAGGTTCGTGTTGGGCAAACCATCAAGGTTCGTAGTTTAAAAAATAAAACTGCCCCTCCTCAAAGAGTTGCCTACTTTGACTTCTACTTTGCTCCAGGAGGAGATTGTTCTCCAGGAGAGTATGACTTTGCAAAAGAGATTGCAGCCATGGCGGTTGTCCACGATATTGTGGAACGAAAGGGTGGTTGGTATTACTACGGTGACAGAAAGTGGCAAGGAAACGAGGCTGTAATCGACAGTATTCGAGCAGAGGTCGACCTAAAAGAAGAACTGTCTAAAAAGGTATTATCATTGTGAGGTCTGAGGGACAAAAACAATCTCAAAAGCATGAAAAGCGTCTAGCCAAAAAAGTTGGTGGAACACGCACTGCTGCTTCTGGGGCTTTCTGGTCAAGAAAGGGAGATGTTCGGTCTAAAGAACTTTTAATTGAACATAAGTGGACTGGTAAAAAACAGGTCACAATAAAATCAGAAGTTCTAAAGAAGATTACGAGAGAGGCAATACTAGATAACCGAATCCCCGTGCTCGGTTTACATTTAGATGGGGAGAACTACGTGGTTCTTCTTGAAGACGATTACTTGGAAATGAGAGAGACCGTTGAAAAGGAATCGTAAAGCATGGATGAACCGTCTTACACGTGGCGGTATAAAGCAAAGTGTCGAGGAGAAGATACTGACACTTTTTACCCACCTCGTGATAAAGAGAAATACACAGTCATTGCAGATAGAGCAAAGACGTTTTGTTTTGGAGCGACAGGGAATAAGCCCTGTCCAGTTCGTTTAAATTGTCTGTGGGATGCTGTAGAAAGGGATGAGCCACATGGAATTTGGGGAGGCCTGTCTCATCGAGAAAGAAACGCTCTAATTCGCAAATGGAAAAAGAAGTACAAAAAAACTATGTCGTTAGAACAATACATCAAAGAACTAGAGGATTAAATGAATGCAGAGTTAAAGAGGTTTCTAGAGGCTAAGAAGACTAACCCTAGACTTGTAGGGGATGTTGAACGACATTTACTCTCTAGAGCACCCGAAGCACGGTCTACTACTGTCTTGCATCCTTCAGAGATGGTAAAAAAAGACTGGTGTTTACGAGCCTCTTACTTTGCATTAACTGGAGCAACTGTTAAAAAGGAAGCCCCAAACCTACGCTTGCAATCCATCTTTGACGAAGGACACTTTATCCATCACAAATGGCAAACATGGTTTCGGGAAATGGGCGTATTGCACGGACAATGGCATTGCTTGGTTTGCAGTAAAGATATGTTTGCGACCTCTCCAGTTGTTTGCTTAAACTGTGGTGCTAAAAGTCTTTTCTTAAATTACAGCGAAGTTACCTTGGCTGACTCTGAAACAAGAATTCAAGGACACACAGATGGCTGGATAAAAGGTATTGGGAATGATTGCCTCATTGAGATAAAGTCAATTGGTGCAGGAACTCTACGCTTTGAAGCCCCTGACTTGTTAGCCAAGAACGAGGGAGATGTACAAAAAGCGTGGCGGTCAATTAAGCGTCCGTTTAATACACATTTACTTCAAGGTCAAATTTACCTAGAACTTATGCGACGAATGCTACAGCCAGTAGACGAGATTGTTTTTCTTTACGAGTTAAAGGCTGACCAAGATTATATGGAATTTACTATAAAGGCAGATTTTGGCATGGTTGAGGAAATCTTTGAAAAAGCCAAACTGGTGTGTGCTGCTGTTGAGGCTAAAGAACCTTTAGAGTGTAATATTGGTAAAAAGTCTGGCTGTAAATCATGCCAACAATTTGGAGGAGAAGATGTCGCTTAAATTAGGACAAGCAGCAAAAAAAGCAGTTGAAGAATTATTAAACCAGGGGTTTGTTATTTCACCAACACAATCTACTTACCCAGTCCCTCAAACAGACTTAACTCTCTTAGATAGTGAAGAGTTAAGCAGGCTGTTTAGCCAATTAACTGCGTGGACTAACTATGTTGCTACTCAGTTAGCAGCAGCACAAATTGATGAACGTGCTGCAGAAAAGTTGTTAGACACACAAACCGCAAAACGTATGATTTTACGGTCAAGTTCCACCGCTAAAACACCTGTCGCTGCTATGAAGGCTGATGTTGCAGGAAGTCCTGAGATTATAAAATTATCTGAGGAGTTAGAAACACTATATGCGTATAGGAAAATGATTGAGGTAATGTTCTTTAACCTAGAAAGAGATTCTGCTTTAATTTCTAGAGAACTAACTCGTAGAGCATCTGACTTTAGAGCCAACAGACAAGATAAATCACAATGGTAGATGAGACAGTTTTATACGAGGCACAGCGTTTAATTACTAATGACCGTAATAAAGCCTACGACCACCCATTAGATAATTTTGCTCGTATTGCAAAGGGTTGGTCTGTAATCTTTAATAGTGAGGTCACTGAAGAACAAGTTGCGTTAGCAATGACGTGGGTAAAGATATGCCGAGAGGTTCATCAGCATAGTCGAGACAACATTGTTGATGGTGCTGGTTATTTAGGCACATTGCAGATGGTCATAGATGAGCGTGAACTGCGTGCCAATGAAACACATTGATGGTGGTCTTTCGAGAAAAGACGACATGTATGTTGGAATTGACCAATCGTTAACAGCGTTTGCATTAACAGCCCTTTCAGAAAACAATCCTTTAGAGTTTATGACTTGGGTTTACAAGTCCCCTTATTTTGGTATTGAAAGACTAGTAGATATAAAAAGTTGGTTAAGCGATACCTTAGACTACTTAGAAGTAGAAGGTTCTGAGATTTTAGATGTTGCTATTGAAGGTAGCGTATTACAAAGCCCCTCCGCTTTAAAACTTGGAGAACTTGCAGCCATAGTGAAACTAGAACTATTTGAAAGGGAAAGAACTTTTCCTTTACAAGTGTCCCCTATGACCTTAAAGAAGTTTGCTGCAGGTAAAGGAAACGCCAAAAAACAAGAGATGCTTTTACAAATGTACAAGCGATGGGGTGTTGAGTTTAACGATGATAATGCTGCTGATTCCTACGCTTTAGCCCGTTTAGTCTCAGGAACTGGGATAAATAAGGTTGAACAAGACATTATTAAGCAAATGGCGGACCCCAAATATAGAGATGAACCGCGTTTAGCCTGATTTTTAGGGGTTTCTTCTCTACCTTTATGAGTAGGTAGGGCACTACAAATCGAACTTAAAGGACTACTAATTGTGACTAAAGAACCGACACCTGCTTCAGAAGAAGCGTTTTTACGTGTAAGTGCTGGAAGTAACCCTCAAAGCGTTGCTTCTGCGATTGCTCATGCTCTGTACTCAGGTGGGCAAGTAAAACTACGAGCCGTAGGTGCAGGAGCCGTTAATCAAGCGGTTAAAGCACTGGCGATTGCTCGAGGGTATGTCGCTCCCCGTGGATTGGACTTGACCTGTAAACCAGGTTTTACAACCATCGAGAGCCGTGATGGAGAAATTTCTGCCATCGTTTTTAGCATTGAAGCAAAGTAAAAAAGGGTATTATTAACGTAAGCAAAGGAGTTTTAAATGTCAGATTATAGAAGTATGGGACAAGGTATGCGTCGTCGTGCAGGTGCGTCAAGCAGCACAATGGGTGGCCTTGATAAAAAAGTTTCAGTTGAAATGCCTGATGCAATTAGTGACATGCTAAATGCGTCAAGTGCTCGTCTATCTGTAGGTGCAGTTCGTGGAAAGTTAATTCCTAAGAAGAGCACACAAGCAGCAGACCCAGCAAGTATGGGACCAAAAGCACGCCGTGCTCCAATGCAGACAGGTACAGAAAAACTTGGACCAGCATGCAGAATCACATCTTCATACTCTGTTACTTCTCCAGAAGCAGCATCAACCATGAGAAATGGTAGAATTGTTTCAAGCACAATGGGAACTCGAGCATCGCTCACAGATTCCATTCACGACTCAAGAGACTAACATGAGTTCGAACGCCCTTTCTGCTGCACAAGGTGGAGAGATGAAGCCATATCGTTATGCTGGCTACACTGCTCCAAAAGCATTAGGCAGCGTAAACGCAACCACACAAAGTAAGCGTACTGCGTGGACAAATGACAGCGACCCTTACGGAACCCCACAACCTTTATCAAAACAGACACAAGGGTCTTATTACAAGTGGGACGATGGCGGTTCTCCTCAAACTAACGTTGTAAAGAAGTAGGAGTGTCGCGGTAGTTTTCGTTAAATAGTTTGTATACTAATTCGTAGGCAAACTATTAACAAAGGACTACTTATGGCAGACGAGTCGCTTCTTTCAGTTCTTGATGAACTGTTGGCAAAAGCAGAAGCCCGCACAGTTCGTCCATGGACATGCAAATTTGCTAAGTGGCTAGAAACTTTAACAGCCGATGAAATATCTCGCGTTAATAAAATAATGGAATCAAACATAACTCATGCAGAACTTCATCGGTTATTGTCAAGAGTATGTGATGTTAGTCGGGACACCATCAGGACTCATAGAACAGGACGCTGTGCATGTCGAAGTTAAATCCAGAAGAGTTAGATAAGGTTCTCACGGATGCTGAACAACTAGTAGTTGAGTCCAAGATAAACGATGTCCTACAGAAAAACGGAATTAACCGCGATGAAGTTGGGAAGATTTCTCGGGTTAGTGTATCTACTTACCAGACGGTTACTAAGGGTGAAGACGGCGAACCAGTCATCAACGACCTTGAAGCGATTAAGGTTGTTCTCCATCCTTCTTGGGAAGCAGGACCACAGTGGGAAATAATTCGTCCTGCAACCCCAGTAGAAGTAAAACTACCTTGGAAACCCCAGGTTAAAAAGAAATCTGAAACAGATTTAAAGTGTGCTTTTATTTTACCTGACCCTCAAATTGGTTACCGTAAATACGAAGATGGAACGCTAGACCCCTTTCATGATGACCAAGCCATTGATGTTGCTTTACAAATCATGGCGTTTGTTCAAGAAAAATATGGCATTGATGTAGTAATTAATCTTGGAGATTTCTTAGATTTACCAGAACATTCAAAATTTATTCAGGAAGCAGCCTTTGCTGGAACAACACAACTAGCCATTAACTATGGTCACGAATTTTTAGCAAAACAAAGGGCTATTTCACCAGAAGCCCGTATTGTTTTACTTGAAGGAAACCACGATAATCGTTTGAACCTTTATGCAACTAGAAATGCTCAGGCTTCTTATGGACTAAAAAAAGCGGGGGATGTCAACGGAGACCCTGTATTAAGTGTTCAAAACCTTTTATGCTTAAAAGAATTAAACGTTGAGTTTTACGATAAGTACCCTTCTCAAGAGTCTATGGTTTGGTTAGGTAAATACTTGCGTGCCATGCATGGAAATAAAGTCCGAAGTAATGGAAACACAGCAGTTGCTTACACAAACGATACCCCACACCTATCAACTATTTTTGGTCACATTCATCGCATTGAGATGCAGTACAGAACAACGTTTGATGCAGATGGTCCGATTAGAAGCGTTTCCGTCAGCCCTGGATGTTTGTGTCGAGTTGATGGTGCTGTTCCAGGAGCAAACTCTGGAGTTGGTGGAGATGGTCGTCCAGGGAAACACTATGAGAACTGGCAACAGGGTATTGCTGTAGTTTGGTATAACGAAACTTCGGGAAGATTTTCGGTAGAGACTGTTAACATTATTGACGGAACTGCTCTATACCAAGGTCAAGAATTTCTAAGTTCTAAAACCTCTACGTAGTGCATTTCAATTTCAAATTTAGCCATATCAATATCTGAAGTTACTGAACCGCGCCACCCACATTTAGTTGGGTTACATGTGGCTTGGTAAAGGACATCGCTTACGATAGCGACCACAGCGTGGTGTTTTAACCCCATTTGATACCCCCTTTATCCTGACAAACGCTACCTTATCTTAGAACATAGAGGTATGAGTAATGCAGCCCTTAGTGACGGTCAATTTGCGGAGCACTTAAACAACCCAAACACGGGTGGAGCCTCCTTAAATTTTAAAGACCGAACAGAGGTTTCAGGCAAAGGGTTTATGACAGCCTTTTCTGGTGCTGAAAAGACATTACCACTACCTGCAAAAGAAGCAGACATAACTTCTTTTAAAGAAAAGAATAAACCCGCAGTTGAAGGTAATGCAGCAGCAGTTCACGGTGCTTGGAAATACCCAGAGGGACATTACACTCAAGATTTATCAGTTCAGGTTTCAACTCCTAGTGAATCTCAAAAAATGGGGGAAACCGAAAAACAGCAGGCTGCTTATGCATTGCCTGGAAGTCGAGTTTCTAGCAGAGGACACCACCTTAAAGAAGGTGGAGATGTTTTATTCCACACTGGTGATTTAGGTAAAAATGATTCAGACCCACGCTATCGCCCAGGTGCATTGGACATGGCAGGTGGTAAAGGAAGTTTTACTCGTAATCAATACGCAAACAAAGACTGGAAAAAAGTTGGCGGAACATTAAACGGTAAACCAGTTAATTATGAAAGTGTTTTAAGAACTATAAACGAGAACCGCACAAACCGTATGAGAGGTGAGTAATGCCTAGTAGCAATATGTCCCCAAATCAAGATTGGCAAGCACTTGGTGCAGGCGGTTTGTATGGTTATAACAATCAAGGTGGTTCTGGTGGACCCGCAGTTAGAGACAATTTAGATTTTCAAAGAATTGGTGTAGGAAGAGTTCCGTCTGCTGAGTATCCTGACGGATATTTAGGTACACTTACTACACGTCGTCGAGATGACAAACTTCTTGATTCACTCAAGAATAATGTTAACAAGAAGGCGTACCAACGAGGTGTTCACAAAGGTGAACGCATTGAGCCAAGTGGTTACTACTGGCCTACCGAGTTACAACCGACCCGTGGATTATCGCGCCAAATGAATGCGAAAATGGATAATACCAACGGAACAGTTGTATATCGTGTGGCCCGAAATAGCCCAGTGGTTGAACTGACCCCTGCCCCACATCTCGTTAATGATGGAAAAGCAAACCTACGTGCTGACCAACCTGGGCAATTAAATCCAAAGAGAGCATCTCAACTTTTAAATATGCGTCCTGCTTGGAGATAACATGGCAGAGGAATTAGCAAAGCGGGTAGTTTTTAGCCCCATCATGTCTCAACAGTTGATGCAAAAGAATGTTGACAATATTACGTCTCGTTTTAAATCAGCCACTAAAGAACAACGTGCTGAAGGTGTTGACTGGTACAAAAAAGCCAACGATATAGCCTTTGAATTAGGTAAGGGTGACGTTAAAAAGGGTGCTGGAATTTTGTCAGCATTAAGCCCTGCCATGGAGTGGAACCGTAATATCCGTGCTGCTAGGGAATTAGTAAACACGGGAGAAACAACCCACCAGTATTATCACTCAACGGTTGTAAAAGCCAAAAGAATTTTAGAGGGTGAAGACCCAGACACCTTATTTAATGAAAAAACAGGTGCAAAGACATTAAACTTTTATCACAATATTGCAAACCCTGAAGACCCTTTGCCAGTAACTATTGACCGTCATGCACACGATATTGCGGTAGGTGAAAAGGGTTCTATGACAAAAACCTTAAGCGGTCACTTAGCAGGACCTAGGTATCGCCACTTCTCTGAAGCGTATAGAAACGCTGCTCATGAATTAGGTATACCAATTGCTAATCAAGTTCAAGCGGTAACATGGGGAACTCAACCAAAAGGAAGACAGGCAAATGGCTAGAGGTAGTGGCACAGACGGTCGTTATGACCACACAAAGCCTTGGACTCAACGTCCTCCATTCATGCCTGACCAAGTTGCAAAACGCTGGCAATATAGCGGTCCTTGGTCTTCTAATGAAGAACGATTAACTTCTCAAGCATTAATGGTGATGAACGTTCCAGGTGCAGACATTCAAGCAATGGTTAGACCTAACCTTCCTCAGATTCGGTTGTTTCCAGAAAAGTATGGCTACAACAGAAAAACTTTAGGCATCGATGACATAGTTACTATCGACCGTAACTACGTTGAGCCAAGAGTTGGCTGGTACTCAGGAGGAGTAGCAGGTTACACAGGTTCTATGAGAAATAGTTTGGGGAATAACTAATGGATATGGATTCAGGCAACTTCACTGTTGAAATGCAGGCAAAACTAATTATGGACAACGCTGTTAAATACAACGGTTCTGCTGGTTGCCCACAATGTGGTGTTATTATGGACCCTGTGTCGATGATGTATAGCAAGGGTATGTGCCCACAGTGCTTCTCCCAGCATTCTGCCAAACGTCTTAAGGATAGAATGGCATGAGCAAGAAACCACGGGCAAAAACTAAAAGCGGTAAGCCTTTACTTGCATCAGGAAAAATTGCTGTTCCTACAGTAAAAAGAGGCGATGACGGAAAATTAGTTGGCACTTCTCCCGCAGAAAGAGATGCTGCTCGTAGAACAGATTTACCAACGGCTGACAGAGATACAATGGGAGTTCCTGAGCAGAAAGTTGGCTTTGTCCAAAGAGTTTCAGCAGTTCGTGGTGTTGGCACAGCAGCAAAAGGAGCAGCAGGTTCCTACCCTGTAATTAAGGGTCTAGTAGACCAAGCACGAATGCACCTAATGTATATGCAAAAAACCCACGGAACCCCAGCCTTTCATGAGCACCACGAAGCCTTTAATGAGGTCCATGCAACTATAGCCATAGGTGCTCCAGACATCCACATGTCCCTTGGAGTGGCAAAAACTGCGGTTGCCAACCCCACTCAAGACTCTCCAAAGCACTTAGCCTTGGCTCATAAAGCAATTGATGACAGACTTAGCATTTATAAGAACTCCTCAGAGAGTAATATTGAGAATAGTCAAGCAGGCTATCAAGAACGAATGAGAAAAATTCGTGCTGAAAGGAACCCCTCATGAATTGGAATGACCGTCGCAAGGCAAAAAATGCCGCAAGTTCAGAAATGAAAAAAAATCTTTCTGCTATGGCAAAAGCGGGAACTTTACGTGCAGAACCAAAGCGTAAGACTGATGACTGGTCAAGTACTGGAAAAGATGAACGTCGTGCCGTTTCTAGTGAAGCACGTCAAGTTGGTTGGGAAGCAGGAAACGACCCATACGACAGAGCAAAAAATTACAAGACTGCAGCAAAACGTGTTTCTGACAATCCTTCAAAGTATCACTTGAGTGATAAAGAACCAATCCGAGCAAATCCAAAGAAAGCGAAATAATTATGGCTGTTAACTCATCACGTTCAATGAACCAATCACTAGATGCTGGTGCAACAGATGGTAAGTATCGTAAGGCTCGTCCTGATACTGAAGTTGTTCCAGGTGCAGGGTCAGAAGAGACTCTTGCTAATCGTCAAGCACTAAACCCTTTCTTTAACTATGGTTTTGCAACTACTGAACACCCAAACAAGGTAAACCCTGGTAAGTAACCATGGCAAAAAGACCTCGTGGCATTGGTGCTAAAGCAGGTAAAGGTGGAGCCAAGCAAGTAAGAGTTGAGTTCACTGAAGAACGTAAAGAAGGTGGCGGAGCAAGACCTAACCGCAAAAAAGGTGGAAAGATTAGAAAACCAATTCCAACCGTTGGTGGTAGGAAGCGTCGCGTTAAAATAGATTAATTAACTGTAGACTTACCGTTTACTGAACAAGGAGTATTACATGGGACAAATCCCTCTATTGGGTTCTCGTAAATCTGATGACCATAACACTGGTCCAGTCATTCGTCTTTTACATTGCAAAGTGTGTAACAGTATTGAAGAACTTCCTCCCTATGTAGGTGCTCCAGAACAAGACTACCTATTAGAAATTGCGTGTGAAAAACATAAGTTCCCTTCTGGAGAAGAACATAAAGGATTGCTCTTTATCGTCCCAGTAAAGGCGTGGAGTAACACAGATGCTCGCAAAGATATGATTCGCCAAATTAAAGGTGGTGGGTCTAAGGGTCTTGACGAAATTGACGCTACTTTTTACGATACTAAGAGTCAATTTGGTGAAGATGCTATGAACTGCTGGAAAAGCAGAAATAGACCACAAGACAGTTGCCCTGATTATCAGAGCGAAAGCAAGAAACTTGTGCCTAATACAAAAAAGGAAAGAAAAGAGTTAGGATTGGACACAACGATGGCAGGACCAAAAAATTACTTGTGTCATTTTTGTCCAATCCACGCTAAGGTAGTTCAACGTAAACGACAACTGATGGGAATGTATGACTAACATGGAAAACGCTAACCTAGACCTCGATTTCTACTTTGTTGTAGGAGTCGAAAAAGACGGAAATATCCAGACTTACAAGGAGTTACCTTCAAACGTAACTACTGAACGCACAGCATCTACATTCGACATCTACAAGGTTGCAAAAGAGATTGTCTCTGACATTGAGGCTTCTTTGCTTGCAGACCGCGTAGTTGCTGGTGTTATGAATGCTATGGCACAACGTGACATGACAGTTCCAGAGCGTATTGCTCAAAACCTAAAAGAACGCGGTGTCGAGTTTGACGCAAGTAATGGTCAAGCCGTTTCATTCGAAACTGAAGAAGCAGAAATCGTAGAAAACTAACATGGTTGCCATTGAGATGTCTTGTGCTTGTGGGGCGAATCTAAGCCTCACAGGAGACAAAGAAGAGACTGAACAACTATGGCATCTCACACATAGGTTTACCAGTGCTCATACAGTTTGTGGCTATATTGATGCTCCTGCTGTAGAGAAAGAGCGACGTGTTCCTATGAAAAAACACTTCTTCAAGCCGATAATTGAGGACGATGAAGAGTAAAATAAAAGCATGAACCGCAATGATGCTTTAACGCGAGTGGTTGGCTCAGTGAATATCTCTGAGGCAACCACTTCGTATTTTTCTAACCCTGAAAAAGAGTTAGACCCTATTTTATTTCAGGGACAGACAGTAAAGCCATGGATTCGTAATAGCCTTTTAAGAATGGTGAAAGACTGCTTAGACACTGCTTATAGGTCACAAGAGTCTTGGGCAACTACTTGGTTAGCAGGTTCAGGTGTTTCTTATCAGTGGAAAGTTCAACGTTCACCTGCAGACCTTGATGTATTAATCGGCGTGGATTATTTAACGTTTAGACGCAGTAATCCTGAATACACACAGTTGTCTGATACTGAAATTAGCAAGATGTTAAACGATGACTTTCGCACCAAACTTATGCCTAACACTACTAACTGGGAAGGCTATGAAGTTACCTTCTATGTAAACCCTGGGGCTACAGACATCAGAGTTATTAAACCCTACGCTGCTTACGACTTAACACATAGTGAGTGGACTGTGCACCCTGACCCACAAGCACAACCACAGAAAAATACAGCGTGGGAAGAAGCAACTCTTCGAGATAAACAAAAAGCGGTTGAGTTAGTTTCTAGGTATTCAAGTGCAACAACAACATTAAAGGCAGCAACTAATTCTGCTTCTCGAAGAAATGCTGAGTCACAATTGATTGCTGTTTTAGAACAAGCCTCTGCTTTGTGGGATGACATTCACAGTAGTAGAAAGAAAGCCTTCTCTGATTCAGGTGAAGGATACGGAGACTTCTACAACTACCGATGGCAAGCAGGAAAAAAACTGGGCACGGTTGCTGCTTTGCGTGTAATGAAAGATTACCTAGATTCTTTTAAAGAAACCGATGAGTTAGAAACTTACGGCGTAACACTTCCAGATACTCAAACCCTCATTCGTAGAGCAGCGATGTACAGAACAGGCAGATAACTTGAACATACTCGTAGCATTAGAAGGCGTACTTAGTTCGGATAACAGCGACAACCCAAGCAGAGTTGGAGCGATGGTCTACTATGGATTTAAGCCTAATCACCGCGTTGCAATCTTTACCTCTTGGAGTAAGCCTCAAGCAGAACACTGGCTGAATGTAAACGGCTTTGTTGGCTATGACGAACTCATTGACAACACTTATGACCTACTTGGTGATGAACTGGCTCAACGCCAAATCACCGTTGCACGCTCAAGACAACAGGTAGAACTTCTAGTCACTGGTGACCCAAAGTTAGCAGCATGGGCATTTGAACAAGGGCTACCTTCTTTAGTCTTAGCCCACCCAGACACCATGCTTGTGCAGAATCGTCCTGATGCTCCCCATAAAATGCGGGCCTGGACAGATATTGAAGACGTAATTACCAAAAGAAACATCAAACGTTCTTTAGACGTTGCTAACTACAACGATGGTGCTCTTTTTAGATTCGATAACTAAGTATGAACATTATCTACGGGGGCACCGAAGTTGGCAGCAATCGAACGCTGCTCGAATCCATGGGTGTTACCCGCATGGCACTTTCTTTTTACGCCTTAAAGAAGCGTGGATTACCCCAAAAGAAGTTATGGCTAGTCTCTGAGCACTTCCTACCTACACTAGACATCTTGGTAGATTCTGGCATTGCCCAGGCTGAACGTGATAACCTCTCAATGAGAGAACTAACTTCTTTAGCAGCCGAATACCAAGATTTTGTAGCAAACAACTTGGAACGCATCAGTGGGTTTGTTGAGGCGGATTCTCAGACCCTAGGGTTGGCGTGGATTCTTCAAGAAAGGGCTTCCTTTGAGCATGACCCCAAATTGTGGGTTGTTTGGCATGACTCCTACGGGCTTCCAGTCCTACGCCAATGGGCTAAACTCTATTCAAATATAGCCATACCACACGCTACTATTGAAGCCTGTACGAGCCTTGCAGGGGTCACCAGAGGGCTGTCTAGCCAGTATGGTACGAAGTTCCACGCCCTAGGCTCAGCCAAGCCTGATAATCTTCGTCAGATACCCTTTACTACTGCTACAACCCTATCGTGGTTGTCTCCCATGAGAAATGGCGAGACCATAATTTGGGACGGAATGAAGATAGTTCGGTATCCCAAGAAGATGATGGGGCAAGCAAGAAAACGCTACTCGTCAGTAATAGCCAAGGCTAATTTAGACTATGATGCGTTCTTAAAGAACAATGGGGTGGAATCCTCTAAGGTCGCAGTCTGGTCATACCAACAGTTGGAGAAATCAATGGACAAGAAACGCCCCGACCTACACATTATTGATGGGGGAAAAGAGCCTCTGTTATCTGATAACAGTGAGACCCCTCTACTAAGCACTTTCGCGGAAACATGGGGTGACCCTTCTGATAACAGTGACCTTGAGATGCGGAAAGATTCTGCGGTAGAAGAGCCTAAAAAACTGATTGAAAGAGACCCTCAAGAGATTCAAAACCTACCTGTCTTTGGCTACAAGATGAAGACGATTGTAGACACAGATGACGAGGGAAATGACGTTCTAAAAGATGTCCCCCTAGTCCAAACTACTGGCACTTCTTTACGCCAATGCGACACTTGCTTTGTCGCCTCTAACTGCCCAGCCTTCAAACCACAGAACTCCTGTGCCTTCAACCTACCTGTTGAGATAAAGACTAAAGAACAGTTAAAAGCCCTATTAAACGTCGTTATAGAGATGCAAGGAGCACGAGTTGCCTTCTCTCGGTTTGCAGAAGAATTAAACGGAGGCTACCCTGACCCCAATACTTCGCAGGAAATTGACCGACTTTTCAAGTTAGTAAAGGGCATGAAAGAGTTGGAAGAAAACCGCGAGTTCATTAGAATTACAGCCGAACGACAGTCTTCAGGAGGGGTGCTTTCAGCCATCTTCGGAGACCGAGCACAAGCCCTAAAAGACCTCCCAAATGGAGGTTTGAACGAAGCAGAAACCACGAAAATCATTCAACAAAGCCTAGAATAGTTATCTGATAACAGCAGGTGGAGAGACGTGGAACAAGGTGGGGGAAAATGGAGGCTTATTGTCAGGTGCATTAACATGATTTATCCAGCAAACTTCAACCTCTAATCTTCCTAAACCCTCCTTCCCGAAAGGTCTTTCAATGTCATTTTTGTCTTTTAATCTTAACGAGGATTTCGTCTCAGGCTTCCGCTCAAAGAAGCCTCCTTTTGGCTACACCGATGCTGCTGGTAATTCTGTCGGGGAGATAACCTTCTTAAGAACTTACAGCCGTCTCAAAGAGGACGGAACTAAGGAGACTTGGGTTGACGTTTGTGAGCGTGTAATCAATGGAATGTATTCCCTACAGAAAGACCACGCTAAATCTCAGCGTCTACCTTGGAATGACTCTAAGGCTCAGTCTTCGGCAAAAGAAGCATTTGAACGTCTTTTTGAATTAAAATGGACTCCACCTGGTCGAGGACTTTGGGTAATGGGAACTTCTTTAGTAAACAAGTACCGTAACTCAGCAGCACTGCAAAACTGTGCTTTTGTCTCTACCGTTGAAATGACTAAGAACAACCCTGCTAAGCCTTTCTCCTTTCTCATGGAGGCTTCAATGCTGGGCGTGGGTGTGGGCTTTGACGATAAGGGAGCGGATAAAGACTTTACTATCTATGAGCCTTCTAAAGCAGAGGCTAACTTTCAAACCTACGTAATCCCTGATACTCGTGAAGGCTGGGTCGAGTCTGTAACTCTTCTTTTGAACTCCTACTTAAAGGCTGACCAACCACGTTGGATTTTTGACTACTCTCTGATTCGCCCTGCAGGTACACCTATCAAAATCTTTGGTGGCACTGCTGCTGGACATGAACCACTCCTAAGACTCCATGATTACTTCTTTAAGATGTTTGAAAATCGGGCTGGTGAAAAGGTCACTCGTAAAGACATAGCAGACATTGGAAACCTTATTGGAGTCTGTGTTGTTTCAGGCAACGTCCGTCGTTCCGCAGAACTTCTTATTGGACGTATTGATGATGAAGATTTCCTAAACCTAAAGAACGCAGAGGTTTACCCTGAGCGTAACTCTTATGACCCTAAGAATCCTGGTTGGGCTTGGATGTCGAATAACTCTGTGGAAGCAACTGTTGGCTCTGATTATTCTAAAATTGTTGACGGCATTATTCTTAATGGCGAACCAGGAATTGTTTGGTTAGACGTTTCAAGAAAATACGGAAGATTGGCTGACCCTATCAATAACAAAGACCACCGTATTGCTGGCTACAACCCTTGTGCAGAGCAAAGCCTAGAATCCTTTGAGTGTTGCACCTTGGTGGAGACGTATCTCAACCGCCACAAAAATAAAGAAGACTTCTTAAGAACTCTAAAGTTTGCTTACCTCTACGCAAAGACCGTAACTCTTCTTCCTACACATTGGGAAGAGACCAACGCAATCATGCAACGCAATCGTCGCATTGGAACTTCAGTCTCAGGCATGGCGAACTTTGCTGACAATAAAGGCTTTCCTGTTCTTCGTGAG
>Ga0209552_1000070_pt1 | contig 31059 bp, 29 predicted proteins | sample LauGreFaBDMM15SD_2_FD_188214 | JGI IMG/M metagenome (GOLD analysis project Ga0209552, IMG submission 188214) | Freshwater lake microbial communities from Lake Michigan, USA - Fa13.BD.MM15.SD (SPAdes) (version 2) | ecosystem: Environmental > Aquatic > Freshwater > Lake | place: Lake Michigan, USA... | reverse complement strand
GGTTGATCGGGAGGCAATAACAAACGAAGAAGCGATGCGGGGCAAGAAGGTTGGCACTCTAGCGATGCTTGAGGACGGGAAACTTGGGATAGCCGGAGTAGAGAACTCAGATGAAGAAATCCTTAGCCCCAAGAATCGGCCTATTGCCATGGGATTCATGCAAGTAAGGGACGCCCTAAATGAATTGTATCGGATGGAAATGGATCCGGAATCTCAGGACGCCGAGATTGAAGATCAACGGAAGGCACTGAATGTTGCCTATGATAACTTTGTGGCACGGAATGGATCATTCCATGCAAATAGTAGGCTACTAGACTTTGATCCCGATTATTACCGGATCATAGGAGCCGAAAATGAGGTAAAGTCTGATAGCAAGGCCGATAACGTTAAGAAGTTCCTGACTAGGAAAAAGAACTACACGAAGGGTGATATTTTCACAAAGCGGATCCTCACTCCAAGGCAGGAGCCGACTTCTGCTTCATCCGTTGAGGATGCCATGGGCATATCCCTCGGTTGGAAGGGTACTCTTGATACCGACTACATCGCTGGATTGGTTGGGAAGTCAAAGGATGAGGTCGAGAACGACATTCTTAGCAAGGGTATCGGGTTTAGGGATCCAGCTACCGGCCTTGTGTCCACAAAGGAAGAATACCTGAGTGGCAACGTAAGAAAGAAACTTAAGATAGCCGAAGAAAAGGCCAAAAAGGACAACAGTTACGAGGCAAACATTGAAGCATTAAAGAAAGTGCAACCGGTAGATGTGCCGTTCTCCGACATATCAATGAACCTTGGGGCGAACTGGATCCCGACAGACATCATATCTGACTTCGGTAGGAGCATACTCAAGACACGGGTTACAGTAACGTATAGCAAGGGTGTTGGGGATGTTTCTTCAGATAGGTACACGGTTACTTACGGATCCGACGGCAAGGGCGCAAGATCAATGGCAGACCTTCCCTCAGTAGCCACAAGCATCTACGGCACTGATAGAATGTCGGGGGTTCGACTGCTTGAGATGGCACTTAACATGCAAACGCCGATGGTATTTGACACAATCGACGAAAAGAAGGTTTTGAATGCCGGTGAAACCGAAAAGGCAAAACTTGCCATGGAGAAGATCAAGGAATCATTCGCCCAATACGCATCATCCAAGCCTGAAGTCTCTGAAGAACTTGCAAAACAGTACAACGAGAAGCGGAACTCCCATGCGTTACGTCAGTACGATGGTCAATTCCTCACATTCCCGTGGCTTGCTAAGGGATACGACTTATATCCAGACAAAAAGAACGTGGTTTGGAGGGCTATTCAGGACGGCAAAATGCTTATTGCTCACGGGGTTGGAGGAGGAAAGACGGTCATCGGCACTGCTTTGACCATGGAACTTCGTCGCCTTGGACTAGCCAAGAAGCCGATGATCGTTGTCCATAACGCTACTTTGGAACAGTTTGCCGGAACGATTGGAAGAATGGCCCCGACTTCCCGTGTCCTTGTTGCCCGTAAGAAAGACTTCGAAAAGAGCAAGCGCAAGGAGTTTGTGGCGAAAATAGCCTCAGGAGACTGGGATGCGGTCGTGATGGCCCACTCAACCTTTAACCAGATCAAGGACGATCCGGAATACGTCAAAAAGATTACCTATGAACTTATAGATGAGCTTCGGGATGCAATCACTCAAACCATGAGTGAAAGCAACGAGGTTAGTCGTTACGGCAGGATCTCCAAAAAGAAGGATCCATCCGTAAAGGAGAAGGAGAAGCAGATCAAGAGGCTCGAAGAAAGACTCAAGCGAGTACAAGAGCGCAAGGTCGATGATGTCCTTACGTTCCAAGAACTAGGGGTGGACGCTATTATTTTGGACGAGGCACATATCTACAAAAAGATGCCTTTCGTAACAAAGCTAAAGAATATCGCCGGCATCGACAACTCGCCCACCGAATCAGGAACAAGCCTATTAACCAAAGCACGGTTTATTCAGGAAAAGAACAAAGGTCGGAACATGTTCACAATGACTGGCACACCGGTAACAAATACCCTTGGTGAAGTTTGGAATCAGGTTCGCCTTATCGATCCCGAACTATTGGCCGAGTTTGGTTCATCTAGCTTTGATTCGTTTGTTTCTACATTCGCAGAGGTAGAGAGAAGCGCAGAACTAAGGGCCAACGGAAAGTATAAGAGCATCCAACGTCTATCAAAATTGGCTAACTTGCCGGAGTGGAACAAGATGTTCCGGACTAGAGCAGACGTCAAGATGGGCGGGGATATGGTCGTAAAGAACCGGCCCGAAATCAAAGACGGCAAACCTGACCTTATTGCGGTCGAGGCAACTCCTCAGGTAATCGAATACAAAAAGATTATCGATAGAATCATTGACGACTTTGACAGCATGGATGGACGGGAAAAGAAGGAAAACAGTCATATTCCGCTAGTTACTTACAATGCTTGCAAACTTGCATCAATCGACATGCGTTTGGTGGATGACAAGGCAAAGGATGAGGCGGGAAGTAAATCAAACACCATGATTGAAAAGGTGTTCGAACTTTACAAGAGAACGAATGATTACAACGGAACCCAAGTAATCTTCTCTGATCGTTACCGGCCCATGAAAACGGAATCCTTGTCATTTAATGGATTGGATTCGGGCGTTGAAACTGATGACAGTGAAGATTCGGGAATGGATCTTATTTCTGGTGCAAAAGAGGAAGAAAGAGAAGAGCGTGAAGCGGAATCCATGGGCGGATTTAACCTTTATACAGACATCAAAGAGAAGCTGATCAAAAAGGGAGTAAAGCCTGAAGAGATTGCAGTTATTAACGATTTCAAGACCGATCAAGCAAAAGAGCAGTTATTCGAGAAGGTGAACAACGGAACGGTTCGCATCATTATTGGATCGACGCAAAAGCTGGGAACTGGCGTGAACATGCAGGGTCGGATGATTGCCGGACATAACTTGGACGTGCCTTGGACTCCGGCAGAGATGGAGCAACGGGACGGGCGGGTAATCCGTCAGGGCAACATTCACTCAGAGCTTGGCATACCGGTCGAGATCTACCGGTACGGTATGAAGGATACGTTGGATTCGGCCCTTTGGCAGAAGCTAGAGTTTAAGGAAAGATTCATTAAACAGGCATTGAGTGGCAAGATTAGCGGTCGTGTTATTGAGGACGATTCGGGGCTTCTCAGCCTAGCAGAGCAAAAGGCTATCTTGTCCGGCCCAATGGGGCTTGAGAAGTTTAACACCGAGACAAAGATCCGTGAGCTAGAGAATCAGGAACGGGCATGGGTGCAATCATCGTTCGATGCGATTCAGGCCGGCAAGACTGCCGAGCTTCAGGTCAAGGCATACGAAAACAGGCTCAACCAGACAAGGGAGTTCCTGAGCGAACTTTCCAACTGGACGCCTGAGCCTACGGCCATGATTGAAGGCGTAGCACTAACGAAAGAAAACGACATCCGTGACGCTATCCAAGAGTACTTCGATAAGCGCAGGGATCAGGCCGTCCAAACCGGAAAATCATTCCCAGCATCCGTAGAGGCAAAGAAGCCACTTGGAGAGTTCACCTACAACGGAACTAAAATCACACTCTCCCCAGTTTCCGTGAGTGAGATTCTAGGTGAACCGGATCCTAAGAAGGCTATTAAGGTCGAAACCGGAGTCATGGTCAATGGACGTGAATTGGGTTCGAAGGTAAAGAGCGCAGGATACGTGTTTAGCGCATTAAGGGATCTCGTTAAGAACCTTAAGAGTTACGAGCAACAATTTATTAACGGCATGGGATCTGCCCAAGAGACGGCAGATTCAGCGACAATCGCATCATCCAAGGCATTCCCAAGGAAGGAAGAACTAGATGGTCTTAGAGCTAAATACGCTAAGATCATGGAGGATTACACGGACAAGGGTAAGACAAATAGGGTTGAAGCAGAGCAAATGCAGTTGAACGCTCCCGCCCTTACGCCAAGTAAGGCAAGCCTACTTTCCAAAGATGCGATGAACCTGATCGAGCCTATCGCTAGGTCGTTCGTTTCCCCGCAGACATCGCTAGACGAGGCTATTCAGATTGGCCGGATCGCACTCATCAAAGCAGTGCAAGGGTTCGATCCGAATGCCGGTGACTTCGATAAATACGCAAAGGCAGTAGTCCGGAACGCACTTAAAAAGAACTACTCTAGGAACGAGGCAACGGCCCGTGAGATCTCCATGAGATCCATGAACATTGACTCTCCGGTGTCCGGAGAAAGCACGGCCCCGCTGGGTAGCATCATTCCGGACGAAAACCAGAGCTTGCCGTCGCAATCCGCTATCACAAACGACGCACAAAGACTCATGCAAACCATGATTGACGGACTGCCGGTTCGCCCACGGACGGTTGTATCAGCATACATGAACGGGGAGGGAGTATCACAAATCGCAGAAAAGATGGGCATTTCCCGCCAATATGCTTTGACGATGCTCAACAACGCCCTTTCAGTACTCCGGAAAAGATTGGCAAAGGTAGGGATCGAGGAAACCAAGGATCTAATCTCCGGATCCACACGGGAGATTATCTCTAGGCTAAATTCGCCCCTACGGGCAATCACAAGGGAAGAGGAACAGGCTCAGGCCGAGTATCTTACCGAATTGGCCCGTAGCAGGGGATTGACCTTAGATCAGTTTGCTACGGAAAGAATCGATGAGTTCTTAGATAGTGCAAAGGCATGGAGACAGGCTCATCCAATTCAGGACGATGAGATGCAAATGCTTGGATCTTCCACAAGACAATCCAAGTCAAAGTTTAGACTTCCGAACAACAAAAGATATGAGGCAGAGCAGTTTGAATTAGGATTCATGAAATCGATGATGGAAGTTGCGGAAAAAGACCAAACCGGAAAAGGGGATATTTCAGAGGAAGGCAAAAAGTCTGTAATAGAAGCACTTGCCGAGTATCTAGCCTCTAAAACGTCCTTGGATAATGTGGCTAAGGGGCAGATCCAAACAGATAAAAGCCTAGATAAATATCCCGATCTTAAGTGGTCGTTTGAGAAGTTTGGTAAGATAGCCCAAAACAATTCCATTATGGAGGACATCAGGATAGAAAATAACAAGAAAGTTAAAGAAGCCTACAAGGTACTTGAGCAGAACGAGAACAATCGAGTGATTGCATTTGAGAACGATGAGGGCGAAAAACTTCTTGTATCGAAAGCAATTATAAATCCTGAAGATAAAGTTGGAGTAAATGATTTTAATTACAAACAAGTTCCACTTACGGATTTCAGGAACACGGCATATCGGATAACTAGATACACAAGCAGTTATGGTATTCTTGGTGCGATTGTATCCCCAACAACCGTAATTACCCCCGACGGCCAAAGCATAACACCCACTTCGCATTCGGTTTTCCCGAACAAAACTCAGGCGATTATGAGTGCTATGGGCGTAAGAAATCCCCAAAGAGAGATCCACGAAGGGTTTAGACCCATGGAATCACTCTTCTCGCCCACTCGGAATCCTGACATGGATGCCGTTGAAGAGTACATGGATTATCTAGGTAAAGAGTTGCCTGAAACGAATGAGCTAATCAACAAGGCAGATAACGAACGCAACAGATTCAAAATCACAGGAAACCCAACGCTAGCCAACCCCGCTAAGGGCATGGGGCGTAACCTAGTGAATGCGGTGGATGAGGCCCGAAAAGACATCCTGCAACGCCGGCCTGACGTTATCGTGATGGCCGAGGCCCGTGCGCTACTCGCAAATGACGAGGAAGGCGTAAAGCGCATGTTACTCGAAAGGGCAGTGGATCCATCCCAAGCCGGACTGCCTACCGACGTAGAGGTGCGATCCGCCAAGTTGCTTGTCGAAAAGCTGGCACGTAGGGCCATGACTTCGGGCGACGAGAAGGCTCAACGAGAGGCTTCTATCTTGGCCTACGCCTACCGGCAGACCGGATCAGAGGTCGCAAGATCACTCAGGGCCAGAATCGACGACTACAAGACACCGGCAGAACGGCACAAAGCATTCCTGACAGACTTAATCTTTAACCCGACGAAAGAAATCGAGCGAAAGATTAAGTATGCCATCTCTCCTGCCGAAAAAAGCCGGAGGATCCAACAGCTTGAGGCCCAACTCCTAAACGAATCGAATCCGACTACGGAAGAAGAACTAAAGAGGGTTCGGAAAGAACCAGATTCGAACGACATTCTCCAAAGTGAAACTGCCAAGAGGCTAGCCAAGATTGAAACTGCCCTTGGTAAATGGGGGGTTACGCTCGCCGATCTCTTCTCCGGTGAAGTTCAAGTTTCACTCAAGACATCCAGCATGATTGACAACACCTTAAAGGGGCTTAACCCAAGGGAAGTTAAGGCAATCCGGATGATCCAACAGAGGAACGACGTTTCGAAGATCAAGCGAATCACCGGACTCAAGGCCGAGGAAATCGAAGCACTCAGGCAGTCCGTAGCGGAAGAGATTCGCCAGAAACTCATGCCTAAGACCCGTCGTGGGGCAACAGTCGAGGACTTGGCAACGGAAGAGCTAGGCGCAAGCGCATCCTACGGGAATCAAAACGTTTCTGAGGCCGATGCCTTGCGTCAAGCAGACCGGATCCTTTCGGCCATGGGGCTAGATGACGCATACACCAAACCCAACATGTTTAAGCGTCGCAGGGCTAAGGTCGCTCCCGCTGGGCCAAACTTCCCACGTCCAGAACTTACTGAAGATGGATACACTTTCGATATTACGGATGCAATTCAGGTCAAGCGTGTGGCAAGAGCGATCCAGACAGTAGAATCATCAATGGACGACATTCTGGTTGAAATGTGGGTTAATTCGATCCTATCGGGAGCCAAGACATTCATCGCCAACTTATCTTCAGGGCCGTTTTCGGTCTATGAAATGACAGTCGGAAGAGGCATTCAGTCTATGGTGAACCTAGCTTTCAACGATCCTAAATCTGCTTCTTTCGGTGAGTTCAAGCCCTTGGTAGCGGGTATCTCTCCGGCCATCAGTAGGGCATGGTCAAATGCGGTTGCCACTTGGTACACCGAATCAGGCTTCTTTGAAGAGGACATTCTGGATCAACCGATCAAACTCTTGGGTGAACTCGATAGGCAGGGTGGCGTTACTACAAGGGGAGTAAGTATTTCTGGTGCAAAAGGCAGATTCATACGAATCCCAAGCCGGCTTCTTTTGGCGACTGACGATTTTGTAAAGACAATGACGGCACAAATGGAGGTTGGCGCACAAGCCTACCGGATGGGCAAGGCAAACGGGCTTACCGGTCAGGACATGGAAAGGTTTATTAGGGAGCAAGTGAATACGGCAGGGAGCGATGCTTGGATTAAGGCATCGGAGAAAGCGTATGCGTACACCTTCCAAACCGAGCTTCCAACAATCGGGGAATCAAAGAACGTTATGGATGTTGTCGGGGCTTCTGCCCGTGCGCTCAACAAGTTCGTAAAGGCCCGTCCGGAGTCAGAGGTTGGTCGCATGCTACTCCGGCCCTTCCAGCTAATTTTCCCATTCATTCGGACACCATTTAACCTAATGAAAGAGGGAGTTAAAAAAAGCCCACTAGGACTTCCGGACACCCTGATCTCCATCGGAAGAGGCATAAGGTTCGACAAGGACGGGATCAGCTTATCCTCAGACATGAAACCCGAAGTAATTGAGAACATCTCGAATCAACTGGTTTCATCCATGGTGACTGCCGTGATATGGGGAATGGTCGAGGGAGACGATGACGACGATGACAAATACATCGTAATCTCAGGATCTAAACCTTCCAAGCTGACCGGACAAGGGGAGAGGGATCTAGCCAACAGGACTCTCCCAGCCATGACGATTCGGGTCGGATCCAAGCAGTTTGGCTACGCTCGCATCGATCCGCTTGCCACTGCTCTAGGTACTACCGTGGATATGATTCGGGCAATCAAGAAGGGCCAGCAAGGACTCCCGCCGGCAGAAGTATTGGCGATGTTCCAGTCCTACTTAATGCAAGCGGTTGAAAGTAAGACATACATGAGGGGGATGGATGATCTTGGCAACCTCCTCAACGGACAGAACAACGTTGGGACATGGACAGCAGGACAACTTGGTACAGTACTTGTTCCCAATCTTATTCGCCAACCCCTCAGAGAGATGGATCCTTACGTGCGGGACACCAAGACCGGAAAAGACACCCTAAAGGGGATGGCCTACTCCGTTCTCCCTGCTCCAATGCTTGCGCCTCCCCCGCTAAGGACTCCTGAGGGAGTCGAGATTAAGAAGCGTGGAAACGCACTTATCAGGGCAATCAGTCCAATTACTTTCGAGGATGCGCCTGAGCCTTCAAAACTTGACCAGTTCATGATGAAGTATAACCGCAATAATCCTTCCGATCCGTTCTATGTATCTAGGCCAACGGCATCGTACAAGACGCTGACAGGCAACGACAAGAAGATGACTCCTGAACAGTATAGCAGATTTACCAAGTCTGCCGGTGAAAAGGCGAAGATGGCCGTAGCCCCATTGTTAGGCATGGGACAAACCCCTGAGGCAAAGGACAAAATCTCTAGCGCAATCCAGAAGGCTAGAACCGACGCAAGAAGAGAGCAGTTCGGAATCCCGTTAAAAGATTTATTGAAGGAATAGCTTGTCGGCGAAACAACAACAAGGTATAGGAGTAGATCTTTATGGCAGAACAAATCGAACAATTCTTAGATAAAACGGACGAATCAATTAAAGTCGCTGGGGTAGATCCGGCGTCACCACTATCCGGTCAGGCTCAAAAAGTGCCTTTCCCAACGGCTTATTCGTTGTCGGCAGAGCAGGAAGATCGACTCGTAAATCATATTCTAAACCGACTTACTGCTCTTGAGCAGGAGAGTGGTCGAAACATCGTTCGAGGAACCGGATGGTATCGCACAAGTGAGGTAGCGAGGGGATCTGCCTCTTTTATGGGGCGCAGGGAGCTATTCGAACTCATGTATCACAATCAGGTTGATTGGCGTCCGGCTTCGCTAGGCGGGATTTTTGAGGACAGCAATTTGACCGTACCGATTACCCGCCGGATCGCCCGTCAGATGGTTGCTAGGGCAAACAACTACTTCTTTAGCACGGATCCGTGGTTCTCGGCCTACCCGCAGGGAGCAAGCGACGCAGAAAAGGCGCATGGCGTTGAGCATTATGTTCGTTGGAAACTAGACAAATCCGACACGGCAACAAAACTTCAGATGGCCGTAGAATTAGCCTTCATGCGGGGTGAATGTATTGTAAAGACCACTCACGCATCTAAGGAACAGATTTACAGGAGTTTGGCTAAGGTATTGGTAGATCCAACCGGTAAAGATATTCTAGCTCAGGACGGTGATTACATCCTTGAGACTGACGCTTTTGATACAAAGATAATTTCAGATGAAGCCGGCAATCCGGTGGGCATGCAGACTGTATTACGCAGAGACGGTGTTACAGAAATGCCGGCAACACCTATCTATGAGGAAAAGATTATTACCCGTAAGGCTACTATTATGCGTGGGCCTGATGTCGGGCTTGTTTATTTCAAGGACTTTATCTGTCCTTTGAATGCCCCATCAGTAGATGAGGCAGATATTGTAGCCCACTTTTATGATGTTCCGGTGGCAACCCTATCGGATCTATACCAACGTAAAAACCTATTGGACATGTCCACAGAGCAAAGCGTACTAGCAACAAAGAGTGCTATTGAGCTAATCAGGTCGCTTGCCGGTGAATCCGGAACACCTAAAGCCGGCATTAGTCAGGCTAAGACGGAGCGTGGAGAGACAACCCAAGCCCCGAACACTGAGAATCCTCTAGTTGAGGTTGCTGAAGTTTATATGACTTATGATGCAGACGGAGACGGGATCCTTGAGGAAATCATGGTTCTAGTTGATGTTAAGAATCGTCGAGCATTGTTCTATGACTATACGGCAAACCTTACCCCTGATGGTAGGCGTCCATTTACAATCATCCGGTGCAATCCGGTGGACGGTCGTTGGTACGGGATCGGTTCAGTTGAGATGTTCGAGCCAAGCCAAAACTTCGTAGATTTGACGATCAACCGGATCTCTTTTGCACAGGGAGGATCCGGACGTGTTACGTTCTGGCAACCAGACGCCACACTTGAGGGAAGATCCAACCCCCACCTTGTTCTAAACAACGGTGGTACTTACACGCTGGCACACGGCAAAACTCCTAAAGATGCCCTTGAGTACGTGGCCCTTCCAGAAGTTAAGAGCGAATACCTATTCAAGATGGTTGAGTTCTTCCTTCAGGTTGTGCAACTCGAATCAGGGGTAGTGAATGCCGGAGATCAACAATTTGCAGGACTTGAGCCGGCCAAGCTAGCAACGGGCATACGTAACATTGAGAAATCAGGTCAGGAAATGTTTGCCTTGTACCTATCTCACTTGGAACAAGGTGTTCAGCTAGTCTTAGACCGCTTAGTTAAACTGATTTTCAGAAATATGGACTCCAAAGAGGTGTTCACTTATCTGGAAGGAGACAAGGCTCAAATCGGATCCATTACGCCGGAGGAGGTTGCTAACCTTGATATGGATGTTCGACTGCTTCTGACACGCTATCGTGGTGAGCAGATCCTACAATCTTCCACCCAAGGGGCTAACTTAGTTCAGCAATTCTACGCATATCCGCCGGTGATTCAGCAGAAGGTAGCAAGCCTTTACATTCAAATGCTAAAAGCCCTTCAAATTGCTGATGCGGAGACGATCATAACCCCTTTAGATCCTTCTCAAGTGCAACAGAATCCCAATGGATAAGAACGAGGCACGGGATCGGTCAATTACAGTAGCTCAGGAGACGATAGCCGACATTAAGGCACTTCGGCAAAATCAGTCGTTTCAACGTTACTGGGTTAGGCGTCTCGGCGGGATTACGGCAGGACTAGCACAAAGTATCCTAGATGAAGAAAAAGATCAGAATGCGGTTATGATCAACCTAGAGAAGTACCGGCAATTAAAGGCATTGTCCCGCATGATGGATGAGGACGAGGCATCTGCGATGCGAGTCCTTCAAAACGAGGTAAAGAAATGAGCGATGACATTCGGAGAATCCAAAATGATCTTCAACGACAAAGACAGGAATTAGAAAAATCCGCAAGTCTATTAAAGAACACTCAGCCGAGGGTATTCGCTGGAAACGACGGATCTTACAAGTCTCCAAATAAGAGATTTGCATTTGGTAGAACAGATAGTGCCTTATTGCCACCTTTCTCAATCGTGACTAGAGGAAATGGAATTGGTGTTAGTGCAGGAACTATAAATGGAATCCTTCCAAGTAATCTCTTCTCTTTTGGTACTAGGAACAAAAACTGCACGATTATCTGCGTGGGAAACGCTCAGAACGGCATCATAAAATCAGCAACACTAATTACTGGGCCAGAGGACGGGGAACCACAGGAATACATGATGGGAGCAGTGCCAAACAAAATATATGCAACACTTGTTAGAATAGAAAACGGAGGAGCATTCAGAACAGTATCGGGAAGCGTAGAAGCCTACCCTATCTTCGTTGGCGCAATGCTTAAGTATCCGCCTGAATACGCTTTTAGTTGGGCTTATTCGAGTTAGTTATGGGTGTCTTAGTTCAGTGGCCGATTAGTTGGAGACTGTCAATAGGAGAGAGTGGGCAGGTTCGGGACAATGGAGCAACCGCTAACAGGACTCAGAATGAACATGGTGGTGGTAATGCGAACCTTAATGCTGGCTATGGAGCTACTGCGAATGCGGATAACGTACAAGACGTAGCTAACTTAAAAGGTATAAATCTAGTCAGCAGTGGGAAAACAACGAGTAGCATTGCTGGGCAAATGCAAGCAAGGTATGTTTATTCGTATTGGTGGACAACCAACACGATGAATTATAAAGGTCGGACTCAGGGGAATGGGAACAGCAACAGAGGATGTAAAACTGTAATAGGTCAAGGGATAACTGACACATATGATGGGATGCGGGGGGAGGGAGCAAACAATGAATCTCCCAACGATGCCATTAAGGGACAAGGAGGGGGACAAACAGTTAAGTACAAAGGAGGGAGGACTGTCGTTTATAAAAGCTATGTTTGGCCGGAAGAAGGATATAGTTCTACTTTTTATATCAGTGAATCTGGTATAGCAACAGGCAGTCAAGGTGGTTGTCAGGGGCCATGCCTACCTCGAACTTGGGGGCCAAGTCAGGGTCAAAGTACTAACTCATATACAGATGGCTTTTCAGAATCAGCAAGGAGAATCATAGCCCAAGGGTATTACAGTGGCCCACCATTTTATTCAACGACGACATCGCAGTGGGGGTATGTTGTTGTAAATAAAAAACTTTCTTCATCAACGTCAAGACTGAACACAGTTATCATCGCTCCGGCGATAAGTGCCTGTAAAACACAACCGGAAAACTTTGTATGGTTAGCGGGTGGATTACACGGATTTGAACCAATCGCTTACGGTGTTGCCGAGGTATTTATGCGTGAAGAATTTTACGCAGTTCAAGGCGGTCGAGTCAATTTTGGAGAGATCGGAAAAAGCTCATGGGAGACTATCGATAATCTTAGCATAATATCGAGCAGTTACAAAATCTCGGATATCGCCACAAAGCAAAGACTGGTCAAAACAGTTAATGGTGGAGTGTCGATAACGAATGTCGAGACTCCTACGGTTCAAGCGACTGGTTATTATATGGAATATAAGACCAATCAAAAAAATACAACACAAATCAGTCAAAACTATGATGATGACGACGATGAGAATCCGTTTCCAAACATAACAACAGTGACAACCACTTTTGAGCAGGGGAGTTGGGCTTGGACTCGACCGTACACCGATGGAGTTGCACAAGATATAAGCGTTTCTGGAATGGGAATTACTACAACAAGCAAATACACTGATTACTTTAGCACAACTGCAAAACTGTACCCTTTTGGGCCTGATTATTTCGGAGGAACGACGAATGGTAGTGTCATAAATAGCAACAGATTTGGAACCACTAGGCGCAACTACGGAACCACTAGATCATATAATAAGAGACAAGGTGTTTGGACAGCGAGCAAGGCAGTTGGTTACCTTTCTAGGGAATATGAAACAAGCAAAATAGGCTATTTCTATACTAATCCTGATGACAGATACTTTAATGCCGAAGGCATAAATACTGACTTTGCTCATGATACCTACCGATGCTACGACGCAAAGTGCATAGACTTTCTGCGGTTTGCCGATGCTTATGTCTTTCAGACGGCAACAACTATGGGCAATAACCAAGTATCAGTTAATCGAAAATCACCTAGAGACGGAAGAAGATGGACTAAAAGTATAAATCGGTTGAGTGAACAAGACAATTTCAAGCAAACGCATACGGAGCAAGCAGGGATCAACCCTCATACTGGGCATGCAATAAATACGGTGTCACCGTATGGCAATACTGCAACTTACTCTTCACAAGGAGTATCAGATGCAAAAGGAATAGCTCAATATTCAAGAGTTAAAGTTGGCCTACCCAGACAAAATTATCCGCTTTTCCGTGATTACGGCCTCCAACGACCATACAATCATAAACAAAATAGGCTTTAGGCCAAACAGTGAGAACTTGCATAATTCTTCCGTGTACAGAGTTATACGCTTATGCAATAGAGGAGTGTGTTCGAGCAATATATATAGCCCTTAAAGGTAAGCATGCAGATTTGTACCTTTGCACAGACAAAACGGGTTCAGTAATATCGAAAATATCAACTATACCTAAAGTAGATAATGTAAAAATAACAGAGATCGCTATCGACGTATCGGATTCTGGAAACAAGGCATACAATCAAAAGGCACAAGTCATAATTGCTAGATTACTTGGGGCTGGGCTGGATATAGCAAAAGATAGGGACTATGACTTTTGCTGGATAGTCGAATCGGACGTTATTGTTCACCCCGATGCACTTGATTGTCTGATATGGGCGCAAAACTATCCTTCATCGCCTAAGTACGATGTCACTGTCGCAACTTACTACAATGGTTCTTTCTTATGCGGTAGGGGTACTCCTTATAACCATATTTCCGAAGATTATCTTCCCAGCGAGAAGATTGGGGGTGTTGAATTATCCAAAAAAATTAAGATGTTGGCTAAAAAACTCAATGCCTATGCCTCAAAAAGAAAAAATCCCCCCAAGGATATGATTAAGGAGATGGATGACTTGCAGAAAAAACTAAAGGAATCCCCGCCAAAAGCGAATGTCTTTGCCTTAAATGCTAAGAAATGGAGGAAACGGGGCTGGCTGGATCAGGCTTACGCCGGATCTGCCGTACAGGGTGCAGTTCTGCCTACGGACTGGTGCGGTAATGGTTGTACTCTACTTTCTAGGAAGGCACTGATGCTAAGTAACTTTATTGGATATGCCGGCCATGGTACTCAAGATCTATTTCTTTGCTGGAACAAATGGTATCCGGCAGGAATTAAGATTGGTTTGGTTGTCGGTGTCCCAGCCTACCACGTTAAGAGAGATCCCAAAGGCAACTTGTTTGCTTGGGAGCCGTATTTTATGCCTGATTGCGAGGAAACTTCCGGACATCTAAGGGTACGTCAGATCCCCTTCATTAAGTATAACTCAATCCCTCAAGCGAATGAGCCTGTGCCTAAAGACGCCACTTAAGGTTATCGAGGACGGCAGGGGCCGGCTCATGGAAATGCTCAGAAATGATGAACATGGATTCACGGGTTTTGGGCAAGTGTACATGACTACTTGCAATCCTAATATAGTGAAGGCGTGGCACTTCCATAAGAAGCAGACGGATCAGTTTGTATGCGTGAGTGGGACTCTAAAGGTAGGTATCTACGACGAGAAAACAGGGATAACAGAGACTTACTACATAGGCGAAAATAGTCCATACCGGATTACCATACCTCCAAACCTTTGGCATGGTTTTATGGCATGCGGGACGAAGGAAGCGGTCGTTATCAATACCGTGGATCAACCATTCGACTATGCCAATCCGGACGAGTACCGGAGGCCGTTTGACGATAAAAACATCCCTTACGAGTGGGAAATAAAATCTTTTTAAGATAGGTGTTGACAGGACGACAACAACATACATACTTTGATTTATGGACGAAACGGAAGTGACTCCGGCGCAAGCCGAGCAACCTAACGCCACTACAACTAATTCAGGGGATGCTCCAAAAGAGAATCCTGCTGAAGCGTCGTTAAGCGTGGATGCACTTGATGCGGTTGGCTACGAAAAACTCCTAAAAGATTTAGACGTCTCCAAGGAGGAAAAACCACCCGCCGAGGTAAAGGCTGAAGCAGAAGAAGTAAAAGAAGAGACGGTTCCGGAGGAACCCAAAAAAGAGGAATCCACCAAGGCAGAGGAGCCTGAAGCTACCGAAGATACCGAGGATCCCAATAAGCTACCCGAACGGGTGCGAGTCGGAAACTGGTCAGAGGTAGAACGAAAGGCGATTGCGCTCAGGGCGAGAAACCCTGACATGTCACTTGACGAGGCACTTGCCAAAATCAAGGGAAATGAGCCTGAAAAGGCTGAAGAAGCCAAGCAGTCAGTACCTTCACTGGATGAAGTGGAGGCTCAGGTTGCAAGGGTTAAAGCAGATCGCAAACAGGCACTTAAGGACTTGGACTTCGAAAAATTGGGAGATCTGGACGAAACTCTTGACGGACTAAGGGAGAAACAGGCGCAACTTCGGGAATCCGCCAAGGAAGCAGAAGTTGAGGCCCGTGCAAGCTACCAAAGGTCAGTCGAGGATTCGAAGCGTAAAGCAGTCTCTTTTTATCCGGACACTACCGATAAACAGTCCCAGTTAGTGCGCCGGATGGTGGAAATCGATAATGCTCTTAAGGAGCAAGATAACCCACTTTACTATTCCGCCGATAAGCCTTTCAAGATCGCTCAAATGGCCGGTAACGACTTGGGAATCGCCCCCAAGGATCCTAACCGGAAGGTTGAGAAGGTCGTCACCCCAGCCCCATCAAGTGCATCCCGCAAAGCGATACAAACCCCAATAGCGAGTGGAAACGCTCGCTCAAACGGGAGCAGTATCAAATCGTTGGAAACTGTACTCGACGGGATTAGTGACGAAGAAGCCTTCCGGTCTTTGATCGGCAAGATCTAAGTTGTTAATTCGGGGCGATAGCCCCAGTCAGCAGTTACCGACTACTGCTCCCTCCAAAAGAAATAGGAGGATACACTTATGGCAACAGCATTTAGCTTAAGCGTACCTAATGTAAATCTATCGTCCGAGCTTAACGCTCAGACGACTAACAGTGATTTTCTTCCTAAACTTTGGAAGAAGGGTGTGCAGATTAGCGAGGCTCAGGAGGATTACTTCAATGATTTTGAAGGTGGTTCTCAGAACAGCCCCATTATGTCTGTCACCGATCTTGCCAAAGGCGCAGGGCAGAAAATCACCTTCCGGACAATGGCCCAGTTGTTCGGTGACGGTGTTCAGGGCGACGAGATCGTAGGATCTAATGTCGAAGAGTTTCGGGTTGGGAGCTATACACTCTCGGTCGATTACCTCCGGCATGCGGTTTCCTACAACATCCGAACAGAAGATCAAACCGGTTTGATGACCGAACTCAAGTCCAGCATCCCCAACTTGTTGGGTAACTGGCTCGGACGGAAAAAAACCGAACGTCTCCTGAAGATGTTCATCCACAAAGGCAACCCCGAAAACACGGTTCGCCCCAACAACAAAGCGACGACGAACGATCTTCGTTCTGCCGACGTTTTGACAATGGATGCCATCACTACCTTCGGACAGCAGATGCGTACCCGTGGTGCTAAACCCGCCTTGGTTGGCAAAGTCGGCAAAAACTCCGTCAATGCCTTCACATTCGTATCGACTGGCGAAGGATTGTTGTCGTTGAAGAACTCTTCCGACTACAAACAGGCTCAACGTGATGCTGGCGTCCGTGGTGACGAGAACTACATCTTTAAGGGTGGATTCTCGAACATCAACGGCCACGTAATCCGGTCTTATGACCCGATTGATCACGACGGATGGGGGCCGGTTGGCTCTCCTCTGAATCCTAAGGCTTACTTGGGTGCTGACCTCTCCACTGCTCCGACTGCTTCCTTCTCGTTGAAGGGTGGCGGATCGGCCTCGGCTGGGGATAAGACTGCCCCTAAGTACTTCGAGTTCTTCTCGAACTACGCCTATAAATGGTCACCAGACGATGCTCTGAGTGCCGGAAGTAGCGAAAAATACGTCCTCATCTACAACCTGACGGACGGAAAATACAACCTCTACTCCTACACTTCGAACAACGGCAACCAACTCACGATCACTGGCGCACTCAAGAAAACCTCGGACACTGCCGGAACCTACCTTAAGGAAACTGTCGGTGCGGTAACTGCTCACGCCACAACTGGCGTTTGGGCGAATACCAACCTCAGTCGGCAACATCCCGTTGGATCCTTAATTGTTGAAACTAACAGTTCTGGCGTTCCGATTGGTCGTACCGTGGTTCTTGGAGCTTCCTCGGCCCTTCGTGGCTACGGACGCTTCACGAACGAGCGTACCGAAGAAATGTTCGACGGTGATTTCATCCGCAAGGTGTATATCACTTCGATCTTCGGTCAGACTCCGTTCCAACGTCCCGACGGGCGTTACCCGAACTATGCAGTCGTAGAACATGCGATTGCCTACGCCGGTCTGAACCTTCCCGTGATTAGCTAATAGACTGAAAAACGGAATTGTTGTACCCCGCCTAGATTTTTAGATCTAGGCGGGGGCAACTTTTAACAATGAAAGCAATTCTCTACATCTCAGGAGTTTCCCGTTCCATCAACGGGCCTATTACGTATCTAAACGGGAAATCTCATAGAGAGTACACATTCACTTGGTCTGATTTGCACCAAAAGCACATCCTAAACGGAAAAGAGATCGGGATTGAGGACAATTCAATCATCCTAGATCTAGCGACTTCAGAGGAAAACACTTATCAAAAGGCAGTTGTGATGCTCTTGGACGAACCTAAGGAGGTCGTAGAAGAGACTCCTAAGCGCAAGAAAGTAGTCAAAAATGACAGTTAAAACCGTTTTTGACGATCTTTGGGGTAACTGGGGATTCGAAGCTGAAACAAACGTAACGGCATTCCTAAGGGATCGTACCGTAAATACCCTTAATTCCGCCATGCAACTCATTTGGTCTAACGCCAAAGAGATGTCCTATTTTGCCCGTGAAACAATTTCCGTAACTGTAAATAGCTCAGGGGTTGCCTCATTGGATGATGACATTCAAACAGTCATCGGGCCGGTGAGGGTGACTTCTACAAGCCAACCGCTTTTGCAGATTTCTAGCAGGGGAGCATACGAACGTTTCGGACTCCTCTTCGGGGATTCCCCAACAGTTTCATCCGGAACACCGCAATTCTACTTCTTAGAAGAGCTTCGTCAGGCAACGGCAGATTCGGTAAGGCTACGGATCTTGACCGTTCCGGCCCCGACATCTACCGCAACCATTTCAGTGGACGTTATTAAGCAACCAACACGATTCTATTACTCTGATTATGCGTCCCAAACTGTTATTGCAGTTCCACATAACTATGAAGCAATCCTGCTTCCGGTAGTCCGTAAGCTGGGTCTAGGCACTAGGTTCTTCGTGGATAAGGGGCGTGAATCCTTCGTAGAACAGGATTACCAGAATGCCCTTGCGGTGCTTGCCGGTACATCACCGAGGGTTATGCCAAAGGAAGCTAAATGAACTCAGCCCAGCTAGCCCAGCGACTTATTCGATTTACTCCGGTTAAGGATGTTGCGCTCCTGACAGTTGAGGATGCGATCCGGTTTGTTGATATTATCAACTCCGGCCTTTCGGCTTATCACCTTAGGACTCCTCCTAACTATCGTCATGCAAACGCTAGCGTGACGCTTCCGGCCCCTATGACTGCCTCATTTGGACTAACAAACGGTAGTCAAAACTTCACCGGTTACACCGCAACTGCTAGCCAAGAGGGATCCTCGGTTTTATTTGCAGACAAGAACGATCCCCAACAAATCGTAAGCACAAACCAGTTTCTAGCAAGCTGGGGTGGAAGTACTGGTACTATGAACGGGACGATCTACGGGGATGCGATTCAACTTCCATCCGGTGTAGCTAGGGTTGTCACGCATCCCACAATTAACGGGAACGTGCTGAAGAGGGAAGATGCCGAAATCTGGCTGAGTCCAACGGCAGTCGGAAAGCCCTACGCTTACAAACTAGAGGCCGTCGGATCTATCGGTGGTGCATTTCCTCCATTCTATCTGCGTGTTCACCCGCTTCCGGAGACATCTTTTATTGTTTCAATCACAGTAGAACTTGAGCCTTCCCAGTTGGTTATCACCGATCTTTCGACTCAAACAACTATTCCAGTACGGAATAGTCATGTTGCGTCATTCCTTTTGCCTATTTGCGAAGGCGAATTAGCCATGTCCGAGCTTTGGAATCCTGAGATTGCTAAAGATGGAGTCATGAAGAGATATGAGAACGCAATAATCGGACTCGGCCAACTTGAGTCTAATGACATGGCTTCTCCGGCCCATAAGGTGAAGTCTGCGAGGGGCTACTAAAATGGAAAACATCATCCCTCTGTCAGAACTAGACAACCTGATCACTGAAACGATTCAGCAGATCAAGGTGGGTATCGTGGGCGCACGTCAACATGCAATCGCTGAACTGCCTGAGAAGGTTGATTTTGAGATGAACCTAGTAAGGGGATGGCAAGATTCGTCTTACGCACTTCAAAAGACAACGGCCAAAACGGGTTCGGCTAACCAAAGCCAGACATCAAACAATACCGGTAGTCAGAACCAAACTAATACGGATTCCGGAAGTACTAACCGAAACAGGACTGGATCCGAGAACAGGAACGAAAATAGGAACGAGAATAGGAACGAGAATAGGAACGAAAATACGAATGAGAACAGGAATGAAAACCGGAACGAGAATAGGAATGAGAGCAGGAACGAGAGCAGGAACGAGAACCGGAATGAGAACCGGAATGAGAACCGGAATGAGAACCGGAATGAGAACCGGAATGAAAATCGGAACGAGAACAGAAACGAAAATAAGAACGAGAACCGGAACGAGAATCGGAACGAGAACAAAAATGAGAATCGGAACGAGAACCGGAACGAGAATCGGAACGAGAACAAAAATGAGAATCGGAACGAGAACAAAAATGAGAATCGGAACGAGAACCGGAACGAGAACCGGAACGAAAACAAGAACTCAAACCAGAACAATAATTATATTTACGGACAAGCTGACGGGATAATGGGGAACTAGAGGATAAATATATGGATGGAAACGATTACGTCTTAAAAAGTGAAAACCTTATGGCTACGGATACTCAGACGAGTACTGCCACAAGCACTTCTACTAGCACTGGAACCAGCACAGGAACGAGTACCGGAACCAGCACAGGAACGAGTACCGGAACCAGCACAGGAACGAGTACCGGAACCAGCACAGGAACGAGTACCGGAACTAGCACAGGAACGAGTACCGGAACTAGCACCGGAACTAGCACAGGAACGAGTACCGGAACTAGCACAGGAACGAGTACAGGAACGAGTACCGGAACCACCACAGGAACAACTACCGGAACCACCACAGGAACGACTACCGGAACTACCACAGGAACGACTACCGGAACCACCACAGGAACGACTACCGGAACTACCACAGGAACGACTACCGGAACTACCACAGGAACCAACACAGGAACCGAAACAGAAAGTCGTACCGGATCCGCTAGCACAACTTTATCCAAGACTGATTCTGGTGTTCAGAACAGCAATTCAAACTCAAACGAGAACGCTACTGAGTCCGAAAGGGCCAATCTCGCTTGCGTATGCAAGTTTTCAGTAGCAATCAGAGGAGGATTATGAGCCTAAATACAACCGTACCAACGAATATCAATGACACCTATGCAGTGCCTTCTTTGCCAGTTGAAAATATCTCAAACAAAGAAGATAAGGCAAACAAGGGCATAGCAAACGGGTACGCTCCTTTAGATGGCACTGGCAAAGTACCTGAAGGAAATCTGCCAGACACAGCATCACTAGACGCAGAGGTTAATGACAAGATCAACACAGCGATGCTTATGGGGCTATCAACTCATAACTCTCAAACCACATCAGTCCACGGAATCGCAGACACGGCCAACCTTGTTCTGACCAACGATGCAAGACTTTCTGACTCAAGAACACCGACAAGCCACACCCACTCAATTTCTGACGTAACAGGATTGCAAAATGCCATAAACAATTCTGGTATAAAGGCGGGAGTTCAATGGATAGACAGGAGCGCTGGAGGCTTTGACGATTTCTATTCGGTTGGCTCAATCGTCTATCATAATGGTAGGGTTTACAGGAGTTTGGCTGTAACACCTTCTGAGCCGATTGTCGGCGGTAATTCAGACTGGTTAGATTTAGGCGTTGGTTATTTGTTGCCTAGCGAAAACCCAAAGATTGTACGTAATTCAATCAATACCGGCCCATCAGCTGACAGCTACATTTCTGTAATTGTACTTTCTGGATCAAGCGCTTATGCCGGAACATACCGTACTACTTCCACTCCCGTATTCGTATTAGAGGAAGGAGGGACTCTCCCCTACTCTTTAAGCTCTGGTAATGGTAAAACCATAAACTACTTTTGGGGTTCTTTTTTCCTAGACTCTTACACTATAACCACTTCCGTTGGCAGTGGGAATGGTATACCGAACTTTACATCCATCACTGTAACTGGATTTGATGGGAATTACGTATTAGCCAACGGCACATACACTCCAACTCACGGCGGTGAGAATTATGGAAATCCGAATGGGTACAAAATTAACGGCAATGTAATTTTTAATTCAGACTTTTCTGTGACGCTTGCTTCTAGTAGCTCTAATTGGATCGACGGCGATATGGTGCTGGGGAGTGGAACAGGTTCTCCAACAAGCACGTCGATTGAGAATGGGGTTCGGATTACCACAACCGGTATTACATATACCCCCTATCGCATGGGTGGCACAATCAACACATCAGATGGCGGTGGCTCGATAGACACAAGGGGAGTAGGCTCTATTCAACTTGGCGTAACTGGAAACAGGACGACCCTAGTTGGCTCGGCAAGTGGAAGCGATAAGACAATCACTCTGCCAAACGAAACAGGAACGATTGCCCTTACAGATCACACGATAAAGGCGGGAGTCCAATGGACAACACGGCACACAACATTTACTGGCAATCCGTATGTAGTCGGCTCAATCGTCTATCATAATGGCAGGGTTTATAGGTGCATTGCCGAAAATGATTCCATGCCTCCACAGGAAGGCGGTACGCCGTATTGGGCAGATTTGGGCGTTGGTTATTTATTGCCTAACGAAAACCCCAAGATTCTTGGAGGGTCTATTGATATTAGTGCTGGGGCAGTAACAGAACGCAGTTACCAAGTAGAAACAGGCGACGAAGAGAACCCATTTGAAACAGAAAACGAAACTACCCAAGCTGGCGGTAGTAATGGAAACATTATTCTAAAAGGCGGGAATGGTGGCTTTCATTTATTGGGAGGCGATGTTGGGGGTAACGCTGGCTCAATAAATACAAGCGGGGGGGTTGGAAGTGATGGCAGAGGTGGTAATGGTGGGTCTATTTTGCTAGTCGGTGGTACGGACACGGCTGATGCTGGCTCAATCAATTTAAGTGGTGCGCCGGATGTTGGAAATGGTGGAAGTATTATCAGCACAGGCTATGGTAATTACAACGGAGGAACTCTGAACTTGTCGGCTGGTGTGGAAGGACATGGTGGCTCAATCAGCATTCAAAATAAGGGCGGGGGGCTTAATTTAAGCGGTGATGGAAGTTGTAGCGGGGGAAGTATTAACCTCCGAGGGTATGATGACGGAAATGGTGGCACTATAAATGGAAGTAATAATGGTGGGTCTATTCAATTCAGCGGGACAAGGCTACGAGCTGGTGGCTCAATAAACTTAAATGCTGGAAATAAGGTTGGGGGAAGCGTGAATGAAGGTTTGGGTGGTACTGGCGGTAAGTTGGAATTAAAAGGAGCAGAGGGGGGGGATGATCAAAATTTTGCGAATGGTGGAAATGGCGGTACTATTCTTGGAAACGGAGGCTCTCCTCGCTATGCTGAGGAAGATGATGGTGACACTTATTTAGTAGATGGATATAACGCCGGAACAATTAACTTTTCTGGTGGTTCTGCTGGTGTGGGAGGAAGCATCGACACCTCTGATGGTGGTGGCTCAATCATCACAAATGGGTACGGCTCAATTCAGATTGGCGATGGTTATAGACGAATAACTCTCGTCGGTGCGACCAGAGATTTATCCAATCCTGCGGAACTAGGTAACAAGACAATTACTCTCCCCAACAAAAGCGGAACGATTGCTCTCACTTCCCACACTCACGGAAACATAACAAGCGACGGAAGGTTTGTTAATCTTGGTTTGATAGCAGGAGTAACATATCTATCTAACATAGACACCCTCGCAAACGGAACATACTCAGTAATCCAATCTGGACATTCTGGCGTGGTTTCAACTGTGGTCGTCGGAGGGACGGCAGGGGCCAAAACTGTTTCTCCTACCAACTCAGGAACAGGATACTCGTTAGGAAGTGCAACTTACGGCTCAAATTTTCCGATCAATATCACATCTATAACTGGCTCAAATCTTCCTCTTATTACTTCTTCATCTGGCGTTATCACTACTAGCGCATTCGGAACTACGGCTAATAGCTTCTGCCAAGGTAACGACACTAGATTGTCCAACAGAACGATCTTTACACTTGGAGGTGAGGAAAAAATAACTTACGCAATAGGGCAAAACTATTTCTACGGGGGACAGCTAACAAGGGGGTCAAAGCACGGAGGAGCGTTAGATCAAACTGGGCGAGTCATTCTTGGCAACTGGTCGATTGCGGGAGTTACAGTCCACCAATTACACCCCTCTGCCAGTAGTGGGACATTTACCTACTCGATTGTCACACTAAGTGGGGCATCTGCGTTCAATACAATAGTTACTGCAGGCGTGCTTGCGGGAAACAACGGACTAACGACTGAATTCCGCTCGGCTGGAACACACTTTGGGTTAGCGTCTGCAAATATCAATAACGGAGACAGGCTAGGACTTATGTTAACGGTTGGTGGGACTTCAGTTCCAACAAACCTAAATTCAATAATCATAACGGCAGAAATCTACTGCGTACCTCGATGAGTACTTCAGACCGAAAGAACATATCGGACGTTCGTGAGAGGCTTGCTCGTTTAGAAGAGCGAATCATCTCGATTCAGGCCGTTCTTGAAAAGAACACCTCCGAATTGGCTGAATGGTCGTCAAAAATCTCTGGCCGGATCGACACCCTAGAACGTCTCAAGTCGTATGCCCTTGGCTTTATTGCCTTTGCTTCGCTTGCCTTGAGCTTCACCTACGAATGGGTGAAGGCTAAGTTTTGGGGAGTACAACCTTGAAAGCCAAAAAGAAGCAGGATCTCAACTCTCTTGTGACGTTTGTTCTTAAGGAGAACACACTTCTTCGGTCAGTGATTATGCACCTCCATAGGATGCTAAGAGACGCAGAAGCCGGTGCGTCGGATGAAGTAGGTGAAGTACACGTAAATAAACTTACCGCATCCCTCAAACGTCTTGAAAAGTTCTACACTGCAAGGTTTAAGACCTTTCCGCCCGTCGCTATCCTTTTTGTGATATGTATTGTCGGTTGTTCGACAACAAGTAGCAAGAGATCTTCCGGTGACTTTAACCGTGTGGACTTTTATCTGGAACAAGTAGGGGAAGCAAAGACAGTCGAAGATGCCAAAAAGCTAGCTGATAAGGCAAAGGCCCAGCTTGTCTCGGCAAAGGAAGTATGCGCCTCGAATACCGAAGAGCTAGATCGTGTAACTAAAGAGCTAAACGAGGCCAATAAGAACGTTGATTATTGGAAGGGGAAGCAGAGGAAGGCACTAAAAGAACTCTGGTTCTGGCGGGGTGCTTTGATTGTCGTTGGCTTATTTGCCATGAAGGGGCCGATCTTTTGGGTAATCCGCAAATTCGTGGGGATCCCTTGGTGAGATTTCTAAGGAAGATTCAGGGGTTTTGGGCATTGGTATCGGCCCTAACTCTTTTCGTCATTTCAAGGCCGGTTATCCAGAACTTAGATCCTAGTGCCGGATCTACCGATTTTGGCGTACTTCACGCCCTAGTTTTCGGGGTTTGCGTGTTTTTGCTTTCCATCGCCTTAGCCTTTTTCGTCGTTAGCTCGGAGTTCCCAACTATCGATGAACACATGGACTCAGGCCGGTTTTTGCAAGATTGGAGAGCAATTAACTCCCGCACACGGGTAATTGTGACGGTTTGCGTGATATTTGCTCTCTTCTTTGGGGCAATTCTCTCAATCCGGAGTGGGTTATGACATGGGATTACTCCTCCGGATCATGGTGGTCACGGCCCTCGTCGGATCGTGTTGGGCAGGAGAAAGGGAGGACGTCCTTAATTTCGCACGTTCGTTTCTTGGGGTTAAAGAAGCGACAGGAAAGAATGATGGCCCTGAGGTCGAAGCATTCCTTGAGTCCGTTGGGCTTTCTAAAGGGGATCCTTGGTGCGCTTCATTCCTTTATTACGTTTTTTCCAAGAGCAGTACTGCGGTTGTACCGAGGTCTGGTTGGTCGCCTAGTTGGGTATCCGGAGGCAAACGGCCATTTGCCGGAGTCGTTCCGGTTGCCGGAGTGTTTGGAATCTGGTTCGAAAGCCTACGACGAGTGGCACATGTGGGACTTATCGAAAAAAACGAAGGTCAATGGGTATTCACTATCGAAGGGAATACCTCACCGGAAGGAAGCAGGGACGGGAACGGATGCTATCGGAGACGACGCCTAGTTAAGCAGATCTACAAAGTGAAGGACTACCTCCATGAGTGATCGTCCAAGATTATTACTGGTTCTATCCGACATCCATTGTGGATCGGTCGTAGGACTTATGCCTCCGGAAACTGAAACTGTCACGGGCAACAAGATAGGTTTCGGTAAAAACGTTCACCATGCTTGGTTGTGGGAAAAGTGGGAAGATATGCAGAAGCGGTTTGCAAAGATCAGAGGGAAGAGTCCGTATGCGATGCTTCTAAACGGGGATCTGACCGAGGGTGTGCATCACAACTCAATCGAGAATCTAACCCAGTTAATCGAGGATCACGCAAATATGGCCGTCGAATGCCTTGAGCCTCTGGCAAACAAGGCTTGTCAGGTATTGGTGACGCAGGGAACAGAGTGCCACACCCACAATATCGAATCGTATATTGCCAAAAAACTAAAGGCCCGATCCGGCAAGGCGTTACCCCAGTGGCTTTTTAAGATTGCCGGCACACTGGTTTCGGCAACGCATCATATCAGCACGGCAGGGAGGGCAGTAAGCGAATCAAGCGCACTAGGGGCGGAGCTAGGGAATGCCCGTTTGCAGTCGGCCCGATCCGGCCATGAGATCCCAACAGTTTTCTTGAGGGGCCATAGGCACGTCGGGGGATGGTATTCAGACGGGGCCGGTCTTATGGGGATCACCGGAGGATGGCAGTTTCTAACCAGATACGGGCGAAAGGTTGTTCCGTCTAGCGTACCCCGCCCATCGGCCCTTGTTCTGGACTGGCGATCCTTACCGGACGGATCCCTGCCGGTGGTAAATGAGATCAGCTTCCCATCACCACAAGGAGACATTGACGTTCTATGAAAAAAACACCCACTAGAAAACAGCTAGAGGAAAGCGCAGACACCGCATGGAAGGATGCCATACGGGATCATATCAAAGTGCGATACAAGGAAAAGATACCTAAGGGATGGTACACGGCAGATCAGATCTCAAAGCAAATAGGGCATAACAAGGAATACACCTCCCGCTACTTATCCGAACTTATCAATGCAGGAAAAGCCGAACGTAAGAAGTTCGCACAGTTGATTGTTGCCGATCCGCCTTACTACCGAAGATTACCCATGTTCAGGCTTATATGATCGTACTCTTAGCCTTCCTTGTCTGCTTCTCCGGTTACGCATTCGCTTTCGTGGTATGGAAAGCGGGTAAGGTTGAGGAGCAACAAAAGAAGGATTTCGAAAGGGACGAGGCTTGCTCAAAATACATGATCGCCAACCGAATCTTTTCTAGGGATCCGGAATCTTTCAAGGATAAGGATGAAGATGGGGTGGAGGACATACTCGAATGAGCGAAGGACAAATTTCATCGTTTGCAAACGAAATGACAAAGTTCGTGGTCAATGGCATGCCATTGGTAGAACCGGAAAAGTATGAGGAGCGCATCAAAATATGCCGGCAGTGCGAATTTTACGACCGCTACCAGCGCAGATGCCGGAAGTGCGGTTGCTTCATGCTTTTCAAAGCACGGATGGCAACTTCCTCATGTCCTGAAATGAAGTGGTAAGATAGCCTTATTTGAGCTTATAAGCCGATTCTAGGAGTGCCTTCTTGTTGGCAAGTAGGCGACGCACCAAACGTAACTCCTCTTTATTAAGACCCTTGGGAGGCTCAATTTGATCCATCCATACCGGATCCTCAGTACCTAAACGTTGCTTCGCCCATAGAGCCTGAAGTTCGTTTGACTCCTGCTTTGTAAGGCCCATGGCCCGAACGACCAGTCTAAGGATTTCGCCTTTGACCGGACGCCCCTTCTCAATCTTCCAGATTGTCGAACGGTGCAGACCGCACTTTTTGGCGATCTCGCCCATGGTCATTCGCTTCTCGGATCGTTTCCAAGCAAACCATTGATTGATTTTCATAGTGGTTATGATATGGCAACAAGTACAGGGCGTACTAGCATTTTATTCGACTGATTGATAGGTGTTTATAAAAAAACAACTAAATGAGGAAGTCAAGCCAACTCAAAATCCCCATGCCAATCAGTATGCCGAATAATACCGATACGATCACAAGGCCAACCTTTTCACCCAAAGGGCCGGCAGGGGTTTTCCCCCTGCCTCGGCGATAAACCGATCCGCCTTGCCTTTTGTGAGTTGAAGGACGCCCAACACTCGTCGGGCATCCCCCCTCGTAGGGACTGTATCGATTACCTTGCGTTCCTTTCCGGTAATTTGGATAATTTTGTACTTCATTCATGTTTAACTGGCGAGGGCTAGCTCGTCAGCAGTCCTCCATAGGGCCGAATTGATCCGGTGATCTGCCACAATGGAACGCACTGACCCCATCCGGCGCATTCTGTTTTTGGGAGTCACTGCATTGGCAACCCTGACAGGGGAGCCATAATCACCTCGAATCACGTTTTCCTGTACTCGGTTCAGAACAACCCAAAGGTTGTCGCCCCGATCTTCTTCACGACGGACAATATCGACCACTCGGCTAGGCTGAGTGGGCCATTTCGTCCGATCCTCACCATAACGGGCAGTCAATCCCGTTTCAGCAAGCCGGATGGCCCCATCTAAACCGCAGGGGGTTTTCATCCAGTTCTGAATGCCATTCTCAAGCAGGGGTAGGTTATCCATGATCTTAGCGATAGCCTCTTGAATCCCTTCCACTGCTTTGATCGAGTGACGCACACGGTACGAAAACGAGGAGCCGGCAAAGGCCGGAACGCTCAATCCGTTCGTGCATATCAATCGGGTCAGGCCGAGAGAAACGAGAAAGCCACTCGTTCCATCGTGGGAATTGAAGAGATCCACTGAAGGTGAAACCTCATTCAATATCACCGGCGCATTTTCCCGCCGGAACGTCAGCTTGTGTTTGCTAAACACACTGGCGTTACGACGTCCTACCTGACGTGCGCTTGCGACTCCCCAGCCGGTTTGAGCCAAACTCGTCACGATCTCACGGGTAGGGACGAATCCGTACCGGTTCGATAAGTGCGAACTTGGCGTCTCGGCGAATACTGCCGGAGCCTTAGTTGCGATTTGTTCTGTTGTTAGCATGTATGTGTCCTTTCTTTGGTTTGTTATTTTGTTTCTTCTACAACGATGAGGCTTTTCAGGAACTCGATGGCCCGTCGGCGATTCATGATCTCTGCGCCGTTGGCGTAGGTGCTATCGGCATAGAGATTAGTGCCGTACTTCTTGTCGTAACTCCGGATCCTCCTTGCCTGTTCTCGGTAGTACTTAATCTCGCTTTCCAGCTTGTCGATCATGGTGAGAACCGATAAGGCCCGTCCCTTCTGAGTGGTGAAGCTGACGATTTTCATGATTCCTCCTCTTGAGCGACATTCGCCCAGTTAAGACCTCTTTTTGTTTTGAGCAGTGCCTCGTAAGCCCGATCTCCGATTGAAGAGCGAACCATCATTGATCCGCTTAATTGCTTCTCATAAATGCTGACCCGACCGAACAAGGCCAATTCCCTGATGTCACCCAACGCCTCCCGATAGAGGGCGATCTCAGCCTTGAGTTCCTCGATTCGCTCAATCTTTCGAGCGCATTCAACTCGAACTCTGCTTTCCGCCATCTTGTACGGGTCGTCAGTGAGATAGCTGGCGATAATTCTGGATTTGATTCGGTTGGTCGTACTTCTGGTTTTCATGAAGTGGCCCCCTCGAACTGGAAGGCGTCCTTGATCTTCTGCATGGAGGACAAGAAGAGGTCAGGACTCATGAAACTCTTCTCCATCTTTTTTCGGACTAACTCCGGATCCGCCAGAGTCCAGTCGGCGACTGCCAGAATCCTCTCACGAAGTACCACCAGAGACATTTCATCAGTCTCCTTGGCAAACTTCATGAATACTTGCCGGTTTGTCATTCTATTTGCTCTCATGTTCGTGCCTCCTTGGTTTGGGTTTTTGGTGCAGGGAAGAGCAGGGGGATGGCGAACAAGGCGATGGAGGCCAGAACCCAGCAGAAGGCGAACACGAACAATCTCGTTTTCCCAGCCGGCGAGAGAGGGGGGAGGAGGATTTTCATGACAACTTCATTACCCCAGTTGTTGCTGATTTGACAACAAGTAAATCACGTTGAATGACAGGGGTTAAGGACTTCAACGCAATTTACCTCCTATTTTTCTTAGGTCAGATTTCGCAAGATTCCGCATGGCAATCCATTCTTTCGTGAGCTTTTCCAACTCTTCTCCTTTGTAACTCCCGCCGGCCCCAAGGTATCCGCCGGCATCAGTGCCTTTATCTACCAAGTCCCGAAGGGCAAACTTGCGAAGCATTTTCGGATCTATGCTAGATCCTCCCGAATCAGTCAGGATTTGCACCCGATCCCTGATTTCAGCTTCAAGAAGTTCTCTGGTGGTTTTCATTCTTTTTGCTCCATCGGTTCCATTCCTTATCAAAATCAATCGTTACTCCGCAGTCAAAATTAAGAAAAACTCTAGGTTTATCATCTCCAACTATGTCTGCTAAGAGCTTCCGGAGGGCTTGTGGTGTTTTTGGGTAGTATCTATCACCGTCCACCAGTACCGCATACCTATCTGCTAACCGCATAGCTTTTGGGACTTCGATCTTAGCAATCCCAAGTTCTTCCATGGTGAAGTGTTTCATCGTTTCCTCCATGCTCTGAGGCGATTGATGGCGTAAGCCTCGGTGTCCACCTCAGAGGAGCGTCCACGGGATCCCCAACAGTAGCCCCTTTTGTTTTTCTGCTTGTACTGCCAGAGGTGGCGCAATTCGTGGGCCATCAGGACAACCAGTTTCTCGACTCGGTTGTAAAGCCAGTACTGTTTTCCTTTGTGTTGGCCGTACTGATAGGGCTTGTAGTAGCTAGGTTCTTCGAGTTTATCGATCCGGCAGACGACGAAAGGGCAACTCCGATCATGGTAGCGACTGCCGGCGTAGGCACGTCCGGCGATTCCGGCACGTTTCGAAGAACCTACCGAACTCCGCCCAAGGTTGGAAACCCTCACGTCGAAGTTTTTCACTCCGGAGGGAACTGTGTGCCGGATTATCTCTCGCACCATCTCATCCGGAATTGTCGTGAAGTTTTTCAGTCTCACTTTTTTTCCTTTTTCATTTTCTCATTCACACATTCAATAGTACAAACTAACTATTTTTGACAACAAATATATTTCACTGACTATCAACAAAATAAAAGATTAAAAAAGTTGTTGTCACTTTGCATTAGGGCCGGCTATGGAATGCGTGAACTTTCCCATCGGCAAAAGAAACT